>Ga0210390_10000195_pt1 | contig 65468 bp, 59 predicted proteins | sample IncBWH11OmetaG_FD_161050 | JGI IMG/M metagenome (GOLD analysis project Ga0210390, IMG submission 161050) | Forest soil microbial communities from Barre Woods Harvard Forest LTER site, Petersham, Massachusetts, United States - Inc-BW-H-11-O ...
TCATCAGGTTCACCCGGCATCATCGCCTCCTATTCTGAGTGTATGTCGGCACTCAGAATAGGTCCACAGCCAGGCGCAACTCAGAAAGTCCTACGAAAATGACTCACACCCCCGGCGGTGTCACGCCGCGCGGCGGCGAACCAGCCACACGGTCGCGGCGATGAGCAGCGCCGATGCCGCGAGCAGCCAGCCGCCCTCGATCCACTGGAATGGCCAGAACTGGCTGGCCGGATGGTAGCTGATCCATTGCGTGTAGCCGTGCTGGGACAGGCACTGCGCGAGGCCTACCTCCTTCGAGGTTCCGCCAGGCCCCACACCAGCCAGAGGGCCTGAGCAGAGCTGTCGGACAAGGCTGTCTGGGGGCAATCCGGCGAACGCGAACTTGCCGTCCTTGGTCGACCACTGGCTCACGATCCACGCGGTGACGGGTACGTTCGGGTTGCTGGTGACCACCGGCGACAGGTAATGCTCGCGCAGGAACGCCCCGGTCGCGAAGGCGAGCCCGGCGTAGACGGCCAGGGTGGCGGCGATCGCGGGGACGACACGGCGGATGAGCATGCCCGCCAGGCCCGCGATCGCGAAGGCGACCACCGCCCAGCCGGCGAACGCGACCCCGTGCAGGTCGAAAAGGGTGGGAGAGAACGGGGTCGTCTCCGTAAGCTCAAGTGGCTGGTTGCCCGCGTTGAAGTACGGCTGGTAGTACCAGTACAACAGCACGCTGAGCGCTCCGGCCGCGGCGGCCACCGCGACCGCGAGCAGCACCAGCTTGCCGAGCGTCCACCGCCACCGGCCGAAGCCCTGGGTCCACGCGTACCGGAACGTGCCGGTCTCCAGCTCACGGGCCAGCACTGGCGCCCCGACGAACGCCCCGATCAGCACGGGCACCACCTGCAGAATGCCGCCGTTCGCCAGGAAATCGTCCATGCCATCGAACTTGCCGACAGCGCCGGCGATCTGGCCTCTGGCCGTGGGCGGCCCGAGGCAGGCAAGTGAGCTTGCCTGATGGCAGGCGGCGATAGCGGCTGCGTAGGCGTGGTGCAGTTGAAGGCCGACGATCCACAGGCCCACCGCGATCGCGCCGATGAATACGGCCACCCCGGCCAGCGCGAAGCGGTGCTGCCGCCAGGTGACCCAGGCCATCCGCCGCCACGGCAGCGGCCGCGGGCCGTCGTCCTTGTCCGGACGGGCGGACACGGTCAGCGCGGTCATTTGCGACCTGCCCGGCCGGACGGGGCGCTGATCCGTTTATCTATCGTCATAAGACAAAGATACAGAGATGGCCGCCGCTGTCAAACATGACGCCAAGCCTCTGGGGTGCGGGGAAGGCCGACGGCCCTAGGCATCACCGTTCGCGATGAGTTCCAGGATGCGAGCCGGGGGCAGGTGCTGCTCGTAGATCCGGACGCCGAACGGCGAGAGCGCGTCCTCGATCGCGTTCACAAGCGTGGGCGGCGCGACGATCATGCCGCCCTCCCCCACGCCACGGAAGTTGACGTCGGGGTCGAGGGGCACGGTCTGCAGGTGCTCGATCTCGATCCTGGGCACATCGCAAGCGGTTGGCACCAGGTAGTCCATGAGGGTGGCCGACTGGCAGTTGCCGTCCTCGTCGTAGGCCGATCGCTCGAGCAGCACCGCGCCGATGCCCTGCGCGACACCGCCGCGGATCTGACCCTCGACGACGGCGGGGTTGATGAGCGCGCCGCAGTCCTCGGCGACGACGTACCGCTCCACCGTCACGAGGCCGGTCTCCACGTCGACCTCGACGATGGCGCAGTGGCTGCCGCCGGACCAGCCGCCTTCGCCGCCGTCGAAGGCCGCCTCGACCTCAAGGCTGGCGTCGGCGCCGAACTCACCCGCGGCCGCACGCCGCGCGACGTCGCCGACCGCCACGGCGCTGTCCGGGTCGCCGCGCACCCAGACGTGGCCGTCGGTGATCTGGAGATCCTGGGCGCTGGCTTCCATGAGAAGCGACGCGAACTCGAGCACTTTGGCCTTGAGCTGCCGGGCGCCGTGCAGGGCCACGCCCCCGGTCATAGTGGCCGAGCGGCTGCCGCCGGTCAGCCCGAACGGGACGACGTCGCTGTCGCCGACCACGACGCGGACCTGCTCGAACGGCACGCCGAACTCGTCGGCCGCGATCTGGGCGAGCGTCGTCTGGTGGCCCTGGCCGTGCGGCATCTGACCGGTGAACAGCACGACGATGCCGTCCTCATCGAGCAGAAGGCGCATGGACTCCAGGCCCAGCGGGCCGCTCGGCGGCTCCGGCGCGCGCGGGCCGGGAGCGGCCTCGATGAACGTCGCCACCCCGATGCCGAGGTAACGACCGCGCCCCCGCGCTTCAACCTGCCGACGCCGGAACGCGGGAAAGTCCACGAGCTTGGCGACCCGCTCCAGCGACTCCCTCGTCGTGATCCCGGCCAGCGGACGCCCGGTAACCATCACGGCCGGCGGATCGGTACGCGGGGCGACGTTACGCAGCCGGATCTCGAGCGGATCGAGGCCGAGATCCTTCGCGACAAGGTCGAGGACGCGTTCGCGCACGAACGTCTCCGACGCCCATGGGCCGCGATAGGCGACGTACGACGGCTTGTTCGTGGTGACGGCGGTCGACTCGAAACCAAGGGCCGCGAGCTTGTACGGGCCCGGCAGCATCTCCTCCATGATCGCCGGGACCATCGTGCCCATGCCCGGGTACGAGCCGGTGTCGACGACCACCTGCACGTCCAGCCCGAGCAGGTCGCCGTCGTCGCTGACGGCGGCGCGGACGTCGAAGCTCTCCTCGCGCGCTTGTCCCGACGCCGTGAGGTTCTCGCCGCGGTCCTCCACCCACTTGACCGGCTGGCCGAGGGCGCGCGAGGCCGCCGCGACCGCGAGCTCTTCTCGTGACGCGCCGATCTTCAGCCCGAACGAGCCGCCGACATCCCCGGCCAGCACGCGCACCTGCTCCGGCTCGATGCCCAGGCGCGTGGCGACCGCCTTCCTGCTGACGTGCACGCTTTGCGTTGCCGCGTAGACCGTCATGACGCCGGTACCGGCGTCGTAGCTGGCGACGCAGCCGCGTCCTTCCATCGGGACGTTCTGGTGGCGATGCACGTCGATGCGGACGTCGATGACCCGGTCAGCCTCGGCGAACGTGGCGGCGACGTCGCCGAACTCCCTGCGAGAGCGCGGCAGGACGATGTTGTCGCCCAGGTTGGCGAACAGCGGCGGGCTGCCAGGATCGAGCGCGACGGCTGCGTTGACGACCGGCGGCAGGTCGTCATACTCGACGTCCACCAGCTCGCAACCGTCCTCGGCGATGTAGCGGCTCTCGGCGATCACGACCGCGACGGGATCGCCCGCGAAACGCACCTTGTCCGTCGCCAGCAGGCTGAACTCCGGCGTCGGACCGCCGACGCCCAGCATCTCCATGAGCACGTCCGGGCCGGGGATGGTCATCGTCTCCAGTTCCGCTCCGGTGTACGCCGCGACGACCCCCGGCAGCGCTCGCGCGGCCGACACGTCGACGGACAGCACACGCGCGTGGGCCAGCGGGGAGCGGACGAACGCGGCGTGCAGCATCCCCGGCAGCTTGATGTCGTCGACGTACCGGCCCGAGCCGGTGAGGATGCGCGGGTCCTCAGAACGCTTGATGCTGGCGCCGGTGTAACGCTCGGCCGCGATTCCAGCCATGATCGCTTCTCCGTTCAGCTCTGCCGGTTAGCTTTGCCGGGCCCGGTCGGCGGCCAGCAGGACGCCGTCGATGATGCTCTGGTAGCCGGTGCACCGGCAGATGTTGCCGGACAGCGCCTCGCGGACCTGCTGCTCGCCGGCGTCGGGATGGGCGTGCAGGTACGCCGTGGCCTGCATGACGAACCCGGGCGTGCAAAACCCGCACTGGAAGCTGTGCGAGTCCCACAACGCCTGCTGGAGTCCGCCCAGCTCGCCGTCCGGCGCCAGACCCTCGATCGTCGTCACCTCGCTGCCGGCGGCCTGGACCGCCAGCATCAGGCATGAGCGCACCGCCCGGCCGTCGACGATGACCGTGCACGCGCCGCAGACCCCGTGCTCGCAGCCGATGTGAGTGCCGGTGAGGTTGAGGTCGTCGCGCAGGAAGTCCGCGAGCGTCTTGCGCGGCTCCGGCGAGCCCGTACGTGTCACGCCGTTGATCCGCAGGGTAATGTCCATCGTCAGCCCCTCTCGCCGGTGTTGTCCGCGGCCGCTCGCAGGCCGCGGCGGACCAAGACGGCCGCGACTCTTCTCCGGTAGTCCGACGACCCGTGCAGGTCGGCCGGCGGGTCGATATCCTCGGTCGCCCGGCGGGCCGCCGCATCGAACAACTCGTCCGACGGCCTCTCGCCGACCAGCAGATCCTCCGCGCCGAAGGCGCGGACCGGCACGTCGGAGACGCCGGCGAACGCCAGCCGGGCATCGCCGATCGCGCCGTCGGAAAGCGTCAGCGACACCGCCAGGCCGACAACGGCGAAGTCGCCGTGGCGCCGGGCGACCTCCTGGAAGCTGATCCCTGTGCCCCGTCCCGCGGCCGGGAAGCGCACCTGCACGAGCAGCTCGTCGGGACGGCGCGACGTGGTGAGATAACCCTCGAACCAGTCCGCCGCGGGGATGACCCTCATCCCCGACCGGCCGCGCACCACGAACTCGGCGTCGAGCGCCAGGGCGACGGCCGGCAGCTCGGCCGCCGGGTCGGCATGCGCCAGGCTGCCGCCGATCGTGCCGCGGTTGCGGATCGCCTCATGGCCGATCAACGGCAGGGCAGCCGCCAGCAACGGCACGGCATCGGCGATGACCGCGGATTCCTCGGCGACGTACTCCCGCGTCATGGCGCCGATCCCCACCGAGCCGTCGGTCGCCGACACCCCGGACAGGCCGTCTACGCCGTTGATGTCGATCAGCACCGCCGGGCGGGCCAGCCGCAGCGCCAGCAGCGGGATCAGGCTCTGGCCGCCGGCGAGCACGCTCGCCTGATCCAGATGCTCGGCCAGCAACTCCACGGCCTCTGACACGGTTCGCGGCGCCTCGTACTCAACTGGCGGCAGCTTCATCGGCGGCCCTTCTGCATCAGGAGTCCTTCATAGCGGACAATACCCTCACGCCCTGGTGAAAGCTCCGCGAAGGGAGGCGGCGATGGCGCCGCGAGTATCCAGTGACCTGCTGCTGGTCGGAAGCCTGCCCGCGGGCTCCACCGAGGAAGCGCTGCGCTCGGCGGCGGAGTTCTTCGGAGACCTGGTGTTCGCGCTGCCCGACGGGGAGACCGGGCCGCGGGCGGGCTGGGTGAGTTACGAGCGAGAAAGACTTGTTCGTCCGAACGGAGGCGTGGCGACTGTCGCCGAGACCGAATCTCCCACCGGTTTGCCGCGGCACGCGTACGAGACTCCCGTCTTCGCGGTCAAGCCCGGCGTCACCGAGTTGCGGTTCGAGTCCTGGCCGCGGATCGACGACGCGATCGCGTCGTACGCGGTGTTCAGCGCGCTGCGCGCCGATGGGGTGATCCCGCGGGGGCTGCGGTTCCAGGTCGGGCTGCCGTTCCCGGCCAGCGCGATGAACGGGTTCAAGGCCGACTTCGCCCGCGACTACCCGATCGCCGGGCGTGCGTTCGAGGACCTGGTGGCCCGCGAGCTGGTCCGGCTGACCGCCGCGATCCCGCCGTCCGACCTGGCCATTCAGTGGGACATGGCGTATGAGACCCAAGACATCGAGCGCGTGCTCGCGTGGACGCCGGAGGGCGCGTGGGAGCGGTTCGCCGGGCCGGTGCGGCGGCTGACGCGGCTGATCCCGCCGGAAGTTCTCGTCGGTTATCACCTGTGCTACGGCACGTTCCCCGAGTGGCCGATGTACGAGCCGCGAGACATGGCGCTGATGGTACGGATGGCGAACTTCGCCGTCGCCGAGTCAGGGCGGAACGTGGACTGGCTGCACTTGACCGGGCCGCGCTACCTGCGCAGCGAGGATCGCTCGTACTTCCGGCCCCTGGTCGACCTCGAGCCCGGCGACGCGCGCGTCTTCCTCGGCATCGTGCTGCCCATCGACGGCGTGCCCGGCCTGCGACGCCGCCAGGCGACCGCCGCCCGCTACCTGGATGACTTCGGCGTCGCCATGTACTGCGGGTTCGGTCGCCAGCCCGGCGCGGACGGCATGCAGACCATGCGCGAGCACCGCGAGGCCGCACTCGCGGCGCGGGCCTCGCGCGGATAACCCGACGGAGGAGCAATGACCGGGAATGAGTACGACCAGGTACCCGCGGTCGTCCGCGAGGCGCTCGAGAGAGCCGGCATCCATGACACGAGCAGTTTCCTCGGCTGTTTCGCGGCCGACGGGGAGGTGGACGACTGGGGCCGGATCTTCACCGGACACGACCAGATCCGGCGCTGGAGCGACGCCGAGTTCATCGGGAAGAACGTGATCCTGTCCGACCTTCGCTTCAGTGGCGACGGCGATCACATCGTGGTTCACGCGAACGTAGGCGGAGACGGCTACACCGGACCCTCGACCTTCACGTTCATTCTGCGCGAGGGAAAGATCCGGCTGATGCGGATTACTGCCTGACCGCGACGAGCGGGGCGGCGAGCACGTCCCTGAGCTCCGCCACGGACTCCCGGAGGATCTCCGGCAGGTCCCGCTGACCCGGGTCGGCTATCCACCGCGCGAACGCGACCCGGTAGACGGCGAGCCCGGTTTCAGCCGCCAGGCTCGCGGCCGGCTCGGGGATGCCGCGGTCGCGCAGCGCGCCAGCCATCGCCGCGGCCAGCTCAGCGTGCTTGCTTAGCTCGCGTTCGCGTAGTTCGGCGTTCGCGGACACGATGGTGTTGCGCAGCCGGGCGATTTCGCGGTTCTCCTGAACCATCTCGCCTACGACGTAGAGTGCCCCGCCCACCGCGTCCATCGGCCCCGCCGCGGGCGGCGCCTCCGCGACCGCTCGCACGAGGACGTCCCGCAGCGAATCCGCCCCGTAGAACAGGACCTCGCGCTTGTCGGCGAAATGCCGGAAGAAGGTCCGCTCGGTCAGCCCCGCGAGCCTGGCGATCTCCGCCGCCGTGGTCTGCTCGAACCCCTGCGCGGCATAGAGCGTCAGCGCCGCCTGTGCCAGCCTGCCGCGCGCGTTCGGCTCCCATCGCCCCATGACACGATGATACGTAATGTCAGCGACCGACATCAGCTGGATGACAGCCCCGGCCAGAGCGCGACGCTTACGCGGGATTCGCCCCGTCCGGGGGTCGCAGCCCGTCGAGCATGGCCCGCAGGATCGGCTCAAGGTAGGCGGGATCGCCGTGGATCGAGGCGACGGCGATGACCATGTCAAGGACCTGCTCAAGCGTGAGATCGTCGCGGACTTCGTGGGTACGCCGCGCGGCGACGAGGAGCGGCCGGCCGGCGGCGAGCACCCGGTCGCGGCTCTCGCTGAACATGGGGCTGCTGCCGTACGACTGAATGAGCAGCTCTCCCACAGGGTGCTTGCTGGTGAAGAAGGCGAAGAACCGGTGCAACCAGGCCACAAACACCGCTCCGGGCGTCTCACCCTCGACGGTCTCGGCGGCCTGGCAAACCGCGTTGACCTCATCGGCGTAGAGGGCCTCGAGAAGCTCGCGGCGCCCAGGAAAGTTGCGATACAGAGTCGCCATGCCGACCCCGGCGCGCCGGGAAACCTCGGCCATCGACACCTCGGCCTCGGGGTCGGCGAACGCGGCACGCGCCGCCGCGAGGATCTTGTCGCGGTTACGCTCGGCGTCGGCCCGCTTGGAGGGCGACCGCACCTGGTTCGCAGCTGTCCGATTCATTCCCGACCAACCCTACCCGCCTGTTCAGCCGGGCTTGCTGGCCATTATCACCTCGGTGTCGCCTGGCCAGTCCCAGAAAATGCCGTCAGCAGAACGGTTCGCGAGCAGCTGCTGCCTCTGCCGTCGTTATCGCGTTCCCGCGGAAACGTCGCTGGCTGATACCGTCACTGATTGTGATTGAGTACGACCTGGTGCTTCGTGGCGGGCGGGTCATCGATCCGGAATCAGGTCTTGACGTCGTCCGCGACGTGGCTGTCGCGGGCGATCGGGTGGCGGCGGTCGGCGCCGGCCTGCCGCGGGGCCGGCAGGAGGTAGACGTCACCGGCCAGGTGGTCACGGCAGGGTTCGTCGACCTGCACAGTCATGCGCATGACCTGGGCAGCGCCCGGCTTCAGGTAATGGACGGGGTCACGACCGCGCTCGAGCTCGAGGCCGGCGTCACGCCAGTGGCGGGCGCGTACACGGCCGCCGCGGCGGCGGGCCGACCGCTGAACTACGGGTTCGCCGCCTCCTGGGCGCTGGCCCGGATGAGCGTGCTGTCCCGGGTGACGTTCGACGGCTCGGTCGGGCCGCTGTTCGCCGGCCTGGCGGACCCGCGATGGCGTGGCGGCGCTTCCGCGGCCGAGATCGACCGCGTTCTGGGGATGCTGGAAGCCGATATCGCCGACGGGGCGCTGGGGATCGGCATGCTGGTCGCGTACGCGCCAGGCACCGCGCCGGAAGAGTACCTGCGGGTCGCCGCGCTCGCCTCGGCCTGCGACGTGCCGACCTTCACCCATTCGCGGGACCTCGTCGAGTTCACCCCGGACGTCCCCGTCGACGGTGCCGAAGAGATCGTCCGCGCCGCGGCCGAGACCGGTGCCCACATGCACTACTGCCACGTCAACAGCACCACGTTGCGGCACGCCGACCGAGTGCTCGGGCTGGTCGAGCGAGCGCAGCGGGCGGGCGCGCGGGTCAGTACCGAGGCCTACCCGTATGGGGCGGGCATGACCGGCATCGGAGCCGCGTTCCTGGCACCGGAACGGCTCGCCGGGCGCGGCCTGACGCCGCAATCGCTCACCTACGCGCCCACCGGTGAGCGGGTCGCCAGCGCGGCCAGGCTGAGTGAACTGCGCGCCACCGACCCTGGAGGACTGGCCATCATCAAGCAACTAGATGAGAATGCCCCGGACGACCAGGCCCTTCTCTTGCGGTACCTGACATTCCCCGGCTCCGTGATCGCCAGCGACGCCATGCCACTGACGTGGATCGGCGCCGCGCCGGAGCCCGCTTCCTGGCCACTGCCAGCCGCGGCGTTCACTCATCCGAGAACGGCCGGCACCTACGCGCGCTCGATCCGCACGCTCAGCCAGGACGGCGGGCTGTCTATGTCCGACATCCTGGCCAAGTGCAGCCTGCACCCGGCAGTGCTGCTCGAAGACCGGGTGCCGGCGATGCGGCGCAAGGGACGGGTCAGCGCGGGCAGCGACGCCGACATCGTGGTGTTCGATCCCGGCACCATTTCCGACCAGGCCACCTACACCCGGAGCACCCGGCCATCGTCCGGAATCCGGCACGTGCTGGTCAACGGTACTTTCGTGGTTCGCGACAGCCGGCTAGACACCAGCGCGCGCCCCGGCCGGCCTGTCCGGGCCTGATTTCATTGTCCAGAGGCGCCGCGTTTCTCACCCCGCCACATGACTGGGGTTCTGAGATCCGCCGCTTCTTGCGGGACCCAGACGGCCACCTCGTAGAGATCAGCCAGTCCAAGGCCAGGTGACGGCGGCACCTTTCGCCGCGAAGCTACCCGAGCTTGTGACCTGACATAGGGCTGCCCGCTTCTCTTGCGTCGGCCTGCTATCACTCCTGTGCCGAGATAAAGATCGAACGTAGTGCTGAATATTAGACCGCCTATGACCGGTCAAATCTTCAGCAGTATCGGAAACCGGGCCTCTCCTAGGCGGATGATCTTGGTAACTGGGACCTGTGAGGCGTCCGGAGCGGGACTGACGTGCGAGATCACCCGCTGACTGAGCGCTGGCCGGGGTGGTACCCGGCGCGGGCACCGCCAGCCACATCCCTGTTTCCAGTCGCGGCTGCCTCACGAATTGCGGTTCGGAGATCATGGATCGCCTCACTATGACACCCGGGCAGTACGAAGCGCATCAGCCGTCTTGGAGCTGGATGAGGCGCGCTCTGGCCAGCCCGGGCTGGATGGCGGTGCGCGGTAGTGAACTGCAACCGGGGGTTATGCCGGGAGGTCCGCGGCTCGCGATATGAGGAGCGAGCTACAGCCGTTTGGAAATGCGCGCTCCTCGACGTGAGCACCTTGGCACCTGTCAAGAATCCTGGGTACGCCCCGCGGCCAGGGAGGGATGCCGGTGGGCGGGATCCGCCGCCACCGCGGGGTCTCCGCAGGGCCCACGTCGAGACGGCAGACCGCGACAAAGCGGGTTTGCGGGTCAAGCTGGCGGCAGTTTTCCAGCGACACCGGCACTTCGTGAAGCTCTGCGATGCGGAGGAGTTCGTCGTCTGCGGTGAGCCGCGCCACGGCGCGGATGCAGTCGCGGAGCTTTTCTGACATGGGAATCGCGATCTGGTATGCGCCGCCGGTCTGCCGGAGGACGTCGGCAAGAACAAAGCCGGGGGGCATGAGCTTTCCCTGGCCCCTCTTCCGCGGGTTCTCGGCAGGCGTGAGAACCTCGGCGGATGTGCTGAATGTTGCCATGCTCCACGCTCCACCATCCGGCTACCGTTCGTAACGAGCCGACCGGGCCGCAGCCGGCACCACGGCCAGGTCCAGTTTGCCACGCGTACGCCGGACACGGCACTGGCTGGTCAATAGGCCCCGGCTGGCGTCTCGCTCCGCCAGGTCGCGGACTACCTGGGCGACCTGGACCAGGTTCCCCGACGCCAGCTTCTCCTGGTTCGCCTTGTACCGCCGCGACCAGTTGGTTTCTTCGCCGCCACTGAGCACGTCCGAACTCCATCCGATCTCGGAACTGTCCGGGAGATTCCCGGCACCTTCCGCGTCATGTCGTCCGGCATTGGCCCGACGGTCCCCGGTTCTTCCAGTGAACCGCGAAGCTACCCGAGCTTGTGACGTGCGGGTTGGGAGTCGCGAGGACAACTCCGTTGCACCTCATAATGATGGGATAGTAGCTGCGGAGCCCGCCGATAGTGTTTCCTACGCTAACGCCATTTGCGGTCTGGACCGCCCCGGCCTGAGTGATGGTTTCGTTTCCGAAGTCCGAAAGGGGAGGATAGCCGGGCGTACCGAAGATCGTGTTGCGCTCGACGATCCATTCGGCGGTGTTACCGGAGCCGCCGTTTACGTGCGCGGTTTGCAGCCCGCAAATATTCGAACTAAAGTCGCATATGAGGAACATCGCGTTGTGGGACTTCGCGTCGTAAGAGACATCGACCAGCATTCGGTCTTTCGTAGAGATAGGAAAGTTATCTATTATTATCTGGAAGGGGTTCTGCGGGACGATCTCCCACCAGAGGTACTTAAGATTTATCCTAAACGGGCCGAATGATATGTTATCCGAAGTGGTTCCCGCCTGGATAAGCGAATCCTTGCTGGTATGGCCCGTACCGATCCCGGGCCAGACCGAGACGGTGGTGGTGACATGGGCTCTTGGGATCGTGATGGTCGGGACCGCCCACCGCATGGACGCGTCGGTGAAGTGCCCGGCAGTACTTGCGTAGCCTGACCAGTTGCCCGTGTACTGTGCCGGTTGCTCGGCAGCCGTGGTGCTGCGCGCCCCCGCATTGCAGTCGATCGTGCTGAGCCAGTGGACCTTCCGCTCGGCCAGTAGGTGCGCCACATGGGTCCCGTATGCGACTCGGGTTGCCGCTGAGACATTGGGGGGCGCGACTGCTTCCGGATCGCTCGCCGAGACTGTCGAGACCGAAGGCACCCAGACGCGCATGGAGTCAGGGCAACCGGCACTGGCGTGACCTGGGCGCACTTCGCTCGCCGCGGCCACTTGGGCATGACCGGCATTGGCGGCCGCCGTTGTGGTTGCGGATGAGCCGGTGGCGCCCAGGGCGACGAGCAGGGTTGCCGTCACAATCGTGATAGCTATTACGGCGAGGTCGCGCATTTTGCGATTGAGCATTCCGTTCCCCCGAGAAGTTGAGTCGCCTATCCGACTCGACCCAACCACTTATCACCCGAAGGCACCAGTGCACGAATGACGCACGAATGTTGCATCCCGTCCTCCCGCCTGGGGAAACTGGGTGTTCAGGTCGGCCGCGATTCGCCTTCCGCCGCGGCGGCGAGCCTGATCGCCCCGGCTACGGGCTTGTCGTCAAGGACACGGACCTGCGCGCCCGGCAAGGTCGCTTGGACGGCGTGCTCGACCGCGTGCCGGTAACGAGCATTGCCCATGAGGCCGCCGGCGAGCACAACCGGCAGGTGCTCCGGGTTGGGTGCGGCCAGCTCGGCGACGGCGGCCGCGGCCAGCGCCGCGAGGGAGTCGGCGCCCCGCGCGGCGATCTTGGCCGCCGCTGGGTCCGTAGACTCCAGCACGGTCCGCGCGTACCGTGCCCACTCGCGCGGGAGGTGGGGCTGGGCGTAGTACCGGCGCTGCAGCGCGCCGAGGTCGGCCGAGCCCGTCGCCGCCAGCAACTGGTCCCCGAGCTCCCCCAGGGGACAGCCCCGGTCCCGGCGGCTCAGCAGGAGCCGCAGCGCCTCACGGACCAGCCAGTAACCGCTGCCCTCGTCGCCCAGCAGATACCCATACCCACCTGCCTGCACGCTGCGTTCGCCGTCGACGCCCACGGCCACGCTGCCCGTGCCGCAGATCACCGCCACGCCCGCGTCGAACCCGGCGGCCGGCAGCACGAGCATCACATCGCTGACGACAACGACCAGGCCCGACCGGGCGAAGGGCGTGAGCTGCGCGCGCAGGAAACTATCGGCGCCAGGAACGCTCAGCCCGGCCGAGCCGACGCAGATCGCGTCAACCGGGTCAGCCGGGTCAAGACCCAGCCCGGCTAGCGCGGCGGAAAGGGCGGCCCGCGCACCCACGATGCCGGCCGCGGGCAGGCTCGCGCTCGGCGCCTCGGTCTCGGCGGCCGTTCGCCCGTCCGCCCACAGCCGCGCCCGGGTCCTCGTCCCGCCGATGTCGATGCCGACAAGCCTGAGCACAGGCAGGATGTTACTTGCGGCCGGGCGATGGCCGGATGCCGGCGGCGCATTAGCGGCCCGACCGGCGGTCCGCCCCCATCGTTCGGGATAATAATTTTGAATCTTCGACTCGGCGGACGGAAGACTATGCGGGAACCGATCGTGATCATCGGGGGCGGGCTGGCGGGCGGGAATGCCGCTGCCACGCTGCGGGACGAAGGGTTCTCCGGACCCGTCGTGCTCGTCGGCCGGGAACCGGGCGTGCCGTTCGGGCGTCCGCCGCTGTCCAAGACCTACCTGCGGTCGGAGGAAGACCTCGCGGGCTGGTACGTCAGGCCGGCCGGCTGGTACGCCGACCACGATATCGAGCGTCGCAACGGACCCGTCGTGGCGGCCGTCGATCCCGCCGCGCACACGGTCGCGCTGGATTCCGGGGAGGAGATCCGGTACGAGAAGGTGCTGATCGCCACCGGCGGACGCAACCGGCGGATCAAAGCCGACGGGGCTGACCTGCCGGGGATTCACTACCTGCGGACGGTGGCCGAATGCGACGCGATCAAGCGCGAGGCGGTGGCCGGCCGCAGCGCGGTTGTCGTCGGCATGGGGTTCATCGGCTGCGAGGTGGCGGCCTCGCTGACCCAGCTCGGGGTCCGGGTTACCGCGGTCTTTCCCGGGCGGGACCCGCTTGACCGGGTCCTCGGCCAACAGGTCGGCGGGGTGATGACCGACATCCACCGCGCGAACGGCGTGCAGCTGCTGGCCGGCGAGCAGGCCACGGCCTTCGAGGGCAGCACACGCGTGACGGCGGTGGCGACCCGTTCCGGGCGCCGTATCGAGTGCGACTTCGTCGTGGCGGGACTCGGCATTGAACCCGACATCCCCAGCGTCGCTGTCGAGCAGCAGAACGGGATCCTGGTCGACGAGTGCTGCCGGGCCAGCGCGCCCGACGTTTACGCGGCAGGGGATGTGGCGAACCATCTGCACCCGCTGTTCGGGCGGGTCAGGGTGGAGCACTACAACAACGGGGAGAAGATGGGCGCCGCCGCCGCCAGGTCAATGCTCGGTTCAACGGCTCCCTACGACTACGTCTACAGCTTCTGGTCGGATCAGTACGACCACAAGCTCGAGTACGTCGGCCACGTCGACAAATGGGACGAGTTCGTGGTCCGTGGCAGCGTGCCCGACGGCAAGCTGATCGGCTTCTACCTGGTGGGCGGGATAGTGCGGGCGGCCGTCGGGCTCGACCGCGGCGGAGATCCCGAACTGGACACCGACAGCGAGATGGCGGCGTGCGCCCGCCTAGTGGCCGTGCAGGCGCGGCCGGCTCCCGCCGTGCTGAGCGACGAGCGAACAGATCTGTGGTCGCTGGTACAACCCGAGGCGGGTGTTTTGGGCGGTGGGGCGAAGTCTTAGGCGTTGGAGAAGAGCGGGATGTTCGCACCGCTGACCTGAGCCAGCGGGCTGTCCAGCAGCGCGACGATCAGCTCGCCGACGTCAGCCGGGGTAAGGCCGGGACGCAGCGCCGGGTTGGCCTTGCGCAGCATCTCGGTGTCGACGGCACCCGGGCTCAGGCAAATGGCGCTGATGCCATGTTCCTTGCCCTCGACCGCGATCGCCTCGGTGAGCCCGATGACGCCGAATTTGGAGACGTTGTACGCGGCGAGGCCTGGGAACTTCTCCGTGGCGTAGACGCCGGACAGCGAGCCGATCGTGACGATCCGGCCTCCGCCGGCGCCGGCGCCGGCGGAGGCGCCGACCATGGCGGTGAACGCCGCGCGGCAGCAGAAGAAAGTGCCCGTCAGGTTGACCCCGAGCGTCTCGTGCCACAGCTTCGATGTCGTCCCCGCGAACGGGGCGTTCGTCAGCACGCCGGCGGCACAGACCAGCGCGCTCACCTGGCCGATCCGGTTGACCTCGGAGAACAGGCGCTCGACCGCGGCTTCGTCGGCCACGTCCGTCGGCACGGGCGTGGCCTTGCCACCCGCGTCCTTGATCCGGGCGGTCACCTCGTCCAGCGCCGCCCGGTCTCGCGCGGCGAGCACGACGTGCGCGCCGGCGTCCGCCAGCGCAGCGGCCGTGGCCGCGCCGATGCCGCGGCTCGCCCCCGTGACGACCGCCAGACGCCCCATCAGCCATCTGTCTCGCACTGGCGTCACGTACTCACCTGCTCACCGGCTCGTCTGTAAAGCCGCTCGTGTGCGTCAAGGCTTAGTCCCAGGTCAAGATGGCCTACAGCGTGGTCGCGGCAGGCCGATCGTGAAATCCCGGCCGCCTTGGACACCGCTTCGGCGGCCGCGGGAACGTCGTCGGGCGGCACCAGGAAACCGGTCGCGCCGTCCACGATCACCTCCCGGAGGCCGCCGCGGCTGAACGCGACAACCGGAGTACCGCACGCCTGCGCCTCGGCGGCGGCAAGCCCGAATGGCTCATCCCAGCGGGCGGGGCACAACACGACGGCCGCCCCAGCCATAGCCTGCCACAGCTCGGCCCGGGGCACCGCCTCGCGTACATCCACTCCTGGCCAGGCGCGTCGCGGATCGATCTGCTCCTTGGTGTACCGCTCGTCGTAGACGTCGCCGTAGAGCTGGATTGGCACACCGGCCGTTCGGGCGATGTCGATGGCCTCGGCCGCGCCCTTCTCCGGGCTCAGCCGGCCCGCGAACAGCGCGCCATGGCCGGCGGTCGCGGACCAGGGGATGTCACGCGTGGACGGGTACGGCGGCAGCACCGCGTCGACGTGCGCGACCTGACGCCAAGCCTGCGCCTGGGAACGCGACACGACGGCCACGAGTGGCGGCGTGCTGCCAGGCCGGGCCGCCTCGCGAAGAGCGGCCGACACGGCCTTGTCCGGGGGCAGGTGGAGCGTGTGCACCACCGGTGCCGGCAATCCGGTCGCGAACCTGACGGCGGGCGCGTCGAAGGCGTGGTTGTGGATCACGTCGTACCGGCCCGACCGGACGGCCGCGAAGGCGGTGGCGAAAGCGGCCTCCGCGGCCCCCGCGGCCTCCGCGGCCCCCGCGGCCTCCGCGGCCGGCGCGGATGAGTCGGCGGATCCGAACGCGCGGTAGAGCGTGCCGGCGAGCGCGCGCGGGTCGACTCCTGTGTCGATGAGCTCGACGCCCTCGATCCGCGATCCGGAGGCGGCGTAGACGTGGACGTCATGGCCCCGGCCGACCAGGCCGCGGGCCAGATCGGCCACGAACGCCTGTGAACCCCCGAGCTGCGGCTCACGGATGGCCGTCACCAGCGGCGCCATGATCGCGATCTTCATCGCGCGAGCACCTTGTACGCCAGATCACGCGGCGGATTGAAGCCAAGCACCTCGAACGGAATCCGCCGCCAGCCGCGCCGCCGTACCTCGTCGGCCGCCTGCGGGTAGAAGATCTCGGCTAGCTCCACCGCCTCGTGATGGCTGCTGAACTCCACGGACATCGGCCCGGGAAAGCTGCGATACCGGTAGCCGCGGGCGGCGAGCCAGTCAAGGTGATTCGGCCAGATGATGGCCACGCATCCGCCCGGCCTGCACACTCGCTCCATCTCTGACAGGCCCGCGTCGCCACCGTGGCCCGGCGAGGGGGTGAAGGCGGAACAGGAGACGACCAGGCCGGCGAAATCGTCGGGCAGCGGCAGCTTGTCGAAGTACCCGGGAATCAGCCGGACCCGCTCCAGGCAGCCGGCCGCCGCGATCTTTGCGCGCAGGATCCGGCGCAGCGGGCCAGCCGGCTCCACCGCCACGACCCGCTGCCCGCGCTCGACCAGCTCCATCGTCAACCGCCCGGTGCCGGCGCCAACCTCGACGATCTGGTCCACGTCGCCCGGCAGCCAGTTCACGACCTCGGGATGGAGCCGCTCGGCGCTGGCCAGCCGGTCGTATAGCTGCGGTTCAAGGCGGTACAGCAGTTCCCACGCCAATGTCGCGTCCTGTTGCGGGTCACCGCGCCCGTGCGGGGAAAACCGGCTCGCCTCCTCGCGGCTGAACACCCCCAGGTCCGCGGCCGTGTACCGGCCAAGCAAGGCTTTAGGCGTGGCCACTCACTTCGGCCCAGTTCTTGTCGGTCTCCCAGACGCGCACCGTCCGCAGGAGCCCGGCGGGCAATTCCGGGCAGAGGCGGTCCCAGATGGCCTGGGCGAGGTTTTCCGAAGTGGGGACGAGACCCTTCAGCCACGGGACGTCGGTGTTGAGGTTGTGGTGATCCACATCGCGGATGACCTGCGTAGCGATGAGCTTCGACAGCAACTTCAGGTCCAGGACGTAGCCCGTCGCCTGATCGACCTCGCCGGCCACGACGACCTCCAGGATGTAGTTGTGGCCGTGCAGATTCGCGCACTTCCCGAACAGCCGCCGGTTCTCGTCATCGGACAGGTCCGGGTCGCTCAGCTGGTGCGCGGCGTTAAACGATTCCCGGCGGCCGACCAGAACGGTCATTGCGTTCATCCTCTTTCGCGAGACTCTACGAGCGATACCCCCGACTGTCGTCCCGCGTAATCATCCCCTGCCACGCCTGTTCGTACTCACGACCCCGCTGCGGCCGGCCTTAGGTGAGCTCCTCTACCTGCTGGCCGAATACCGACATCTGGGACATGAGACGCTCGCCCAGGAAGGCGCTGACGACCCCGAGGTTGTCGACGATTAGGTTGCCGCGCAGCATGAGCCGCTCGAACTCCTCGCTACCGCGGATGACCGCCAGCCTGTCCCTGTCCCCGCGCAGCAGGAAGAACCCGCCAAGCTCCCCGCCGTGGGGCTCGAGCAGAACCGGCTCGAAACTCTCGATCTCGCCCTCCTGCTGGAGCCGGGTGTAATACTCGAAGCTTTCGTTGAAGACGTTGACGGCCTGTCGTTCACGGCCTCGTACCGGGAACCCGAAGCCGATGAAGAGCGCTGAGTCTGCCATGTCCTACTCCCCCCTGCGGTGTCCCCCTGACACCCCGCAAACCGAGCGTAACGCCATCACCCGCGTACGGAAAGTGACGGTCGGGAGTAACCACGACACCGTTCGGGATGATGTTCTTGCTCTGACTCAGACGACCGACGTCATGCCGCCGTCGACGTAGATCACCTGGCCCGTTACGAAGTCGGACGCGGGCGAAGCGAGCCATACCGCCGGTCCGGCCAGGTCTTCCACACGGCCCCACCGGCGGGCCGGAGTCCGGTTCCGCACCCACGCGTCGAATTCGGGATCCTCGGCGAGCGGCCGGGTCATTTCCGTCAGGATGTAGCCAGGCGCGAGACCGTTTACCTGGAGGCCTTCCGGGCTCCATTCGGCCGCCATGGCGCGCGTGAGGTTGCGCAGGCCGCCCTTGGCGGCGGTGTAGGCGCCGATGCCAGGCCGCGCGAGTTCGGATTGAACCGAACAGACGTTGATGATTTTGCCGCGCCGCCGCTGAATCATCGGGCGCGCGACGGTTCGGCCGACGAGGAACGCGCTGGTCAGATCGGTGTCGATGACGGAGCGCCAGTTCGCTAGGGAGATCTCGGTCAGCGGCTTGCGCAATTGAATCCCGGCGTTGTTGACCAGGATGTCGATGGGACCGATCGCGGATTCGCAGTGGGCGACCGCCCTCTCGGTCGCCGCCTCGTCCGTAACGTCGAAGGCGCACGCGCTCCAGCCCGCGCCTGGTGTGCGGCGGCGGGCGGAGTCGAGCGCGCGGGCCAGCCGGGACTCGTCCCGGCCGTTGAGGATGACCGCCGCGCCGCTGCTTGCCAGGGCGTCGGCGATCGCCGACCCGATACCGCGTGAGGATCCCGTGACGAGCGCCACTCGCCCGGTCAGTTCAAAAGGAAAGGTCACGACCTGCTCCGAAGCTGGCGTTATCGCCGGGGGTAAGCGCCGGGGTATAGCTAGGTCCACCTTGGACGGGGGCCATACCCCCCGGCAACTCGGTGCTCAGCCCTACTGCGACGCCGCGTGATACTCAGTAGCCTACTCAGCATGATGTCGAGTAGTAGCAGGTCATGAGCGTCCGCCACGCGCTGCTAGCGCTGCTCAGCGAGGGTCCCAAGTACGGCCTTCAGCTTCGCGAGGAGTTCGAGGCGCGCACCGGCGAGGTCTGGCCGCTGAACGGGGGTCAGGTCTACACGACGCTGCAGCGGCTGGAACGTGACGGGTTCGTGGAGTCCGACGGGACCGGCGAGGAAGGCCCGCAGAAGGGCTTCAGAATCACCGCCGAAGGTGAGCAGGAGCTGGCTAGGTGGCTGAGCACGCCGCCGGACTTGAGCTCACCGCCACGCGACGAACTCGTGATGAAGGTGCTCGTGGCGCTGTACGTGCCGACTGCCGACGTGCACGCGGTGATCCAGGCGCACCGGCGCTACGTGGTCGAACTGATGCAGCGATGGACCCGGATCAAGGAAGACGACGCCGGGACCGAGATGAACATGTCGCTGGCGATCGACGCCGAGCTGTTCCGGCTCGACTCGGTTGTCAGGTGGCTGGATGCAGCAGAAGCCCGCGTCAATCGCGCGGCAACCGACGGGGCGACGACCTGGGCCGACCAGGCGAGGTCAGCGTCCCCAGGAAACCAGACACGAACGCCGCTGCCACGGCACCGGCGAGAAAAGAGAGTACGGCGATGAGCATGTTGGAGCTGCGCCGGGTGTCCAAGTCCTACGGGCAAGGGGACGCCGAGGTGCATGCCTTGCACGAGGTCAGCTTGACGGCAGACGAAGGCGAGATGGTCGCCGTGATGGGACCCAGCGGCTCAGGCAAGAGCACGCTGCTGACCATCGCGGGAACGTTGGAAGAGCCGACCACCGGTGAGGTGCTGATCGCCGGACAGCCGGTCGGCAAGGTGTCTCGCGGCACCAAGGCGCGGCTGCGGCGGCGCGTGATCGGCTACGTGTTCCAGGACTTCAACCTGCTGCCCGGGCTGACCGCGGCGGAGAACGTGTCGCTGCCCCTTGAGCTTGATGGCCTGTCCGCCCGCAAGGCGCGGGTGCCCGGGCTGCGAGGGCTGCAGCGGCTTGGCCTGGGCGAGCGGGCGACGCACTACCCCGACCAGCTCTCCGGCGGAGAACGGCAGCGGGTGGCGATAGCGCGCGCGATGGTGGGCGACAGGAAGCTGCTGCTCGCCGACGAACCCTCGGGCGCGCTGGACTCGGCGAACGCGCAGGCGGTAATGCGACTGCTGCTCGACGCGTGCAAGAAGGGCGGGATGACCGCGGTGGTGGTGACCCACGACGCGCAGCTCGCGTCCTGGGCGGACCGCGTGGTGTTCCTGCGGGACGGCCGGGTGACCGACCAGACCACCGCGGCCGCGGGTCCTGAGTCCCTCCTCACTCCGGAGCGAAACCAATGAGCGCCACGGCGGTAACGGAACGGCCCGCGCACAGGATGCCTGCGAACGGAGGGGTGCCTGCCCGCCGTGCGGTCGTCCGCTGGGCGATACGCCTGCTGCGCCGCGAATGGCGGCAGCAACTGCTGATCCTCGCGCTGATCACCGTCGCGGTCGGGGCGACCGTCGTGGCGTCGACGGTCGCGACCAACACGCCCGCCCCGACCTCAGGGGTGCTGGGCACCGCGCAGGACGCCGGGTCGTTCTCAGGATCGCCGGCGAGCATTAACGCGCAGATCAAGAGCCTTGAACACCGCTGGGGCCGGGTCGACGTGATCGAGAACGAGAGCGCCCAGATCCCCGGCACCCTGAACACCTTCGAATTGCGGGCACAGGATCCGCACGGACCGTTCGGCGGTCCGCTGCTGAGCCTGGTCAGCGGCGCGTATCCCACCACCGCGAGCGAGGTCGCCGTGACCAGCGGGGTCGCGAGCTCCTTCAACCTGCGGATCGGCAGCAGCTTTACCGTCGACGGCAGCGCGCGGAAAGTAACCGGCATCGTCCAGAACCCGGAGAGCCTGCTCGACGAGTTCGCCCTGGTCATCCCCGGCCAGGTCGCACATCCTGACAGTGTCACGGTGCTGTTCGACGCGCCCGGGGTGAGCGCGACGAGCCTGTCCACGAGCACGATGCAAGTGACGACCGCGCAGACGGTGGCGAACACCAACGAGATCAACCCCGAGACGATCTCGATCGCCGCGGCCGTGCTCGGCATGCTGCTCATCGCGCTCGTCGGCATCGGTGGCTTCACCGTCCTCGCGCAGCGCAGGCTGCGAGCGATCGGCATGCTCGCCGCCCAGGGCGCGACGCAACGGCACATCCGGCTCGTCGTCAGGGCCAACGGGGCCGCCACCGGGATCGTGGGCGCCATCGCGGGGGCGGTGCTCGGCTTCCTCGCCTGGCTGGCCTACCGCCCGCAGGCCGAGAACAGCGCGCACCACGTCATGGGCGCGTTCCAGCTGCCGTGGGCGGTCATCGGCATCTCCATGGCCCTGGCGATCATCGCGACCTACTTCGCCGCCTCCCGGCCCGCGAAGACGATCGCCAAGGTCCCCGTCGTGGCCGCGCTCGCCGGCCGGCCGCCCGCCCCGAGGAAGACCCGCCACCTGGCGATCCCGGTTGGTATCTGCTTCCTTGTCGCCGCGTTCCTGCTGCTCGGCGCGGCCGGGGCCACGCCGGGCAACGGTGGCGGCCAGAGCAACGCGACGCTGGAACTCGCCGTCGGCTTCATCGCGCTGGCCGTCGCCATCGTGCTGCTCGCCCCGGTCTGTCTGTCGCTGGTCGCCGCCGCCGGTAAGCGGAGCCCGGTCGCGATAAGGCTCGCGCTGCGGGATCTGGCTCGGTACCGGGCACGGTCCGGCCCGGCGCTCGCGGCGATCAGCCTGAGCACGCTCATCGCGGTCATCATCTGCGTGGCGAGCGCCGCCAGGTTCGGCGACGTCCTGGACTACGCCGGCCCGAACCTGTCCTCCAATCAGCTGATCGTGTACGCGCCAGGCAACACCGACGGCCGCTCGACGGTTCCTGACCAAAACCCGACCGCGGCCCAGAACGCGGCCGCGCCAAAGGTCGCGAAGCAAATCGCGGCCGGGCTCGGCACGAGTAACGCGATCGCGCTGGAGAACACCAGCGTGAACCTGGTCCACGCCGCGAACGGGCGCTCCTGGTCCGGTCCGATCTACGTGGCGACACCGCAGCTGCTGAGCGCGTTCGGCATCAACCAGTCGCAGATCAACCCGGACGCCGACATCCTCACGATGCGTCCAGGGCTGTCGACGATGAGCCTGATGCAGCTCATGTACGGCAACCAGGGCGGCGGCGGACAGAGCTTCGGCCCAGGGGGCGGAAACGGGCCCAACGGCCAGAACTCGTGGCCCTGCCCGGCGGGAAGCTGCATCGCCAACCCGCCCATCCAGGAGATCGGCCAGCTCCCCTCCGGCACGTCCGCGCCGAACACGGTGGTCACCGAGCACGCGATCACCACACTGCACCTGCAAAAGTCTGTCGGCGTCTCGGGCTGGCTCATCCAGGTGCCGGACGGCCTCACCGCCACGCAGGTCACCAACGCCCAGCGGATCGCCGCGGCGGCCGGCATGGGCGTCGAGACCCGCAACAGCATCCCGTCGCTGGCGCAGATCATCGACGCGGCCACGCTGTTCGGGATAGTGCTCGCGATCGGCATCCTCGGCATGAGCGTCGGCCTGGTCCGCAGCGAGGCGGCCCGTGACCTGCGCACGCTGACCGCTACCGGCGCGGGCGGCGTCACGCGCCGCACGATCACCGCGACAACAGCGGGCGCGCTCGGGTTCACCGGCGCGGTGGTCGGGATCATCGGCGGCTACCTGGCGGCGATCGGCTTCTTCCGGAGCAATTCGCTTGACGGTCTGTCGTCGCTGACCAGCATCCCGGTGACGAACCTGCTGGTGATCCTGGTGGGCATGCCACTCGTCGCGACGGTGCTCGGCTGGCTGCTGGCCGGCCGCGACCCGGGCGCCATCAGCCGGCAGCCGCTCGAATAACACCGACGGCCCTTGGCGCCTCACTCCGCTGCGGGGTGAGGCGCCAAGGCTGTCTAGCCCGCGATCGCGGTACGGGATAGAGGATAGGGCGGAACTTCGTCCGCCCCAGGGAACGGATTATCTTCCACGCTATCTGACCTGCGGCGCTGGGGTGGGGAGGGGATGCATTCTGGGCGGTTACAGGAACGGGCGGCCGGTGATTTCCGGGCCGGGCTCGCGGTCTCTGGTGAGGAAATAGGAGCCGATCGCGGTGTAGGCGGACTCCACGTAGTTGGTGTGGTTGGCCGCGGTGTTGATGTCGCGGAACGCTCGCTCGATCGGGCGGCCCCGGTATACCGCGCTCGAGCCGGCCATTTCGAAGATGAGGCCGACCGCCTCCCTCGCCGCCCTGACCGTGAAAATGTTCGCCTCGCGCAGGCGAACCCGCAACTCGAGGGCCAGTTCCGGGTTGGCCGTCGCGTCGGCGTAGGCGGCGCGCACGGTCTCGTAGAGGAGTGCGCGGGCCGCGCGAATCGCGACGTCGGCCCGGGCGAACGCGATCTGGTGAGCCTGCATGTGCCCCATCGCCATGTGCCGCGTCGACCCCGGAAGGGGTCTGGTGTTGACAGCGTCCACGAACGCCTCCAGGGCGGCGGATGCCACACCGAGCGCGTGCGCCCCGTGACCCACCTCAGGCATCTCCTTGATGCGGAAGAGCGGCCGGTCGTACACCGCCGTGCCGAAGATCTCGGCGTTGACCTGATCATGCGGGACGAAGAGTTCGGATATCTCGAAGTCGCCGCTTCCCGTGCCACGCAGGCCGAGACCGTCCCACGTGTCGATGATGCGGGCCTGATCGGCCGGCCAGATCGCGAGCAGGCGCCGCGGCTGACCGTTGGCGTCCACGATCGGTGACCCGTCCCCGGCGCAGACCACCGACAGCCCGCCGAGCCAGGTCGCGAACGGGGAACCGCTCGCGAACGGCCACCGGCCGCTGATGCGGTAGCCGCCCTCGACCTTGACCGCTTTCCCGGCCATCCGGCCGAGGTTCATCGCGAGGATCAAGCGCCCGCCGCCGCGTTGGGCGAAGCGCTCGAACCGTTCGGGATCGAGGAACGTCAGCCCCACGCCCGACTGGATGAACGCCAGCCACCCGACCGACGCGTTGATCCGCGCGAGCTCCTCGATCATCTGGAGCCATTCGACGGGATCGGCCTCGAGGCCGCCGACCTCTCGTGGGAGCATCGCCTTGAAGACGCCGGCGTGGTAAAGCGCCTCGACGAGTGACGGCGGAATGCGGCCCTCTTCGAGGGCCTGCGCGTGTTCACGGATCAGCGGCTCGAGAGAACGCGCGACGTCGACAAGCGAGCCGCCTTCGCCGTCGCCGTCGCCGTTGCCGTCGCCAGGAGTGACTTCGGTGCTGTCGGGGTTGGAGGTGGCCACCTCTTTATTCTTGTCGATGGTGCTGGCGGTCGGGATGTGACGCGACACAACCGCGAGGGAGACGGGGATGAGCGCCAACCAGTCGGCGGAACTGATCGTGCGCGCGGGCGCGGTGCGGACCCGGCCGCTTAGCGCGGAAACAACCCTCGTTCAGGATAAGGATTCTGATCTTCCGAGCCCGAACACAGCCTGGTCCCCCGGGCACAGGTCGCGGATGTCGCCGCGTATTCCGGCTCGTACCGTGTGGCTCGGGCCCTCCGGCTGAGCCTGCAGCGTGAGCTGGTCGCGGCTGAGCGTGACCAGGAGCGAGGCCTCCTGGAACTGCATCGTGAAGGCCAGGCCGTCCAGGGCGCTCGGCAGCAGCGGGTCGAAGTACAGGGCGCCGTCGCGGACGTGGGTGCCCGCGTAGTACCGCTGCACGATGTCGAGCGTCCCGGCCATGACACCCAGGTGGATCCCTTCCTTCGTCGTGCCGCCCTGGATGTCGTCGACATCGCTTCGCAGCGCGACGAGGAACCGCTCCCACGAGCTTTCCGGGTCCAGGCCCGCGAGCACCCCCGCGTGGGTGACAAAGCTCAGCGTCGAACCGTGCGACGTCCGCTGGTCGTAGTACGCGACGTTGCGCGCCGCGGTGTCGGGACCGTAGTCGTACCCGAGCCGCTCGAAGATCTCGCGCAGCTCGTCGTCAGCAAACAGGAAGAAGAGCATCACCGTATCGGCCTGTTTGGCGATCTTGTAGCGGTTGGGGTCGTCGCCCTCGGCTCGCAAGATCCGGTCGAGGCGCTGGATGTTCCCGTACTTCGCGCGGTAGGCGTCCCAGTCCAGCTCCTCGAGGTCCGCGTAGCCCTCGAACTGGCTGATGATCCCGTCGTCGTGGAAAGGGACGAACATCCGGCGGCTCATGTCCTGCCACCGGTCAAGCTCGGCATCGTCGATGCTCAGCCGCTCGCGCAGTCCTTCGGCGCTGCTCGGCGGCAGCAGCGAGAACAGCTTGCCAGCGACGTCGCACAGCCACGCGACCATGACGTTGGTGTAGGCGTTGTTGGCAAGCCCGCCCTGTTGCGCGCCCGGGTACTTCTCGTGAAACTCGTCGGGGCCCATCACGCCGTGGATCTCGTAGCGCTCCCGGTCGGGGTCGAAGTGCGCGATCGACGCCCAGAAGCGCGCGATGTCCAGCATCATCTCCGCGCCGTATCGGTCGATGAACGCGAAGTCGCCGGTGGCCTGGAAGTAGTTCCAGACGTTGAAGAAGATCGCGGCGTTGACGTGTCGCTGGTTGCGGCTAAGATCAGGCTCCCAGCGGCCGGAGAGCGGGTTGAGGTGGACGCGCTGGGTTTCCTCGATGCCTTCGCTGCCGCTTTGCCAGGGGAACATCGCGCCACGGAACCCAGCGTCCCTGGCCGCCGCGCGCGCCTCCCCGATCCGGCGGTAGCGGTACAGCAGCAGCCCACGCGAAACCTCGGGCAGCCGGAAGTTGATGAACGGGAACGCGTACATCTCGTCCCAGAACACGTGCCCGCGGTAGGCCTCGCCGTTGAGCCCGCGCGCGGGCATCCCGGCATCGAGGTCGGCGGTGTGCCTGGAGCAAACCTGGAGCAGGTGCGCGATGTGCAGCCTCAGCAGCAGCTGGACCTCCTCGTCGCCGGACACGCGCATGTCGCACGTCCGCCACAATTCATTCCAGGCGGCGCTGTGCCGCTCGAACGAGGAGGGGAAGTCGTCGTGCCGGGCCGCCGACCTGGCCGCTCTCACCAGCGTGTCGCTGACCGCCGGGTCCCGTGACGTGTAGAAGGCGACCATCTTCTCTACTCGCGTCGGCTCGCCCTGGCGCACATCAAAGGCCAGGACCTGCTGGATGTAGTCCTCCATCTGGTAGAGCGTCCGGCCCGCCGGCACTTGCACGCCATCGCGGAACACGCGCGTGCGCGTCGCCTGGCTGATGTACAGATTCGACTGGCGCGTCTCGGCCTTGAGCGCGATGACCTCGGGCCCGAACGTCCGCGGCGACACCGGGTTCAGGTGACGGCCTTCCAGCTCCTGATAGCGGGCCACGCCGCCATTGCTCACCCGGGCGTCGAGGGCGGAGATGACCTCGACGCGCCCGGACCAGTTCTCCGGGACGAGGGTCCACTCGATGCCGCCGTGATGCGGGTCGGCCATGCTGACGAACCGGCGGCTGGTCAGCGCGGTCTGCCGACCGGACCGGTCAAGAAAGCGAAGGATCCGCCGGACCGTGGCGCTGCGAATGTCGAGCTCGTGACGATAGCCGAGCAGTTCGACGTCGTCGAGCCTGACCGCGTCCTCACCTTCGATGCGCAGCTCGAGGACGAGCCAGTTCGGCAGGTTGACGAGGTCCTCGTTGAGGACGGGCAGGCCGCCAAGGATCGTGGTCTCGCGGTTGTAGCCGCCATGCGCGTACGTTCCCGGGTAGTGCACGGCGTTGGCATCTTCCCACTCCGCCGCGCCGCGGGTACACAAGTAGCCGTTGCCCGTGGAGGTCAACGCCTCCCGCAGCCCCTCGGCCGCCGGGTCGAAACTGTCGTAAGCGAGCAGGAAACCGTTCACGGCACCTCCTCCGTTCATGGTCCCAGTCATGCTCCGAGGCGGGAAGGCCGAGGCCCGTAGGTAGCGAGGATCTGCCGGTCCGTGTCCTCTCGCGACAGGTACACGTTCAGGTCCGTACCCGGCCCGGTACAGCGCTGCGCGCCCATCGCGTTCCCGTACTGGCAGGCCACGATGTAATCCCGGTACGCGAGGTAGCCGTAAGCCAGTCCCGCGGCGAACGAGTCGCCGGCACCCGTCGTGTCCACGACGCGCTGCACTGGGACGGGCGCGACGAGCTCCTCGGTCACCTCGCCAGAGTCATCGCGGTAATACGTCACGCAGCCACGCTCGTCGAGGGTCACGCAGACCGCGCCGACACCGCGTTCCAGGCAATGAAGTCCCAGTTCGCGCAGCTCTTCGGCGCTCGGTTCTTCCTGACGGGACAGCTCCGATGCCTCACCGAGCCACGCCGAGCCCGCTTCGTCCAGGTTCATCTTCAGGATGTCGATGTACGGAAGCCAGACGTCCTGTTCGGCCCACACCCTGGGCTGGCGCTCGCCGCTTCGGGTCAGCGTCGTCGTCGGGCCGTGGGCGTCGAGCACCACGGCCGCGCCGCTGTGCTCCTTGATGTACTGCAGGGTCGCCTGCCCCACCTCGTAGTCCGTGATCGGGACGCAGACGAACACGTCCGCGTCGAGCACCTCGGTAACGTCGGCCGGCACGATCGGATTCATAAAGCTCGTCTGGCGCTCGACGCGACGGTTGTGCCCGAGGTACCGCAGCTCGGTGCCGTCCCCCTGGTCGGCCGTCGACGTGATGCCGGAGGTGTCGATGTTCGGGAAGGACCCGAGGATCTCCTTGATCGGCCCCTCGTCCCGCCGGCGTACGTGTGAAATCGGGACGATCGTGTCGTCGTCATCCAGGAGCGCGGACAGGGCAACCGCCGTGTACAGCACGCACCCGTACTTCTCGAACCGTTCGCCGTCATTGGTGACGATCTGGTCGCGAGGGATGGGGCCCAGCACCGCGACCTTGCGACCCTGCTCCGTTTTCGCGTCACTCGTCATGAATGCCTCCCGCGCTCGTGCCTATCGCGTCGGGGGATCACCACACTACATCGCCAGCCTGCGCCGGAGCCGGGCGGTGGTCAGCCTCGAGCAGTCCGCGTTATCGGCGCTCTAGGAAGCGCTCGATGGAGGTGGCCAGCACTACCGGGGTCTCGAACATCGGATAGTGCCCGGCGTTGGCCACGACCTCCAGTTCGGCGTCGGGGAAATAGGTCAGCCAGGTCTGCTTCATCACCGCGGCGGACACGGCCGGGTCGGTCTCACCCACGATCACCTTGACCGGGACGCTGGCACCGCTGCCGCCGCTGCCGGTGCCGGTGCCGGTGCCGGTGCCGGCCTCGCCGACCTCGCCGGAGAAATCCGACTTCGCCCACGACGGCAGGTAGCCACCGAACGCCTCCACCGTGGAGTTGTCCAGCGAGTGCCGCGCCACCCGGTCGATAAAAGACTTCGTCAGCTTGCTCCCGGTGGTGAAGTCGATGATCGCCGCCCGGTTGGCGGGCTCGTCCGCGGCGCCATAGAACAGTCCCCACGTCTGCTCGTCCATCGGCATCCCGGCGGCAGGCACCGGGTTGACGCCGACCAGCGCGCGGACCCGGCCGGGGGCCCGCAGCAGCACCCGATGCCCTATCTTCGCGCCCATCGAATGCCCGATCACGGAGAACCGGTCCCAGCCCAGTTCGTCGGCGAGCGTCAAGGCGTCGGCCGCCGCCTCCTCCATCGTGAACTGCCCGCTGACCTGCTTGCGATCGCCGTAGCCGCGCAGGTCCATGAACGCGTAGGTGTACCGCGAACCGTCGAGAAACTCGGGCAGCGAACCCCAGCCGCGGGCCGAGCCGAACCAGCCGTGCACGGCGAGCACATGATGCGCACCAGAGCCAAGAGTTACCGGAGAACTGGTCACGAGAGCCTCCCGCGTGAGCACCGCCGCTCCTGCTGGAGAACTTTACCGGTTTGTCATACATCCGGCACTTACGACCGACCTACCCGGCCGGGTGTAATGACAGATTTACGCAATAACTTGCGGAAAATATGGCAGTACCAGATTCAGCATTGCAAGAACTAGCATGGTGGTGTTACATGGCGGATGAATGCGAGAAATATCACGACATCGAAGTCCTCGCGTTCGTTGAGTCCATGGAAGGCGGTAGGCCGTGTTCGCACGAAGCCTCACCACGGGCGTGGTCTTGACCACGTTCGTTGCATTGGCAAGCTCCGCTGGCGCGGCTGCTGCAAGCGCCTCGCCAGCGCCATCTGCTCCTCGTCACAGCAACGTGGCCCTGAGCCACAGCCGAGTGGTGCCAACCTCCCGTGACGGGCGCGGTGCCAACGTCGGATTCACCGAGTACTCCGCTGTCGGGTCGGACACCAACGGCACCGTGATCGGCCCGTCCTACAACCTCTACACGCTGGCCGCCGAGGCCGTGGGCCGCACCGCGGTCACGCTCAGCGGGGCCGGCCAGTACGTCGATTTCACCCTCGCCAAGCCGGCGAACGCGGTCGACCTGCGCTACTCCATCCCCGACTCGGCCGACGGCACCGGGCTGACGACGCCGCTGAAGATGTTCGTGAACGGCCGCGAGAGAGCCGACCTGACTCTCTCCTCGGTGTACGACTGGTTCTACGGGGTCTATCCGTTCACCAACGACCCGGCCGACCTAGGCGGTCACCACATGTACGACGACGTGCGGACCCTGTTCGGCCGGACTCTGCCAGCCGGGACGCACGTCCGGTTCGAGATCGCCAACCCATCGATCCCGGTCACCATCAACGTCGCGGACTTCCAGGAGGTCGCGCCGCCCGCGCCGCGGCCGCCGGGCTCGATCTCGGTGCTGTCCTACGGGGCGGACCCGACCGGCCAGGCTGACTCGACAACCGCCATACAGAACGCGATCGACGCCGGCAGTACGGAAGGCAAGACGGTTTACATCCCGCCGGGCAGCTACCTCGTCACCGCGCACCTGATCGTCAACAACGTGACGCTGACCGGCGCGGGCGAGTGGTATTCGGTGCTGGGAGGCAACGGCGTCGGCGTCTTCGGCAACCTGCCCCCCGACCCCAGCACCAACGTCCACCTGTCGAACTTCGCCATCTTCGGCCAGGTTAACGCCCGGGTCGACTCCGAGGACTTCATGGGCATCGGCGGCGGGCTGCAAGACTCCACCATCAGCGACGTGTGGATCCAGCACGTCCAGGCCGGCATCTGGATGACCGGCCCGTTCACCAACCTCAAGATCAGCCACGTGCGGATCCAGGACACCGTCGCTGACGGGATCAACTTCGACGGCGGCATCACCGACTCCTCCGTCACAAACACCTACATCCGCAACACCGGCGACGACGGCATCGCACTGTGGTCCAACGGTGTCGCCGACTCCAATGATGTCGTCTCGCACGACACCGTCGTGCTGCCGATCCTGGCGAACAACTTCGCCATTTACGGCGGCAGCGACAACTCCGTCACCCACGACTACGGCACTGACACGATCACCCAGGGCGGCGGCATCCAGGTCGGCAACCGGTTCGCCGCCGTGCCGCTGTCCGGCACGACCACGATCGCCGACAACACGCTGGTCCGCACCGGCACCCTCGACCCGAACTGGAGGTTCGGCGTGGGAGCGATCTGGTTCTACGCCTCCGACGGCGAGGACATGACCGGCACGATCAACGTCGACCACAACACGATCCTCGACAGCCCGTACGACGCGTTCGGCTTCGTCGGTGACTACATCCCCAACGCCACCCCGCCGGCCTACGCGATCGACAACGTCCACATCAACCACAACATCGTCCGCAACGTCGGTACGTTCGTGTTCCAGCTCCAGTCCGCCGGGTCGGACGACACGATCTCCCACGTGGTCTCCACTGGGACCGTCGGGATAGACGGAACGATGGCCTGCGCCTACGGCATCACCCCCACCTACGGGACGGGCAACAGCGGGTGGAGCGGCTCGGCGTGCGCGTTCCCGCCGCTCGACTACCTCAGCACGTCCACCTCGTCGCTTGACTTCGGCCTGGTCAACCTGAACACTCAGAGCCCGTCGCAGTCGGTCACCATCACCAATCCAGGACCGGACCCGGCGCCTATCTCCTCCGTCTACGCGACCAACGGGTTCGATGAGACCAACAACTGCCCGGCGACGCTCGCCGTCGGGGCCAGCTGCACCGCCACTGTCACGATCACGCCCGCTTCCGTGCAGGAATACCAGGGCAACCTGGTGTTCGACGCCAACCCCATCAATAACCCGTTCGCGCCGTACGTGGTCAGCCTGAGCGCTGCCGTCTACAACCCGAACGGCAACCTCGCGCTGACGGCCACGGCCTCGGCCGACAACTCCCTCGCCGGGTTCCCGCCGACCAACGCCAACGACAACAACCAGGCCACCTACTGGCAGGCGGCAGCGAGCACCGGCGTACTCACACTGCAGCTGGCCGAGTCGGCCCCCGTCGACCGGATCGTCCTGGAGCTTCCGCAGGGCTGGGGAGACCGGGACCAGACCATCGAGGTAGACGGCAGCACCGACGGCCAAACCTGGACCCAGCTCGTAGCGCCGACGGTCTACCTGTTCAGCGCGAACAACGCGGCAGGCAACAACGTCGTCGATATCGCCGTTCCTTCCACCACGGTGAACTACATACGCCTGGACGTCAGCAATAACAACGTCCAGGGCGCCCCGCAGATAGCCGAGTTCCAGGTCTACTCCAACTAACCGGTATCGATAGGCCGTCATGACCAAGCAGATCGTGGTCCCGTTCCAGGGCGACATTTCCGGCGTCGGCGAGCTGACGTGGGGGCAACGGGAGATCTGGCCCGCGCTGCTGGCGTCGCACACGACGTCGTTCAGCATCGGCTGGTGGCAGGAACTGCCGCCGGGCCGCACCGCGGCCGATATCGCCGACGATCTGTGGTTCATCATGAGCCGACATTCCGCACTCCGGACCCGGCTGCAATTCGCCGCGGATGGCCGTCCGCGGCAGACCATAGCCGGGTCCGGGGAGGCTTTACTGGAAGTCGTCGAGGCCGGCGACGCCGACCCCGCGCAGGTCGCGGCCGACGTCTATAGCCGCCTCGACAGCAGGCCCGCCCTGGACTGCGCCAGCGACTGGCCGATCCGCTGGGCGGTGATCGTCAGCCAGGGCGCCGCCACGCACCTGGTATCGCTCATCTCTCACCTCGCGGCGGACGGCGAGGGGGTGCGGGTGTTGCTGGACGACCTGGCCAGCCGGGATCCGGTGACGGGCCTCGCGGCCGGGCCGGTCACCGCGATACAACCCCTGGAGCTGGCCAGGCGGCAAGCTACCCCGGCGGCGACGAAGCAGAGCGAGGCGGCGCTGCGGCACTGGGAGCGGGCGCTGAGGACGGTCCCGACCCGCGGGTTCCCCGGCCCCGCCGACCATCGCCAGCCGAGGTACTGGCAAACGTTCTACGACTCGCCGGCTTCTTTCCTGGCCGTCCAGATCGTCGCGGCCCGGACCGGGGTGAGCACCGGGACCGTCCTGCTTGCCGCCTATGCCGTCGCGCAGGCCCGGCTGGCCGGCAGCAATCCCGCGGTAGTCCAGCTCGTCGTGAACAACAGGTTCCGGCCGGGCTTCGCCCAGGTGGTGAGTCAGCTGTGCCACTTCAGCCTGTGCGTGATCGACGTCGCGGACATCACGATCGACGAGGCGGTCCAGCGTGCGCGCCGCAGTGCGATTTGCGCCTACAAGAGCGCGTACTGCGATCCGCTCAGGCGCCGGGAACTAGTGGCAAGGATCGGCCGCGAACGGGGCGAGGAGCCTGACATCGGCACCTGCTTCGTCAACGACCGCCGGATGCAGCACCGGCAGGAGCCGGGCGACCAGCCTCCCGGCCCTGCGCAGGTACTGGCCGCCCGGCCATCGACGCTGATCAAGGGATACCAGAACGATGACGGCGGCGAGAGATGCTACCTGCACATCAACAACGAGCCCGACACCATCCAGTACGAGCTGCTGGCCGACACGCATTACCTGTCGCCGGCCAACATCGAGGCGTTCCTGCGCGCCATCGAGGCAGTGATCATCGAGGCGGCACTCGACCCGGCCGCACCCACCGCCGTGGGCCTATGACCTCTTAGGTTCGCGACTGACCTCTAAGGCTCAGCGACAGGTCACATCTAGCCCGCGCGCAACCTCAGCCTCGCTGGTAACACCACTGTCTGCTTCTGGCTGTGCCGAAAGCAAGATTGAACGTAGTGCTGAAGGTTTAACCGGCTATGCCCGGTCTAACCTTCAGCACAATCGAAAATCATCGAGGCAAAATCGTGCGCATGAGGTATCTCCTTTGGCCTGTGTCGTCAGGCGCCTGGCTGGGCTCGAGCGGGCCGAGAGACAGGCGCCACGACACCGTTCGGAATAAGAATTGGGGGGACCCTAGGCCACCTCGCCGTTCAGGTCTGCGCGGCGGACGCGGATCGTGGTGATCGCGACCACCAGGATGAGCACGGCGATCCCGGCGGCGACCAGGAAGGCACGGTCGAAGCCGACGGCGAGCGCGTGCTCGTAGGCGGCATGGGTCGCGGCCCCGTTGGCGTGGGCGGCGCGGGCGGCGCGGGCGGCGCGGGCGGCGCGGGCGGCGCGGGCGCCGTTGGCGACGACCGTCCAGGCCACCGTGCCGAGCACCGCGAGGCCGATGGATCCGCCTACCTGCCGGCCGACGTTGAGCAGGCTGGCGGCCACACCGGAGTCCGCCTCGTCGACGCGGGCCAGGCCGACCAGCGGCAGCGGGACGAACAGCAGGCCGAGCCCGGCCCCTAGCACCAGCATCGGGCCGAGCAGCCCGCCGGCGTACGTGCTGTGCTCGGTCAGCCGGGACAGCCAGAACATGAGCGTCAGGGAATACGCGTTGGTCACCCACTCCAGGCTGCTGCCGGAGAATCCGAGTGCCGCCTGAATGTGCGGCTGCGCGACGATGACGATGGTCGCGTCAAGCACGACCATCAGCTGGGCGGTCGCGATGATCAGCAACGCGACGCCGAGGTGGTGGCTGCGGTCGCGGGTGCCGGCCTTGCCGATTGCGGGAAATGTCATTGCCATGCCATCGATACTTCCGGCCGGACGGCGCGCCGTCGTCGTGCCCAGGAAGTGACTTCTGCCTGGCCAGCGGGGAGGCCGGCGGACGCCGGAATACCGCGCGGGGAGTAGCCGGCAATAGCCACCACGGACGGATGCGCTCGGGGCCGTGACGCGTACGCTCGAAGGATGATCAGGATCCTGCTCGCCGACGACCAGGCGCTGATCCGCAGCGGCATCCGGTCGCTGCTCGAGGCGGAAGAGGACATCGATGTGGTCGCCGAGGCCGTCGACGGGCAGCAGGCGGTTGCGCTGGCCATCGAGCACCGCCCCGACATCGTGCTCATGGACATTCAGATGCCGGTCCTCGACGGGGTCGAGGCCACCAGGCAGATCGTCGCGGACGAGCGGCTAGACAGCGTGCGCGTGGTGATGCTCACCAACTTCGGGCTCGACGAGTACATCTTCCGCGCGCTGCGGGCGGGCGCGTTCGGGTTCTTGCTGAAAGAGACCGAGCCGGCCCAGCTACTGCAGGCGCTACAGGTCGTCATGCGCGGAGACGCCTTGCTGTCCCCCGCCGTCACCCGCCGCCTGATCAGCGAGTTCGTCGCCCGGCCGCCAGACGCTACCGCCGCCGCTGGTATGGAAACCCTTACTAATAGGGAACGAGAGGTGGTCGCCCTGGTCGCGCATGGACTCTCCAACGACGAGATCGCCGCCACCATGGTGCTCAGCCCGGCCACCGCCAAGACGCACGTCAGCCGCGCGATGATCAAGCTCGGCGCCCGTGACCGGGCGCAGCTCGTCGTCTTCGCCTATCAGACCGGCCTGGTCTCCCCGCGCGCCGGGCAGCCGGCAGACCACTAACCTGGCTGCGTGGCTGACCGTGCGGTTGCCCGGCCTGATCGACGGCTCTTGGACGCGGTAGCGCTCGTCGCTGGCGTTGACGGCGTTCTGGTCATGGATGAGACGCTCCAGGGTGAATCCCGTTCGACCTTCGCCGTTGCCGCCGACGGTGACGAGCTCGTCGTCAAGCTCGTCCCGGGGGCTGTTGGCAACCAATGGCGATTGGTCCGCCTGGTCCGCGACCTGCGCCGTCGGGGCTACCCCGCGCCCGAGTACGTCGGCGTAGGGGAATCAGACGGCACCGTCTTCACGGTCCAGCGACGCCTGCCAGGTCAGATCCTGCACGCGGGACCGGGCATGCCGCCTCCGGCCGAGCTGTTCGCCGCTTTGCTCCCCAGCCTCCTTGCCGCCATCGAGCTGCAGCACGATGCGGGCGATCTGGCCCAGCCGCCATGGCCCGCATGGCTGCTCGACACGATCGAGAACGGCGGTGACGGCTACTGCCTGCACGCCACGATGCGCCAGTCCCCCCGCACCGCCACGCTGCTCGACCGGCTGCAGCCGCTGGCCAGGCGCAACCTGCGGGACGAGGCGGCCCGGACACGGGACGTGGTGCATTTCGACATGAACCCCGCGAATATCCTGCACGCCGGAGGGCACCTGTCCGGCGTGGTGGACTGGAACATCCCGTTCGACGGCGCCGGGCAAGGAGACCGCGGCTTCGACGTCGCGACCTTGTTGTTTTACACCTACGACATCGAGCGGACCAGGGAAGTCCTGTGGGAACGGGCACTGTCGGTCAGCGGGCTGGCGTGGACCACGGTGTATCTGTGCCACCTCAGCCTCCGACAGGTGGAATGGTCACGGCGGCATAGCCCGGGGAGCGCAGACGACGCGCGTTTCATGGGCATCGCCGAGGCCGTTCTGGATGACTGTGAGGCCCTTATTAAGTCGCCTGGACGAAGGCCGCGATTATCGCGCCGAGTTCTTCTCCCGCGTCCTCCTGGAGGAAGTGGCCGGCGCCTTCGAGCACCGGGTGATGCCTGCCCGCCGCGCCTGGCACGCCGCGCTTGAGCACCGGCGCCATCGCCCCGGTAATCGGGTCGCGATCGCTGAACGCCACCAGGAACGGCTTGTCCCACGCGGCGAGCTGCCGCCAGGCGGCCCGGTTGGCCGCGGACGCGGGATTGTCTGGCGTGGCGGGCACCAGATCGGGCATCGCCCGGACCGCGGCCGCATAAGACGCGTCGGGGAACGGTGCGTCGTAGGCGGCCAGGACTTCGGGCGGCAATGTCGTCTGACAGCCGGATTGCACGAGCCGCGACACGCTCAGTTCGGGCGCGGTGCGGACCACCTCGCGGAACCGCAGCCACACCTGCGGCATCGGCTGGTCACCGGTCGGCAGCCCGGTGTTGGCGGCGACGACCCGGGCGAACCTGTCGGGATGTTCGGCTACTAGCCGCAGCCCGATCAGGCCGCCCCAGTCCTGCCCGACCAGCGTCACGTCGCGCAGGCCGAGCGCGTCGAAGGCGAACGCGCGGATCCATTCCACGTGCCTGGCATAGCTGTGGTCGGCGACCTCGGCCGGCTTGTCTGACCGCCCGAAGCCGATGAGGTCGGCCGCGATGACACGCAGTCCCTCCTCGGTCAGCACGGGGATGACGTTCCGGTACAGGAACGACCAGCTCGGCTCACCGTGCAGCAGCAGCACCGCCTCCCCCGTCGGCGGGCCCGCCTCGACGTAGGCCAGCCGCAGCCCGTCGGCGCCGGCGTCGGCGTATCGCGGCTCGTAGCCGAAGTCCGGCAGGTGATCGAAGCGCTCCTCCGGAGTCCGCAGCAGCTTCATCTGGCAACTCGCCTTTCGCCGGCTCAGCGCGCGGGCGCGTCGACTGGGTACTGCGCGGGATAGGGCTCGGCGTAGTCGGCCGATCGGCTCACGCTCTGCCATGCGGTGGCCTCGGCGAGTTGCCGCGTGGAGTAGCCGAACGCCATGTCGACCGCATTCACCCCTAGCAGCAGGTGCGACGGCAGGTTGTCGCGCTTGACGGTGGTCACGATGATCTCCGCGGCGCGCGCCGGGTCGCCGGCGGGACCGGCGGGGTTGCGGCGCATGAGCCTCTGCATGGTCCCGATCGTGCCGTCATAGTCGGCGGGGATGTCGTGCACGGTCATCGAGGCACCTGCCCAGTCGGTCGCGAAACCGCTGGGCTCCACGACCATGACCTTGATGCCGAACGGCGCGGTCTCGACGGCGAGCACGCGGCTGAAGCCGTCGACCGCGAACTTGGCGGCCTGATAGCAGGCAATGCCCGGCGAGCCGCCCACGCGCCCGCCGACCGAGGAGAACTGCACCATGATGCCGCCGCCCTGTCCCCGAAGCAGCGGGATCACCGCCTTTGACACGTTGTACACGCCCCAGAAGTTGGTCTCGAACTGGGTGCGGAAGTCAGCGTCGTCACCCGTCTCGATGGGTGCGACGTTCGCGTACCCGGCGTTGTTGACGATGACGTCAAGACGGCCGAAGTGCCCGGCGCCCGCCGCGACGGCAGCGTGCACCGCCCCGGAGTCGGTGACATCAAGGGCGAGCGGCAGCACCCGGTCGCCGTACCGCTCGGCGACCTCCGCAAGCTGTCCGGGCTGGCGGGCAGTGGCTACGACGCGGTCACCGGCGGCGAGAGCGACGCCGGCGAGGGCGCGGCCGAAGCCGCGCGATGAGCCGGTGATGAACCAGACTTGCTCCATGACGAGTTTGGTACCCGCTGACTTCCCCTAAACCACGAAAAGAAGCTGTGGTTGCATGTGATCTTGCGGACGACGCGGATCGGGGGGCTGAGGAGTGGACGCGGGAGATGATCGGCGGGAGTCTGACGCGAAGCGGGAGTCCGACGCGAAGCGGGAGTCTGAGGCGGAGGCGGAGGACGAACCGCGCATCGTGGAGCGGCTGACCCTTTTCTCCGACGCCGTGGTAGCGATCGCGATCACATTGCTGGCGGTGGATCTGCCGGTGCCCGAAGGGGACACCGTGTCCGCGTTCTGGTCCTCGGTCCGACGCAACGACGGACACTATGCGGCGTTCCTGATCAGCTTCGTGGTGATCGCCGCGGCGTGGGGTGATCATCACGATCTCTTTCGGTACACCAGGCGCATCGACCCGCGGCTGCGGACGTTCAACATGGCCTGGCTGTTGACGATCGTCCTGAACCCGTTCGCGACCAGGTTGCTCACCGCGAGCGGGCATTCCACCCTCGATGCTCACGCGCTCCGGTTCGGCTTTTACGCCCTGCTGCAGGTGCTGGAAGCCTGTGCGGTGCTGGTGATGCTGCGGCACATGGTCTCGCGCGGGCAGATGCCTGGCGCGCCTCTATCCGTGGTGACCAGCACGGCCCGGCATTGTTATGCCCTGATGGCCGGCTTCGGACTGTCGATCCCGCTCTTCTTCGTCACGACCTTCGCGTGGCCGCTGTGGTTCATCATCCCGCCGCTGGCCGGGCAGGTGGGCCGACTGCGGAGCCGCTAGGGGCTGGGCAGGCGCTGGCCGCCCACGTCTGCCTGGCCGTTGGCGACGAGCCAGGCCAGCGCCTCGTGCAGGGCATCGAGCGAGCTGTGGCGCGGCGCGTACCCGAGCACCTCGCGGGCGCGGTCAATGCTGGCGGCGATGCTGCGAGACGTGTGCTCGCGGGTGACCTCGGCGTGCCCGGATCCGGCCCGGCGGGTGAACTCGTCCCAGCCGACGAAATCCAGGACCGGTTCACGGCCGAACCACCGTGCCGCGCCGGCCGCCAGGCCTCGCTGCGTCATCGCCTGCTCAGCGGCGACATGGAAGCTGCCTCCGATCGCAGCCGGACGGGCCAGCGCCAGCTCAAAGGCCTGCGCCACGTCGTCGGCGTGCACATGGTGCAGGACGCCGAGCCCGTGATCGGGCAACGCGAGCGGCCGGCCCGTCGCCAGCTGCGTCCACGCGGTGGGGTCGAGGTTCCCGGCCGGGGTGATGACCGGCCAGCCCGGCCCGCTGATGTGACCGGGGTGCAGCACCACGGCCGGGACGCCGCCGGCCAGGGTCTCCCGGTGCAGCAGTGTCTCGATCTCAGCCTTGCCTGTGCCGTACTCGCCATAAGCGGTCCGGGGCTCATCCTCGGTCACCGGCACCCGCAAGGCCGGGCCATGGACCCAGATGGTCCCGCAGTGCACCAGCAGCGGGCGCGACGGGCGCAACGCCTCGACAAGCTGCCGCGCGGACGCCGCGGTGAAGCAGATGAGGTCGATCACCACATCAGGTCGCAGCTCAGCCATCCGGGCACCGAACACTCCCGCCGCGTCGTGCGCGTCACGGTCGGCGGTGATCGTGGTCACCGCGTCCCACTGCGGGCTGTCGCGGTACGGGCCGCGAGTGCCCCGGCTGACCGCGACCACCTCATGGCCTCCATCGACCAGCCGGGGTACCAGGTAGGTGCCGATGTGACCGGTCGCTCCGATGACAACCACGCGGCTCATCTCACCCGTCCCCTTCCCGGTTGGCTCCGCCATCGTAGACCCCGCGTTCCAAGGTCGGCACGGTGACGCGACCCCCGCCATGACTGTGCAGTTTGCCTGGCTGCGTGGCAATGTGCCTTTCATGGGACTTGACCTGAACCGCCTGCTTGACTTCCGGCTATTCCAGGCTTTTGACATCGACGAGTCCGGCCGGGTGCTGGCAGGCAGCGATGACACGGGCTCCACGCAGCTGATCGAGATCGCCGGCGATGGCTCTGTGACACAGCTCACTGCGCTGCCGGGTGCGTGCACCGGACGGTACGTGCCCGGGCGGCGCGCGGTGATCGTGTCGCACGACGTGAGCGGTAACGAGCGTTACCAGCTGTCGCTGCTCAAGCTGCCCCGGCTGCCCAGGCTGCCCAGCCAAAACGCTGCGACCGAGGCTGACCTGGAGCCGCTGGTACGTGACCCGCGGTATATCCATACGCTCGCCGACGTCGCGCCCGGCCGGATCTGCTACCTGACCAATCGGCGGAACGGGGTCGCCTTCGACCCGGTGATCCTCGATCTGGCCGACGGTACCGAGCGGACCATCAATCTTGGCGATCACAGGTTCGAAGAAGCAGTCATCTCCCCCGACGGCAGGTGGCTCGCGCTGATCGTCGCGTCCGCCGTCACCGCGGCCGCCGCCCATGTCGTCCTGGCCGACCTGACCATCCCCGTAGGCTGCGAGCAGCTGATGCTGGTTAGCCCGCCTGACGCGCCGGCCATAAACCGAGCGCTGGCCTGGACGCCGGGGAGCGACGCCTTGATCTTCAGCTCCAACAACGACCGCGAATTCAGCGCGGTGGCACGGCATGATCTGGCCAAGAAGGAGCTGACCTGGCTGGTCACCGACGACACCGCCGACCTGACCGGCTGGCTCTCGCCGGACGGCGCCGCACTGCTCGTCGAGCGCAACGACGATGGCGCGTCGGAGCTGGCACTGTATGAAGCCGCCACTGGCCATAGGATCCGTGACCTGCCGCTGCCCGCCGTCGGCACGGTCAGCAGTCCCCGGCTTGCCTCGCCGAGATGGGCGCCAGATTCCGGGGGTATCGCCCTCTCCATCAGCAGCCCCGAGCTCCCGGGCGACGCGCTGCTCCTCGACGTCGGGCTCCTGGGCGCAAGCACCGGTGGGCACCAGGTGCGCAGGCTGACCCATTCGGCGCGCGCGTTCGGCGTTGACGCGCCGGTTCTGCCTGAGCAGCACCGGGTGCCGACAGTCGATGGCCAGCTGGTGCCTTGTCGCGTATATCGGCGTCCAGGCCGCCTAGCTGGGAGCGCGGTCCTCGTCGTGCACGGCGGTCCCGAGCTACAGGCCCGGCAGAATTTCGATGTGGTCGTCCAAGCGCTCGCCGCTGCCGGTCACACCGTCCTGGTCCCGAACGTCCGCGGGTCGACGGGCTACGGCAAGCGCTGGTACACGGCGGACGACAAGCACCGCCGTCTTGACGCGGTCGCCGACCTCGCTGCCTTGCACGCTTACCTGCCCGAGCTGGGCGTGGACCAGCGCCGCGCCGCCCTGTGGGGTGGCTCCTACGGCGGTTATATGGTGCTGGCAGGCCTGGCGTTCCAGCCCGGGCTGTGGGCAGCCGGCGTGGACATCGTCGGCATCGCCTCGCTCGTTACCTTCCTGGAGAACACCTCAAGTTACCGTCGCGCCTACCGGGAACGCGAGTACGGCACGCTCAAGGACGACCGCGAGTTCCTGCGAGCGGCTTCCCCGCTCACGCACATTGACGACATCACCGCGCCGCTGTTCATCATCCATGGCGCGAACGACCCGCGGGTGCCGCTGAGCGAGGCTCAGCAGATCCACGCGGAGATGACCGCCCGTGGCCGCGAATGCGAACTACTGGTCTACGGCGACGAGGGGCACGGCCTGACCAAGCGCGAGAACCGTGCGGAGGCCCTCTCGAGAGCATTCGCGTTTCTTGGCAGGCACCTCGGCGGCTAGCCGACGCTCTTTGGCGTGCTGCGCCCGGTTACTGGGCCGGGAACACGGGGCGGGGTTTGCCGGGCGCAACAGTGCGCGCCAGGATCCCGAGTGTGGCCCGCAGCGCGCTCTCCGGGATCACGGGGAAGATGCCGGCGTCCTTCCAATCCTGCCCGGCCGCCGACCAGTCGTAGTAGGACGTTACGAGCGTGTACTCGTCAATCGGCTCCAGCCGGTAGCCGTACACGTGGCCGAGGTCCAGCTGGCCATGGATCGTCCAGGCGATTTCCCTGTCCCGCTCGAAGGTGACGATCTCGACGGTGACGTCGTACAGGCCGAGGGGATAGTCATTGAGCGCTTCCCGGTCCATGTGCACGACGAAGGTATCTCCGGCCTTAGTGACAATCTCCCCGCTGGCCTCCATGAGCATGCCGGAGCTGTCTATGGCCACGTGCCCCCCGGGATCGGTGAGTACGGCGAAGATCTCCTCCGGTGACGCGGCCACCGCCCGCTGCACTTCAATCCGCTCCCCCATGTGCCGATTGTCGCACGCCAGTGGCTTACCGGGCCGGGCCCGCGGGCTGCGTTCAGCTGTCGATGTCCTGCCGGTTCAGCTCGGTTTCGAGCAGATCCATCGCCTTGAGGAAGGCTTCCTGCTCGCCGGGGGTGAGCTTGTCCAGGACGCGGGCCAGCGGTTTGGCGGCGCCGTCGAGCCAGTGACCGATCAGGGTTGCCTGGCCAGGGATGATCTGGACGATTGTGCGCCGCCGGTCGGCCGGGTCAGGGCGCCGCTCGACCAGGCCCGCCCGGTCAAGTTCGGCGAGTACGCCGCTGACCGTGGGGAGGGTCAGGTCCAGCCGGGAGGCCAATTCCCCGACGGTGAGCGGGCCAGCGCGGATCTGCTCGAGTGCGGCGACGTGCCGCGGGCTCAGCGGAGAGGGCACGGGCGCGGGCGCGGACCGGTCCTGCCAGCGCCGCATTCCCCTGGTCACGCGGGGAAACAGCTGCATCAGGCGCAGGCACAACGCGGAGTGCTCGGAACCGCCCGCCTGATCCGCCATGTCGCTGCTTTCGTGGTGCGCCGTTCCCTTGACTGTCTGGACCCAAGTATATACGCTTTTGCAATCAAAACTATTCTGATTCGGGAACGAAAATTTATGGAGGATGGCATGACACCGCAGGGACAGCCGACCACCTCAGCGCTGCTGGCGCTGGTGGAGGACGGCACGCTCACCGGGTCCTGGATCCTGGACCCAGTCAGGTCCGAGGCCCGGCTCGAGACCAGGCACACCTGGGGGCTCCGTCCGCTCCACGGCGTCTTCCGCCAGGTCACCGGCGACGGCACGGTGACCGCAGCTGGCCAGGTCACCGGCACACTGACCGTCGCTGCCGGATCGATCGACACGAAGAACAAGATGCGCGACAAGGACCTGCGGTCGGCCAAGGTCTTCGACGTCGCCAACCACCCAGACATCACCTACATCGTCGATGGCATGCAGCCCGCCAGCGGGAGCGTCCGGGTGACCGGCAGCCTGACCGTCCGCGGCCGCACCCGCCCGCTCTCCTTCGACGCGAAGGTCTCCGCTGCCGCGGGCGAGATCCGCCTAGACGCCGAGGTCCCGGTCAACCGGGCGGACTTCGGCCTGACATACAGCCCACTGCGCATGGCGTCGCTGAACAACACCATCACTGTCCACGCTGTGTTCACCCGTGCGGTCGAGGACCAGGAGACGTAGGTGATCGGCTAGGTGGGGCCAGGCTAGCCCGGATGCGCAGGGGGCATTCGCCGATGTCCCAGAACAGGGCCGCCATCAGGCGTAGCGCCTGGCGGGCGAGCGAGGCGAGCAGGTGCTCGTCGGGGGCGTGCTGGGCGCAAGCGGGATAGGAGTGCGGGATCCAGATGGTCGGCATGCCGAGTTGGTCGGTGAAGACGTCGTTGGGCAGGCCGCCGCCGATGTTGGGCAGCAGCGCGGGTCTGATGCCTTCGGTGCGCTCCAGCGATGCCAGCGCGAACCGGACCCAGGGATGATCGGGGTCGGTGCGGGAGGCATTCATGACGTGCCCCGGCTCGACGGTGACCATGCCGAAGCCATGCCGGTCCAGGTGCGCTCGTAGCGCCGCCGGCATGGCCGAGATGTCGGTGCCCACCGCGAAGCGGAGCTGACAGTGCGCGTGCGCTTCCCCCGGGATGGCGTTGACCGGGGTGGCGGGGTTCCCGCCGGCCAGCGACAGTACTTCCAGCGTGTTCCCGGCGATGGCACGTTCGGCCGGGGTGAGCCCGGGCTGGCCCCAGTCCTGGTCGATGTCCGGATCACCGGGGCTGGCGCCGACGGTGATGACGCTCAGCGCGTCCCGGACACTGTCCGGGATCGGCTGGGTGCGCAGGGCGGGTACCAGGATCTGTCCGCGCCCGTCGACTAGGCAGGCTATCGCGCTGGCCAGCACCGTGGCCGGGTTGCGCAGCAGCCCGCCCCAGTTGCCCGAATGGTACGAGCGGTCGCGCAGCGCCACCCGCAGGGTAAACCCGGCAGCGCCGCGCGAGCCGAGGAAGACAGTGGGCTGCGCGGCCGCCACCCGGGGCCCGTCGGAGGCGATCATCAGGTCGGCGGCCAGCTCGTCGCGGTGCTCGGCGCAGAACTGGCTCAGCCCCGGAGAACCGCATTCCTCGCTGGTCTCAATAAGAATGGCCACGTTGAACCCGAGCCGTCCGCCGCGGGCCCGCATGACCTGCTCGAGCGCGGCCAGGTTGATCGTATGCTGGCCCTTATTGTCCGCGGTCCCCCTGCCGTACCAGCGGTCCCGCTCGACGGTCACCTGCCACGGGTCCAATCCCGGCCGCCACCGTCCCGGCTCGGCAGGCACGACATCAGCGTGTCCGTACGTGAGCACGGTGGGCAGCCCGTCACCCTCGTGCCGGCGCGCGATCAGCAACGGCCCTCCGCTGCCGGGATTGTCCAGTACCCGGGCCGTAGCCCCCAGCCGGACCGCCGCCGGAACCATTTCTTGCTCCAGGTAATCCCGCAAGTCATCGCTCCTGGCCGGCACCGCGCTCTCCGTCGGGAACGCGACCCTCCGGGCGAGATCGCTGAGGAAAGCTCCGGAATCGAAATAATCACTCGCATAGGCGACGGCGACCGACCGGGACACCAGCTCAGCTCATCATCCGGGGCCAAGGCTGACAAGACCCCGGGACGACACCGGTTACTACGAAACGTAGTACCATAACGTGCGTGAATGGCGCCGTCGCCACGACGATCATCGTGGCCGGTCTTGCGCTGGCCGGGTACGCGCTGCTGATGACCGCCCTCAACCACCGGATGAACGTCCCCATGCTCGCCGCGGTCGGCGTGCTCGAGATCCTGCTGCTTGTCCAGGTCGGCCTCGTCCTGGCTAAACTCGCCAACGGTGAGCGCCCGGCCTCGCTGGCTACGCTCATCGGATACCTGATCGCGACGCCGCTCGTTCCGGTGGCCGCCGCGTTGTGGGGCCTGATGGAGCGATCCCGGTGGGGGCCCGCGGTCGTCGCCATAGCCGGCCTCGTCGCGGCCGTGCTGATGGTCCGGCTGCATCAGATCTGGCCGGTCATCCATGTCTGAACCCGTGACACCGCCGGAGCCAACGGCGTCGCAGCCGGAATCGACCAGGTCAGGCCCGGGTCGGCTCCTGGTCGCCATCTACGCGCTCTTCGCCCTCTCCGCTACCGCACGCGCCGGAGTGCAGATCGCGACGAAGTTCAGCCACGCCCCGGTCGCCTACTTGCTGTCGGCCTTCGCCGCCGCGGTCTACATCCTCGCCACGGTCAGCCTCACCGTCGGCAGCCGCACGGCACGCCGGATCGCCGTCGTCTCCTGCTCGATCGAACTCGCCGGCGTACTGGCGGTCGGCACCTGGAGCCTCCTCGACCGGGCCAGCTTCCCCGACGCCACTGTGTGGTCGGGCTATGGCAGCGGCTACGGCTTCGTCCCGCTCGTCCTCCCCGTTTTCGGCCTGCTCTGGCTGCGCCGCTTGACCAGACGAGCTCGGGGCGCGGAGGATGTCGATGCCAGGCAGGAATTCACGCAATCGGCAGGACTCAATGCGCACTCGAAGAACGTTGCCCAATGGGATCGCGATCGAGCAAATCGCGACCGCGTTGGAAGCGATCACGACCGCCCGGGCCAGTTATCGCCTGACTGTCAGGCTCAAGGGCAGGGATATCCCGGCGGTCGGCGAGGGACTGATCGATTTTGGTCGCAACATCGAATCTTACCGCCTTTCTGTCAACGGCAAGCAGCTCGAGCACATCGACGCCGGGGCCGATCGCTTCCACCTGCTCCCCCCAAATCGACAGCAGGACACTGGCAAGCGATGGGCGTGGGAAAAGGGCTGTCCCTACGGCAGCTACTGGGCACAGGTATTCGCGGCGGTACGCGATATCGCGCGCTGTACAGGAAGCGGTGCGGAAGTCATGGCGGCGGGTGAGACGGTGCACCGCTACTCTTTCTTGATCAAGCCGCGGCGCAAAACGATTCTGCACACGCATCTCCAGGGCCACGGGCTGGACCGGGTTAACCTGGATATCTGGCTCGCCGCCGATCAGACGATACGCAAAATTCGCGACCAGAAAACCGCACTGGAAATCGCGCTCTTCGACGGACGAACTAACACGGTCTCGTCTACGGCGGAGTACTCAGATTTCGGCGCCGCCGTTGACCTCGCCGCCCCACCGGCCGACGAGGTTCTCGGTAGCCCAGCTGAATAGTCAGGGCTTGCGGCCCACGCCGCAGAACGAATCGACGTTGGCGGGCGGCCCAGACTGGCCGGCTGATGAGCGCCATTGCGAGACCGAGACCACACCGGGGTCGACCAGTTCCAAGCCCGCGAAGAAGCCCTCGATCTGCTCAGGAGTGCGCAGATGGTAAGGGATTGCCCGAGTCTGCGCGTACAGGGCGACCGCGCGAGCTCGGGGTGAGTCTTCGGCGGGCTTGTCCTCGGGCTTGTCACGGAAGACGTTCGTGCCGTCGTTGATGACGAGGTAGCTGCCCGGCGGCACGCGACTCATCAGGCGGGCCACGATGTTCCCGGGCTTCTCCTCGTCCGGAACGTAGCCGAGGATGCCGAGCAGGATCACCGCGATCGGCTTGGTGAAGTCGAGCGTCCGGGCCGCCGCTGTGATGATCTCGTCCGTCCCATGCAGATCGGCGTCGATATAGTCGCAGACGCCCTCGGGAGTGCTCGTCAACAGGGCACGGGCGTGCGCCAGCACGAGGGGATCATTGTCGACGTAGACAATCCGGCTCTCCGGCGCCAGTTGCTGGGCGACTTGATGAGTGTTGTTCGCCGTCGGAAGTCCTGTGCCGATGTCCAGGAACTGGCGGACACCCGCCTGCGCGGCAAGATAGCTGACCGCGCGGGTCAGAAACGCCCTCGACTGACGGGCGATTTCGGCCTGAGCTGGAAAGACGGCCAGGATTTCATCCCCGATCTTGCGGTCGACCGGGTAGTTGTCCTTGCCGCCCAGCCAGTAGTTCCACACCCGGGCCGCGTGCGGCACGCTCGTGTCGATTCCCGTGTTAGCGGTGTCTTCAGGCCAGGATGAAAAGTCGTCGGTCACGGCGTCCTCTGCGGGCAGGTGGTTCGCGGCGCGATATGACGTTAAAAGGTAGCACCTAGGGCTCTTTCTGAATCGATTAGCATCGCGCCTGGCACTGGCGTCAGATGGTGGGGTGCGCGGCGGCCGACTTTGCATACTCTACGCACCCACATTCCGGACATTTCGGGCGGCATTCTGGTCACACGGTATGCAAAGTCAAAACCAGAGGATGATGTGACTGGTGGGATCACGCGCCGACTGGGCGCTGGCGGGGCGCCGACTGGGCGCTGGCGGGGCGCTGGCGGGGCGCTGACTGCGCGCTGGCGGGGCGCCGCTCGGCGAGCCATAGGGGGAGGTGGCGGTGAGACGGATCAGGCCCAGTCGGTCGAACGGGTGGCCCGTGCGGCCCTACGGTACCGTCACCACGGTGACCGAGCTAGCGGGAACCTGGTAGCTGAACACGCCGCCCGAGCCGCGTAGCACAGACCTGGCCGGCACGATGGCGTCAGGGGCGGCGAGCGTGTTGCCGGCCGACGGGTCGCCGGTCAGCACCTCAACGCCGGCGGCGGACGCGTTGCTGCCGCCGAACGTCAGCTGGACGGTTGTGGCCTGAGCGGCCGGGTTGACGACCTTCAGGTAGACCCGGCTCGAGCGGCTGTCGATCGTCGCCGAGTAGTACAGGCCGCTGGCAGTGGCGGTCACCGGCAGCACCAGGTCGCCGACGTTTGTCGCGAACATCCGCTGCACCCAGTACGAGGTCGAGCCGAAGCTCCGCACCTGGTCGAACCCGATCAGGTCCGGGTTCCACTGGGTGTGGTTGTAGTTGGCGAACAGCGGGGCGTAGGAGCTCATGTGGACAATGTCGGAGTTCCGCTCTAGCCCGGTCATGAACGCGGCTTCGCCGACCGAGTTGCCGAGCAGGCCGGTCGGCAGCGCACCCGCGTTCGCCGTCGCCGAGTACTCGCCGACGAAGATCAGCGGGCCGCTGCGGGAGTAGCTGTCGAACATCGTGGACGCCTGCTCGAAGAACGCCGCGTCGCTGTAGAAGTGCAGGTCAAGGACGTCCATCGGCCTGCTGGTGACGGAGGACGTGGCGACGAGCGGCACCTGTGGGTAGGCGCCCTTGATCGCGTCGTAGAACATCGGGTAGCGGTAGGCGTCGTAGCTGGCTGTGCCGCCATTGAGAAAGTCCTCGTTCCCGATCTCCAGATAAGGGATCCGGAACGGATGGGGGTGACCGTCGGCCGCCCGCCGTGCTCCCCACGTGGAGGTCACCGGGCCGGTGACGTACTCGACCAGGTCAAGCGCGTCCTGGACGTAGGGCGCCAGCTCGTCTTGCGCGATGACGGTGCCGTCGAGCGTGAGCCCGGCCCACACGCCGATCACCGGCGTGGCGCCGAGTTCCTCGGCGAGCTCAAGGAACTCGAGCAGGCCGAGGCCGTCGTCTGACCAATAGCCCCAGGCGGAGTTCTCGTGCCCGGGACGCTCACAGATCGGGCCGATCGTCTGCTTCCAGTTCCATCGCGTGTCGACCGTCACGCCTTCCACGTAGTTGCCGCCGGGGAAGCGGAGGACCTTCGGGTGTATCGCCGCGACGATCTCGGTCAGGTCCGGGCGCAGCCCGCCGCGCCCACTCGTCGGCGGAAACACCGAGACCACCTGCAGCCAGACCGTGCTGCCCGCCGGCACGCTGACCGGATGCGGACCGCGGTTGTCGACGCTGATCACGAACCGGCCTGTCGTCGTCGCGCCGCGCGGCACCCGGAGCGTGGTGTCGAACCGTCGCCAGTCCGCCGTCAGGCCGCGCACCTGCGCCGAGGCGTAGGCCTGTGACCCGTCCTGGGACTCCAGGCTGACGGTGAGCGGCCCGTCGAAGTCGGCGCCAGCCTCGGTGCGGGCCTTGGCGAAGAACGAGACACGTAGGCCTGGCCGGGAACGACGGGCACGCCGAAGTAGCCGGCGTTCGCCATGCCGGCCCGCTGTCCCGCCGTGACGCTGGTCAGCTCCAGCCGTAGCGACCTGGTCAGCTGGTCGTTCAGCGGAGTGCTCGCGTCTAGCGCCGCCGACGCCTGCGCGCCGCCGTCGGCGACCGCCGTCCAGTCGGTGCCGATGAGCTCGATCGTGCCGTTCCGGCCGTTGCCCGAGGAGTCGACCGCGGTGTCCCCCGCCGCCTCGTCGAATCGGTACCAGACCACGTTTCCGCCGCCCGTGGTGCCGGCGGCCGACGTGAGCAGCGACTGCACCTGCGCGGCGGACAGCCCGCTGTTCCAGATCTGGAACTCGTCCACTCCCGCGTCGAGGGATGGGTCGGGCGGGAACTGGGACTTGCCGACGTAGTCGTTGGTCGTGACGGGCAGGCTGGACGGGTTGAGGGTCATGCTCGTGTTGGTGGCCACGGCCACGCCGTTCACGTACAGCGTGCCGGTGGTGCCGGACAGCGTGACGGCCAGGTGCGTCCAGGTGCTGAGCGGCAGCGGGTCGGGGGCGTCGAGCCGCTGCTCGTCGCCGTTGCCGCTCACGGTGATGGCGAACCGCGGGTTGTTGGTGCCGCCGGCCGACACGGTGAGGAACATGTAGTCGGTCTCGCCGGTGCCGAAATCGAAGACCCGCGACCAGTTCGGCGTCGCGGCCGGGTTCACCCAAGCGGCGACGGTGAAGTCGGTGAGCCCGCTGACGATCCCCTGCGGGAGGAGGACGTAGCTGGCGGGACTGCCGCCGTTAAGCTGCAGCGCGCTGCCGAACACGCCCGGCACCCGCGGGATGTTGGCGGGAGCCACGAACTCGTCCGGCGTCGCGGGGTCCATGAACGCCCGGTTCCTGAGGAGCTCCGCGTACAGCCCGCCGACCCCCGCGTAGTTGATCTCCTCGAAGAACGCGCCGTACAACCGCGGGCTGATCGCGTGCCCTGGGCTGGCGGTGTCCACCGTCAGCGTCAGCGCCGCGGTGTCCGCCCGCGCGGCGGTCCCCTTGACCGCTACCGGCAGCGCGGCGGCTCCGAGAACGCCGAGCGCGGTCCCGCGCAGCACGGTTCGCCTGGTGACTCCGCTGTCCTCCATAGCACTCTCCGATGTGAACGATCACATGAACAAGAACACTGTCGCTATGAGTGGAAATGTGAGCGGTCACAAGGAACGTAAGCCTGGTAGCCACATATGTCAACAGGTTGGGATATGGCCGGACAATACGGGCGGGGGCGAGTTAGACGATCGGGGAATTGCGGTCTTGCCAGTACGCGTCGCGGAGAATGCGCTTGTACAGCTTTCCCGTATCCGAGCGCGGCAGCTCGGGCACGAAGTCGACGGTCCGCGGGCACTTGAAGTGGGCGAGTCTGTCCCGGCAGTAGGCGATCAAGTCCTGCGCGAGGTCGGGCCCGGCGGCGGCCGGGTCGGCAAGCTGAACCACGGCCTTGACCTCCTCGCCGCGATCGTCGTTCGGGACGCCGATGACCGCCACGTCCTGGACGGCCGGATGAGCGGACAGGATGTTCTCGGTTTCCTGCGGGTAGATGTTGACCCCACCAGAGATGATCATGTAACTCTGCCGGTCGGTCAGGTACAGGAACCCGTCCGCGTCGACGTGGCCGACATCCCCGATAGTGCTGGCCTCGCCGTCGGCGGAGCGGCTCTCCGCGGTTTTCGCCGGATCCTGGAAGTACTCGAAAGCGGTCGCGCCGCGGAACCAGATGGTCCCGTCCACCCCGGTCGGGCACTGATTGCCGGCGGCGTCAAGGATCAGCAGTTCGCCGCGGATGGAGCGGCCGACAGTCCCGGGATGCGCGAGCCATTCGGCGGTGGTGCAGAACGTGAAGCCGTTGGCCTCCGTGGCGCCGTAGTACTCGGTGATGATGGGGCCGAGCCAGTCGATCATCGCCTGCTTGACATGGACGGGACACGGCGCGGCCGCGTGCACGATGGACTCGAGCGATGAGGTGTCGTATCGTGCCCGCACTTCGCCGGGCAGCCGGAGCAGCCGGTTGAACATCACCGGCACCATCTGACAGTGGGTCACCCGGTAGCGCTCGACGAGAGCCAGCCACTGCTCGGGGTCGAAACGCTCCATTACGACCGCCGTGCACCCCATGCGCAGCGCCGCCGCCACGCTCGCCTGCGGCGCCGAGTGATAGAGCGGGGCCGGGTTGAGATAGGTCATGCCGTCGCGGAACCCGAACATGGCCCGCACGAACACCATTATCGGCAACGGCTCGTCGGGGCCGGTCGTCGGCAGGTCGCGCACGATGCCCTTGGGCTGGCCGGTCGTGCCCGATGAGTACAGCATGGCCGTGCCGAGCGACTCGTCGGGGATCGGGGCGGGGGGATACCCGGCGACCACCGCGTCATACGGTTCCCAGTCGGCGGGCAGCGGGCCTGGGCCGGTCATCAGGATGCGGTCAAGACCGGGGCACTTGGCGGTGGCGGCTTCGGCGACGTCTCGTTTGGCGGCTGAGGTGAACAGCATTTTCGCCTGCGAGTTGGCCACGACGTAGGCCACCTCTTCGGCGCCGAGGTAGGTGTTGATCAGGGAGTAGTAGAGGCCGGCCCGTTCGGCGCCTGCCTCGATTTCGAGCAGCTGAGGGCTGTTCTCCATCAGGACGGCGATGTGGTCTCCCCGCCGCAGTCCGGCATCCCGCAACAGGTGCGCTACCCGGTTGCCGCGGGCCTCGTACTCGCCGAAGATGACGGTCTCCCCCGACGAGGCCATGATGATGGCCGGCTTGCCGGGGTCGTCAATGGCCTGCTGGCGTGCGAACACGAGACGAGGCTACAGCGGCGGGCCGACCAGGATCTATGGCGAAGGTCAGGGGTTATCCACCTCAGGGGCTGTCCACGAGGTCGCCGATCGCGTCCTGGATCAGGGGGGCGAGTTCGGCGTTGGAGACGCTGTCGAAGGCGTCGCCGGCCAGGATCAGCCCGCCGAACACCGCGCCAAGCGAGCACGCCATCCGGACTCGGTCGCGCAGCGACAGCGCCGGATCGGTGAGTGCCTGCTGGAACCGCTGCTGGATGTCGTCGTGCTCGGCGTCGTGGTCCTTGCGGTGCAGCTTCTCCAGGGCGGCCTGGTTGCGCTCGTGCATCAGGAAGATCTTGCGCTGGGACATCATCTGATCCACGAGATCAGTGAGCAGCGCCCCCCAGGTCTGGAGCGTCACGTCCTGGCTCGCCAGGCGTTCGAGCCCCACCTTGCCGAACTCGTGCAGGCGCATGTGCAGCGCCATCAGGATGTCTTCCTTGGACGCGAAATGGTAATAGATCGCCGGCTTGCTGATGTTGAGCCGCTCCGCGATCTCGCGCATGGAGGTGCCGTCGAAGCCCTGGTCGGTAAACAAGTCCAGGGCGACGTCGAGGATCCTTTCGCGCGTCGACGCGCTCGGCTCCGCGCCTGCCTGAGTCACGGATCTACTTTAGCGCTGAACAGACGCTTACCTACCGTTCGGTAAAAAGATCGTGCTATGCTGCGGCCTGTACTTACCGACCGTTAGGTCAGGGGGCAGCGGAGATGGCTGACACGATGATCGAGGCCGACGGCCTGTACAAGAGCTACGGCGCGACGCGGGCGCTGGCCGGGGTGAGTTTCTCCGTGCCGGCCGGGACCGTGCTCGGGCTGCTCGGTCCGAACGGCGCCGGGAAGACCACGGCCGTGCGGATCTTGACCACGCTGGCGCGGCCGGACGCGGGCCGGGCGTGGGTCGCCGGCCTCGACGTGCTGGCCCAGCCGGCCGCCGTGCGCAGGCAGATCGGCGTGGCCGCCCAGGACGCAACCTTGGACGGACTGCTGACCGGCAGGCAGAACCTCACGCTGGTCGGCGAGCTGAGCGGCATGCGAACGGGCCAGGCCCGGACGAGGGCCGCCGAGCTGCTCGAGCTGTTCGAGCTGACAGACGCCGCCGACCGGGTGGTCAAGGGCTACTCGGGCGGCATGCGGCGCCGCCTGGACCTGGCCGCCAGCCTGCTGACACAGCCGCCCGTGCTGTTCCTTGATGAGCCCACCACGGGCCTGGATCCGGTGAGCAGGCAGCGAGTCTGGGAGGTGATCAGGAAACTCATCGGGTCGGGCGTCACGCTGCTGCTGACCACCCAGTACCTGGATGAGGCGGACGCCCTGGCCGACCGCATCGTGGTGGTCAATCACGGCCAGGTGATCGCCGATGGGACGCCGCTCGAGCTGAAAGAGCGCAGTCGGAGCGCGCACGTCGAGGTGACGCTGGCCGAACCCCGGCCGGAAGCCGCCGAGGTGATCGAGCCCCTGGTGGGCGGCCGGGTATCGGTCAGCGCCGACGGGCTGCGCCTCGGCGCGGCCGTGGACAGCGCGCCTGGGCTGGCGACCGCCCTGGTCCGGGCGCTGGACCGGGCGGGGATGCTCGTGGACAACATCGAGGTCCGGCAGCCCTCGCTGGACGACGTCTTCTTCGCGCTCACCGGCGCGCCGGAGCGCGAGAGCGAAGGGGCGCAGGCATGACGACGGCAATCGCGCAGCCGCGGCCGGGCGAAGCGGCCTGGAACGTGGTTTCCATGACGCGCCGGAACCTGGTGCACATCTCCCGGGAGCCGATGCAGCTTTCCGACGCCACGATCCAGCCCGTGCTGTTCACCGTGCTGTTTATCTACATCTTCGGCGGCGCGATCCCGATCCCCCACGGCGGCAGCTACAAGGACTTCATCCTGCCCGGGATGCTCGCGCTGAACCTGACCACGTCCACCATGGGCACCGCGGTGGGTCTGGCCACCGACCTGCACGAGGGGATAATCGACCGGTTCCGGGTGCTGCCCATGTGGCGGCCCGCGGTGCTGGTCGGCCGGTCCCTGGCTGACCTGCTGACGGCCACTTTGTGCGCGCTCGTCGTCGCCGTCACCGGGCTGGTGGTCGGCTGGCGAACCAGCGCTGCCCCGCTGGCGATCATCGGTGGATTCGCCCTCGTGCTGTTCTTCGCGTACTCGCTGTCGTGGGTCGCGGCGTGCGTCGGGCTGAACAGCAAGAGCCCGGAGTCGGCCGCGTCGTTCGGGTTCATCGTGCTGTTCCCGCTCGCGTTCGTGTCCAACGCGCTGGTGCCGACCCAGCACATGCCGGGCTGGCTCCAGGCCGCGGCGGACTGGAACCCGGTCAGCGCGGTGACCGCCGGAGCCCGCCAGCTCTGGGGCAATCCGAACCCGTCCGCGTCGATCAGCGCCTGGCCGATGCAACACCCCGTCGAGGCGTCGCTCGCCTGGTCGGTGCTGATCGTCGCCGTGGCGGCACCGCTCGCGTCCTGGTATTTCCGGCGCCGGACAACCGAATAGCGCCGGGTGGCGGCGCCGGCCGCGTGGCCGGCCGCGGCGCGCGGAGCCGGGCCGCGTGGCCGGCCGCGGCGCGCGGAGCCGGGCCGCGTGGCCGAGTATCGTCGTGAGTGCAGATCAGCGTGATCTTGCCTGATCTTGGCGGTGACGCCGTGGGTGACATCCTCAGCCAGGGCGGCGGGGACCGCGGAACCCGGCGCTGGCCGCGCTGGGTGGCAGTGCTCGCCGTGCTGGTGGTGGCGACTGTGTTGATCGTCGAGCACCTGCCGCACGCTCCTCGCCCTCCGCCGCGCCCGTCGGCCAAGAGCGCGCCCGGCCCGGTGGCCGTGGTTCCGTTGCCGGACCAGGCGAACGGGCCCGACGGAGTCAGCGGGCTGGCCATGCCGCGCGATGCGAGCCTGCGACTCCCGGCCAGCGGGCAGCAACCCGGCTGGCTCTGGCCGGCGACGGGGCGCGTCCAGGCGATCCGCGGCCTGCCACGGGACAGCTCGGGCTATCAGTTCATCCGTGTCGCCGGCGGCTGGGCGGTGCAGGCTGCGTCGGGTGCCCGGCTCCGCTGCGGCGGTTGCGCCGGGGCGCGGGCGCCGGTTTACTTCCTCGCGGATGACGCGCAGTCCGTGACCCCGGTCGGGACGGCGGACTCCGTCGCGCCCGGCGCGGCCGCGGGTGCCCTGTGGCTCACCAGCTACCCGCCGGGGGCCGCTATGAGCTCGGCGGCCGGCTACGCGCAGGAGGTCAGGGTCGCCGGTGCGCCTCTCGGAGCGCGGCTCAGGCTTCCCGCCGGGTATGTCATCGACCAGGGGACGGACCGTGGCCTGCTGCTGGCACCGGCGGTCCCGTCAGGAACGGCAACCGACGAGCTGTGGAACCCGGCCGCCGCGCGGGGTGCTCAGGGCGTAAGCCGCACCTTCGACGGGGTGCTGGCCGCGAGCGCACGCGAGATCGCCTGGGCGACCCGCTGCGACCCGGTCTGCCGGGTGGAAGTGCTGGACCTGGCGACAGGACAGCGCAGCGTGGTCAGCTTGCCCGGAGCGAGCTCGGCGGTCAATGGCGCGTTCAGTCCGGACGGGAAGTTCCTCTCGCTCCAGGTGAGCTTCGACAACCTCGGCGACGACGGCGCCCTGGCGATGCAGCTCGACGTCGTGTCGACGGCCAGCGGCCACCTATCGGTTGTGCCGGCGATCCGGGTCAGCAGCGACGCGCTGGTTGCCTTCGGGTGGCCGGTCGGCAGCGACGACCTGGTGGCCGAGCTGAACTTCATGGCCAAGCTCCAGGTAGCTTCTTGGCGTCCCGGTACGCATCGGCCGACCATAGCGGTCATCAACCCCGTCCGCGCCGCCGGACTAAACCTTTAGCGGTCCGGTGGCCGCTATGCTTGGGTGACAGTCGGGCGCCCGGCCGTCCGGGCGCTAGAGCGGCGAACCGGGGGTCCCCGTGGCCGAGGTACCAGGGCTCATCGAAGCTCGCGAGCTGACGAAGCGATTTGGCGAGAAAGTCGCTGTCGATCATCTGTCGTTCACTGTCGAGCCGGGCCGGGTGACGGGTTTTCTCGGTCCGAACGGCGCAGGCAAGTCCACCACCATGCGTCTGATCTGCGGCCTCGACCGGCCCAACAGCGGCGCGGCCACGATCGGCGGTCTCGCGTACCACCAGCTGAGGAAGCCGCTCGGCACGGTCGGCGCGGTGCTCGAGGCGCGCAGCGTCCACCCTGGCCGCAGTGCGCGCAATCACCTGCTCTTCCTCGCCCAGACCCAGGACGTACCGGCCAGGCGAGTGGACGAGGTGCTCGATCTCGTCGGTCTGCGTGAGGTGGCCAACAAGCGGGCCGGCACGTTCTCGCTGGGCATGACGCAGCGGCTGGGGATCGCGGCGGCAATGCTCGGGGACCCGCGAGTGCTGCTTCTGGATGAACCGGGCAACGGGCTGGACCCGGAAGGCATCCGCTGGGTCCGCAACTTCATGCGAGCGCTGGCCACCGAGGAGCGCACGATCTTCGTCTCCAGCCATCTGATGAGCGAGATGGCGGTCACCGCCGACCATCTCGTGGTCATCGGGCGCGGCGCGCTGATCGCCAACTCCTCCACGCAGGAGTTCATTGCGCGCAGCTCCGAACGGTCGGTGCTGGTCCGCACGCCAGACCAGGCCCGGCTGCGCGAGCTGATCGCTGACGAGGGCGGCTCCGTGCAGGTCGAGGACGACGACAGCATGGTCGTGACCGGGCTGCCCGCGCCGCGGATAGGGGAGCTCGCGGCGTCGGACTCCCTCGTACTGCACGAGCTGACTCCCCGACTGCCCTCGCTGGAGGAGGCGTTCATGGAGCTGACCGCCGGCAGCGTCGAGTACGGCGAATCGAGCGCGAAATGACGGCCGGGCTGCTCGCCGCGGAGTGGACGAAGATCCGCTCGGTCCGGTCCACGATCTGGTCGCTGCTGGCGTTCGTCGTGGTCGCGATCGGGTTCAGCACGCTGGTGGCGGCCGTCGTTTCCAACAACTGGGACAAGCCCGGGCCGCATCCCAATCACGTCACGCTGGTCACCGACCCGACCGCGCTGATTTTTGGCGCCGGGTTCGGCATCGGGCAGCTGGCTATCTGCGTGCTCGGCGTGATCGTGATCACCAGCGAGTACTCGAGCGGCACGATCCGCGCGTCCCTGCTGGCGGTGCCGCTCAGGCTGCCCGTGCTGGTCGCGAAGGCGGTCGTGTTCATGCTGCTGGACCTCGTGGCCAGCGCGATCACGGTGTTCGCCGTGTTCTTCATCACCACCGCGATCCTGCGCAGCCACGTATCGATCACGCTCTCCCAGCCCGGCGTGGTCCGTGCGGACATCGGCGCGATCTTGTACCTGACCGTGCTCGGGCTGTTCGCGCTGGGGATCGGCGGCTTGATCAGGCACACCGCCGGGGCCATCGCCACCGTGATCGCACTGGTCCTCGTCGTGCCGCCGCTGGTCTCGCTGATTCCGGGCACGATCGCCAACCACATTCACGGCTACCTGCCGACCGTCGCCGGTGTGCTGGTCGGGCAGACCAGTCAGCAGCCGGCCGACGTGCTATCGCCGTGGCAAGGGTTCGGCGTCTTCTGCATCTGGACAGCTGTGGTGCTCGCCGTGTGCGGGTACCTGCTCGTGCGCCGGGACGCCTAAGAAGGCGCCTATGAAGGCGCCTAAGAACAGGTGATGCCCGTCGGGGGTGCGTCGTTGCTCGAATACGTGCCGTTGAAGCCGATTTCGGTCGAAGCCCCGGCGGCGATCGTTCCGTCGTAGGAGGCGTTAGTCACGGTGACCGCGGCACCGGACTGGCTATAGACGCCTGCCCACATGTTGGTGATCTTCGTGTCGCCTGGGAACGTCCAGGACAGTTCCCAGCCGTTGAGCGGGCTGTTGCCGGTGTCGGTCAGCACCACGTTCGCCTGCATGGAGCCATTGGAGCTGTTTTCAAGCTGGTAGCTCACGGTGCAGGTCGGCGGGACCGGGGCAGCCCCGTTGACGTCGACGGAGAAAGAGTTCGTCGCGAGTCCGGCGCCGCCCTGCCACATCTCGAAGCCGGCCTCGACGTCGATGAGGTAGCAGGAGCTGGACAGGTAGCCGCGGCTGACCGCGTCCTGCGCCAGCGGGGCGAGGTCGAGGCCGCTCACCGAGGTGGCCGGCGTCGTCATGGTGTAGGAGACCGTGTCGCCGAACCACTGCGAGCCTTCCCACACGTTGTAACCACGGCCGCCGACGGTGACGCCGGTCGCCACCTCGGAGCCGAACGGCTGGACCGGCCCGTTGTGGTTGAGCCAGACCATCAGCTCGGTACAGTTCGGCTGGCCCGTGGTGGTCGGGGTGTGGTTGAACCAGACGTCATAGGCGACGTCGTAGTCGTTGCTGCCGCCGGGCTGGGTGGTCGACCAGCTCGTAGTCACCTTGCCCGTCGTCAGGCTGGACACCTCGATGGGCGTGGCCGTCAGCCCCCCTGAGGTGCAGACGCCAAAATGGCAGCCCTGATAGATCGACGGGTAGCCGCCGGGAGCGCCGTTGGTCGCGTTGTCGATCGCGGAGTTGGCGACGGTGAAGTCGGTGTTGCCGTCGGTGGTGATGCACTCGGCCGCGCCCGATCCCCACTCGTCGTTCTGCACGTTGTAGACGCCGCCGGCCGCGGGCGCGGTCTGCTCCTGACACAGCTGCGTGGTGGCCGCCCGCGCACTCCCCGCCAGCCCGAGCGATCCCACGACTATGAGCACAGCGGTCGCGATGCCGGCCGCCCGACTAATCAATGTCACAGATAGCCACGCTAGGGCGGAGCCGGGCCGCTTGCCACAGCCAGCCGCGGGCCAGCCAGGACGGCGCTCGTTCTGGCAGCTCATGACGACGCGGCAGGCATGCCGGGGTGAAAGCTTCACCCGGGGGACTGCTTAGGCCTGCCGGGGCTCGTAACCCGAAGATAGGCACTTCTCCCGATGCCGGTGAGCGGGTCTTACGACGATCGTCAATGGTGCAGGGGGCGGCCCAGCTGCCTGATAACGAGGAGGATCGTGATGCATCCGTATATCTTGCAGGCGCTCGTGGCGACCAGGATCGCCGAGATGAACCGGGAGGCGGAGGTCGCCCAGCTCGGCGTCAAGCGATCCGGGCAGTGGGCTCGCCGCTGGGAACGTATGCAGTCGGCCCGCAGGGCTGTGCCGGCTGGCCGACCGGAGCGCGCCAGGTTGGGCTCGGCCTGATCGGCACGCCGATCAGGCCGAGGTGTCTGGTGGCGATGGCATGCTTGAGGACATGAGCTCACGCTTGACCAGCCCGGCTTTCATCGGTCGCAGGACTGAGATCGCCGATCTCGGTGCGGCGTTCGCGACCGTCCAGGGCGGAGAGCCGGCCGCGGTGCTGCTAGGCGGTGAGGCGGGGGTTGGCAAGTCGCGGCTCGTTGCCGAGTTCGCCGGCTGGGCTCGGGCGCAGGGCGGGCGGGCGCTCATCGGCGGCTGCCTGGAGCTTGGCGCCACCGGCCTGCCGTTTGCGCCGTTCACCGGGGTGGTCAGGGACCTGGTGCGCGAAGACGGCGTGGCGGCCGTCAGCCTGCTGCTCGGCGGCCGCACACGCGAGATCGCGCGGCTGCTGCCGGACCTTGGCGCCGCTGAGGCGGAGCCTGCCGAGGCTGCGGCCGCTGGCGCCGACGCCTACCCCGGCGAAGGGCGGGGCAGGCTGTTCGAGCAGATGCTGACGCTCGTGGAGCAGCTCGGCGAGCGCGGCCCGGTGGTGCTGGTCATCGAGGACGTGCACTGGGCCGACCCGTCGACCCGGGAGCTGCTTGCCTTCTTGGTCAGCAACCAGCGGGTGCTGCCCGGCGTGCTGATCGTCGCCACGTTCCGCTCCGACGAGCTGCACCGGACGCACCCGCTGCGGCCGCTGCTGGCTGAGCTTGGCCGGCTGGCCTGGGTGCGGCGTGCCGAACTGCCCCGGCTGACCCGGCGCGAAACAGCCGAGTTGCTGACCGCGGTCCTCGGCCGCGAGGTGGAACCAAAACAGGCGGACAGCGTTTTCGCGCGCAGCGAGGGCAATCCGCTGTTCGCCGAGGAACTGCTGTGCTGCGATGACGAGCTGCCCGATTCGCTGCGCGACCTGGTGCTGGCCCGTGTGCAACGGCTGCCCGCCGCGAGTCAGGAGCTACTGCGGATCGCCAGCGCGGCCGGGGAACGCGTCGGGCCGGCGCTGCTCGCCGCGGTGAGCGGGCTCAGTGATGACGAGCTCGAAAGTGCGCTGCGCCCGGCGGTCGCCGAAAACGTGCTGCTCGCCCTGCCCGATGGCTACGCGTTCCGGCACGCACTGATCCGCGAGGCGATGTATGAGGACCTGCTCCCCGGCGAGCGAAGCCGGGTGCACGCCCGCTTCGCGAAGGCCATCTCCGCCGACACCTCCCGGGCCGTCGGCCGGGCGGCCATTCAGCTGGCTTACCACTGGTACGCCGCGCACGAGCTAGGCCAGGCGCTGGAAAGCGCCTGGCAGGCCGCCGCCGAGGCGGAACGGGTCTTTGCCTACGTCGAGCAGCTTTCGATGCTGGCCCGGGTATCCGAGCTGTGGGACAACGTGCCGGATGCGGCGCGGCGCACCGGCACCAGCCACGACCGGGTGCTGGAGAAAGCCGCCCTAGTCGCGCATCTCCTCGGCGAGGAGGAGCGGTCGCGCGCCTTTTCTTCCGCCGCCTTGGCCGAGATCGACGCCGAGGCTGATCCGGGCCGGGTGGCGCTGCTGCTGGAGCTGCGCGGCAGGATGTGCGTGGAACTCGAGGTCGGCGTGACCGATCTGCGTGCCGCGCTCACCATGCTTGGCGGCGATGAGCACGAGCGCGAACGCGCCATGGTGCTGGCCACCCTGGCGAGGCAGCTCAAGAAGACCCCAGCGATCGCGCAAGCGCGCTCGGCCGCCGAGCAGGCGTTGCAGCTGGCCGAGCGGACCGGGGACGCTGCGACCCAGTCCAGCGCGCTGAGCACTCTGGCCATGCTCGGGCCTGGGCACAGCGGCGTGTTCGGGGACGCTGAACTGCAGATGCTAGCGAAGGCGCGGTCGGCGGCGGCCCAGGCGGGCGACTACCACCTGATGCTGCGCAGCGCGATCAACGAATCGCACATCCTGGAAGGTGCCGGGCAGCACGAGCGGGCAGCCGAGGTGGCCAGGGACGGCATCGCCCAGGCGGCCCAGTATGGCCTGGCCCGCACGCAGGGCACGTTCTTGGCCATCAACCTGGCCGAGCCGCTGTATTCGCTGGGCCGCTGGAACGAAGCCGTCGAGGTCATCGAGCGAGCCCTGGACCTGTCGGCGCCCGCCGCGACCCGTGCCTCGCTGCTCCAGCTCACCGGGCTCATCGCGGTGGCCCGCGGTGACGCGGACGCGGCGAGCCAGGCGTCGGAAACTGCCGCGCGGCTGCGCGCCGGATCGGGTTATCAGCCGCAGCATCAGCTGCCGGCCGCCAGGCTGCAGATCGAGCTGCTCACCGCCCGGCACCGTTACCGCGAAGCCCTGGACACGGCCCGGGATCTGCTGCGCCGTCACGATCTGCAGGCCAGCCCGCGCTATGCCTGGCCGGTCATGGTGGCCGCGGCCCGGGCCGCGGCCGACGCAGTCGCAGCGCCGGCTGCGGCCCGTGACGCGGGCCCGGCCGAGGCTGCGCCAGAGCTACTCAGGACGCTTGCGACCGAGGCGGCCAAGCTCGAAGCGGACGCGCCCCTGCACCAGGCGCACCAGCTGACGTTCACCGCAGAGGTCCTCCGGGCCGCGCGGCCGGAGGAACCCGAGGCCCGGAGCAGCCCGGAGAACCAGGGCGACGCCTGGGAACAGGCCGCTGCCGCGTGGGAGGCGGTGGGCGAGCCTTATCCGCTGGCCGTCGCGCTGTTCCGCGCGGCCGAGGCACAGCTCGCTGGTGGCCGCCCGAGGGACACGGCGGGCCGGCAACTGCACCGGGCAGCGGAGATCGCCGCCGACCTCGGCGCCCGCCCGCTCGGCGAAATGGTCGCTCAACTCGCCCGCAGAGCCCGGATTCCGGTCGGTGACAACAGCGGCGCCGCGAATGCGGCAGCAGGCGGGCTTACTCCCCGCGAGCTCGACGTTCTCCGGCTGATCGCCGCCGGGATGAGCAACGGGCGGATCGCCAGCGAGCTATTCATCTCGCCGAAGACCGCTAGCGTTCACGTCTCCAACATCTTGTCGAAGCTGGGCGCGACCAGCCGCGGTCAGGCGGCCGCGACCGCGCACGAGCTCCGCCTGCTCGACCTCCCCTGACCCCTATCAGTCTTCGCTCCGTCTAGCCGCGGCAGGCTCAGTATTCGCCTTTGATCACGAAGAAAGAGCCGCGGATCACGCCGGCCAGCTTTGACTTTTGGCGCGCGAACTTGAAGCGTGACGCCAGTTCCTCGGGAACTTCCATGCCTTCTGAGAGTTTGAACCCGACTGCGCGCTTCTCCCCGTCCTTGATGCCGTACATCACATTGACCGCCAGGCCGGACTCGTAGAACACATAAGCCATCAGAAAACCGTCCACCTCGAAAGAAGTCACCTCGAGCGGGCGGGCGGAGATGACGAGGTCGCGCTCGCGGGCCAGGATGTGGTTCACCCGGTCGAGCGTCTCCGGTGCGTCACTTGCGGGGCTGACGGTGAAGACGTGACCGTACTTGTTCTTGTAGTAGCGCGCCTCGTTGGCGCGTAGTCCAGCCAGAGCCTCCGCGACCGGGGACGATTCCAAGCCGACGGTGGATACGTTTTCGAAGTCTACGATGTACGACATATGCCTTCCCGATGACGAGCTATGCAGGCAACAGTAGCGGACTCTAGTCGGTCACGGTTGGCTGCCGGATCGGGTGTCGGACATCGGCGTGTTGACCGTGATCTGGCCGGTGTAGGCGCGGAAGTGCAGCGCCGACTCGTGACCCATTCCGTGGTGCAGGGTGAGATGCGCGATCGGGCCGTCGGTGGCCAGGTCGTTGCGGTCGCCAACATGCCAGTTGCGGTCCGCGAGAGGGAAGTTGGAGCCTGCGATCTCGATGCGGATCCGGTGGCCAGCCGGGAAGTAGTTCGCGGTAGTGATGCTGCCGATCCTGACCTCGTAGATCTCGCCGGGCGCGAGCTTGGCTGGCTGCTCAAAGCCATCGCGGTAGCGGAGCCGCAAGCAACTGTCGGCGAGGTTGAATGCGGTCCCGTCCGGATAAACGTCTACGAGCTTGACGAAGACATCCGCGTCCTCGACGTCAGCTGAGACGTAGAGTTCCGCGCTGACGTCGCCGACGATTGCCAGCGGCTCTGTCAGCACGGGCGTGCTGTACACAAGCACATCGGCCCGGCACTCGATCATGCGCTGATCCACGCAAACCGGGTCATAGGCGGCGAGGTCGCCGCCGAGCGACTGGACGGGGTTGTGCGGGTCAGCGATGAACTCATCGGTCCCGGGGCGCTGGGCGGACGGGACCAGGGCCCCATCGCCCCACAGCGTGTTGGCGGATTTGTCACTGGCCAGAAAGAGTGCCCGCGCCTCGGCCTCGGGCAGCGGCCAGGACTCGCCGGTCAGCCAGGTGCCCGCGCCCATCAGGAAGACCTGTACCTTCGGCATCGGCTGCCAGTCGTCTTCCTCATCGCAGAGCAACCGGTCGAACCACGAGATGATGACCTCGTCGTAGGGGAACCGGGTGTCGCCCATGGGCCGCTGACCGAGCCAGGCCTCCGGGCCCCTCACCAGCATCCGGCAATGCTCCGTGGGCGCCATGATCAGGTACTGGTCGGGATGATGCTGCTGGAATTCGAATAGCTTGACGGTCTCGTACGCGCCGACGTCCATCCAGCCGTTGATGTTGATGGACGGCGTCGCGTTGGCGTGCCCGGCGCTGATCAGGTCGACGGCTTTCCAGGCCGGGCTGGCTGGCCCGTCAGCGATGAAGGTCTCGTAACCCGTCAGCGGCGAGCCCAGCCGCCGCAATATGCCCGCGCTTGGCGCTTGCAGCGTCGCCTTATTGAGAGCCTTGTTGTACTCCGGGCCGCGGAAGTCCGGCACTGTCACCGAATACTCCCGGAAGATCCGGGCCAGCTCGTCGCCCTCGGCGTCAGCGGGCAGTTTCGGTCGCTGCCGGACCCCGAACGGGGCATACCACAGTGCCCATGTCTTGATCATGGGAACGCCGCCGCGGAAGAAGCAGCCGTTCGACCCTTCCGCACCCGGGATATCGCCGACGCCCGCGCCCGAACTCATCGGCACGCAAGCGCGCAGCGCCGGATGGCCGATGGCGGCAAGTTTCAGCTGATTCTCGGCGGTCGAGGAACAGCCCTGCAGGCCAACCTTGCCGTTGGACCATTCCTGCGCCTCGATCCAGTCGAGGGTGTCCTGCGCGTCCGCGGTGGTGGTGGTCAGGAACCCGAAGTCACCTTCTGACCATTCGCTGCCACGCTCGTTCTGCATGATAAGCACGTAGTTCTTCTTGAACTGCGCAGTATGCACCGGCTTGAACTGGTCAGGGAAGGCGGCCACGTACGGTGACCGGACTAGGAGCGTGGGATAGCGGCCTTCAGCGCGCGGCCGGAAGACGACAGTCGCCAGGCGGATTCCGTCGCGCATCGGCAGCATGATGTAATCCACGCGATAGCGGACGGTATCCGCTCCGAGGGCGCGGGCGGCCGACTCAAGCGCTGTGGGCGGCCGGAACTCCTCGGAGCTGTCGTCGGTTCCTGTCATGCTCGGTTGTCCTCCAGCGGTGACTATGTGGTCGATGCGTCGGGTTAGCGGTCATTATCGAGCGACCCCTCGCCGAGCGGGTCAGCCGTTGACTATTCTCCACTGCCCTTCGGAGACGACGTCTACCTCGCCGTCCCGAACCCTGACGGCTGACTGGTCATCGATGGCGTAGATCGGGAAGCTCACTTTGTTTCCGAGTCCCGCCAGCCAGGCGTCGTCCCGGTTCGGGAATTGAGGCGAGTACAGGTGCGGCTTGAGATACCAGTCGAAAAACCCAAACGGCGACCGTGCCCGCGTCTCGCCCAGCTCGCGCAGGTCCTCGGTGTCGCCCATCGCCTCGGCCGTTTGCTCGGTCAGCTGCTTACTGAAGATCATCGAACCGGCGCTGACCCCGACATACACCTTCGTCCCGAGCACGTCGGCCATGTCATCGGCGAGGTCGTTCGCGATGATGCTTCTCGCGAGATGGTACGGATTGCCGCCCGCCACGTAGATGACATCGGCGTGCCGCAGCCTGCCGAGCACCATCTGTCTTGGCAGTCCGTTCAGCTCGAGCACATCGAACTCTCGCCAGCCGAGGGCGTACACCCGGTTGAGGCCTTCGATGAGCCAGCCATGATGGCCGCTGGCCGCGACCGCCGCGGTCGGGATGAACACCACGTCGGCCTGATCGAACGGCTTTCCCACGAGATCCGTGAGCGCCGTTTTCAAGCTTTCGTTCTGGATGCCCGCCGACGTCAGAAGCAGCCGCACCGGGGGCGCAAGGTTTGTCACGGCACCGCAGTTTAGAGCGCGGCGGGACCTGCGGCGACCTCAGCCTTGCGGGTCCTGGCTGTTCCAAGAGGAGTACACGCCGCTGGCATGTCGGTCTCGCTTATCACACGGGGTATTTGAAGGGACCTTGCGTGTAGGTCCGTCCGCTTGGCGTCGTCCACTGGTGCCAGCCCGGTAGTGGCTGCGTAACGGTCCACCCCTTCGACTGCTTGACCTTGTGGCAGCGGCGGCTTCTGGCGCCGGCGTTGCAGGCGCAGGTGCGTCCGCCCTGGTCGTAGGGGATGGCGTGTTCGAAGTCCGATTCGCGGGCAGGCCGGGAGCAGCAGGGGAAGGTGCACTGGCCGTCGCGGATTTGTACCAGGTGGCGGAGCAGGTCGCTGGGCTGGTAGCCGGGTGATTCGTAGCGGTGGTCGCAGTCGGTGACCGGGATGGGCAGGAGGGCGACGTCGAGTTCGCGGCCGTCGGGCAGGGTGAGGGTCCAGGTCCCGTATCCGCCGGGTGGTCCTGGGTCATCGCGCGGGGTGAAGGCGGGTCTGCCCGTCGGCGGGCTGTCCCGGCCGCCGCCGGGCGGCGGTT
>Ga0210390_10000196_pt1 | contig 65441 bp, 51 predicted proteins | sample IncBWH11OmetaG_FD_161050 | JGI IMG/M metagenome (GOLD analysis project Ga0210390, IMG submission 161050) | Forest soil microbial communities from Barre Woods Harvard Forest LTER site, Petersham, Massachusetts, United States - Inc-BW-H-11-O ...
AAGGGCGCGAGCAAGTCGAGCGTCACCAAGTCCGCCGACGACAAGCCGCCCGAGACTAAATTGACCGAGACCAAGCCGACCGAGGCCAAACCGGCTGACGGGAACGAACCGGCAACAGCCGTCGCCAAGAGCTCGGCCGAAACGCTCGACGCCGAAGAAAAAATCACGCAGAAGAAAATCGCCCGCAACATCATTGTCAAAGTGATTAACGAACTGCAGCAGCGGGGCGGTTTCGAGATTAAAGAAATCCTCACTCCGGACCGGGCGCAGACCGAAGTCGACAACGGCTCCGTGAACGCCGCCCTGGTGATCGGCCCGAACTTTTACCGGCAAGTGAGCCATCTCAAGCCGGGCGACATCCTCGACAACCAATTGAAAGACGGACTCGGCTCGCTCGACGTGTCGCTCATCAGCCGCGAGCCCGAATCGAGCACGCACTCGCTGATCGAGCAACTGGCATTCTCGGTCGTCTTTAAAACGATCGTTCCGCCGGTCATGTGTCGCTACTCGCTGCACCGACGGTTCATGTCGACGACCTGCGCGCAGTTCGACGAAGAGAACGACAAGCCGAACCTGCAGCCCGAAGCGTCGACGCCCCGTCCCATCGTCCGCAGCGAAGAGGTCTACAACGCCATCGTGCCGTCGTACACGGTGTTCTTTGTGTTCTTCATCGTGAGCTTCATGGCTCGCTCGGTGCTCCACGAGCGGGAGCAGGGGACGCTCCGCCGCCTGAGGATTGCCCCGGTGCGGCCGATTTCGATCCTCTCCGGCAAAACGATGCCGTTTCTGATCCTGTCCGTTGCCCAGACGCTGCTGCTGTTCGTTTGCGGCCGGATCATCTTTGATTTCTCGTGGGGTGCTTACCCACTGATGCTGTTGCCGGTGATTTTCTGCACGTCGATGGCGGCGACCGCGTTGGGCTTGCTGGTCGCCACCTGCGTCACCAGCGAATCGCAGGTGTCGGCCTACGCCACCATCCTCGTGATCACCATGGGTGGAATCAGCGGCTGCTTCACTCCCCGCAAATGGCTGCCCGATGCCATGCGCGAGCTGAGTCTGACCACGCCGCACGCCTGGTCGCTGATGGCCTACGAAGAACTGTTGAGCAAGGCCTCGCCCGACCCGCGGATGATCTTCGAGTGCTGCATGATGCTGGTCGCCTTCGCCGTCGTCTTCTTCATCGCCGGCAGCGTCCGCTTCCAGTCGTGCGAATAGCACAGCCGTTGGTCGGATGGATCTCGTGCGTGCCGCACTGACCCCGACAAGACGCTAGCCGTTTGGCTCCCCGATCGGGGATAAGTTCGAGGGCCTCTTCTCGGCACCGGCGCATCTCATCGCCGCTGCTCGATTCGCCACTCGGGCGGTCCAGCCGTTTCGCAATCGGCTCAATTCAAAGATTGCCAGCGGCACACTCCAACTGGCCCACGATGCCACCGGATCGAACCAATCCGCCTGCACTCCGACGACGGTTGCAAACCCGCCCAAGAGCCTGAGCACGACGGCGGAGCACAACAGCAGGTAGCTGCGCCACATCCAGCGCCGATGGACCAGAAATCGTCGCTGCACTGCCGTCCGCAGGCCGAGCGCCGCGCAGAGGCCGGTCAACAGGGCCAAGAGCGAAAAACCGACCGCGGCGATCGGGCCTGCGGCAGCATACCAAGCCATCCACAATCCGCTGGGGGCAACGAAGAGCAAGACGTTGGCAACCTGAAAGCGGCCGAGAAAGCGATGCCATCGCGGCGATCGCTGCCGAAAGGAATCACTGACGAGCAGCGTGCCGGCGACGAGCGCCAAAGGCCCCGAGACAATATGCGCGTAGAACGCCCACTGATAGCTGCCGAAGAAGTAGCCCTCTCTCCCCCGCAAGAAGTCGGAATTGAAGTTGGGAGGAAGGTAATTGCGATAGCCCAACACCACCGTCACGGTGACCTTAAGGATCAATAACGCCGCGAAGAGGGTCAGCGCTCGCCGCAAATTCATCGCGCGAACGCTCCGCATGCGGGGCGACAGGGGCAAGGAAGCGTTGATAGGCGGCAACGACATTCTCTGCGATCGATCTGCGGCGACGCCGATTTACTCGAGCGCTCGCTTGAGCTCGGCATCGAGCACGTGTTTGTCGGACTCTGCCGAAATCAGCTCACGGCGGGCGGCTGATGAGACGTCAACATTCAGAAACTGCACGCTACCGTCCACAAGCGCCACCAGCATCCCGCCTGGGTGGGGCAGCGCGCTCTTCGAATTTAGACTGAGCACCATCTCTTCGTCGGCGTCCGACGGATCCATCCAGTGCACGGCATGCGCCGAGTCGACCTCGATCACCACTGCGGTACTCGACAGACTTTTGATGTCGGACAACCGCCTGCCTTTGCCCGGCTGGAGGCAGCTCTTGGGCGTCACAACGGCCAGATAGGTCGTGTGATCGGGCGGATTCGGATCCTCGGGGCAATGGTAGGTGTCGACACTTCGCGAGACCGCCTTCGCGTTCGCCGGGTCGTCCCAGGGCTTGGAGAAGTCGATTTGTTTGTAAAGCCCCGGCTGTTCGAGATAGGGCAGAATCAGCGCTCGCCAACTGTGGAGCCGCTTGCCGTGGGCGTCGACGGTGTAAGCCGGCGGCAACGCATGATTGACGTCTTCATAGTTGCGGAGCGCCAGCACAATCTGTTTGAGATTATTTCGACATTGAGTGCGCCGCGCCGCAGGCCGCGCCGAGCGAACATTCGGCAATAAAAACATGGCGATTCCGAGCAGGATCACAATCGCGACAACGATCTCGACCAGGCTGAAACCGCGATTCGAGCTTTGCGACAATGTTCCACTGCCGGCGCGCTTGATGGAATTCATCGGTTGGCCCTCGGAGCAATGCTGGATTTGATGCTGGGCGTTGGGTGACGCGCGGACTCGCTGTCATGACAGAGATGCTTCCCTTAACTATTGAGGCGACGCCCTCGCCAAAATGTTTACGAATTCCGTCTCATTCTCAGAACGGTCGACTCTGCGAGGTTACCGCCGTCGAATGGAATGGGCGCGCGGCCCCTGGATGCTGACGGTTCGCACGATTGACAGGCGTGCTGCGGACGGCTGACATGAACGGGCCAAACCCAGTGTTTTGACCCTTCTTTGTCACTGAGCACCGTTTGTTATCGAGCAACATGGTCCCCATTCGTTATGGCATCGTCGGCGGCGGATTCATTACCGGCTTTCAGCTGCGGGCCCTCGCCGCCGTGCGGGGGATTGAAGTCGCCGGCCTGGTGTCGCGTCGGCCGCCCACGGCGCTCGCGGAACTTGTCCAATCGCAGGGACTCGGTGCCGGTCGGATCTATTCGTCGATCCGCGAGATGGCACCGCATGTCGATGTGATTGCGCTCTTCGCGCCGAATTTCGCGCGGCTCGATCACGTGCAAGAAGTCGTCGATGCGGTCAAAGCCGGCAGTCCGCTGAAAGCGGTGATCTGCGAGAAACCGCTCGCCCGCAACCTGGCCGAGGCGCGGCGGATGGTCCAGCTCGTCGAGGAGGCCGGGCTGCGGCATATCTACTTTGAGAACCAGCTGCACATGAAGACCCTGCAGTCGACCCGGACGCAGCTGGCCTCCGTGATGGCGGCGATGGGGCCACCGGTGCTCGTCCGCTCGGGCGAAGAACATTCCGGACCGCATAACGCCTGGTTTTGGGATCCGACGCGGCAGGGTGGCGGAGTGTTGAGCGACATGGGCTGTCACTGCCTGGCCGTCGGTTGGTACGCCCTGACGCCGCCGGGCAAAGCTCCGATGTTCCTCCAACCGCAATCGGTTTCGGCCAATCTCGCGCTCCTCAAGTGGGGCCAGCCCGCGTGGCGGAAAAAGCTCGTCGAGCGATTCAATGTGGATTACGCAAAGACGCCGGCCGAGGACTTCGCCACCGGGATGGTGACTTATAAGAATCCGGAGACGGGTCGCCTGTCGCAGGCTCAATTCACGTCGTCTTGGATGTACGACAAGCAAGGGCTGCGGCTGTCTCTCGACGGGCTCGGTCCCGGCTACGCGTTCGAGGCGAATACCCTCCGCTCGACGCTGGAACTGTTCGTGGGCGACGACGCGGCCCGCGGCGTAGCCGACTCCGAATCGGCCCTGGAAAAATCGACGGCCAGCCGCGGCCTGCTCGCCGTCCAGCCGAACGAGCCCGACCTCTACGGCTACACGGACGAAAACGTCGATGCCCGCGACGCCCTGCTCTCCGGCCGGCCGCCACTCTTGGACTGGCATTACGGTGTCGAGATCGCCCGGCTGACGATGGCCGCTTACCTGTCGGCGGAGCGCCGCGCGACGGTCGACCTGACCGATCCGAAGACGTCGGCGGAACTCGAGACCTACATCCCGCTGATCCAACAGGGACGAGGTGGCGAGATTTTCCCGCCCGCGTCCTACTCCTGAGCCGCCAGGGCAAACCTAATCGCGCGTTATCTTTGCCGGCGTGTTTCGCCTGAGTCCCACTGGCGGAACCCGAACTTCCATTGCTTCGGCGAGGAGACGCACCGACATGAAGGCTTCGCTAATCCGGTGGTATCTAACAGCGTTGCTTCTTTTTTGGGGTCCGACCGCGGTTGCCTTTTTGATCGAGTATGAAGCCGAAACGCGAGGCGGCGCGAGGTCGACGGTTCTCGAAAATGTTCTCACCGTCCCGATGTTTTTGGGGTTCCTCGCGGGTGCTGGCTTGTGGGCGTTTGCCGTGATAACCAATGCCTCGTGGTGCAAGACATCTGCCGGTGTGGCAGTTGTTGTGCTGCTCGGAGTGCTTTTCGCCGCGGCGAATTTGGTCGGCTTATTGATCGCCCATCTGTGGTTTGTCATTGATGTCATGTGCTGGGATTCGTTGTGATGCGGGATCCAGGCAGACGCAAATCGCCTTGAGACGAAGATAAGGTCAAGGGGCGCCTACCACGCGTAAGGACGTTGACCCCCTTTTGCGCAAGTTGAATAATCAAAGTGTCCCGGTCGAGCATACAGGCTGCGCTCAAAGGTGATCATCCCTGGCCGTTGAGCTCCGCCGGACGGCAAGGATTCTCATGGTCAATTGGCTGGCCAAGGCGACCGAGGCGCTGCGACGCAGCCCACCTCCCGAGCCCGAGCCCTACGAAGTCGCCTGCCGCTGCACGCATCGCATGTCCGGGATGCGTCTGCCCACTTTTCAGGTCGTGCGGTGCAACCGGTGCGGCAGCTATGTCTTCGTGCTGCCACGGGACGTCTATCCCAGACCCAAACCGAAAAAGAAGGCGACGCCCAAATCGGCTCCCGAGATCCGCCGCGACGCCGTCCCTCCGCACCCCACCGCCTTGCCGAGCAGCGTTCCGGCCAGTCCCGCACGTCGACATCTTGCCGCCGGCGGCTCCGCGCCCGAAATTGCCCAGCAGGCGGCCCCGTCCCCCGCGGCGAAGTCGGCCCCCCCCGTCGTGGCCGTGGGAACCGGCTCCTCCAGCGAGATTCGCATTGAATCCGCCGAGAGCCTGCCGACCCTCCGGGGGTCGACGTTCTCGCCCGTCCGCATCGTCGGCTGCGCGATCGTCGGCGTCGTTCTGCTGACCGGCTATCTGATTTGGCACTCGCACGTCAAAGAAAATGCCGCCCTGACCCTGCACGACCATGTGGAGGCCGGCGAGGCGGCCTTCCGCGACAAGAGATTCGCCGAGGCGGCCTCCGAATATCAACAGGCCTCCGCGGCCGTCGACATTCTGGGCCGAGACGATGCCGAGTCGCAGGCCGTACGCCAGAAAGCCAAAGAGCTGACCGCGATGGCCCATCTCGCGCCGCTTTCGCTGTACGAACTGTGCGACGAGGCCCGCGCGGCCGTGGCCGCCGGCGACACGCAATGGAGCGAGAAGTTTGCCCGCGACTATGCCGGAACTTGGATCATCGTCGACGCCGACGTCGTCTCGGATGCGGGGCCGGACGGAGTCACGCAGCCAGTCATCCGCTATCCGTTCCCGATTGACGGGGCGCCGGTGATCTTGGACGCCAGGCTCAAGGTGCTCGCGCCGCCGTCCGCCGTCGCCGGTCCGCAGCACGTGATTTTTGCCGGCCAACTTGTTTCATTTGCTGCAGAGGGGACCAAAAGCAAGGTCTGGGTGCTGCGACTCAAGGATTCGACCGCCTTCCTCTGGGCGGGCGCCGAGACGTATCGGGCCCTGGGCCTCGGTACTGACGCGCTCCGCACCGACGACGACACGGCGCATCTTTTGGCGGAGCAGGCCGAAATCGTGGGGGTCAAACCATGACCCGCAGAACGCAACCTCGCTTCGCGCGTTGCTGGTGGGTGCTGGTCGTAGCCGCCTGCCTGCTTTCGCACGGCTCCATGCTGCGCGGGGCCGACGCCGTTTCGATCGCCGAGCTGATGAATGCCAAGAGGAAAGGGCTGTGGACGGCGTACGCCCAAAGCGGCGCCTCGATGAAGGTGGAGGGACGATATTCGGTCTTCTCCCCCACGCTGCTGCGGTTTTTGAACTGCCAGGACCTCAACTTTGTCTGGTACAAGGAGGACGAGCACTTCCCCATCGAGACCAGCAGCGTGCATAGCCGCAATCTCGAAGTGTTCGGCCATTTCGAAATGCGCTCGGCGAGCCCGGTCTTCGTGGTGCGGCAATTCCGTACGCTCCCCTCGGACGAAGATTCGCTGCGCGAGCGGAAAGACTCGCTGATCAACTCCCCCGCCGCGGAGTGGTACGCGCTGGGAAAGTGGGCGGCGGCGCGGGGCGCTTTCTACGGCGACGAGGCCCTGGCCCGCGAGTCGCAGGGGCTCTACGCCGAGGCGCTGCGCCGGGAAGAGAAGCTGCTGCCGGCGGATGATCTCGACGGCCGCCTCGCTCTGGCCAAGAAATATCCGCAATACGGACAGCCGGAAGACGAGCGAGTTCAGTTCGTGCAGGAGTCTTTGACCCGCCGCTGGCAGTCGCTCCGCGGCGCGCATTCGACGGCAGCAGATCTCGAAGCGCTTTCCAATCGCATCAATGACAATCTCGGCGGTTGCAAAGTTCCGCTGACCGGATCGGAGGAGGCGTTGCGCGACCGCTCGTCCCACGACCCGATTGCCACTTATCGCAATGCGCCCGCGAATGAACGGCTATTACTCAACCGCATGCTTTGGATCGACGTCCGTTCGGCGTATCTCGAATTGTGGGCCAAGGAGCGCAATCGCGATCCGATGCAGCTCGCCGATCGCATCGACCGCGAAATCCCGGAACAGCACCTCCATGCCGAAGCGCTCCGCGGCGGGGCGCTCGACGAGCGGCTCGCGGATGTCGCCCACCTCACTCGGGACGAGCTGTTGAATCTGGCGGATCAGTTCCAGCGCCGCGGGCAGCCGGAAAAAGCGTCGGCCGCGAAACGTGCTTGGGTGAAGGTCAAGGAGGACCGCTTGACCAAGGAGGGGCGGCCCAGCGACCTGGTGCAGGCGGCCCACGAATATCAGTCGCTGCTGGACGACAACGAGTCGGCCGCCCGGCTCCTGCTGCAAGCGGCGAAAATCGCCCCGGAAATGAAGGAGGTTGGCGGACAGCTCGAACGACTCGGATACAAGCGCGTCAACGGCCAATGGCTCACGGCCGCCCAGGCAGCCGCGCTACCGGCCGACCCTGTGCAGAAGGCCGCCGAAGCCGGTCGTTACACGGGCATGACGCGGGAGCAGATCCGCAAGATGATTGGCGCGCCCGATTCGCGGACCCGCGTGGTGGCTTCCGGCCGCGTGAGTGAAGTCTGGATCTACGATCAGAACGCGAAATCGCGGGTCGCCATCCACTTCGTGGGCAGTGCCGACGGCCACGACGTGACGGCCGTCAAGGTCGTTCAGTAAGCCCGCCCCATGCTTTCACCCGGCGACCATCGACGCTCGCTCCAATGCGGCGAGCGCACGCGGACGTACCTGATCCACGTTCCCCCTGGCTTCGACCCCGCCCAACCTGTCCCCGTCGTGCTGGTCTTTCATGGCGGCGCCACCAACGCCAGGACGATGGCCCGGTTCTGCGGTCTGAACGAGACGGCCGACCGATATGGGTTTCTGGCCGTCTACCCGAGCGGCACGGGCCGCAATCCGAACCTGCTGACGTGGAATGCCGGCAACTGCTGCGGCGACGCCCTCCGCGATAAAGTCGACGACGTGGGCTTCGTGGCGGCCCTCCTGGACGATCTGGCGGGCCTGGCGGAAATCGACCCCAACCGCGTGTTTGCGACCGGCATGTCGAACGGGGGAATGCTCGCCTATCGATTGGCGTTGGAGCTCTCCGAACGAATTGCGGCGATCGCCTCGATTGCCGGGCCGATGGGAACGGACGGCTGCCGACCGACGCGGCCGGTGTCGATCCTGCACTTTCACGGCACGGCCGACGAATTCACCCCCTATGCGGGTGGTCTCGGCCCCAAAAGCCTGACGACGATCGTCTTTCGCTCCGCCGCCGACTCGGTGCGTTGGTGGGTGGCGGCCAACGGCTGCCCGGAAAGGCCCCAGGAATCCACGATCGGGGCCGAGGAAACTGGCGGCTTTCCCGTGGAAAAGAGCGTCTGGGGGCCAGGAGACTCCGCGAGCGAGGTCGTTCTTTACACGATCCACGGCGGCGGACACACGTGGCCGGGTCGAATCCCCTCGGGGACCTATCTCGGCCCGTCCGCGACCGGAATATCGGCCAACGAGTTGCTTTGGGCCTTCTTCCGGCAGCACGCGCGCTGACCCCGGAGTGAGGTCGTCCCCTATCTCGGGATTGCTTCCCTCGGCGGTAATCGTCACGCTAATCGGCGTTCTGAAACGTACTTGCGCTGAATCGCCGTCGCGTCATTTCTGATGTTTCCCGCCGACAACGAATGCGCAGATGCGCCGTAGCTCATGCCGCCGCCTCTGGCAAGCGGCATATGTGAAAATAGAGAAAATACACAAACTAGGCAATTGACCGAGCTCTCCACCCGGCTTTAGAGTGGGACCATGTGAGCAATGGATGTTGCTCAACCGCTGCAGCCAAAGTCATCAATCCAGTCTGTTGTGCATCCCAGTTCCGCACCCTTTTGAAACAATGTGGAGAAGTTTGAGATGAAGAGCCTGTACGCAATCGCCGCCATCGTCGCCCTCTCGGCTGTTCCGGCCTTCGCTGGCGAAGGTCACGTTTCGAGCAAGTCGCTGGCCAACATGGGCCTCGCCGGCCTGCAGAACATGAACGACGCCCAGGGCATGCAGGTCCGCGGCCTGTCGGTCGCCGTGGTTGCCGGTGGCAGCATCGCCACGATCCACGGCGACGGCGGCAGCGCCTCGTCGTTCAACACCTACTTCGCCGCCGGTCACAAGTCGGCCGAAGGCTCGAACATCAGCGGCGCGGCCGACGGCACGGTCAAGACCTACGGCAACCACGTGATGACGACGACCAACTTCGTCGTCGCCGGCGGAGCCTCGCAGGCGTCCGCTAAGTAGTTTAGCCTCAACGGTTTGAGACCTGACGACTCAAACCAACGATCCGCCGTGAGCGAATCTGAAAACGGGCTCCCACGGCGCATCGAGCCTGTGCCCACCAAGACACGCCTCGCCGCAATTCTGCGACGAGGCGTGTTTTTTTTGTTTAATCAGTGGTGGTCGCCCTCTGACCAGCAATCAGTATGCCTACCTACTCCAACTTATGCAGCTTTGTCGTTTTGTAGCGATTTTTCCGATTAGCTGATTGACATCGATGAGTAAAGCTGGGTAGTTTGTGGCTTCTGTTTTGTCTGGACGGGCCATTTCAACGTCAGGGGTTTGTCCGGCAAAGGTGCGCTTAATTTGTCCTTTTTCTCGAGGCACAGGCAAATGAAGACTCTCCTTTCGCTCGCGTCGGTTCTCGTTCTGTCGGCCGCTCCGGCCATGGCCGGCGACGGCCACGTTTCCAGCCAGAGCTTGGCCAAGATGGGTCTCTCGGGCATGCACAGCATGACCGACGCCCAGGGTTCGCAGATTCGCGGTCTGTCGATCGCCGTCGTGTCCGGCGGCAGCATCGCCTTCATCGGCGGTGAGGGTGGTGGCGCTGCGTCGGTGAACACCTACTTCGCGGCTGGTCATAAGAGCGCCAGCGGTAACAACGTCAGCTTCGCCGTTGACGGCACGGCCACGCTGCACGGCAACGGCTCGATCACTGCGACGGTCAACGGCGTTGCCGCCGGTGGTGCGTCGAGCGCGAAGGCCCACTAATTTGGTCTCTCGCGTCCGGTCGGTCAGCTGACGGCCGGGCTCGCGGAAACCGAGCGGCCTCCCCGAAGGTCGCGAGTTTTCTCCGCATAGAAAACGCCCCGTCCACAACAGGACGGGGCGTTTTTTTTGCGCCCTCCGGGGACGGGCGTTTTTCTCGTCCGACCGCATCGCTTGGCTCATCCAACACGCCCCGCCATTTGACGGCCGGCCCCAGGGCCTACTAGAGTGCCGGCACGGCGCGTTCGGTTGCCCACTCTCATGGAGACGGACGGGTGAGCAGCGGCGCCGGGCCCCCGTGCCTTGATCGGGCGCGGGCAATTCGAATGGATGCAGACAAACGCTTTCTCGGAGCCGGCTCGGCTCCCGCGTTTGATTGTGATTCGCCAACTTGTACGGAGAATTTGCCATGAGGCGTTTCATTCCCTTGGCTTGTGTTCTCGCGTTCGCGGCTGCGCCGGCAGTCGCCGGTGACGGGCAGGTTTCCCAACAGAGCCTGTCCCGCATGGGCCTGGCCGGTATGAAGGTCCTCCCGGACCGCGAAGGAATGCACGTTCGCGGCCAATCGATCGCCATCACGTTCAGCTTTTCGACCGGCACGAACATCCTCAGCATCGGCAGCCCGTTTTCAGTCGGCGCCCACCACGCCTTTAGCGCCACCGTGGGGGTCAGCGGCAGCACGATCACTGGAGGCTTTGCCAGCGCATCGGCCCACTGACGCGCTGGGCAGGCTTTTGCCCGACTGGTTTTTCACCTGACGTACGAAAGACGCTCTCCGACTTCGTGGAGAGCGTCTTTTGTTTTCCCACATCGTAAGACCGCTTGGCGGTGCGATTTCTAGATCACTCCCCGGCCGGCCTCTATACTGCACCGGTTCGGTCTGTGACCTCTCGTCGGGGATTGCCGCGTGCAGCTCGTTCAGTTTGAGATTCCGGGGATCGGCCGCCGCGTCGGGGTTCTCGAAGGCGACGAGGTGCACGACGTCACGAGCTTGCGGCACGATTTGCGATACCTCGTCGAGGTCTTCGCCGCGGCCTATCGGCTCGGCCAGCCGCTCGAGTCGTTCGTGGGATCGGTCATCGACTCCGGACGTGCCGCGACCATCGAATGGGACGCTCTTTGGCAGAGCGAGGGGGGCGGCAGCGCGCCGCGCCTCTGCTGTCCGTTGGACCATCCGGATCCCCATCATGTCCTGGTGAGCGGAACCGGGCTGAGCCATCTGGGAAGCATGCAGTCGCGCGACGAAATGCACCGCACGCCCAATGCCCAAGCAACACAGACCGACATCCCCGCGACCGATTCGGCTCGGATGTTTGCCCGTGGCCTGGCCGGGGGCAAGCCGGCCGCCGGCGCGCGTGGCGAAGCGCCGGAATGGTTCTACAAAGGAGATGGCGGCATCCTGCGGGCGCATCGCCAGGCCCTGGAAATCCCCTCGTTCGCCCTCGACGGCGGCGAAGAGCCGGAAATCGTCGGCTGCTACGTGATCGATCCGGACGGCCGTCCGCGGCGGCTCGGACTTGCACTGGCCAACGAGTGGTCGGACCATGCGACCGAAAAGATCAGCTATCTACACCTGGCCCCGTCGAAGTTGCGCACTTGTGCCGTTGGCCCGACGCTCAACGCGTCCACGGATTTTCAGGAAATCACGCTGCGCTGTTCGGTTCGCCGCGGCGGCCGCACGATCTACGACAGCGGCGAACTGAAAAGCGGCGAGCAATTCATGTGTCACGCGCTCGGCAATCTGGAGGACCATCACTTCAAATATCCACAGCACCGCCGGCCGGGCGACGTGCATCTGCACTTTTTCGGCACGAGCCGGCTCAGCTTCGGCACGCGCGATTGGAAGTTCGCGGCGGATGATGAAATCGACGTCGAGGCGCCCGGCTTTTCGCCGACGCTCGTCAATCGCGTCGCCCTGGCACAGCCGACGCTCGCCGAGCCAATCGTGGTGACGCCCGCTTGACTGCGACGGCCCCCCGCGCGTCCGCCGCGCCGCGCACCGTGATTGTGGGCGGCGGTCTGGCCGGCCTGGCGGCCGCGGTGACGCTCGCCGACCGCGGAGTGAGCGTGACGGTGCTCGAGTCGCGGCCCCGCTTGGGCGGTCGGGCCAGCTCGTTCGTCGATAAAGCGACGGGCACGCAGATCGACAATTGCCAGCACGTCAGCCTGGGCTGTTGCACCAATTTTCAACACTTTTGTCGCACGGTCGGGCTCTCCGATCTTTTTCGGACGGAGCGCGCGCTTTATTTCATTGGGCGCGACCGCGTGGTCAATCGGTTAGCGGCTGGCGCGCTGCCCGCTCCCCTGCATCTGGCGACTGCGTTTGCCCACACCAGTTATTTGTCCGTGCGCGATCTCTTGGCGATCGGCCGCGGAATGCAGGCGCTCGCGCGCCCCCCAGGCAAGCACGGTGTCCCCTCGCACGACGAACATTTTGCCGCGTGGTTGGCTCGGCATCGACAAACCCAGGCTGCCATCGAACGCTTCTGGACGCCCGTGCTCGTCAGCTCGTTGAGCGAGACTCTCGAGCGGATCGACGTCGCCAGCGCGCGGAAGGTTTTTGTCGACGGGTTTCTCGCCAACCGCCACGGATGGGAAGTCCAGATTCCGACCGTGCCGCTCGATACGCTCTACGGCGCAAGGCTGACGAGCTGGTTGGCGGAGCGTGCGGCCAGCGTGCGTTTGCAGGCCGGTGTGGCTCATCTGGCGATCGCGGACGGCCGCGCGGCCGGGGTCGTCCTCCGTTCCGGCGAGACGATCCCGGCGGACCACGTGGTTGTGGCCGTGCCGCACTGGCTCGTGCTCGATTTGCTCCCACCCGAATGTGCCGCGCATCCGGACGTTTCCCGCGTGCGCGAACTGGAAACCGCGCCGATCTCGAGCGTCCACCTCTGGTTCGACCGGCCGATCCTGATTCCGTCCGGAGCGCGAACGGGTAACGATTCTAATTCGTCCGGTCCGGCCGAGCTTCCGCACGCCGTGCTGATCGATCGGCTCAGCCAGTGGATCTTCAATCGAGACGTGCTGCACGCAGACGCCGCGGCCGGCGTGCAGCTCTCCACCGAAGCGACGCCCGTCGAGCCGCGCGGCCACAACTACCAGGTGATCATCAGCGCGAGCCGCAACATCGCGGCGGCCAGCCAGCAAGATGTGATTGCCGAGGTGGTGCGCGAACTCGTCGACGTTTTTCCGCAGACGGGACAGGCGAAACTGTTGCACGGGCGGCTGGTCACGGAGCACCGCGCCGTTTTCTCCGTGCGGCCGGGAGCGGAGAATTGCCGTCCGGCCCAGCAGTCGCCGCTGCCCAACGTGCAACTGGCCGGCGATTGGACGCGGACGGGCTGGCCCTCGACTATGGAAGGGGCCGTGCGGAGCGGCTTCCTGGCCGCGGAAAACGTGCTCCGCCAACTCGGTCGAGCGGAGCGGATCGTTCAACCCGATCTGCTTGTCGCCCCGCTCGCTCGGCTGCTCTTGCGAATCGGCTCGCGCGATTCACTCTCGTCGAGAACCGGAGAAAGCGGCTGATCCGCGGGCAACGGGGACCCAGATGCCCGACGGGTCAGCCGCTCTCGATCGAGGGAACGAGCGGGACGTGACGGTCCATGTGAGGCGCTGCGGATTTCATCGCCAGACGGCAGACGTGTCTCTCACCTGGCGATGAGCCGGGCACGCAGTCAATTACCGTCCGATGCGGACTCCGATGCGCGGCGCGCCGACGTAGACGCCCGTGTTCCAGTATGGGCCGCAATCATAAACGGTCGACACGACCGGCGTGGGCGGCACATACACGGTCGGATAGCTGTAGTAGTACGGGCGGTTCCAATATCCGCCCACCACCACCGGGCGGCCCACCACGCGGACGTGCGGCGGGGCGGCCGTCGCGGTCTTCGCGTTGGCGGTGAACATCATGGCGGTTCCAACGATTCCGGCGACCAGCAGTTTCTTGGCGATCATGACTGTGTCCTTTGTTTCTCGTGGGAGGACGTGGTTTTCTTGCCAGGGCTGGATCGATCGTTTTGACTTCTTTTTTCGATCCGCGACTCAGACAAAAGCGAACGCGATGCCAATTCTCTGGCGGCGTAGTGCATTTTGGCGTAAGTCACTCATCCGGTTTGAGATGCGATTTGTCGGCATCAAACGATTGATGAATATGTCATCAGAGTGAGCTGTGTCCAACCAGCAACAGCGCCGTCATCATGACGACATCATGGAGCCAGGCAGTCCCACGCTCTCGGGTCGAACTCAGCAGTTCGTCCACAAATTCCGCAGTTGCTGGCGGCAACCGGGTGGGACGCTGTGGGAGAAAGTGAGCTTGAGGCTTTTGCCGCGCCGAACGCCGCCGATCCAGCCCCGACGGATCTGCCACTGTCGGAGGATCTCGGCGGCTTGCTGTTGGCGGTCGAACGTCACTTTCCCCCGCGTGACTTTGAGCGATCCCTGGGCCACCCGCATTTTGAAGACGGGCTTGGGCGACAGCAGGAGCCACGCCGCAGCCACAACGACTGCCAGCAGGAGAATTTGGCCCAATTCGACCATGATCTCCAGCCTACGTCAGGAAACGCGGCCGTGCCAGCGCCCAGGCCGCCCGAGGCGGGGCGGAGCGTCAACGCTCGGGGGGCGATGGACGAGCGTGCCGGAAAGGCTGGGGGCGGGCGACATCCGCCACCGAGAGCATCAGGGTTGGGGCTCTTGGGCGGGAGCCGCTACGGGCGCGGGAGCTGGGCCCGAACTAGGCGAATCGATGGATTGCACCTCGAAATCCATGTCTTGCGAGCCGGGTTTGACGTCGCGCAATAACATCGACTTCGAGCTGCTGAAGTCGGGGCGCAGCCGTTCACGGCCGTTGGCGTCCTTGGCCGAGATCTCGACGCGATGCTGGCCGACATACGCGCCGTAGACGTCTTTCACGTAGAGCAGCGTGTAGTGGCCGCTCTCATCCGTCACGCCGATCGACACCGACGCCGCCAGCTTCTTGCCGTTCTCGCCGTCGCCGTAGAGCGGATCCTTCGGGACAAATCGCAGCGTCGCGTTGCCGAGGGGCTGGCCCGCCATCGTCACGCGGCCCGAAACTTTGCCCAGCGGGGGCACGTTATCGTGGCCTGTGAGGACCTGGGACGAGAGGAAGTAGGCGAAGTAACACATCAGGCCGACGACGAGCCCGCCCGGCACGAAGTGGATCAAGAATTCCTTGGCCCCACCGACGTAGTCGACCTTCGCCGCGTCGCTCTTGACCGGCACGTCCTGCCAGTACTCGTCCATCGATTTTTTCGGGACTTTGAGCGTCGCCCCGCACGATGAGCAGAGCACTTTCATTCCGATTTTTTCGTCGGAAACTTTGAGCTTACGCCCGCAACTGCACGAGAAGCGGATCGACATGGCGGCGGTTTACCCGGTCCTTCGCTATTGAACGTTCCAGTTGGTGACCGCTTTTCCGTTGGAGATGCAGCCCAAAGTGTTGAACGTGTTGAGATCGATGTTCTGGCTCAGGGCTCGGCAGCTGCCGTCCGCCAGCCCCACCTGCATGATGCCGCCCGTGTGATCGCTGCCTGGCGTGTCGAACGTGAACGGGCGATTGGGCGGGTTCAGCGTGCTGAAGAGGGTGGCAGCCCCGCCCCAGGCCCAACCATCGCAGCTGATCGTTTGCGTTTCGGTAGGGTCGAGCACCGAGCCGTTTCCGTTCAAGTCCGTCCCGTTCAGCCGCTGGACCTCTCCGGTCATGATGACGTTGGAGGAACCGTTGGAGATGTCGCGAATACCGAGCGAGCGGTTGACCGAGAAGAGACCCAACACTTTGCCGGTGGGGATGTAGATCTCGTTGGGGTTCAGCAGTTCCTGGTATTGGATCTGTTCACTGGTCAGCTCCAACGTGCCGATATCGACGACCGGAGGCGTGGCCGTGTTGTCCATGGGCATGGGAATCGTCGTAGTGAACCAGCCCAGGCCGGCGCCGATGCAGCCGCCGTAGTCGTTGCCGCCGCGCGACCAGGGGATCGTGCCAGGCTGATACCAGTCGACGTGGCGGACGTTCGTGTATTTGGCGGAGCTCAAGCTGCCACGGCGGGTGGGGCAGTAGAAGCAGGCGACGTCGACCTGCGCCGGCTGCGACTGGTTGGTGGACGTCAGAATTTCGCCGTTGTCGCGGACGTTGAACTGGAAGTTCCACTCGTTATAGAGCTGCTGCTGCTCGATGAAGGGCAGGATCATCAGCATCCAGCTCGTGCCGTGAAGCCCGAAGCCGCCGATGATGTTTTGGCCATTTCCGTTGCCGTTCCCGGTTGTTTGCAACCCAGTGGCCGTCAACGTGGAGGCTTCGGTCGGGTCGGCGTGTTGGAACGCGGTGTTCGGCGTTTGATTGAGGAACAACACGGCGATCTGCCCCATCGGGAAGACGAGGTTCACGTCGTGATAGTTGTGCAGGGCCAGACCCATCTGTTTGAGATTGTTGAGGCACTGGGTGCGCCGGGCCGCTTCGCGGGCCTGTTGAACGGCCGGGAGCAAGAGCGAGACAAGCACCGCAATGATCGCGATCACGACCAACAGCTCGATCAGGGTGAAACCCTTCAAGGCACGGCGTTGCGACACAGTGCACCTCCTTCGAGGAAGCAGGCGAAGACTGGAAAAACTACGGGATTCGGCGGGCGAGGCGGCCATGCCCGGACAAATCGTTCCGGTGGCGTGGCCAGCCGGTTACTTGCGAGGCCGTCGCCCGGACACCCCTCAACCCCCGGCAGTTGCTTATGCTATCGCACGTTAGGGAAGCCCGTCAAAACAAATCGCCACTTTCGACGGTCGGCCTCAGAGAAGGGGCTCGCCGGGAGAGAGGCGCCGCCCGTCAGCCGCCCTGCTCGATGACCCACTGAATGGCGGCGCGGGTCAGTTCGGCGCCGGACGCCAGGCCGAGCTTGGCTTTGATTTTTTCGCGGTGCGTTTCCACGGTTTTGACACTCAGGTGCAGCTGTTTGGCGATGTCTTTCGTCGATCGGCCGCGGCCGATCAGCTCGAAGACTTCGAGCTCTCGATCGGAAAGGGTGTGCACCGGGGACTGAGTCGGCGGCGCGGGCGATGCCGTCATTTTCCGCAGCATGCGGTCGCTCATCGCCGTGCTCAACCAGACGCGGCCCGAGAGAACGCAGCGGATCGCCTCGATCACGCGGTCCATGCCCTCCTGCTTGTGCACGTATCCCAGCGCGCCCGCGCTCAGCACCCGCTCCGCGTAGAGCGACTCTTCGAACATCGAGCTGACCAGGATCTTGATCTCGGCGTTGCGGACCTTGATGCGCTTGATCAGCTCCAGGCCGCTGCTTTCCTTGAGGGACAGGTCGACGATCAGCAGATCGGGTTTTTGGCTCTCCAAGAGGCGCATCGCTTCGATGGCGTCGGCCGCCTCGCCGCAAACGACCAGGTCCGGCTCGCAGTCGATTAACAGCCGCAGGCCGCTGCGGACCAGCGGGTGGTCGTCGACGATCAGGATCCGAGCACGCTGCGTTTCAGTTGTGGTACGTTTCATGGTTTCCGGACGAGTCCGACTGGGCGGCGGGGGACGGGTTGTTGATCTGGCAGACGACGGCCGTCCCCTGGCCGTCGCGGCGGCGAACTTCCAGCGTGGCATCAATGACGCCCGCGCGGTACTGCATGATTCTCAGCCCCATCCCGCCGTTACGCGACGAGGTGCCCGAGCCAATGCCCACGCCGTCATCCTGGACGGTGACGCTGATCGTTCCGTTGGACAGCTCGGGTCGGACGAGGATTTGCCGCGGCTGCGCGTGCTTGACTGCGTTGTTTATCGCTTCCTGCACAATGCGAAAGAGGTGTGTTGCCACCACATTGTCGTCAATGCGGACGCGTTCGTCTCCTTCGACGCGGCAATCGATCCCGCAACGCGCGCTCGTTTCCGTCGCCAGCTGCTCGAGGGCCGCCATGAAACCCGCGGCGTCGACCTCGACGGGAACGAGTCCTTGCACGGCCGTGCGGACTTCGCGGAGGGCCCGTTGCACGCTGTCTGCGATGGTCTGGGCGATGGCAGTCTGCGGACTTTCATCGGCCGACAGTTTTTGCGTCAGCCCCTTGGCGAGGTAGCTCAGGCCGGTCAGTTCCTGGCCCAAGCTGTCGTGCAGGTCGCGGCCGATGCGCTGTTGTTCGTTGCTGGTGATCTCGAGCACTTCGCGTTCGAGATTCTTTTGTGCCGAGATGTCGCGGGCAATGATCGAAACCCCGACGCGCCGACCGCTGGAATCTTCCAGCGGCGAGATCGACTGCAAGACGTGGATCGGCCGCCCGTCCTTGCGGACGCGGATTGCTTCCACCGCATGCTCAGGGGGCGACTCGCCGCGCTCGATCTGCCGGATGATTTCTTGTTCGTCTCCGTCGCGCTGGGAAGGAATGAGCGCTCGACTCTCGCGACTGACGGCCTCGAGCTCGGCGAACCCGAAGACTCGCTCGGCTCCGCGGTTCCAGCTGGTGATGCGGCCGTCGAAGGTTTGGCTGAAGATGGCGTCGTCCGAATCCTGCACGATGGCCGCCAGCCGCGCCCGCGCCTCTTCCGTCCGCACTTGTTCGCGCCGCGCGAGGTTATACGTGTAATACATCAGGAGCAGCGAGATGAGCATGGCGAGCACGCAGGCGACGACCACGCTGCCGACACTGGTGAATTCGATCGACGTGCCGAAGAGCCCGAATCGGGGATCCGACTCGTATAGGCCGTTCTTGGAGCGATAGACGGCGAGCACCCAGTCTTGGCCGCCTCTCAGTCCCCAGAACGACCCCAGCATTTCTTGTCCGGTCGGCGCCAGAAACTCACCGGTGTAACGGATGGGGCGACCCGAAAGCGCCGAAAATCCGAGCTTTTCCCGCGCGGCGACGACCATGCCGCGCACGTTGGTTTCGGATGACGCCGGATCGGGAGTCGCCCGTTGCGCGCCGATATTCAGGATGACGTCCATGTTGCGGTTGTCGACGATCACGAAGTTTTCGTCGGGCGCCGGAATCCAATGTCCGGCCTGCAGCCAGAGTTCGAGCACCGCCTTACGAACCTGCTCGACATCCAATTTGCGCGGCCCGTTCGCGGCCGGCTTGGTGTTCATATCGACGGCGCCGGCGAGCATCCGCACTTCGGTTTTGGTCGTTTGCAAGTAGCGTTGGCGGGCCTCTTCTCGGGTCTGTAAGAAACTGCTGATCACCAGCCCCACGGTGAGGGCAAACGCACCCACGCCGACGAGAAACGCCGCCAGCGGGAGCGACCGGCGCCGTCCGAGCACTTGCGTCGACAACGCCAGCCACGGCCCGCGTGAAAATGCACTCGCGTCCCGCCCGGTTCCGCGGTCCGTCGGGGGGAGGCCATTTTCGGAGGACATTGAGCGAACTCGTCGGCGGCGCTTCGGGAATGCGGCAGAATCGCGCGCAGTCTGCGAGCGCAGGCTTGCCTCCGGCTTGGCAAGGGCTCGTGGCCGCACAATTCATCATCGCCCCGAAGTGCGGCGCTTGCAACGTCGTTCGCGCTTGGGAGTTGGACCTCGGACTTGGACTGACGGCCGATTCCGGGAAATCAAACCTTCCGCAGGAACGAAACGCGCCCGGTTGGCACCCATTCGACGACGAAAATGTTTCCGCTGTGGTCGAAGCAGGCGTCGTGGGGGTGGACGAAGCGGCCGGCTTGCCAGTCCTTGGGCGTGCTCCGCATCTTGAAGTTGTTGGCCAACACCTGCTTCGTCCAGTTCGGATCGTAGCCCAGGTGCGTGATGACCTTGTTGTCCTTGTCGAACAGGGAAACGCGGGCGTGCAGGTCAGGAACCATCATCACGTCGCCCCGCAGGTCGAAATGGGCGGGGAAGCTGACGTCGTGATCGAAGCTCAGGTGCTTGCCATCGAGCGTGAAATACTGCAACCGGGCGTTCGCCCGATCGGCCACAACCAGCGACGGCGTCCGGCCGGGACGGTCGTCGAGCCACAGGCCGTGAGGCGTTTTCATCTTGCCGGGTGCATCGCCGAAGCCGCCCCACGTGCGGACCCAGTGGGCGTCCTTGTCGTATTGATGGATGTAATTCGAACCGTAGCCATCGCCGATGTAGAAGCCGCCGTCGGCAGCGAAGGCGACATTGGTCGGGCTGTATTTGTTGTTGCCGGTGTAAACGTTCGGCTCTTCGGGCGTCCACTTCACCCAGACGTGTTCGCCCTTGAGGGTCGTCTTGGCGACGATGCCGTGCTGCACATCACAGAGGTAGAGGAATTCCTCGTTTCCTTCCTTGCGCGAATCGATGCCATGGCCGCCCCGGTGAAACTCCTTGCCGAAGGAGCGGACGAATTTTCCCTGGGGATCGAAGACCACGATCGCGTCCATCGGGGTCTTGGCGTAGTTGCGATGCTTGATGTAAATCAAGCCGGCCCCGTCGACGGCCACGCCGTGCGTTTCACCCCAAACGACGTGACTGGGCAGCTCGCCCCACGTATGGCTGACCACCTCATATTGCTGCTCGCCGGTCCCCAGCACCGGCGCTTTGCTGCCGGCCTTATCGCTCGCGCGGAGGATCGTCGGTCCCGCGGCTGCGACGAACGTCGCCGCGCCGGCCGTCTTGAGGAAGCTGCGGCGAGAGGGGGAAGTCGACGATTTGCGGGCAGGGGAGTTCGCCATGGCGGGCTCGCTGAATGTGGACGGAGGGAGGAAAGCGCAACGGGGTTGATGATAGCCCCCGGTTGCTCGCAGCCACAATTCAGCGACGCGCGTTCCGCTAAGTCAACGCGGTCACATTAAGCTGCCGCGTTTAGTAGATGTCGTCGGGCAGAGCCTTGGCGACTTTCGGCGGCGGGCTCAGCGGATCGGTGCCGAGAACCAGCGGTCCAGGAGCAACCCCGCGAGAGGCGTTGCTATCGAAGGCGACGGGCGGATCGTTAAACGCCGTTTCCGGGTAGAAAATTCCCGGGCGCATCGTCAGGGCGGAAAGCCCGCCATCGACCGGGGGCGGCGGCGGATCCATTCCGTAGAGTTGCCGCTGGTAGCTGCTGCTGAAGCCGGCCGGCAGCTGGTAGCTGGGGATGATGCATCCCGCCGAAAGGCACGCGGTCGCCAAGCCAGCCAAAGCCAATCGCCCGAAATGTCCCCTCATCCGGCAATCTCCCCCCAGAGACCGTCATTGGGAATATCGGCAGAATCACTCAGCGGCAGGCGCGAAAAAAGGGCCACCCGACTCGACGAGTGGCCCTTTGATCGTTGAACCTTGTGACGCGATTACTTGGCGGCGGCGAATCTCTTATTCACTTCGCCCCAATTCACCACGTTCCAATACGCCGTGATGTAGTCGGGCCGGCGGTTTTGGTATTTCAGGTAATATGCGTGTTCCCAGACGTCGAGCCCCAGAATTGGGGTGCGACCCTCGGAGAGCGGCGTGTCCTGATTGGGCGAGCTCTCGACGACGAGCTTGCCCTTGTCGACCGACAGCCAGGCCCAGCCGCTGCCGAACCGCGTGGTCGCCGCCTTGGCGAACTGCTCGCGAAACGTGGCCACGCTGCCGAACGTGCTGGTGATGGCCTGACCCACATCGCCCGACGGATCGCCGCCCGCCTTCGGGCCCAAGATCGTCCAGAACAGGCTGTGGTTGGCATGACCGCCGCCGTTATTCCGCACGACCGTGCGGATGTCTTCCGGAACGGACGAAAGCTCGCGCATCAACTGGTCGATCGGCTTGTTGGCCAGGTTGGGATGCTTCTCGAGGGCCGCGTTCACATTGTTGATGTAAGCCTGATGGTGCTTGGTGCGGTGAATGTTCATCGTCTGCGCGTCGATGTGCGGCTCGAGCGCGTTCTCGGGATAGGGAAGATCGGGAAGCGTGTACGCCATGTGAGGATCTCCTTCAACCGTCGTGTGCCGTGAATGCCCAGACAAAGTTGATGCCGAACACAAAGCTGCGAAAGCCGGCAATGCTCAAGACCGTCAACAACCTTGAGACAGTCAGCAATCTGAAGACAGCCAGCAATCCGAAGGCCCGGCCAAGCCGACAGTGGACAATGTCCACGAAGGACTGCGGGCGGTCGGACAGTGGCCGGCCAGTGGTATTCTAGCGCTTCCGGACGGTCTCACAACCATGGGCATGCAACGAGCGTTTCGTGCAACCAAAAAAAGAACGAGCCACCGAAAGCGATGGCTCGTTCTGTGCGTTGGTCGACGCGGGCTCGATTTGTGACTCGGTCACTTACCCGTTAGGGAGCGGAGGGACCAGGGATATTTGGCCGAGTCGTAAACGACCTTCGACAGGCCGGCCCTGCGGGAAGCCGGATTGCCGGTGCGGGCGTCCAGAGCCACGCCAACCTTCGCACTGCGGACACTTGTCAGGTGTTTGGGTGTCAGGAATCCGGGAACCGATCGGCGAAGCGATCAATCCTCGACGTGAAAGGGAGTTTGTGCGTGGGCCAGATCGAGGTCGCTGACCTCGGGCCTTGCTTCTTCGACGGGACTGGCAGAGTTGTTGGCCGCCTCCACCTCTTGGGCGTGGCGTTCTTTCGCCGTGCGGAACCGGCGTCGAGCGGAAGATTCGCCCGCGGACCGGTCGTCCGAATGGGTTTGTTGAGCGGCGACGGCGGCCGGGGCGACGACAGTCGCGCCCGAATTTGACGAGGAGCGGGCCGTCGCTTGCCAGCCGGCGCTGACCAGTCGCTGACGACCTTCCCGCTGCAATGCCGCTGCCTGGGTCGCGTCGACCGATGGGTTGGCCGATGCGTTGTTTTCGGCGTCGTTCGCGGCGGGAGATGTCGGCTGCGCCTGCTCGCCGCGGACGCTGAACGCGCGGCGATCGACGGGGGACGGTGCTTCGGGCTCCTCGGCGCGGGGGAACGGACGAGCGACGCGGCTGGTCGGCGCCGGCGCCGGATCGCCGGGATCAGACGCGGCGTCCGGGCTCTGTGAGCGAATGACCGGCTGGCGGCCGTGAGTGTCCGCCTGGGCCATCATCTGGCCGCGTGGCATTTCGAGCTCGGGGCTGCCCTGCGTCACCCACTCGCTCCAGTGCCGCTCGAGCGAGGCCACGTCGTCGAGGCCGTAGTAGGTGTGGATGGCGTAGTTCCAATCCCGATCGTGAGCATCTTGCAGGAACCGCAGGTAGCGCTCTTTGCCGCCCGACTGCACGAGGTAATCGGCCAGCGAGTAACCCTCGGCATACAGCGTGAGGACGCTCTGCATGTCGCTGGGATATTCCTTCATGGCGATCAGCTGCGGCAGCGGAATCCGCTGCGGCGTGTGGAAGACTTGCCGGAGCAGCATCAACTGGCGGCGGCGCTCCGATTCGTGTTCGACCAGCGACGCGGCGCCTTCGTCGGCCCAGCGGGGCAGCGGGCGGCGAAAGTGGCTCGCGAAAATCGTATGGCTGACTTCGTGCGGAATCACGCTGTCGAGGATGCGTTCGGCGGTCCCCTGGACCCGCATGTTCCAGTTAAAGACCTGGCCGGCCGCAAAGGTGAACGTGGTCGCGCCACCCGCTCCGACCTGTCCGACCTGGGTGATCGTCACCTGGCAAGGACGATACCAGCGGGGCAATTCATGACCGAGCCATTCGTGCGCCAGCAGCGCTCGAAAGCGTTCCGCGGTGTCGCCAACCTGCTTGGCAAACTCCGCACTCGGCGCATTGACGACGAAGTTCGGCGTCGCGTACGAGTAACCGGCTGCCAGCGAAGAGGAGGCGGTGAGAAGCAGAAGGGCGGGAACAAACACGGCCAGGCGCAAATGCCGAGCATCCATGCGAGTATCTCTTCCCTGAGATCGTTTCCCAAACAGAAGCGGCGAATTCCATTCGTCCGCCAACCGGCAGATCCAGCCGATTGGTAAGGCAGGGAGCAAAGTTTAAACCATTTACCCAAAACTCCCACAGAGAAATCTTTGACCGAGGTAGGAAACGCCGTAAGTATTTCTCCGACAATTCATTACGAAATTCGCGTTCTCGAGGTTTGTTGTCGTCATTCGACCCGCGAGGCCGCGAGTGCCTGTAATTGTTACAAAGCCTGCCTCCCACTTCGGCTAAAGTTTCCGCTCGGTCGTGCGATGAGCCCCTGCTGCTGGCGACCGACTTTCGCGCCCCTCGGCGACAAAAAAAAGCGACCCCTTTCGGGGTCGCTGGGGGACTGCCTGCGATCAGCCACTCGGGCTTTAGACGGCCGTCACGGGCGTTGCGCTCCAGGTTCCGGAGCCGGAGATGGTCACTCCGCCGCCGACGTCGGTCGACGGGATGGTCCAGGTGCCGTTGAGCACGTTGCCCGACGCCGTCGGCATGCCGGTGCCGGCCAGCGTGATCGTCACGGTCACAGTATTGTCGGTGAAGGTCGCCGTTCCCGTGATGTTGCCATCGAAATCGATCGTGCCCGTTCCAGTCGCGGGGACTCCGGGAGCCGAGAAGGTCACGGTGCCGTTGGAGATCGTCACGTCGACCGTGTTGTTGCTGAGAAGGCTGCCCGGGATCGGGTTGTTGGTGATCGTCCCGTTGTCATTCTCCGTCACGTTGCCGACCGCAGTGCCGGCGTAGGAGCCATCGAGGACCAGGATGCTTTCCAACGTATAGGTGCCGGTGCCCGTCACGAAAACGCCGCCGGGAAGGTTGGCTTTGAAGCTCCAGTTGCCGGTGCCGTTGACTCCCGTCAGGCCGCGGGAGGTCGGCCCGGAGGCGGTGACCGTGATCGTCACGCCGTCCTCGACGAAGGTGGCCGTGCTGTTCACGCGGCCGGTGACATTAATCGAGCCCGACACCGCGGTGAGCCCGCTGCCGCTGGGGAAGGCGGTGGTGATCACGCCGTTGCTGATCGCGGCCATGAACGTGCCCGGCGAGACCGGCGTCGTCGAAATCGAGCCGTTCGTGTTGGTGGTGATCGTCCCCTGGTACGTGCCGGCGTAGTTGCCGTCGAAGTTGCTCAGGATCTGCGGTGCGCTGGCTGTCCACGTTCCGCTGCCGGTCGCCGTGACGCCGCCGCCGAGGTTCACCGAGAAGGTCCACTTGCCGCTCGCGTACGTCTGAACGGCGTTGACGTTCGTGATGTTACCCGTGACCGTAACCGGCACGGTGGTGCTTTGATACGGTGCTTCGACGGTGCCGGAAATGGCCCGGCCCACCGTCACCGTTCCCGTCCCGTTGCCGACAGGCGTGGTAAACGTGATGGCGCCGTTGCTGATCGCCATCGAAAACGCCGTCGAGGCGACGGCGGACTTCGTGACGGTGCCGTTATTGTTGACGCTGATCTGACCGGAATAACTACCGGTGAAGTTTCCGTTGAGGATGGCCAGCGTCGGCGCCGACGTCACCGCGGCCGTCAGCAGCGTGCGTTCCTCGAGATTCTCGACGGCGGGACAGTTCGGCGAAAGGACCATCAGAGCGCGGGACCGAGCCCGGGGACGAGAGCGCAATAACGTAAGCAACTGCGGCACCATCGTGTCACCTCCCGATGAAAACGTCCTGTTGTTGGAAGAAAACGCTTTGGCCCGCATTGCCGAATCGCGACGGGCTGCGTGAGAAATGAAGAACGCAGCGCGGCCGCGTGGCACGGGCATGATAGCCCCGAGTCACCGTGCGTCAAAGACATCCGGCGGCGAAATTTATAATCCCTTTACGATTGGTTGTTCGCAGGCCAGTGAACAAAGAATGTTCAGTCGCAGATTCGCATTCGGTTTCGTGCGACGATCAGGGCGCCTCAGATCTCGCGGGCATGCCGTGCGCGCACTTCATTCGTAAACTGCGCGGGGCATTAATAAGCGGGGCCATTTATTCGATGACGTCGGCGAGTTTTGAGAGACTCACCACTCCGTCTTTGCGGACGAAAACCCGCTTGCGGTTGGCGTTGATGCCGTGACGCTTCGCGTCCAACACATAGAGCTCGCGACTGGTGGTGGTGTCACGCAGGTCGTGGACGTCGGCGTCTTCGAGAATGTAGTGGTGCGCGTCGCTGCCAGTCAGCGTGCCGAGGATGACGTATTGACTGGCCAGGTCGAGCACGACCTCGCGGCCTTCAGCCGCTCCCAGAGACGAGTCGGATTCCATCGCGCTTGCCAGTCCTATTGGAGCCGGCCTGAAGGCAGGCGGAACGCGAAGAGCCAACGTGAAGAGCGACGGTGCAGAAAACTGAGCGGCCGGTCACACGCGGCTCTCGCGGGGCCCGTCACATGCTACGGAACAAAACGGTACTTGCCGCGGCTGTCGACGGCAATGCCGCGGAGCTGTTCCGCGCCCCCTTCGTATTCGAAGGCGATGGTGTGGATCACCGTTTTATGCTCGGTGTTGAAGCGCTTGGCCGTGCTGCGGGTCGTGTCGGGGATCTCGCCATCGGTCAGAAAATAGATCACCTGGGGCTTCAGCTTGAGCGCCCGTTCGATGGCGTCCTCGGGGGCGGTGTCTCCCTCGGCGTGAAACGCGTGGATCCACTTGGTCGCCTTGGCTCGGTTGCCGCTGGTCGCCGGCAACAGCTTGGCCACCCGCTGTTCGAATAGCGGGAAGGTCGCGCTGTTGTAGAAGAAGATGAAGAACTTCTGCGACGGCTGCAGCAAGGTCAGCGAGTGGGTCAATTCCTCGACGGCGCGGTCGAAGCGGTGACCCTCCATGCTCCCCGACATGTCGACGATGAACACGACCGAATCGGCTCGCGCGCGGGTGCCGAAGAAGCCGACCCCTTTGCCGCTGCCGCCGCCCGCGGCGCCGAGCGACGCGATGGCATCGAAGCTGCCTTTGCCGGTGCCGCTCCCAGAACCCGAACCGGCCGCCATCGCGCCCTCGATGGCGGGGACGCCTTCGGTGGCCGGGGTCAGTGACTTTTCGATATCGCGGCCGGTCCCCGGATCAGGACTGCCGATCGTCACGCTGTCGAGCAGGTCGCCGGCGTCTCCGGCTTCATTGCCGATGCCGCCGTCGATTGACGTGCCGCTGCCGATCGACCGCACGGGGATCAACAGCGCGGCCAGGACCAGCAGCATGAGCAGGTGGAACATTAGCGAAAGGCCGGCCGCGTTCCATTGTGAGCGCGTCGGCAGAGGAATCGCCGCCTGCGGGTTGGTTGCCGCATTGGACGGGGAGTGAGGCGCCGGCTCGAGCGCCGCGTCGGGAGGAGCGATCGGTGGTAGCGGACCCGGTCGAACCACTTGGGTTCCGGCGATGCTCATAGTGGCGTGCTGTGCAGAATGCGTCGGACTTCCCCGGCGACGATCGCGAACGCGCGCCGCCCGGGGTTTCAATTCAACTTCGTTGCCAAGGTCCGGCCCGGAAAACCAATTCTACCGCGCCAAACCGATCCGGGCAGGCCTCAGGTAAAAAAGTGCCCGAACGGCGACGGACCGCCGCTGGGCGGACCGACGAGCAGACGGGCCAATTGCCGGTCGGTCGCACGGGTTCCCGCGTCAGTAATCCATCGATCCAAGCCATCTTTCCCCGCAGTCAATTCGCCCGGCGCCGGTCGACCCTCGCGATGCCTAAACCCCCGTTTTGTCCGGGGAAGTCGAAACGCCAGCCAATCCCAGATGAAGGGATTTGAATCGTCTTGACCGAACCTCCGAAGCGGACTATTGTTCCGACCCCCTCAAGTTCCCTCGTCTGCCGATTCCATTCCCCCGATACAAACTCTTTTGTCTCCAGCGGGAGCCTCGACTGATGAGATTCCGCGCATTCCCCCGTTTCTCTCTACATACGCTCTATACGCAGCGCCGGCCCTGGCATCCACTGGGTTTCGCGGGCTTGGTCGCGGCCCTCGTCGTGTCTCTCGGCCCGTCCGAGGGCCTGCGGGCCGACGATCCGCTGCTCAAACAACTCTTCGACCGGCAGGCGGCGGCCGCCGTCGAGCAGGCCAAATCGCCCCACAAAGCGCCGACTGCCCCGGAGGGATCGCACATCCTTGTCCTGGCCGATGGTCGCGTGATCGACGGGGCCATTCGCGGCGACTTGCATGGCTACCGCGTGGAGACGCCGGAATCGAGCATGTTTTTCAGCTTCGACCAGGTGCAGCTCGTCGCCCGCGATCGACACGAAGCCTACGAAAAAATGTGTGCCACCGAGCCAACGACGACGCCTGTGCGGCGCGACATTCGGCTGGGGCGCTGGTGTCTGGAAAACCGACTGCCGGGTGAAGCCGCGTTTCATCTGCGCAAGGTGCTCGAATTCGATCCGACAAACCAAGAGGCCAAGGCCTTGCTGACGCGATTGGAGGCCGCGCACACGGCACCGGGAGGGTTCGTCAAAGTTAGCGGCGTGACCGAACACGCGGCCCCCGACGCCAAAGTCGTCGAATCTCTGTCGCGGCTCTCGCCCGCGCGGGTCAAAGAATTCGTGATCGGCGTGCAGCCGATTCTGCTGGCGCGCTGCGGCAGCCTCCGCTGTCACGGCGGACCGACGAATACGTCGTTTCATCTCGATCGCGTGCATCTGGCTGCCGGCGGCAACCGGCAGATCACCGGCCGCAACCTGGATGCCGTGCTGCAACTCGTCGATCCGCAATATTCCCGCCGCAGTCTGCTCTTGGCGAAGGCGGCGGAAGCTCACGGCGGGGCCGCGCACCCTCCGTTAGCCGGCGGGGCCCAGGGCGTGCAGAAGGCGCGGCTCGTCGCCTGGCTCACGAGCGTGGGTCCCGAGCTGACCCGCATGAATCGGGACGACGCGGCTCGGCGGTCGGTCGAGAAAATCGCGCAAGCCGGCAGGCCCGAGTCGCACCGCGATCCGCTCGTTGTCCCCGCGTCGGCCACCTTCCCGACATCGAATACTGTCCCGGCATCCAACTCCGGCCCGGCATTGAACAACGTCCCGCCAAACGCGAGTGGGATCGATGCCAGCATGATCCAGCCCACGGCTTCGCTGCCGCGCGCCGCCACAGCCAACTCCGGCTCTGGCAACTCGAGCAACGACTTGGGTCCGCTCACCGATCCCTTCGATCCGGCCCAGTTCAACCGCGGCAAATAGCGCCGGGTAAATAAAGCCCCGGTAAATAGCGCCGTTCAGCAGCACCACTGCTCGATGCAGCGGGCATAGAGGTCGGTCCCTCGCTCGAGCTGCTTCACGTCGATCCATTCGTCGAACGTATGGCCCTGCGCGATGTTACCCGGCCCGATGACGATCAGTTTTTTGAGCGACGTATACTGCGTGCCGTCCGTGCCATAGCAGACCGTGCGGGCCGTCGTCTTGTCGGCGAGCTTGAGCATCTGCGTGACGAAATCGGAACGGACGTCGATTTCCAGCGGCGGCGCAGCCCACAACGCCTCGAACTCGAGGCCGCAACGTTCGGCGGCCGCCCGCGACCGGTCGACCAAGAGCTGCGGCTTTTGGTTGGGCATGGGGCGGAAATAAACAGTGCAGATGCTTTGCGGCGGTGTGATGTTCACCGCCCGCGTGTGGTCGTTGATGCCGATGTTCCAGCTGATCGTCGGCGGATCGAAGCGAGGGTCCTGCCAGGACGGGTCGCGCTCGGTCTCGTCGTGGAGGGCTTTCATCTCGACGAGAAAGGGGATCATTGCCAGGTTCGCGTTGATTCCGTCGCGGGAGCTGGAGTGCGCGGCCCGCCCACGCGACGTCGCGCGGAAGCCCCACGTTCCCTTGTGGGCGTAGACGACTTCCAACTCGGTCGGCTCGCCGACAATGCCGCAGGCCGCCGAGTCGACCATCTGACGAAAGAGGACGGAGCGCTTGGCCACTTCAGTCGCGCCGATGTAGCCGACTTCTTCATCGGCCGTGCCCGTGATGTAGAGCGGAGCTCGCTGCTTTTGCCGAGACACGCCGGCCGCGGCAGCTAGGATGCAGCCGAGCGAGCCCTTCATGTCGCAGCTGCCCCGGCCGTAGAGACGGCCGTCCTTCACGGTGGGACTGAAGGGACCGTGCTCGGAGCTGAACCAATTGTCGGCCGGCACGACGTCTGTGTGGGCGAAGTAGGCCAGGCCGCCCGGACCGTCGCCCCGTTTGCCGACCACGTTCGACTTCTTCACGCCGGCCGCGTCGACGTAATCGATCCGCTCCGTCTCAAAGTCGAGTCCCTTGAGCACGCGCTCGAGGTGATCGGTGACGTCGACGTTCGAGGTCGCGCTGATCGAGCCGAAGGAGACGAGGTCGCGTGTGTAATCCAGGGCGTTCATCGGGGGACACCTCGATCGCGAACCTTGACCGGAAATCCAAATGTCGTGGCTGCCTAAAAGACAACACTGGCGGGACGAGCCGCCAGTGTTGTGCGAAAAACGCGCTTTTGGCCGCCGACTTACCGGCTGCTGAGCCTGGTCGACGGCATAGCGGCGCCCGTCTTGGGGTTGATGTCGAGATTCAGATGTTCGCCGGCCACCGTGTAGAAGAGGAAGCCGTACATCATCTCGTCGACGGTCTGATCGCCTTCTTTGACCAGGCGCTTCGGATCCGGATTGAACGGATTGAAGGACGAGTTGTCATAGTGAGCGACGACCTCGAACTTCGTCCCCTTGGGGAACTTTCGCACGCCGTCGGCCCAGCTGTAGCCAATCTGCCAATCGAAGCTGTAGTTGGGCACGACGAGCAGCGTCTCGGTTTTGCCGTTGGGATAGTGAGCAAGGTACGTCATGTCGGTGCCGCGGACGTGCATGTGCGTGAACAGCCCGGCGCCGACGATATCGTGCTTGGTCTGCCAGCTCTCGGTGATGGTGTAGTGCGGATCGCCGGGAGTGATCGCAAAGCGGTGGTTGGAAATCCGCTCGAGGTGCAGCTCTTTCTGAACCTTCTCGCGCGGATAGTGGAAGCCGACCGAAATCCGGCACTTCTCCGGGTGGCCGTTCGTCGTGAAGTGAATCTGCAACAGCGGAATGTAAGCCTTCGGGCCGCGGACCGCCGTGCCGTCGCGCAGTTCGGTCGGGATTCCGCCCGGCACCTTGCCGGTGACGAAGACGGCGTTCTTCACCTTGTCGCCGAACATCGGGATGAAGATCAAGTTGCAGTGGTGGACGACCTTGGGGTTGTCCGGCAGGATTTGAATCTTGTCGATCCAGGTGTCGTCCGGAAAGACGAAATTGAGCGGCTCGTAGCGATAGGCGACGAAGCCCTCGGTCGGGATGTCGTGCAGCTTGGACTTGATGATCAGGTCCGGCTTGCCAATGAGCCAGCCTTCGCCCTCGACCTTGCGGAGCGGGGCGGGCGTGGCGTCTGCGGTCGATTTGCCCTGCGGCATGCCGGCCCGCACCCAGGACACGATCGTGTCGATCTCGTCGCTCGACATTCCGCGATGATTCGCGAAGTCGTCGTGGGCGGCGCTCGCGTACCAGGGCGGCATCGACTGGTCGCTCACGACCTCGGCCATCGCCTGTCCCTGCTTCTTCGCGTCTTCATAGGACAGCAGTGAGAACGGGGCCTCGGTCTCCGGCTGGTGGCAGGCCACGCAGTGCTTCCGCAACAGCGGCACGATGTCCTTGTGGTAAGTCACGCCGGTTTTGACCGTCGCCGACGACTTGGTGATCAGGCAGCCGTCGACCGACGTCTCGGCCACCGGCACCGGCTTGCCCGCCAGCACCGCCTCGAGGGCGTTTTCGAGATCGTTGTGCGTGACGTGGTTGGCTTCGCCCGCGAAGTGGTACTGATCGTCGACGTGTCCGCGATAAACCAGCGTGTGATCGCCGCTCAGCACGACCACTTCCGGCGTCCGGCTCACGCCCAGGGCGGCTGCCGATTCGCCGTTGACGTCTTTCACCGTCGGGAAGGCCAGGTCGAAGCCGACGGCGTGGGCGGCCATCTCGCGGATCGAGTCGCCCGGATTGACGTTGAGCGACACGAACTGCACGCCCTTGCCGCGATACTTCTCGTCGAGCCGCTTGAGCTTGGGCAGGTACTTTTGCACAAGCGGACAGCTCGTGCTGGTGCACACGATCACGTAGGCCTTCTTGCCCGACAGGTCGGCCAGCGACCGCGGCAGGTAGCGAATGTCCTTGAAGGCCAGCTTGCCGACATTCTGCCCGATGCGGACCGTCGCCTCCGCGGCCGTGGCGAGGGGGACCGCCGCACCCAGAAGCAGCACCGTTCCGAGAGCCAACCGCCGCACGAAGCGCTCGTTCATTGCAGGTTCCTAGTGTCGCGACGTCGAATGCGCCGCGATTTAGTTGAAGGTCCGGGCCTGGACTCGACGCCCACCGAGGAGCCGGCCGGATTCTTAGCGGAAAGGCAGCGTCCGATTGTACACGACGCCGTGTGGGAGATCGACCGGATCTCCCCGGCGAACCTATAATCTTCTCACCGGCTGCGGACCGTGCGACGTCGTTCGACTTTTCAGGCGACCAATCGTGGATACTTCGCCCCTCCTTACCGCCGAGCAGTTTGCTGAACTGGTCGACTCCGAGGACTTTGAATTCCAGCGGGCCGAACTGGTGCGCGGCGAAGTCCAGGCCTTGCAAGAGCCGGATCTGCTGCACGGGGCAGTGGTGATCAATCTGTCCAAGGCGCTGGCCGCCTACCTGCAGCAGGCGCCGGACGAAAAAGGTTACGCGGCTTTCGAGATTGGCCTGATCGTCGCCCGCGGACCCGATACGGTGCGGCGGCCGCCTGTCAGTTTCTTTGTCAGCGGCGAACGGTTTGCCGAATTGGATCGGATCGTCACGGAGACCCGGCCGGCCCTTGTGGTCGAGATCGGCTCGACCAACGATCGCCGACGGGCGATGCGCGAGCGGATCGAGTCTTACCTCAACTGGGGCGTGCGGACGGTGTGGATGGTCGACACGATCGACAAGTCGGTGCATTACATCCGAGCCGGACAGCCGCCGCGGATCTTCGCCGGCGGCCAGACGATTCCGGGCAGCCCCGTTTTCTCGGATCTCAAGATCAGCGTCGAGTCGCTCTTCAAGATGCCGCAATAATGCCGACGCCGCCGGAATAACGGCCGACGCTGCGCTTGGGTGGCACGCGCTTGGGTGCCACTGTTGAGCTTGCTCAACCGTGCTCTTCACGGTTCAGCAACCGTCATCAGCACCCGGCACGAGCACGGCTGAGCCGAAGCGTCTCAGCCGTGGCACCCGAATTTTCGGACACCCTCACATCCACAGGTGCACGCGCTGCAACAGCGACGGCGGGAACCGGCGCTCGACCGCCGCCCGCACTTGTCGCTCGTGGTAGCGCGTGCTGAAGTGCGACAGGATGATCAGTTCGTTCTGGAACCGGTCGGCCCGCTCGAGGATGTCGTCCAAGTGCGTGTGGCCGAACTTGTGGATCTTTTCCTTGCGGTGCTCGGGGCGGAAGAAGGTCATCTCCGTAATCAGCACGGTCGCTTCGTAGAGCGGCGGATAATTGTCGAGCCCGGCGGGCGCGCTGTCGCCAACGTAGCACAAGAGCGGAACCCGCACCTCTTGCGTCACCTCCGTGCCGGCCAACCGCAGCTCGCGAATCTCTTCGCCGCCGCGACCCTGGTATTCGGGCTTGAGTTTCTTGCGACGGTCCCAGACCACGTAGCCCAGCGAGGGGACGGTGTGCTTGGTGGCAAACGCGGTGACCACGTGCTCGCGCGACAGCTCGATCTCGTCGCCCGGTTTCACGCCGACGAGGTCGACCATCATTCGCCCGCGATCGAGCCGCTGCCAGACGTGCAGCAGTCGTTGGACGTTCTCCACCGCTTCGATCGGCAGGTAGACGCGGGGCGGCTCCATCTTCATCATCCGCCGCCGCGCCACGTAGACCGGGATCGACGCCAGATGATCGAGGTGCGAGTGGGTGACGAAGAACGTCGGCGTTCCGGTAAATGACCAGGGGCTGCCCCCCAGCTCGAAGCCGATCTTCAGCTCTTGGATTCGCCAATAGCTCTGGACCGCGGCCCGTGAATAGCCCTCGATCGTGAGTCCCTTGAACGGGAGCGTTTTGACGGGAAGGTTTTCGATCATCGGATCAGGCGACGGCCACCGGCTTGCCAGTTGTGGCGACGGCCACGGGTTTGCCAGTTGTGATGCTCTTGGCTTCAGCATAACAGAGTCGCAGCGCGTCGCGGGCCAGCGCCCCGCTCAAGAGTTGCGGCTCGGTTTTCTTCCGCACGGCATCGACGGCCGTTTGCAGCTCCATCGTGAAGGCCGCGCACCACTCTTTGCCGCTTTTGAGGACGGGAACGGTCGCCTTGCCGTCGTTGGTGACGAGCGTCAGCGGGCGTTCGACCTGCCACTCGCCCCCGATGGTCCCCGCGGCAAACAGGATCGTCGCCTTCTCAAAGTAGATCTCGAAGCCGTGGGCGAATTGCAGGCCGGCGGCGGCGATTCCCCCGCTGACGCAGCTCACCGCGAGCTGCGGATCCGCATAGACATATTGTGTGTGCACGTGGTTCACGAGGCCTTCGGAAACCACTCCCCGCGAGAAGACCTTTTGCGGCAGGCCGCAGAGCAGGGCGATGAAGTGGTTGTCGTGAATGTGCAGATCGATGCCCCACCCCCCCAAGGCGCGAAAGTCTTCGATGTGCCGCGACCACTTGGGCGGGGCGATCACGCGACGAAAGTGCGCCGCCAGCAGCCGACCGTATTTACCCGTCTGCCGGGCGTTCAGCACGAACTGAAACTCGGCGTGAAACGGCAGCACTTGGGCCACCATCAGCGGCACGCCGGCCTTCTTGGCAGCCGCCACCATCCGGTCGGCCGCTTTGAGGTCGACGGCGATTGGCTTTTCGACCAGCGTGGGCTTGCCGGCCGCCAGAGATTCGAGGACGGCCGACTCGTGCAAACCGGTCGGCAGGCACAGGTCGACCAGGTCGATGTCGGCATCGGCGAGCAGCTCGTGGTAGTCCGCATACTTCTTGACCTTCGACAGATCGACCTTGCCGCCGCGCGGACCAAAGTTGCCCTGAATCGAAGTCCAATCGCCGGCGAGCTTCTTCTTATCACGGGTCGCGATTGCGGTAACGCGGGCTCCCTTGAGCCGGCGCGCCGCCTCGAAATGGGTGTACCCCATGAATCCGACGCCGACGATCCCGATCCGCACCATCGCTCGATGACCCCGCCAAGGTGACCTGAAAGGTTTCTTAGCATTGTGAGGCGGCTAGTCGCCGTCAAGCAGGCAGCGAAGGCACGCCACCCGCAGTATTCAGTTTCGTTCAGCCGGCGAAGCCAGCAAGCGTGCATCGGAAATGAGCAAGTGGCCATGCCCAACAAGTGGGCACGCCTTCGGCCTGCGAGATGGGCTGTCTCGGTAGTCTTTGCAGTCGTCCCATTTTGACATTGCCGGCGCGCGTTGTCGGCTTCGCGAAATGGCCGGGTTTTACGCAACTCCACTGGATTTTTTGCGATGCGGCTTGTTATCCTAATGACCACGTATTCGTATTGATGACAACGAAAAGCGCACGAAATTGACCGGCGCTTCGGACGTGTACCTGGCCGCGTGGCGACCACGAATCACATTCCACGCGATGGCCGGTGAGGGTGCATCAGGGAAGCTGCGGCAAAGCCGAACCAAGGAGAAGGCAATGCTAGTTCTGTCGCGCAAGACGGGCGAAAAGATCAGGATCGGCGATAACGTGACCGTGACGATCGTGCGAATCGGTCCCAACAACGTGCGTCTGGGCATCGACGCACCGCGCGATCTCAACATCGTCCGCGAAGAGCTCTGCTCGAACGAGCCAGTGCTCAATCAACCGCAAGTGACGTCCGACAACGGCATGGGCTCGTAACGTCGACGCTTGCAAACCCGTGACGACAATTCGGCGCAACGCCTGCGCGCGTGCCCGATGTTGCGGCGCGCGCATTTGCCCGACCGTTCCGCGCCATTCAGCCCGCAACCCGCGGCTCCGACGAACGGAAAAGGACTGGCCGAAAGTCCGTTACGCGTTTCGGGCCGAGCCGCGCGTCGATTCTTGTGACATCCCCCGGCGCGAAGTAGAATCGAATCAACGGTTGCTTAATTGAAGTCGCCTGCCATCAGTGGTCCGGGCCTGTGGTCCCGGTGCCTTTGTCCGACCTGCGGCGATTCCCTCGCAGATAATTGCAACCGGTGAATGCGGAGCGCGCGCATGTTGCAGTTCAGCGGTCGAGGGAGCACGCATACCTGCGACGGTCTCACGCGCCGTGATTTCCTGCAGGCCGGCGCCCTGGGCGCCATCGGCCTGTCGCTCGTCGATTACGCGGCTCTCAAAGCGGCCGGCGCCGTGTCCAAGGATTACGACGAGCGCTCGGTGATCATGATTTTCAACCTGGGCGCTCCCAGCCAGCTCGACGTCTTCGACATGAAGCCCGAGGCGGCAGCCGAAATCCGCGGCCCCTTCCGGCAAATCTCCACCGCCGCGCCCGAGATCGGGATCAGCGAGATCCTGCCCAAGCATGCCCGCATTGCCGACAAGTTCTCGCTCGTCCGCAGCTGCTATCACACGGCGGCGGCCGTTCACGACACGGGCCACCAGATGCTACAGACCGGGCGGCTCTTTACCGGCGGCATCAACACGCCGCACGCCGGCTGCGTCCTCTCGTATCTGCGCGGACGGCGGAGCGACCTGCCGGCCCACGTGCTCCTCCCGAAGCCGATGGGACCGACCGGCGGCAACATGCCCCACGGTCAGGACGCCGGCTTCCTGGGGAAGTCGTACGATCCGTTCGTGCTCAACGCCGATCCGTCACAGCCGCACTTTCAAGTTCCCGACCTGCTGCCGCCCAAAGAGATCGGCGAAGTCCGCCTGGCCCGCCGCCGCAAGCTCCGCGACCTGGTCGAGCACACAATCGATCACTTCGAGACGAGCCAGAACGAACAACTGCTCACGAGCAATTTCGACGCGGCCTTTCGCATCATGACCAGTCGCCAGGCGCGCTCGGCCTTCGACCTGGAGCAAGAGCCCGTGTCGGTCCGCGACCGTTACGGCCGCAACCGCTTCGGCCAATGCTGCCTGATGGCCCGACGCTTGATCGAAGCGGGCGTGCGGTTCGTCACGGTCAACACGTTCCTCACCGTCTTCGACGAGATCACTTGGGACATCCACGGCACCAAGCCCTTCACGTCGATCGAGGGAATGCGCGACATCGTGGCGCCGATGTACGACCAGGCGTATAGCGCGCTGATCGAGGACTTGAATCAGCGCGGCATGCTCGACAACACGCTCGTCTGCAACCTGCAGGAGTTCGGCCGCACGCCGCGCGTCAATCCGGCCGGCGGCCGGGATCACTGGCCGCAGTGCTGGACGAGCTACTTCGCCGGCGGCGGCGTGCAAGGCGGTCGCGTGGTTGGCCGCAGCGACGCGATCGGCGGATACCCGGCCGAGCGTCCCGTTGCCCCGAACGAAGTGGTCGCCACGATCTTCCACAGCCTGGGATTGGACCTGGAAACCCAATTGCCCGGTCCCGCCGGTCGTCCGTTTGCCTTGGTCGATTCGGGCACGAAGCCCATCACCGAACTGTTTTGATCCCGCCTCAATCTCATCCCGCCGTCGCAGCTTGCCGAAAGGCAAACACCTCGATGAACCGCTTTACGATCGCATTCGGGAGAACGCAGCCACTTCCGGGTGGCACTGGCGGCTTGCCCGCCAGTGATCTGCGTTCGAGCCCGGGAATAAGACAATGGCGGGCAAGCCGCCAGTGCCACCCCAATTCCATCGGTCTTAAGCACGGGGTCGTGCGCGGCCCTCTCGCGGTCCTTGTGTTGACCGCAGCCCTCGTGGCGCGCGGTGCGGAGCCTCTCTCGCCCGCGACGGCCGCCGCTATCGGCGAGTCGCTGGCCATCCTGCCGCACGCGATGGTTTTGCACGGTCCCAAGGCGCGGCAGGCCCTCGTCGTCGAGCGACGGCTGCAGGGCCGTTGGATCGGGCAGGCGACGCAAGGCGTGGTTTTCAATTCGAGCAACCCGAAGGTCGTGCGGGTGAGCAACTCTGTCGCGATTCCCGTCGGCGACGGCAAAGCAACGATTCAAGCCCGCTGGCACGATCAGACCGCGCAGATCGAAGTGACCGTCGAGCGTCAAAAGATCGATGAGTCTTGGAGCTTTCGCAATCACGTCCAGTCGGTGCTGACGAAAGCCGGCTGTAACTCCGGGGCCTGCCACGGAGCGACCGCGGGGAAGAACGGCTTCAAGTTGTCGCTTCGCGGATACGATCCGCCGGCCGACTTTTTGGCGATTACGCGGCAAGCCGGTGGACGCCGGATCGTGCCGAGCGATCCGGGGCGGAGCCTGGTCCTGCTCAAACCGTCGGGCGCGATTCCGCACAAGGGCGGCCTGCGATTCCAGGTCGACTCGCACGAGTATCGCGTGCTGGCCGAATGGATTGCCGCCGGCCAGCCGGCTCCCATGCCCAGCGATCCGCGGATCGAACGTCTCGAAATCGTCCCCGAAGACCTGGTGCTCAAAAAGGGGGACGAGCAACAGGTGTTGATCCTGGCCCATTTCAGCGACGGCCATACCGAAGACGTGACCACCTGGGCCAAGTTCACCTCCACCAATCAAACCGTCTGCCAGGTCGACGACGTCGGCAAGGTGAAAATCACCGGCAACGGCGAAGGTTCGATCAGCGCCTGGTACCTGAGCAAGACGGTTTTGGGCACGGTGCAGGTGCCTTACGACACGCGGCTCGCCGCCGACACGTTCAGCAAGACGGACCGTCGCAACGTGATCGACGACCTGGTGCTCACGAAGCTCGAGCGGCTGAACATTCCGCCGTCGCCGCTTTGCTCCGATGCCGACTTTCTGCGTCGCGCAAGCCTCGACACGATCGGTCTCTTGCCGACGGCCGAGCAGGCGCGGACTTTCCTCGCCGATCGTCGCCCCGACAAGCGGGTGCGCGTGGCCGATGACTTGCTCGCCCGTCCCGAGTTCGTCGATTACTGGTCGGCCAAGTGGTCCGACTTGCTGCTGGTGTCCGCCGCCCGCTTGCGGCCCAGCGGCGTGAAGTCCTTCTCCAAGTGGATCCGCAAGCGCGTCGCCGACGACGAGCCCTGGGATAAGTTCGTTCATGAGATCGTCACGGCCCGCGGCAGCACGACGGAAAACGGAGCGGCTAACTTCTACGCCATGCACGAAGATCCGCAGGAGATGGCGGAAACCGTCTCGATGGCCTTCCTCGGCATGTCGATTCAGTGCGCTCACTGTCACGACCACCCGCTCGAGAAGTGGACCAACGACGACTATTACGGGATGGCCAACCTGTTCGCCCGCGTCCGCGGCAAGGACGGCGACGACAGTCGCATTATCTTCGTCGCGGATAGCGGCGACCTGATCCAGCCGCGGACCGGCCATCCGCAGTCACCGCGTCCGCTCGACGCGGCGCCGGTCGCTCTCGGGGCGACGGCCGATCGCCGCAGCGTGTTGGCCGACTGGCTGACCGATCCGAAGAACCCGTACTTCAGCCGCTCGATCGTCAATCGCGTCTGGGCTAACTTTCTCGGTCGCGGGCTCGTCGAGGCGGTCGACGATATGCGTTTGACCAACCCACCCAGCAACGCGCCCCTGTTGACGGTGCTCGCCGACGACTTGGCGAAAAACGGTTACGACCTGAAATCGCTGATGCGTCAAATCCTCATCTCCGCCACCTATCAACGCTCGAGCGCCACGCGGACCGGCAACGAGGGGGACGAGCGGTTTTATTCGCGGTTCTTGCCACGGCGGCTGAAGGCCGAAGTGTTGCTCGATGCACTCTCGCAAGTCACCGGATCGCCCACGACGTTCAAGGGGCAGCCGAACGGCACGCGGGCGCTCCAGCTGGCCGACTCGGAGGCCGACTCGTACTTCCTCGGCGTGTTCGGCCGCCCGGAGCGATTGATCACGTGCGAGTGCGAGCGCTCCAACGAACCGAGCATGTCGCAGGTGCTGCACCTCACAAACGGCAGCACGCTCAACGCCAAGATCGAAGCACGCGGCAACCGCATCGATCACCTGCTGGCGGCGGACGATGGAGCCGTCGTCGAAGATTTGTATCTGGCCGCCTTGTCGCGGTTGCCGACGGCGTCGGAGCGGCAGAAACTGACGTCCGCCCTCGCCCAAGTGGCAGACACCGATCGCCTGCCGGCACTGGCCGACGTTCAAGGTCGCATTGCTGCGGCGATGGCGATCAAGGATCCGGCCGCACGTCAGCAAGCGGTCGCCGCGGTCGAAAAGCGGGTTCGCGAGATTCCCGCCGAATCGGTCCGCGCTCGCCGCAAGGCGATCGAGGATCTCTACTGGAGCGTGCTGAGCAGCAACGAGTTTCTGTTCAACCACTAACGTGCGAATGGGTGGCACTGGCGGCTTGTCCGCCAGTGGTTCTGGCATGCGAAAAAACGACGGCAAAGACAAAGACACTGGCGGACGAGCCGCCAGTGCCACCCGAATCGAGAGTTTCTTTGTGAACCGACCAATTCTTTGCGCGGCTGTCGGCGTTTTGGTGGCGTTCGCCGCGCCGCCGGTGTTCGCCGGTGACGGGGCCAGGCCGGGGAAGAGCACTCCCGCGAAGTCGGTGCCCGATTACGCTCGCGACGTGGCACCCATCTTTCGCAAGTATTGCCTCGGCTGTCACAACGCACAGGAAGCTCAAGGCGGTTTGGTGCTCGAGAGTCACGCCCAGGTCTTGCACGGCGGCGAGCACGGGGCAATTCTCGTCGCGGGCAAGGCGGCCGAGAGCCGCATGATTCGCCAGCTCGAGAAGAAAGCCGAGCCCGCCATGCCGCCGGAAGGCAACGTCGGGCCGAACGCGCCGGAGATCGACGTCCTCAAAGCCTGGATCGCGGCCGGAGCGAAGAACTCGACCGGCGGGGCCGGCTCTGCCTTGGCGTTGACGGTTCCTCGCATCGAGCCCAAAGGGAAGCCGCGACGGCCGATTCACGCGTTGGCCTATTCGCCCGACGGACAGTTTCTCGCGGTGGCCCGTTATCGCAGCGTGACGATTCTCTCGGCGTCGACGCGCGCCCCCGTGCAGAAACTGACGGAATTGGCGGGAAGCGTAAACGCCGTGGGCTTCTCCGCCGACGGGTCGCTGCTCTTCGCCGCGGCAGGCGAAGCCGGCTTGTTCGGCGAACTGACGTTGTGGAGCACGGCCGATTGGACGCGCCAGCTCACCCTCCGCGGTCATCGCGACGCGCTGCTGAGCGCGGCGATCAGTCCGGACGGCAAGCTGGCGGCGACGGGCAGCTACGATCAATCGATTCGCTTGTGGGACACGTCCACCGGCAAGGAGCTGCGCGTGCTGAACGGGCACAACGGGCCCGTCTTCGACGTCGCCTTCGATCCCAGCGGGCGCCTCCTGGCCAGTGCCAGCGGCGATCGCACGGTGAAGTTGTGGGACGTAGCACGGGGCGAACGGCTCGACACCTTCAGCCAGCCGCTCAAAGAGCAATATGCGGTCGCGTTCATGCCCGACGGCCGCCACGTCGTTGCCGGCGGCGTCGACAGTCGCATCCGCGTCTGGAAGTTGAGCGACTCGGCCAAGGAAGGGACGAACGAAATCGTCGAGTCGCTGTTCGCGCACGACGGCCCGATCTTGCGGTTGGCCGTATCACACAACGGACGGTGGATCGTCTCGTCGTCGGAAGATCGCACGGTCAAAGTGTGGAGCGCCGCTCGCTACGAGCAGGCCGCGCGCTTCACCGACGACTCGGACTGGACGACGGCTCTTGCGATTTCGCCCGACGATAAATCGCTGGCCGCCGGCCGCATCGACGGCAGCCTGTCGGTGCGTTCGCTCGCCGACTTGTCCGCCGGTCCGACGCACGCTGCCCCTCCGCTCGATTACGCCTCCTTGCCGGCTGTCGCGCCCAGCGCGGGTTCCGCCAGCGCCGGCCAAGAAAAAGAACCCAACGATACGCCCGCCACCGCGAACCGCTTGGCTCTTCCCGCCACAGTCTCGGGTGTACTCAAAGGACCGGATACGCGGCCCGACGTCGACTACTACCGCTTTCACGCGCGGGCGGGCGAGGTTTGGATCGTCGAGACCGAGGCGGCGCGGAAGGGTTCCCCCGCGGACACGCGGATCGATGTACTGCAGGCCGACGGCGCGCCGATCGTGCGCTGCCTGCTGCGGGCCGTCCGCGATTCGGAAGTGACGTTCCGGCCGATCAACTCTCAACAGGGGGGCGTGCGCTTGGAGAACTGGCGCGAAATGGATCTCAACCAGTTCCTCTATATGTCGGGCGAGGTCTGCCGACTGTTTCGCGCGCCCCGCGGCCCCGATTCGGAATACGACTTGTACACGATGAACGGGGCCCGTCGCTGCTACTTCGACACGAGCGCCGTCGACCACGCGCTCAACGAGCCCGTCTATATTGTCGAGCCCTACGCGCCAGGCACGAAGCTCGCCGACAACGGCTTGCCCGTCTTCCCCCTCTATTACGCCAACGATGACGACGCGTCCCGCAAATTGGGCCGCGATTCGCGGCTGACGTTCACCGCTCCGGCCGACGGCGACTACCTGGTTCGCGTTGCCGACACGCGCGGCTACAGCGGTCCGGAATTCAAGTACTCGCTCACCGTTCGTCAGCCAAAGCCGGATTTCGCGGTCTCGCTGAACCCGCGATTATTAAATGTACCAGCTGGCGGTGGAGAGCGGTTGATCGTGTCCCTCGATCGAATCGACGGTTTTGAGGGAGAGGTTCGCGTCGAGTTTTCAGGAGTCCCGAAGGGCTATCACCTCACTTCCCCATTGGTGGTCGAGCAGGGGCATCTCGAGGCCCGGGGGACGATCAACACCGACCCCGATGCCAAGCCGGCCGGCGCAGAGGCTTGGAAGGCTCTTAAGGTGACGGCGGTTGCCAACATCGCCGACCATGAGGTCGTGAAGCGGGTGGCGCCCCCGGAGGTCGCGCTGTGGCCGCCTCCCAGGTTGGTTGCTCGATTGCGCCCCGAATCGCCCGGCGATGCCGACACGCCGACCGACGAAATCATGATCGAGCCCGGACAGTCGGTGACCGCCCTGTTGCAAATCGAACGGCACGGCTACAAAGGCGAATTGCGGTTCGAGGTCGAGAACCTGCCCCACGGCGTGATCGTGGATAACATCGGCCTGAACGGGATCATGGTGCGGGACGGCGAGAACGAGCGACAGGTCTTTTTGACGGCGGCGAAATGGGTGCGGCCGTCCGAACGGCTGATTCATGCCGTCGCCGACCGCGAAGGCGCTCAAACCTCGCGACCGCTCCTGCTTCGCGTGGTGCCGCACACGCCATGACCGTCGACCGGCCCGCCAACGAGCCGCAGACCCGCCGCTACCTCTTCTTCGGGCGCGTGCAGGGGGTCGGTTTTCGCTTTACGACGGCCCACCTGGCCGAGGATTGCGACGTTCAGGGGTACGTCCGCAATCGCCCCGACGGGTCGGTGGAGCTGGTGGCCCACGGAACGCAGGCCGACATTGAACAGCTCTTGGCCCGGCTGGACGAGCATTTTGCCGGCCATATCGAGCGGCGGACCGAGGAAGACTGCAGCCCGAAGGAGCCCTTCGCCGGCTTCGAGGTGCGTCGCTAGAGGCCGATTTGAGGCACCCCGCGCTCTCTGCCGCATGTCGAGTACTTGCGCCGACAGTCCGTTCTCCGCAGACTTTGCGGCTTTTCTTGGGCTCAGCCGGCGGCTAAATTGAGTGGAGGGATCGATAAACGGGGCTCTGCGCGGAAATCACCAGTTTCGTCCGTCCGCAGTGTCCGGGCCTAGGTGTTTTCGATCCAACATTTTGATTAAGGTGGACGTAGGAGGGTGGCACGCGGCCCTGACCGGTGCGCGAGGGCGCCCCGGCTCTGTCTGGCGCCGGCCGCGTTTTACGACCGCCACGTCCTCTCTTTGAAGAATCAAGGCTCGGATCATGTCGGATCTTCTGTCGGGGTCGCTCCTCCTGTCGGCGCTCAACTACCAGGAGCGGTCGCTGTTGTACGTGGCGCCGTTCGCGGGCCTGCTCGTCGTGGCGACGACCCTCTTTTGCTATGCGACGCGGGCCGGCGTCATCGCCCGCGCGACGACCAAAGAAGCCATCCGCCAGCCGCTCTTTCCGCTTTTGATGGCGCTCGCGCTCATCAGCCTGGTCACCAACACGTTTTTGCCGTTCTTCTCGTTCGGCGAAGACTTCAAGATGCTGATGGACTGCGGCCTGGCGACCATCCTGATCTGCGGGCTGCTGCTGGCCGTCTGGACGTCGAGCACCAGCATTGCCGACGAGATCGAAGGCAAGACGGCGATGACGCTGCTCTCCAAGCCGATCAATCGCCGGCAGTTCGTGCTGGGGAAATTCGTCGGCATCATGACGGCCGTGTTCTGGCTGATGCTGCCCTTGATGATCATCTTCCTGGCGCTTGTCTACTACAAAGTCGGCTACGATTCGCGCGAGTCGGCCAATCCGGAACCGGAGGTGGCCTACAAAGTGGCGATCATGCTGAAGACGATCCCCGGGCTGATCCTGATCTTCTTCGAGATCTGCCTGCTGACCGCGGTGAGCGTCGCCATTTCCACGCGGGTGCCAATGGTCGTGAATATGGTCACCTGCTTTGCGATCTTCGTCGTCGGCCATGTCACCAGCCTGATGGTGGAGCGGGGCGTGTTGCAGATCGAGTTGGTGCAGTTCACCGCCAAATTGCTCGCGACCGCGCTGCCTAATCTCGAGCTGTTCAAGACCGAAGCGGCAATTTCCACGGGCGGGCTCGTGCCCGCCGACTACCTCGGTTATGCCGCCCTGTACTGCGGCGCCTTCAGTGCGGCGGCGATTTTCCTGGCGTTCATCCTGTTCGAGGACCGCGATCTGGCCTGAGGGCTCTTGGCCCTGATCGCGGCGGGGGCGGGCGACAAAAGCGCGATGACGAAGCACCAACGGAGGGCAGCTCACGGGGTTATCAGCCCCTTCACGGACGGCCCAACAACGCTGAACTAGCGGCGCGACTCGTGGCATCCACGCATTTCAAATCGCTCGAGCGGGTTTTTCCGGCGCGCGATCTCTTTCGGGGCAAAGCCCTGCGTGCCCTGCTCTGGGGCATCTTTGCCTCCGTGGCCCTTTGCTTTCTGCTGGTCGACGTGTGTCTCGTCGCCGACCTGCTGGAAACCCGCGGACGTCTCCCCGAGTTGACGCTCGAACAAGCGCCGGACTTCGCCCAGTTTCTGAACGGCTCGGACGACGTCGCGGCCGCGATGTTGACGGCCCGCGACGAAGGGGGCTTGCGCTCGGTCGCCTGGCGCGCCCGCGAGGCCCCGATTCTGGGCCCGCTCTTGCGGCGGGCCTACCACCGCATCAGCTGGTTTCGCGAAAACAACAGGAGCTTGGCCCTGCTGGTGCTGATCGCGCTGGCGTTTGCCTGCCTCCGGGGCGTGTGCCTGTGGCGGGCAGAAAGCGTCAGCACGGGGGCGGCCCTGGACGTCGCCACCCGCCTGCGCCGCACGCTGCACCGCCAGACTCTCCGCTTGGGCCCCGGCGACCTCACCGATCCGGACGGCACGCAGGTCATCGGCCTGTTCACGAACGAAGTCGACCAGGTGCGGGACGGAATCCAGGCCTGGATCTATCGCCTCGGGTGTTACCCCTCGCAGCTGATCCTGCTGATCCCATTGGTCTTGGCCGTGAATTGGCGGGCCGGCTTGCAGTGTCTGCTCCTCCTGGGTGGCTGCTGGTTCCTCGTGCAACGTCAGCGGCTGCGATTTGCCGCCGCACGCAAGCTGGAAGAGGCGCGGGCCGAACGGCGTCTGCGGCTCCTGGCCGAGGGGCTGCGAAAGACGCGAATTGTCCGCGGCTACGGGATGGAAGACTTCGAGCATCAGCAGTTCCACCATCACCTGGAGAAGTTCCGCACGAGCGTGCTGACCATGCTCAACATGCTGCACTTCCAGCGGTTGGCCGTTGGCTTGCTCGTGCTGGTGTGCGTGGCTGCCGTGACCTACCTGATCGGGAGCAAGGTGCTGCAGCCCTCCTTCCTGCCGGGCGCCCTCTCCTTCTCCGCGGCCCTGTTGATGCTGGCAAGTCTGGCGTCGTTGCCGCGGCCTCTGGCCCAGTTGTGGGAACTGCCCGTCTGGCTTGCCAAGAGTTCGCTTGCGGCCGATCGCATCTATCGCTACCTGAATCAAATTCCGGCGGTCAGCCAGGCAGTGGGCGCGAAGTTTCTCGAGCCTGTGCAACGCTCGATCGTCTTCGAGGCCGTCTCCTACACGCTGCTCAACAAGCGGAAGCTGCTCGACGGGCTCGACCTGAGGCTCACGGCCGGAGAGGTGATCGCCGTTGTCTCGTTCGACCCGCTCGAGGCGCGGGCGCTCGCTTGCATGCTGCCGCGATTCATCGAGCCCCAATCGGGCCGCGTCCTCTTTGATGGCGAAGATATCGCCTGGGGTACGCTCGAATCGCTGCGGGCCGAAACCGTCTACGTCGGCGGCGCCGACCCGTTCTTCACCGGCACCGTGGCCGAGAACATTATCTGCAGCCATTCCAGCTATACGCTGCCCGACGTCACCGAGGCGGCAAAGACGGCCCACGCTCACAACTTCATCCTGAAGCTGCCGCAGGGCTACGAAACGGTGATCGGCGAGCACGGCGAGCGGCTCGACGCCGGGCAGGGTTTCCGGCTGGGCGTGGCCCGGGCCGTCGTCCGCGATCCGGCGATCATGATCATCGAAGAGCCGAGCGAGGCAATGGACGACGACACGAAGTCCTTGCTGGACGACTCGTACAACCGCATCGTCCGCGGACGCACGGTGATCTTCCTGCCCAACCGCCTCTCGACGCTCCGCCGGGCCGATACCGTGGTCTTCCTGCACCACGGCACGGTCGAATCGCAGGGAACCTATGCCGAGCTGGTGAAGGGCTCGTCGCTGTTCCGGCACTGGGAGTACATGCGATTCAACCAGTTCCGCCGCGAGCTGGAACCAGCCGAGGTCGATTAGCATTCTCTGGAATGCGGCGGAGTGCTCTTGGGTGGCACTGGCGGCTTGTCCGCCAGTGTTTTTCTTAAGGCTCGAACACGAGCAAGACACTGGCGGACGAGCCGCCAGTGCCACCCGTTTTTCTGCGATCACTCGTCGGCGACTTTCAGCACCAGCTTGCCCTTGTTCTCACCGCTGAAGAGTTTGAGCAGCGTGTCGGGGAAGGTCTCGAGCCCCGGCACGATGTCCTCGCGGGATTTGAGCTTGCCCGCCATCAGCCAGCCGGCCATCTGCACGGCCGCCTCCTGGTAGCGGCTGGCGTAGTCGAAAACGATGAAGCCTTCCATCCGCGCGCGGTTGATCAACAGCGACAAGTAATTCTTCGGGCCTTCGGCCCCCTTGCTGTTGTACTGCGAGATCGCGCCGCAGAGCGGAACGCGGGCGCCGCGCGCGAGCAGCGCCAGTGCCGCGTCGAGGATTTCGCCCCCCACATTGTCGAAGTAAACGTCGATTCCCTTCGGGCAGTGCTTCCGCAACGCTTCAACCACCGGCTCGTGCTTGTAGTCGATGGCCGCATCGAAGCCGAGCTCGTCGACGACATAGCGGCACTTCTCGGCGCCCCCCGCGATGCCGATCGCTCGGCAGCCTTTGATCTTGGCGATCTGCCCGACCACGCCGCCAACCGCTCCCGCCGCCGCGGAAACGACCACCGTCTCACCGGCCTTGGGCTGGCCGACTTCGAGCAGGCCAAAATAAGCGGTCATTCCGGGCATGCCCAGCGTCCCGATGAAGACCGGCAGAGGCGCGACCCTGGTGTCGACCTTGATCAGGCCGGCTCCGTCCGAGATTGCGTATTCCTGCACGCCCATTCCACCCGTCACCGCGTCGCCGGCGGCGAAACGATCGTTCTTGGAGGCGACGACGCGACCGGCCGCGCCGGCCCGCATCACCTCGCCGATGCCGACGGGCGGCACGTACGAACGGCCTTCGTTCATCCAGCCGCGCATGGCCGGATCGAGCGAGATGTAGTTCACCTTGACCAGCACCTCGCCCGCATTGAGGTCGCGGACGGGCTCCTCCGTGTACTTGAAATCGGATCGCTTGGGCAGGCCCACCGGGCGGGCCGCCAGCCGAAATTGATGATTCGTGGGACTCACGGCGATTCTCCTCGGGAGTTGTCAGTCGAGCGCTTGGCCGAGAAATGTGCCTGCGATTGTGGCCGAACGGTCGCGACCGCGGCAAGGCACGCCCGGCTGGCTCTCGGGCGCGCGTCGTCGGGCCGCCGGGCAACGTCGCTTCGGCGGCTGGCCGGCAAACGTCACCGGACCGGCGACTGGACTACCCGTCCGCCGCCGGAAAACGGATAATGCGAAATTCCTGGCAGGCCGGCCGAGGCGTCGTTTCAGTGCCGGCCGCCCAGACCAAATGAATGTCATGATGGGCCTACTGCGGTATTTCCTTCTCGTACTCTTCTTCGTGGTCCCGCTTTCGATTGCGCGGGGCAGCGATCCGTCCGGGCCCAAAAAACTCATCGAGTGGGGCTGGGACGAGCCCGACACTCATTTCCTTCGCGACAACATCGGGCGGATGGAGCGTCTGCCGTTTGACGGCGTCATTTTTCACATGGCCGGCGACCACAGCGAGAACCTGACCTGGGACATCTGGGGCACTCGACAGTTCGCCGTCTCGCAGTTCCAGAAATCGCTCGCCGATTTGAAGGCCACGCCCTTTCATCGCTTCACCGATCGCTTCGTGCGGGTGAATGTCACTCCCGGCACGGTCGATTGGTTCGACGACGCGGCCTGGCGCATCGTGGCCCAGAACTTCGGCGTCGCCGCTCAACTCGCTCGCGATGGCGGCTCAACCGGCATCATGTTCGACAACGAGCAGTACCAAAGCTCCCTGTTCGACTATCGTCGACAAAAGCATCGCGACAAGCATTCGTTTGCCGATTACAGCGCGAAGGTCAAACTGCGGGGCCGCGAATGGATGCAGGCCGTGGCCGGGCACTATCCGAATATCACCATCCTGTTGACGTTCGGCTACGCGATCACGCGGCCCCGCCTGGGCGAGAAGGATCGCTCGGAGAGCGACTACGGCCTGTGGGCCGACTTTCTCGACGGCATGCTTTCGGCCTGTGCGCCGGCGACGCGGATTGTCGATGCGTTCGAGAATTCTTACGGCTATCGACGACTCGAGCAGTTCCAGCGGGCCTACCGCACGATCAAAGAAAAAAGCGCCGACTGGACCGGCGAAAAAGAGGCCTTCCGCCGCCATGTGCGAGCTGGCTTCGGCATCTGGATGGACAACGATTGGAACACACACGGCTGGAATCCGGCAAATTTTTCGCAGAACTATTTTCAGCCGGAGGGGTTTAGTGAAGCGGTCCGTCTCGCGCTACGGCTTTCCGACGAATATGTGTGGATTTACACGGAGAAGCCCCGCTGGTGGACCAATGAGAAACTGCCCGCCGCGTACGTGCAGGCCTTGGAAGCCGCGCGCAAGAATTTCCGTGCGCCGGCGAAACCCTGAGGTCGAAGCGTGAGAGACATCGGGCTCAGGCCGAGCCGCGAGCGCGCTGAATTGTTAGTGGTGACGAGATGATTGCGCCGGACGAGATCGATCCCTATTACAAGCTGCGTCCGGAGCCGCCGACGCCGGAGGACGAAATCTGTCCGTGCGCCGATCGGCCGCCGATCGTGCTGCAGGATCATCTCTCTTCGGTGCCCCTGGTCTGCCTGCAATGTAACGGCGAAGTGCCGCCCGAGCGGGTGGGCTTCGACGCGGACCTGGCGGAGCGGATCGCATTCTGGCGGAATCTGCACCGAGCGCTTTACACGCTGTGGATCGAATCCGGAGATTACGAGGATTGGGCCCGCACGCAGCTCTTGGATCCGCAAGGCCAACTCAACACCCGCGGACTGGAGATCGTCGGCGTGCTGAATCGACATCGGCGGACTTATTACTGGTGGTTCGACGACGCCTCGTATCGCGACGCCTCGCCCGCTGGGCGGTGTCCCCGCTGTTACCGAGAACTGGTCGAGCGCTTCGACTGCGCGGTGTGCGAAGTCTGCTCGATCGTGGTCCATAAGGGCGACTGAGCACGCGCCAGAGAAGTCCCACCGGCACCGAGGGGAACCCGGAGCGCGGCGAGAATGCGCTCAGACCGATCGGTCATCGCTGAGAATCACTTGGCTGATGCGTCCAGCGGGAGTCACCACGCGTTCCGTGGATTCGGATCTCTGACCCGGCCGCTCAAGTCGAATGGGGGGCCGCAGCGCGCAGGAGATCGTGACGAAGTAGATGACGTACAGGATGACCGGGACGGCCCATGCGATGAGCGGCGGGTTGGCCAGGGCGCAGAACCCGGTCGCTGCTTCCAACAGGAGCAGCCACGCAATTGCCATCGCCAGGACGATTTGCCGCATCACACCTGGAGGGCCGCCGCAGACGCGCTCGAGCTCTCGTTTCCCAATCGTGGCCCGCGCCAGCGCGACACCGATCGGCACGAAGACCACGACGATCTGGTTCAAGGCGCCGTTCAGCACTGCGCCGGAAATCAGGGCGCTCACCGGGGCAATCAGCGGCAGGAAGCCGTCCCAGCGCCGTTGCACCAAGATCCGTTGCCACGCCGGCTGTTCCCGTGTCGCGCCGGGCGGCGCGTCGAGACTTCCTGCCGAGTTGTCGAAATCGCCAGACAACGTGGACTCTCTGCGAACGCGGATCCTGAGCGATCGTCAACTTCCTTGAAGATAGTTTACTCGAAGGGACTCGCTTGGCGGCGGAATTTGTTGGCCGCTCCGACAGGTGCATCCGCCTTACTCGAGTGGCTCAATCGGGTCGAACAGGCGTTCTTCCGGGGCGTCGGGCATCATCCACGAGACAACCGCCGCCGGCAGGAACAGGAAACCGGCGTAGACGATGGCCAGGCGAGAATCGCCGACTTGCGCCGAGAGTCCGAAGAGCACCGTGCCGATGCCGGCCGCCACGCGTCCGAAATTGTAGCCGAAGCCGGCCCCCGTGCTGCGCAAGAGCGTGGGGAAGAGCGGCGGCAGATACATCGTGAACAGGCCGAAGATCCCCTGGCACAGGCCGATTGCCGTCAGCCCCACCCAGAATTCCGGGTCGAGGTGGCCGCGGGGAAAGCCGTACGTGGCGGCGATCGCGACGAAATAACCGACGCATAAGACGGCGATCGCCCGGCGGTACTTCAGCCGCCGCGCGAGCCACGCCGCAAAAAAGTTGCCGCCGATCGAGGCGATCATCACCAACAAGTTGGCCTTGCCGACGAGACGGCTTCTCTCCGGGTCGCTCCAGCTAGCTAGCTCCGGCATGTTCCGCAACTGCTGCATGTACCAGAAGAGAAACGCCCAGTGGGCCGTGAGCGACAACCCGCAGACAAGCAGTGTCAGGATGGTTGTCCGCCGCACCGCCCCGCGGAACAGGTCGAGAAACACGGGCGCCTGCGTGCCGGTCGTATCCCGGGCGACGCGCCACTCTTCGGGCTCGGGGACGGCGCGGCGAATCCACAGCACGAGCAGCGCCGGCACCACTCCCACCAAGAACACGGTCCGCGGCGCGTAGGGGGCCAGCAGGTAGACGGCCAGGCTAGCCAGCATCACGCCCAGATTCACGCCGGTTTGCAGGACGGCCGCAATCCAAGGCCGCCAGCGGTGCGGCCACGTCTCCGACAACAGCGACGCACCGATCGCCCACTCGCCGCCAATCCCGAGCGCCGCCAGAAACCGAAAGATCAGCAGCTCCCACCAGGTGCCGGCGAAGTACGACAAACCCGTAAAGCTGGCATAGACCAGGATGGTCAGCATCAGTCCGCGGCTGCGTCCGATCAGGTCGCCCACGCGGCCGAAAAAACTGCCGCCAAGCGCCCAGCCGATCAGGAAGGCAGCCTGCACCAGCGAGCTGTAATAGCCGACCTTGGGGTCGTGCTGGTCGATGTTGCCCAACAGCTCGGCGACGAACGGCGTGGCGACCAGCACATACAAGTGCATGTCGAGCCCGTCGAACAGCCAGCCCAGCCAGGCCGCGATGCCCGACTTCCACTGCTGGGGCGACAGGTCGCGCAGCCGGCTCACGTCTTGCGGTTGGACGGAAGCGGCGGAGCGGGGCGGGGAGACGATCGTCTCGTCGGGGCGGTCCATGGAAGTCGAAGCGTTAGGCGGAGGGAGCGTCGTCTGGCGCGTCGTCGGCACTGGGGCCAGTGGGCGGGCCCCACAACGGCGCTGGGGCCAGCGCTCGGCCCCACAAACTGGTGTAATCGCTGCCGGCACGCGACGCCATGCCGACGCGGAAATTCGAGACGGCCCGGTAATTCGGGTGCCACGGCTGAGACGCTTCGGCTCAGCCGTGCTCTTTCCGGTTGCTGATGACGGTTGGTGACGCGTGAAGAGCACGGTTGAGCAAGCTCAACCGTGGCACCCGAGGCAAATCTTCACTCCCAATTCCCGGACGGTCTCACGCGGAAATTCCCGGATGCTCCCGCGCGCCAGACCGCTCACTTCTTGGAACGTCTCAGACGCCAGCAACAAAAAAAACCGGGGCCGCCACCGTCTCATACAGGGCGACCCCGGCTGTCCCGCAAGGCTTGGTTCGGAATTCTGTCTCCGGCGGCCTAGGAGTGATGGCCGTGCGACGCGTGAGACGACGACGAACTGCTGGAGCGCTGCTGACGCTCCTGGCGGAATTCCTCGCGATCGCGACGCAGCTCGCGGCGATCGTGACGCTTCTCGCGCTCCGCATGATGCAGATCGCGCTCGGCGTGCTCCAGCTCGCCCGCTTCTTTGCGGATGTCTGCCTTGTCCTCTGCGGCGTTGGACGGATTCGACTTCATGTCCTGCAGGTCCTTGCGGATCTGCGACCAGTCATGGCGGATGTCGCGCTCGGCGTGACGCACGTCGTGACGATCGTGGCGGAGATCCTTCTGTTCGTGATGCACGTCCGACTTCTGACCCGACGACTTTTGCCCCGAGTGCGGCATCGCCAGGATCTGCATGTCGTCGAGCTGGCGGTGCAGGTTCCGCTCATCGTGCCGGATGTCGTGACGATCGTGCCCGATCTGCTTCAGATCGTTGAGGATCGCCTGCTTGTCGGCCGCCGCGTTCTTCGGATTGGCCTTCATGTCGGCCAGGTCCTTGCGGATGTCGGCCTTGTCCTGGCGGATCTGGCTGCGGTCGCTCTGAATGCCCTTCAGATCCTGCGCGGCCCGCTCGGCGTGATGGGCGAACGCGCCCCCACCACTCGCCGACCCCGACGACGAGTGGTTGCCCGGCGACTGACTGCCCGATGATTGGCTGCCGGACTGGCTCCCCGACTGCGAGTGATTGCCCGACTGGCTACCGGATTGCCCCGACGACCCTGTCTGTCCTGACGAACCAGATTGCCCCGAGGAACCCGACTGGCCCGAGGAGCCCGGCTGGCCGGCTGACCCCGACTGGCCGCCCGAACCCGACGGGCTGCCAAAGTCTGCCTGACCGCCGGACCCCGATTGATCGCCCGACGAGCCCTGGTCCCACGACGAACCCTGACTGCCCGACGACGACGATTGGCCCACGTTTCCGCTGGAGGTTCCCTGGGCATTCGCCACGCCCAAGGGCGCCGCCAGGAAAAGGGCCAGCGCCGTGGATGCGATTCGGAACGACACTCGCTTCATGAGATGACCCCTGCTGCCTGACGCCCTGTTGCCCAAAGATGTGTGGCCCGAAGGACGCGACGGCCCAACCGCCGCGGGCTCAAGCAAACCTAGCTTGCACGCCGATTTCCGCAGCGGGGAGTCGCGGAAAACTGCGGCGGGAACGGCCGTGCGGCGACCGGCATGGCCTGCGTTGCCAAAGGTCAACAGGGGGCGTGGCGAATCGGAATCCCGTCGCGGGACGCCTGTCGCCGGCGGTCGACAGCCTCTGACCGAACCGTGTCGCCCGCGATTAATTTCTCTCCACGCGGAGCGCAATTCGGCCTCGCGTGGGGATCGCCCGCACGCACATACGGATCAATCGGGCGAGCCGGCGTCTTTGACCCGAGTCTCGACAGAACCGCCGACTGAGGCGCCCAAATAGGCCCTGGCGATCGCGTCGCTTGCGGCCAACTCGGCCGACGGACCGTGGGCCTGGATGCCGCCCAACTCCAATACGTAAGCCCGCTGCGCCAATCGCAGTGCCAAACGGGCATTCTGCTCGACGAGCAAGATCGTCGTTCCCTCGCGATTGATCCCGCCTAAGACGCGGAAAATCTCCTGCACCACGCGGGGAGCGAGTCCCAGCGAAGGCTCGTCGAGCAAGAGCAGCCGCGGCCGCCCAATCAGCGCGCGAGAGAGTGCGAGCATCTGCTGCTCACCGCCCGACAGCGTGCCGGCGGCTTGCTGGAGACGCTGCGCGAGCACCGGAAAGAGGGCCAGCGCATGGTCGCGACTCGACTTGATCGACGCCGAATCGCGGCTCGAATAACTGCCGAGCGCCAGGTTCTCCTCGACCGACAGGTTGTCGAAGATGCCGCGGCCTTCCGGCACTTGGACGATGCCCCTTCGCGAAATGGCGTGCGGCGCGCGGCCGGCGATCGAGGCGCCATCGAACCGCACGTCGCCCGACCTGGGCCGCAGCAAGCCGGAAATCGTCCGCAGCAGAGTCGATTTCCCCGCGCCGTTGGAGCCGATGAGCGCGACGACCTCGCCCGCGGCGACGTGCAAGCTGATGCCGCGCAAAGCCTGCACGGGGCCGTACCAGACCGACAAATTGTCGATTTCGAGCAGGCTCATGATTGGTCCGCGTCCTCCCCTAGATACGCGGCAATCACCCGCGGATCGTTGCGAATGACTTCGGGCGTCCCCTCGGCGATGGTCACGCCGTGATCGAGGACCAAAATCCGCTCGCAGACGCTCATCACCAGGCCCATGTCGTGATCGATCAGCAGGATCGAGACGTCGAACCGGTCGCGCAGTTCGCGCAAGGCGCGGGCCAGGTCGCGCTTCTCGGCCAGGTTCAAGCCTGCGGCGGGCTCGTCCAACAGCAACACGCGCGGTTCGGTGGCCAGAGCGCGAAGGATCTCCAAGTGACGCTGATGCCCGTAGCTCAAGCTGCCCGAGGGCTCGCCGGCCCGCGGCACCAGCGAGAAGAATTCGAGCAACTCGAGCGACGCCCGGAGCGTCTGTTCTTCGGCACGCAGGAACAGCGGACTGCGGAGAAAGGTCGCGAGCAGGTTCTGGGGCGTGTGCAGTTGGGCGGCGACGCGCACGTTGTCCAGCACGCTCAGTTGGGCGTGCAGCCGCACGTTTTGAAAGGTGCGGGCGATCCCGCGCGCCGCGATCTGGTGCGGCCGCAGTCCGACGAAGGGCTGGGAGCCGAGCCGAATGTCGCCCCGATCGGGCGCGTACAGGCCGGTCAGCAGGTTGAACACGGTCGTCTTGCCGGCGCCGTTGGGTCCGATCAGTCCGTAGAGCGCGCCGGGCGGCAGTCGCAGCGAAAAATCCTGCACCGCCTGCAGTCCGCCAAACGCGAGGCTCAGCTTGTCGACCTGCAGCAGGACCGATTCTGGCGCCGGCGCCGATTCGGCTGCTGTCGCCCGCTTCGTCGCAAGACTCGCGGTGTCGCGCGCTGGAGCGTCCGCCGTCGCGCCCGGTCGGCGTTTCCAAAAATCCCAGATCTCGCGAACACCCAACAGCCCTTGCGGTCGCGCGATCATCATCACGATCAGCACGAGGGCAAACACAATCAGCCGGTACTGCTCAAACTCGCGCAAATACTCGGGCAGCACCGTGACGAGCGACGCGGCCAGCATCACGCCGCTGATCGAACCTCGTCCCCCGAGCACGGTCATGATCACGTACTCGAACGAGCGCTGAAAACCGGCGTCGCTCGGGGTGAGGATCAGGCCGAACTCGTGCGCGAACAACCCGCCGGCCATGCCCGCGAACAGGGCCGCCAGCACGAAGGCTCGCACTTTCTGCCGCGTCACGTTCACGCCGACCGACTGGGCGGCGATTTCGTCCTCGCGCAAAGCCATCATCGCGCGGCCCGTGCCCGACTGCTTGAGTCGCCAGGCGGCGACCGCCGTCACCGTCAGAAATGTGTAGACCCAAAATAAGCTCGTGTACTTGGGCAGCCCCGCGAAGCCGATGGAACCGCCGACGGGGGGCGGCACCAACTCGGCGAGCGCGGCCCCGCGCACGTCCTGCCATGTCCCCAGCGTCTTGTTCGTTTGCTGCAGCAGCGTGCGAAGGATCTCGCCGAACCCAAGCGTCACGATCGCCAGGTAGTCTCCCCGCAATCGCAGCGAGGGAAGTCCCACCAGGTAACCGGCCACAGCGGCCACCAGCCCTCCCGCAACACACGCTCCGGCGAACATCCATTCGCCGCTGCCCAGAAAGCCCCCGTGGGTGTCCGTTGAGTGCCAGAGCCAGAGCGAACCGTAGTAGGTGATCGTGCCGGCCGTGTAGCCGCCGAGCGCCATGAACGCCGCGTGACCCAGCGAGAATTGTCCGGCCAGCCCATTCACGATGTTGAGCGACACGGCCAGCATCATGGCGATGCCCGCATCCAGGACGATCCGTCGCCAGTAGGGACCGATCACCTGGGGAAGCCCGAATTGCAGCACGAGGGCGATGACAATGCCGGCGAGGAGCGGCCACAAGCTTGCCACCAGCCAACTGAATCTGCCGCGGGCGCCGGCCGATCGCGGGCCGACTGGGGTCGAGTGACGGGGCGTCGAGCTGCGCGCAGGCAACGTCACACCTTTTCGACGGCCGACGTGCCGAGGATGCCTGTCGGCCGCACCAACAGAATCGCAATCAACAGACCGAAGACATACACGTCGCGAAAGTGCGGCGAGGCGTAATGCGCACCGAACTGCTCGACAAACGCAATCACAAACCCGCCGAGCACGGCCCCCCGCACGTTGCCAATCCCGCCCACGACCGCCGCCACGAATCCCTTCAAGCCGAGCAGCACCCAGTTTTCGCTCGCCGGCTGATTCAAACCCGGGTACTTGAGCGCGTGCAAGAACCCGGCCGCGGCCGCCAGCGCCGAACCCAGCACGAAAGTGAACGAAATGACTCGGTTGACGTTGATGCCCATGAGCGACGCCGTCTCGGCATCAAACGACACGGCCCGCATCGCGATCCCCAGCTTGGTGTGAAAGACCAGCCACTCCAGCGCGACCACGAGCACGGCCGCCGTCCCAAAGATCACCAGGTCGATCAAGTCGATCGGGACGGCCCGCGCCGCCGCCCCCTGCCCGAGGACCGGCGTCATGACGGACCATTCCGGCAACAGAGCGGGCATCTTCTCGGGACTGGCCCCGAAAACAAAATGCAACTGGCCGACGTTCTGCAGCAACAATGACACGCCGATGGCCGTGATCAACACATTAAGCCGCGGCGCGTGCCGCAATGGGCGATACGCCAGCCGCTCGATCGCGAAGCCCAGCAACCCGCAAGCGAGCATCGCGCCGACGAGCACCACCCCCGCCATCCACAGGGGAGGCGCCTGCTGAGCATGCCGCGGATCGATGCCCCACGCCGGCAAGAGACGCGTTGCCAGCAGATAGCTGATCCACGCCCCCCACACCACGACGTCGCTATGCGCGAAGTTGATGATCTTGAGGATGCCGTAAACCATCGTGTAGCCGAGCGCAATCAGCGCATACAGGCTGCCGATGGCAATCGCGCCGATCAGCGTTTCGGTAAAGTCAGCCATGCCCATTCCCAGCGCAATCAATCACGCCGCAGGTCCGCACTGCGGCGCGTCCCCATACTAAGCTCCGTCCGGGCCTTTGCGCAGTCATTCACGGGTGGCACTGGCGGCTCGTCCGAGTGCCTTCCGTAATTCGGGTGCCACGGCTGAGACGCTTCGGCTCAGCCGTGCTCTTTCCGGTTGCTAATGACGGTTCGTGGACCGTTAAGAGCGCGGTTGAGCAAGCTCAACCGTGGCACCCAAATGGAATCTTCCCGCTGAATTCTGGACCGCCGCGGCTCGTCCGCCAGTGTTTTTCGACCTCCAATGCTCCGACTGGTAGGGGCTCCGCCGAATTGACTCCAAGGCCGGCGGGCCAGTCGCTATCCTTAATCGCCGCGACATCGCGCGCAACTTCGCCAAAGCAAAGCGACTCAGTCAGAGTAAAGTCGAGACCATGCCGCGAATTCAAATGCTGCCAGACGCCGACCTGCCCGCTCAATCCCGGGAAGTGCTCGAGCGACACGTCGCCGCCGGTGGCGGTGTCACCAATATGAAACGGACCTTGGCGCATTCGCCCATCGCGCTGCGGGTCTTGCTGGAGTGGTACGCTCTCCGCGACGAAGTGCTGCCGTTCTTGGGCGAGCGGCTGACGAACCTGTTTGCCTTCGCGATTTCCTCGCAAACGGATTGCCTGATCTGCTCGACATTCTTTCGCAGGCTGCTGATCGATGCCGGTGAAGACCCCGACAATCTGGTACTGAATGAGCGGGAACGGTGCGTCCTCGACTACGGGCGCCAGCTGGCCCGCGAACCGAATCAGGTGAGCGATGAACAGTTCGCCAAACTCGCCGCGCTGTTCGCGCCCAATCAAATCGTCTCGCTCACCGCGTTTGGCGGAATGATGATCGCGACGAACGTCCTCAACAACGCCTTGCAAATCGACCTCGACGAGTATCTCTGGTCGTATCGCAAGGATTCTCGTGGCACGCCCGCCGAAACTCGCTAGATAGACGCATGAGATCGACCCCGTCATGACATCGGCGCCGCTATACGAACTCGAAGGACGCGTGGCTCTCATCACGGGGGCGGCCCACGGGCAGGGGCGAGCGACGGCTCTCGCGCTGGCTCGCGAGGGAGTGCACATCGCGGCCCTGGACGTCGGGAAAACGCTGCCCTATCCCGGCTATGGGCTGGGCTCGCCAAGCGATCTCGAATCCCTCGCCGCGGAATGCCGCCGCCTCGGCGTCGAGTGCCAGGGATTCGTGGCCGACGTACGCGATGACGCCGCCGTGACGCAAGCGGTCGATGAAACGAAACGGCGATTCGGGCGGATCGACATCCTCTTCAACAACGCCGGCATCTGCGCCTACGGACTCGCCCACGAGCTGAGCGAAGAGGCCTGGGACGCAATGCTCGACATCAATCTCAAAGGCGCCTGGATCGTCGCCCGCCGCGTCATCCCGCTCATGATCGAGCGTCGCGCGGGAGTCATCATCAACAACTCGTCAATCGCCGGCCTGCGTGGCATGGCCCGCCTGAGCCACTACGCCGCGTCGAAGTGGGGCCTGGTCGGCCTCACCAAATCCTGGGCCCTGGAGCTGGCCCCGTACAACATCCGCGTCGTCTCGATCCACCCCACCGGCGTCAACACACCCATGAACGACGGCCTGGCCGCCCTCGAAGGCGCCACCCCCCAACAAATCGCCGAACGCTCCGCCGGAAATTTGTTGCCCGTTCCCTGGATCGAACCCGAAGACGTCGCCCAAGCCGTCCTCTTTTTGGCCTCCGACCGCGCAAGATTCGTGACCGGCTCACAATTCACGATCGACGCGGGGTTGTTGACCCGCTGACTGGCGGCTCGGTCCCGCGCGCCCTCGCTTGACGCTTCGGGTTGGTATATCTTCACGAACCCGAAGCGGTGAGCGACGTCTCCGAGATCCCACCGAATTCCCGAACCAATATGTTCGCGTGAGCATGCGAGGCGTGGTAAGACATGCCCACGCCGAGCCGCGGCGCGCCCGCCCGGCTTGCGGCGACCCTGCCACGTTGGGCGATGCTGCGCCACATTGTCAATCACTCCGCCTGCCAGCGCGGTCAGGTCGCCTCCAGCTGAAATCCGGTCGCAAACTTCCGGTGGTCGAGTGAACGGACAATTCAAGTCCGGGTGCGTAATGGCATCGTTCGCGGCATAGCTTTTGCAATCGGACCAGCTTGGCCGCAAGCCTGGGGGCCGGCCCTCTTGAACGCAAAACAGGCCCCCGCGCGCCTTGAGTTCGTTGCGACTACGGCAATGGTGAGCCGACGCCAATCCGAACATTTCCGGATTTCCACAATACATAGGACGAGTCGGCATGCTTTCATGGAACTGCTTCCAACATTTTGGGATTAACAAGGCTCTACGCCGTCCAGCTCTACGCCATCCCGCACGCTCGCGCCCGATCGCGCACGTCCAATCTCTCGAAGATCGGATTTGCCTTTCGGCTTCTCCTGGCACCGCACTCATTGCCGCCGCCAGCTCTCCGCCGACAGTCAGTGTTCCGGCCAGCGAGACCGTGACCAAGAACACCGCGTTCACCTTCTCGTCGGCCAACGGTGATGCCATCACCTTTACTGATCCCGGGTTGGCTGCCGGTGGCTTCGACACGGTGACGTTGACGGTCGGGCACGGGGTCCTGTTGTTGGGGTCACCCGGTTCGATCGCCTTGGTCGCTGGGGCGAACAACTCGGCATCGATGACCATCAAAGGGACGCTGCCCAATTTGATTACGGCGCTGAACGGCCTGAGCTATACGCCCAACTCGAACTACCTGGGCTCCGATTTGCTGACCGTCCAGATCACGAATACTGGTGATGGGTTGTCCGCGTCAGCAAGCACCTCACTGACCGTCGCAACCGGCTCTGCTCCGACCGTCAGCGCTCCGGCCAGCGAGACAGTCATCGAGAACACCGCGTTCACCTTCTCATCGGCCAACGGTGATCCCGTCACCTTGACCGACACCGCGTTGCCTGCCGGTGGCTTTGACACGGTGGCGTTGACAGTGGCGCACGGGACCCTGTTGTTGGGATCGCCGGGATCGATCGCTTTGGTCTCCGGGGCGAACGGCTCGGCATCGATGACCATCAAGGGAACCCTCCCCAATTTGATCAAGGCCCTGAACGGCCTGAGCTATACGCCGAGCTCGAATTTTGTGGGCTCCGATTCGCTCGCCGTCAAGATCACGAATCCGGGCAATGGGTTGTCCGCGTCCGCGAGCACCGCACTCACGGTTTCGACTGGAGCCAGCACTCCGCCGACAGTGAGCGCCCCAGCCAGCGAGACATTAATCGAGAACACCGCGTTCACCTTCTCGTCGGCCAACGGTGATGCCATCACCTTGACCGATCCCGTGTTGGCCGCGGGTAGCTTTGACACGGTGGCGTTGACCGTCTCGCACGGGACCCTGTTGTTGGGATCGCCGGGATCGATCGCTTTGGTCTCCGGGGCGAACGGCTCGGCGTCGATGACTATCAAGGGGACCCTGTCCAATCTGATTAAGGCGCTGAACGGCCTGAGCTATACGCCCAGCTCGAACTTCGTCGGCTCCGATTCGCTGACCGTCAAGATCACGAATACGGGCAACGGGTTGTCCGCGTCCGCAAGCACCTCCCTCACTGTCACGAGTACAGCCAGCAACCCGCCGACGGTGAGCGCCCCGGCCAGCGAGCCAGTCATCGAGAACAAGGCGTTTACTTTCTCATCGGCCAACAGTGATGCCATCACCTTTACCGATCCCACGTTGGCTGCCGGCGGCTTCGACACGGTGGCGTTGACCGTCTCTCACGGGACCCTCCTGTTGGGATCGCCGGGATCGATCGCGTTGCTTTCCGGCGCAAATGGTTCGGCGTCAATGACCATCCAAGGGACGCTGCCCAACTTGATCAAGGCGCTGAACGGACTGAGCTACACGCCCACCTCGAATTTCGTGGGCTCTGATTCGCTCACCGTCAAGATCACGAATCCGGGCAATGGGTTGTCCGCATCAGCGAGCACCACACTCACGGTTTCAAGCACAGCCAGCAATCCGCCGACGGTGAGCGCTCCGTCGAGCGAGACGGTCGTCGAGAACACCGCGTTCACCTTCTCGTCGGCCAACGGTGATGCAATCACCTTGACCGATCCCGTGTTGGCCGCGGGTAGCTTTGACACGGTGGCGTTGACCGTCTCGCACGGGGTTCTGTTGTTGGGGTCACCCGGTTCGATCGCCTTGCTTTCCGGCGCAAATGGTTCCGCGTCGATGACCATCCAAGGGACGCTGCCCAACTTGATCAAGGCGCTGAACGGCCTGAGCTATACGCCCAACTCGAACTTCCTGGGCTCCGATTCGCTGACCGTCAAGATCACGAATCCGGGCAATGGGTTGTCCTCGTCAACGAGCACCGCACTCACTGTCGAAACCACCCCCGCTCCGACGGTCAACGCTCCGGCCAACGAGACAGTCACCGAGAACACCGCGTTCAACTTCTCTTCGACCAAGAATGATCCCATCACCTTTACCGACGCCGCATTGCCTGCCGGTGGCTTCGACACAGTGGCGTTGTCCGTCGCGCACGGAACCCTGTTATTGGGATCGCCGGGCTCGATCGCCTTGCTCGCCGGGGCGAACGGCTCGGCGTCGATGACCATCAAAGGGACGCTGCCCAATTTGATTGCGGCGCTGAACGGCCTGACCTATACGCCCAACTCGAATTTCGTGGGCTCGGATTCGCTGGCCGTTAAGATCACGAACACAAGCGATGGACTGTCCGGATCAGCGACCACCTCGCTCAGTGTTCAACTGCCGGCCGTGGGAAGTTCCGCCTTGATGACTTCGACGAACACGCCTGACACAACGCAAACCGACCAATCGAACAACTGGATGGGTGTCGCGCCGGCAGTGGAGGCTCTCAACTCCTAGTTCCCTGGATCGAACCCGAAGACGTCCCGCAGGTCTTCCTCGCCTCCGACCGCGCCCGCTTTGTGACCGGCTCGCAATTCACGATCGATGCCGGGCTGCTCACGCTGACCGGCGGCGATCGCCGGCAGCCGGATACCCGTTCCGCTTCACTGCCAAATCGGACGTTGATGGCCGATTCTTGTGATCTGATCGACGAGTTCGGGCGGGAAGTCTTGCGCGTGTTCGCGCGAAAGGGTATACAAAGCCCGCGCGGCGCAAAACCAGCCCGTGCTCATGTACTCCTCATTAGAGTGCGTCGTTAGGGCGCGAACGAGCGCGGGAATCGCATCAACGGCGGCTTCTCTCAAAGAAGACAGCGCGTTGGCCGCCGAGGCGCACGTCTTTTCATCATCCAAGGCGTCGCATAAAGCTGGGACGGCCAAATAGGGCGCGGCTCCGCCGCACTTTCCGAGGCAGACGACTGCTGCCTCCCGAACCTCGTCGTTCGCATCGTTGAGGCTCGCGACAGCCAAACGCACCGTCTCAGAAGCGTTATCCTGGAACCGCTCGATTGCACGGAGCGCCGTCGCGCGAGTCGCTGCTCGATCACTATCAAGCAGTCTGAGGCATTCCTCGACGATCGCTCGGTCGCGTCCGGCAATCTTTTCGAGGGCAGCGATAGCCGTCAGGTATTCGTATTGATCAGCTCGCTCGATGACCGCCACGAGCCGCGGAACTGCGGTCCGCGCTGGTGCCCCGATAGCCCCGAGTTTGTCCATCGCCAGCGATCGGACGTCTTTTTGAGGATCGTCCAGCAATTCCTTCATCAGACCGACAACTTCCTCCGTTGTTGCCACCTGGCTGAACGCAAGAATTGCCGCCTTCCGCACCGACAGTTCGGGACCTTCGAGAAACGGGACGACTCGCCACAGCTCATCCCGGGCCAATTGGCCAACCATACCCAGCCAACTCAGCGTGATTCGCTGGATCGATGAACTCGAGTGGCTCAGTCCGGTGATCAGGACTGTAGAACTTCCAATTGGTCGGCACAGAAATGCGAAGAGACGCTCCGGGTCCTCACCGATTTTGGCGACGGCAGGCTCGATGGAGGCACTGACATCGGCGTCCGCATCGCTGAAAAGATCGACGAGCGCATCGAGTGTTTCTTCATCTCGCGCGCCAGTCTCCGCGACGAACCGCAACGCTTGCGAACGCAACAGATAATTTTGTCCGGTCAAAAAACCGGGTATCTGTGCACGAAGGTGCGTAACGCCGGCATCGATCGCGAGGATCGAGTCCCTGACGGCATGCGCGAGGTTCCCGTCACGCGTCGACTCCAGTAGTCGAGCCAGCGAGGGGAGAGCAGCCGCCGCATCCGGCCCATAGATGCCGAGAGCCAGCACGTTCCAGTACGTGCGATCCGTGTCCCCGTCCAAGCACTTGATCAGCGCAGGAAGAACGGCCATCCGCGCCGGCCCCATTTCGACGAGGATGTCACACAACGTTTGGCCGCCGTTTCCCAGGCCTTCGATATTTTCCGCCACGATGGCAGCAAGACGGTCGGTCCCCATGCGGAGCGCATGCACGGCTTCAGACAACGAGAATAAATCGGTGAGTCGTTCCACGCTGGGCGGGTCGTGGCGCAAGCACGAAGGAGTCCATCGCAGTCGCTTTGCCAATGCGTCGAGTGAGCGTTCGAACGCGTCGAAAAAATGGGGCAACTTGTCGTGGTACATTCCTTGTGCCTCGAGCGAACGACCGCGATGCCGAACGGTCAAAAACCAATCCCCACCATCGCAAACGAATTCCCGGGCGTGATTGCCTCCCCAATCCCAAACGCCGAGGTTGTCGAGGATCCGCCAAAATACGCTCCAGTCTTCGCTCGCTGGACGCGATGTTTCGTGACGATCGTTTGAGGGCCCGCATCCCATGCCGTGGATGAACACGTGCTCGTCCGGTTGCCAGACGACGTAGTGGGCACCCCAGCCCTGCGAACCAAGCGTGAGGACTTCGGGTTCTTGATCAGCGTCGATTGGCTTTCCCACAGCGCACTCCTGTCACTCACCTGTGGTTTCGACGGACTAACGAGTCTTCTTCAGCATCCTAATCGCGGAAAGAAGCAGGCTTGCCAGCGGGGGCTTTGGTAGATGTTCGCTGCCGATCAGATCGGGGTTGGGTCTACGCCGTTCAAGGACGAGAAACGCGGTGTAAATTCCCCCTTCATCCCACCAGGCAACACGCATGTGAGGACAAACGTACGTCCATTCGCCGCGATCCATCACCGACGAAATCCATTGGGCATCATCGCGTGGAACGTACCCGACGTGGCGCCCCTTCACATACACGGCGATCGCGTTTGGATCGTGGCTATTTTGTGGTTCCCGAACCAACGCTGCCCTTGTCGTTTTGGGCAACCGCCGCAACGCCCCTTGCCGGTGGTTCACTCCCGCAAGTCGGCAGTCAATCCGCTTAGGCGGATCGCTTGATTCATTTCGTGGCATTTCTATCCCTTCATTAGGTCGGGGAACAGCACCGCATTATAAGCCGCCTATTCCGTGCTAAATCTGGGTTTTTTGTCCACAACCCGTCCGCTGGGTAGCCGGGACAACTCGCTTGTCCCGGCTACCCAGCAGCAAGAGGCGGCTCGATCGACGGACATCGCTCCGCGTTTGGCGAGAGGTGATGCTGGTGCCTCTTGTCGCTTTGTGACCCGGACAACGAGTTGTTCGGGCCACCCATTGAGGCCGCGCCGGCGACGCGTGAAATAGCCGGATGAGACCTTCCGGAAAATTCCGATGGTGTGCCACTGCTGAAACGCTTCGGCTCAGCAGTGTGTCCGAAGACACTGCTGAACGGCGGCCGCTCAGCAGTGGCACACAGAGCCCAGATGCTCGTCGGAATTTCCGGACACCCTCAAACGGCCGGGTGAAGCTATGAGGAGCGGTAAGAGGTAGGCCGAGCCGGTTGGTGGTTGTGCTTGAACGTGGTAAACGGAGTTTGTTGCAAACCGTTTCCACAAAAGGACACCGCCATGAAATTTGCCGGCT
>Ga0210390_10000197_pt1 | contig 65379 bp, 49 predicted proteins | sample IncBWH11OmetaG_FD_161050 | JGI IMG/M metagenome (GOLD analysis project Ga0210390, IMG submission 161050) | Forest soil microbial communities from Barre Woods Harvard Forest LTER site, Petersham, Massachusetts, United States - Inc-BW-H-11-O ...
TGCGCCTGGATAGCACCTGCCGTCTCGAAGAGGATCTCATACTGCGTGGTGCCCGCTGGAAAACTCGTCGGCGGCAAAGGATCTGCCACGAGTCGACCGGCCGCCAGTGCGACTGCCGCTGCCGAGAGCAGGCTCAAGGAGACGATTCGTTTGCAGATTGTTGCCGCCGCACACGTGCAGGCGATCGATCGGCACGTCGCAAGAATCAGAGCAGGACGATTCTTCATAATGACCCTTTCGGTGTTCCCTTTGAATGGCGTGTTCGATCAGTGTGGGCAGCCCCAGGCGTCAACCGGGCGAAATCGTTTCTCTTCTCCCATGCGAGATTCGCCGGCGGTGACTGCCAGAGAAAAACAAAAAAACAGCCCGAGGTTTTGGGGAGCGCCTCTGCTGAGCCCGGGATCAAGTCCCCCGGTCCAAGCGCGCCTAGGGCGTGGAACGGTCGAAAACTCCTCGCCGCGTCCCACGATTGCGCAAATTGGGGCCTGCGCTGCGAGAAGTGAATCCCGCCCGCGCAGGTCCGGGGGCGTGTCGAAAAACGTTCCTTTGAGGCGCTCCCGTTCAAGCCAATTTCGCGGCCATCGTTCAGTCGAGAGCGATTCTCACAAAACGTTTGAGTTCTCGGCACGAAAATCGTGCGTCAGAAAACGTATGAGAATCCGGGACGAGCCAGACCGGGGCTCTCATCTAACGGTGGTTTAATGGCGTTCGGGTTGAGATTTTGGGACGGAGGGCGGATCGAAGCTGGCAAAGTGAACCAGCGTGATGCATCGCCGAAGGCTGCCGTCGGAAACGATCGTGGTCGCTGGCGCATACCTCCAGTGCGTGGCCGCGCGACAGCCATTGAGTATTCCCGCCTCCGCCAACAGAAAGCTCCCCATGCACACGGAACATACCCGTCTGCATTGGGGAGCTGTCCTTGTGATCCAACCCAGCAGAGTCCGATCGCGAATGGCATCCTCAACTAGGAATCCACCTGGCACGACCAGAGTATCGATCGGGTTTCGCGCAGCACTGCGGATCGACTTCGTAAGTAGCTCCACGCCATCGGCCGTCATCACGCCGCCGCTGGGTTGCGACTTTCGGAACTTTCTGCACAAGGACGATGGTGATGAGCAATGACGAAAAATGAGCCTTTTTGCGGAGGGTGCCGATTATAATCGACCAGCCGGTGAGTTGTGTCCCGCCGATCGATGCATACATTTCGCCTTGCCGCCAGCGCGGCGCCACACAGCGTGCGGGAGGGCTGCTTCATGCTGTCTGCCCTGTTCGACTTCTTCAAGGATCGGCCTCCCCGACAACTGGTCGCGGATCCGTTCCTGCGACCGTACGTGGCGACGCTGCTTGAGCTGACGTCGACCGACTCCCAGGAGCGAATCGTGGAGCTGGACCGGTCCGAGTTGATAACCCTGCATTTTGCGTTTGGCATGGGGGTTCGCAACCGGTTCATGAACGGCGGTTGCGAACCGGAACTCGTGCGGTTTTTCGAAGAGAACGGAGTCAACCACCGCGATTGCATGGGCTCGATTCTCATTGAGGCACTTTGGCAGGACCTCAATCAGCGGCTGAGCCCCGAGCGACGGACCGCCATCCAGCGAGAGCGGACGATTCGCGCCCAGAAACGAAAGGTCTACGAGGCGCTCGAGAAGGAAGGCCGGGCCCAACTCGTTGCGACGCGGGCCGACTTCGACCTGATCATGGATCACTTCGGCCCGATGTCCCTGAATGTTTCTAAGGAACGTCCCCTGTTCCAACTCGTCGTCGACAAGACGGGGCGCCTGCGGCAGGTCCGCTGCTTCCAAGGCGCAAACCCGAAATTTCGGGCAGGCATCGAAGCGATGGTGAGCGGCTTCAAATTCTCCCCCATCGCGGACGGCGACTCCCTCACACTCCGCGTCCTCCACTTTCCCCAATGCTCCGTGACCGCCCGCGACCGGTTGCCCATGTGTTGAAGTGGCCGCCCGAAAAGGCTGCTTTCAGCCAAACGGGGTGACAGAGCCCAAAAACGTTCCTTTCCACGACCGTACCCATTCTGCACGGTGACAGCGCGATGGGCCGAGGGCCGCATTCCCGCAAACTCATCTCGTAAATCAAAGTCCCGTAAACTCATCATGCAGCGAGTTAATGGGACTACGGTGTGCGGTGTCGCCGACGAGCATCGGTACGGCTTGTTGGGCTTTGGAAGTGGCGACTCGCCAAACAGTAGCGTCAAAGGCTCGTTGACCCCCCTTGGTTCCGACTGGGCCGTCGTTGGCGCTTCGGTATCCGCCGCAGCTGGAAGCCCTGCCGACGAGAGGCCGATCGCCAAGGCATCTGCCGGCAGTGATGACCCCGACGAGCCCCCAACTCCAAATTTTCGCGATGTCGGGAAAATTCAGGACCGCAGCACCCGCCCACGATTTTGAGCCCGCCGGAAGCCACCCCATTAAGAATTTCCACTCTGGTCATCGCGCAGAAGCGGGCACCATGCTGGCCGCGATGCCGCTCGCCGACCATGAGCTTGCCGGGCCCGGGGAACCCTCCGGCAAAAATGCCGGAGGGTCTTGAGCTGCACCCTCGGGGAAAATTCCCCCAGGGTCACACTTTGGGACCGAAGGGCACAATAGAGGGCACAACTTGCCACATGCGTTTCCCAACCGCCTTGTCAATCAGAAGATAGGCACGGTTAGGATCGGCAGAATCTGCCGATTGATTGCGCGCGAAGATCGACGAAACTTCCGGGGATCCGTCGGAAACGAGCAAAACGGCTCGCGACGCTCACCAGATCGTGAGCGATTGGCGGAAGAGCTGCGTCAATTCTTCGGGCCCGGCCGGCCGCGGCGAGAGCTTGGTGACGCGGTGTTGCGGCAGCGTCCCCTCGACGAGGGCCGGAATGTCCGCCTCGGTGTAACCCACCGCTTTGAGCCCATTGGGCATCTCGGTCGCCTGCATGAACTGAATCACGCGATCGGCGAGCACCACGCCCGCATCCTCGAGCGGCACGTCGTCGACGTCCGCCCCCAGGGCCTTCGCGGCTCGCAAATGACGCTCGGGACAGGCCGAGGCCGTGAATCGCACCACGGCCGGCGTGTGCAGAATGACCGACATCCCGTGCGGCACCAGCGAATGGTCAACCCGATAGCCGACCGGGCGGAACGAGCGCACCATGCCCGCTACCGGGTAGGACATCCCATGCGGCAAGTGCACACCCGCGTTGCCGAAACCAAGTCCCGCGATCGCCGACGCCAACAGCATGTGGCTGCGGGCCTCGGTATCTGACGGGTCGTCAACCGCGCGCTGCAAGAATTCGTCGACGAGCTCCAGAGCCCTAAGGGACCACAAGTCACTCACCGGATTGCAGCCCTGATAAGCAGGCCGCTCGAGCGGGCGGGCCGGCCGTGGCCGCGAAGTGTAAGGAATGGCCGTGTAGGACTCGAGCGCATGGCTCAGCACGTCGAGACCCGCCGACGCGGCAACCGCAGCTGGCTGATGGCGAGTGTTATCCGAGTCGACGATGCCCAAGGTCGGCTTCAAGTAGCGATGGGCGATCCCCGTCTTCGCATGCTTTTCGACATAATCAAAAATCGCCACTCCCGTCGTTTCGCTGCCGGTGCCGGCCGTCGTGGGGATGGCGATGAGCGGCTTGAGCGGCCCCGGGATCGGCAGCCCGCGGCCGATCGGCGCATTGACGAAGTCGAAAAACGCCGCCGCGTGGGTCGAATACAGGTTGGCGGCCTTGGCCGTGTCGATCGTGCTGCCGCCGCCCACGGCCACGAACGAATCGAACTTACCCGCGCGGGCAGCGGCCGTGGCCGCTTGAAAGCTGGCGTCGGTCGGCTCGACGACGACCTGATCGTAGACCTCAAAATCGACGCGTGCCCTCTTGAGCGACGCCAGCACGGTCTCACCCGTGGACGAATCGCGGACCGCCGGATCGATCACCACCATCGTCCGCCGCGCGCCGAGATCGTTTAAATCGTCCCCGACTTCGCCGGTAATTCCGGAGCCAAAGCGAATATTGGCGGCCGCAAATTGGAACGCCGTGTCGTGCGTGGTCATGGCCGTTCTCTTCGGGAGGGCGAAGCTCCTGCTGAGCCTCTGGTTTTCGTTTTTCGTGAAATATGGCTCGGCAGATGCCTACCTAGCAAAAGCGGATTGCCTACCGTTCCTCAATCCCAAGTCAACGAGTGCATTTCTCCCTGATAAGGCCAGTCTTCCGCGCGAGCGACCAGTCCGTGGCGGACTGGGTTATTGCGGACATAATTCCACTTTTGGTCGTAGCTCTGCCAGGTGCGGAGCCGCGTGTCCCAGTGATCGGTTTGCCAGGGATGGTCCGGAATGTCGGTTGTGCCCGCCTTCCGCACGTGCTTTGTGAACTTGGCCTTCCAGAACTGGATCCAGTCGTCAAGTGCAATCGACGTTTGCGCGGGTGCCGCGAATAGATGAATGTGGTCGGGCATGATGACGTAACGGCCGACGAGCCAAGCGTCGCCTTCAGCCCAGGCCTTACGTACGGCTTCGTGGACGACCGAATTCGCGAGCCACGAACCCCGGTCCTTAGTACACACCGTGACGAAGACGATCGTGGGCTTCGAATCGCTGAACAGCACTCCATGCGCTGGATGCTTGCGCAAAGGAGGCTCGGGCTGCTGGCCGCTCACTTGGTTGATCCTGGACGGCTCTTGGGAGGCGAGACTTCTGCCGAGGCGCATTTCCGACAGGCGAATACAAAGAAGCTCGGCGGGAGCCTCGCCCTCCCAAAGACCCGCCGGTCACTTGCCCAGCCACGCTCCGGCCGTGCGGTTCAGCTCGTCATCGTCGTTCGACTTGAGGGCCGCGAACCGTTGCGCGTTGCGGCGACCGGCGATCCGCAGATAACACAGCCCCGTTTGCAGTTCGCGCTGCCGGGTGGCGTCGTCGATCTTGTCGTTCGAGAGCAGCCCCGTGAGCCGAGCGTAGACGCAGCTCATGTGGAACAGCTCCGTCGCCAGGTCGCCGATCCGGGCCTGGACAAACTCGTGGTCGATGATGCTTTCGCGATACTTGATGAGCGCGCTCGTGCACGCACGGGCGAAGCGGGCGATCTGCTTGGAGAGCGTGCCGGCTGGCGACTGCAGAATGCTGTGTCGCACGGGAATCGCCGGCGAGGTTTTCCACAGGGTCACGGCCCGCCAGGGCTTTTTGAGGATATCCTGCAGGTCTTTGCCGACGTTGCGGAGACCCACCATGCAGTTGAAGCACCGCAGCACGTCGTTGGCTCCCTCACCGATGAGGTTGAGCCGCGCATCGCGCATCATCCGCTCCCAGGGCCGATCGGTGAAGAACCCGGCCCCGCCGTGGATTTGCAGTGTGTCGTTCACGATTCGCCACAGCGAATCGCTGGCGAAGAGCTTGATCATCGACGTTTCGAGCATGTAGTCCTCGGCGCCCGTGTCGATGAGCGCGGCCGTGTGATAAGTGGCGCTCTCCATCGCGTAGCACTCGGCGGCCGCCAGGGCGATCTTTTCGCGCACCAGCTCGAACTGCGCCAGGGTCTGGCCGAATTGCTTGCGTTCGTTGGCGTAGCGGACCGCCTCCTGCACGCAGAATTTGGCCGAACCGGTGCAGCTGGCTCCGAATGTCGTGCGGCCGAAGTCGAGCACGGTGAGTGCCAGCCGCAGCCCTTTGCCGAGCTGCCCGAGGATGTTTTCCTTGGGCACAAACATGTTGTTGAACGCCAGGCGTCCGGTGGCCGTGCCGCGGATGCCGACCTTGTCCATCCGCTCTTCGAGCACTTCAAATCCGGCCATATCCGGCGTCACGATAAAGGCCGTCACTTTCCCGTCCGAGTCTTTGGGATCGGGCGTGCGAGCCATGACCGTCAGCATGCCGGCGATCGCGCCGTTGGTGATGTAGCGCTTGCCGCCGTTGAGCGTGTAACCACGGCCGTCGGGCGTGGGAGTCGCCGTCGTGCGGACGTTAGCCGCGTCGGAACCGGCCTCGGCCTCGGTGAGCGCAAAGGCGGCCAGCGTTTCACCCGAGCACGCGGGCGGCAGCCAACGCTCCTTCTGCTCTTTCGTTCCAAACAGCTCGATCGCCCGCACTCCGATTGAGTGATGGGCGTTGACGAACACTGTCGTCCCGCCGCAATGCGCGCCGATCACTTCCATGATGCGGCAATACTGCTGCTGCGAGAATCCGCGGCCGCCATATTGAGGCGACACGCACATCCCCAGCACGCCGATCTGCCCGAGCCCGCGCACGACGTCGTCGGGAATGCGCGACTCCCGGTCGATGCGCGGGGCGTCGATGTGATCGCGGCAGTAGGCGCGAACCTCGTTCACTGCCTCGCGCGTCGCGCTCTCGAGCTCGGGCGGGAGCGACGGATACGGAAAGATCGATTCCGACCGGAAGCGGCCGAAGAACAGGTCCTTCGCAAAGCCCGCCTTCTGCGGCCCCGAAAAAAGCAGCTCTTCGGCTTGTTCGATCTGCTTGCGACGCAGTTCGGTTTCAGCAACGGACATTCAACATCTCCTCACAGCATCCGCGACGGAATCGGCGGATGACCCACAACCCGATCCAGCGGTCCGCGGCCGGCGGTTGTGAACCACCCAGAAAGGCTGCCGACCCAGTCTCTAAGTTCCCTGGGAATTCTAGCACGATGACAGCCGCGACATCAGATTCCGGGTCGAGTTTGCAAGAATCGGTTTCGACGCCCCCGCCGTTCCCTCGGGGAGTTGCCTGGAGTAGGGTATTGGACAGCTTCGATCTGAGCTGACGAAGGGTTTGGATGACGATTGCTGAAGATATTATCACGGTCCGCGGTGGTTGGACGGATTGCGGAATCTCGTCACACCAAGCTCCGTCTCTTGTGCAGCTTGCAGACGAATTTAGTCTTGCAACGGACGTTTCAATTTATCGAGAAATTGATGCGGCGGAAGCTCGGCGCCTGACCGAACGCCTCTTACACAAAGACCTCGTCTACGGTGCCCAAAAAGTCAAGCCAGCTAGAGCGGCAGAGCTGGCCGACGGCTTCTTAGCACAGTTCGGCACGGAGGGAGCGCGCTATTACACCAATACCTGGTTCAACGATTCTGGATCAATCGAGTCGTGGAATTCGGCAACAGACTCGACCTTCGACGCGGGGATATTGGTGATCGGACCGTTGTGCTCAGGATGTCTGTGGATTGAGGAAGAGGACTAACGTCGATTACACGAGCACTTAATTCCACCGAGCAATCCTTCCGAGGAAATGCACCATGGCCGACTTCATTTATTGCCTGAATTCGAGCACGATCCGGCCGACGCCCATCCTGGACAAAATCCGGATCGCGGGCGAAACCGGCTACAAGGCGATCGAGCTTTGGCACGACGATATCGACTCCCATCTGCAGAAAGGGGGCACGCTGGCCGAGCTGCGTTGGGCGCTGGCCGATCACGGATTGACCGTGCCCACAACCATTTACCTCAAGGGCTGGTTCGAGACGACTGGGCCCGAACACGTCCGCGAGCTGGAGGAATGCAAACGGCGGATGAACCAGGCCGCCGAGCTCGGGGCGATTCACGTCATTGCCGGGCCGCCCGGCGGCCACGCCGACCATGACCAGGGGGCCCGCAACTACCACGAGCTGCTGGAGATTGGCCGCAAGATCGGCGTGAAGCCGGCCATGGAATATCTCGGCTTTGTCGAGGACATCAACACGATCGAGGACGCGGCCGAAATCATCGCTAAGTCCGCGCATCCCGACGCCACCATCGTCCACGACCCGTTCCACATCTTCCGCGGCGGCGGATCGTTCGAGTCGCTCACGAAGTTGCCGGCCGAGCGGATTGCCATCTGCCACTTCAACGACACGCCGACGAGTCCGCCGCGCGGCGAACAGCATGACAAGGACCGGGTGATGCCCGGCCGCGGCCACCTGGACCTGCGGCGCATGCTGCAACTGCTCAAGCAGGTCGGCTACAACCGCTGGCTTTCGCTGGAGCTGTTTCGCGAAGACCTGTGGGCCCAGGACCCACGGACCGTCGCGAAGCAGGGTCTCGACGCAATGCGGACCGTCGCCGAAAGCGTCTGAGCGGGCCAAGGGAGGCCGGTCGGACCCAAAAATCTCGACGCTTGACCGACATTCTCAACCGGCTAGAATCACGGGACGCATCACCAAAACCGGGTGATGCGAGTCTTTTTGCCGGCGTCGGCCGCTACGGCCGAATCGGCCGGCCACACAATCTGGGGCCGTGGCGCAATTGGTTAGCGCACCGGACTGTCGATCCGGGGGTTGCGGGTTCGAATCCCGTCGGCCTCGCTCAAAGAAGCAGCCGCAAATCTTAGGGTTTGCGGCTGTTTTCGTTTCTCACGTTGTTAACGGCGAGAGATGCATTGGTAACGATTTGGTAACGGCACGCGGGTGGCATTGCGGGCACATTGGCCGCCTCCCGTTCTGGAATCGAGAGTTAATTGCGGCCCACCGATCGCGGCAAATCTGATCGTCGAACGTCTACGGCTTTCACTGATCGATCCGACATCCTGGAAGCGCGTTTCGGAGTCTTTTCGCACCCGCGCTTGTCACGCGCGTCCGGCGTAGGTTGATCTCATTGAGCGTCTTCAGTTGCTGAAGGTGCGGCAGGCCAGCATCCGTTACTCGCGTCTCGTTGAGTTCGAGACTCTGGAGGTTAACGAGACTCTTAAGGTGAACAAGACCGGCATCTCCAATTCGGGTTCTGCCGATATCGAGAAAAGTCAACTCAGCGAGATGGGAAAGATGCCGCAGGCCGGCGTCGGTAACACTTGTCCGGTCAAGGCCGAGCCTTTGAAGGTGAACCATGCCATCGACGCGCGCAAGGGCCGCATCGGTAATTCGCACGCCCCCTAATCCGAGCTCCCTCAATCGTTTGAGGCCTCTCAGGTGGCCAATGCCGGATCCGGTGACGCGTGTGTCCGCCACATTAAGGGCGAACAGTTCCGAAAGCACGCTGAGGTGAGCCAATCCCGCGTCAGTCACTTTCGTGCTGTTCAAGTTCAGATACTCGAGCTGCGGGAGCTCTTTGAGACTGGCAAGTCCGACGTCCGTAACAGCAGTCCCAAACAACGTTAAGTCTCGCAATTCCGTCCATCCCTTGAGGTTGGCAAGCCCCTCGTTTGTGACTCGCGTTACGCCAAGCCCAAGGAACCTGAGCGATGGCAGGTCTTGCAAATGCGATTCCTTCAAGCGCCCGAGGCCCTCGTCAGTCACTTGCGTGCCTGTAAGATCAAGGCGGTTCAAATGTGGCAATCGCTTCAAGCTTATGACGCCAGCATCGGTTACGCTTTTTGAGCCATCGAGGTCAAGCTCTTCGAGGTTGTCCAACCCGGCGAAAGGATGCAGATCGGCATCGGTCAAGTTGGGTTTTCCTCGCAGCCTTATTTTGACGAGTTCAAACGGGTCCGCCGGCAGCTTCCCGCCGGGTTCGACGGTTTGTTCGCCGTGGCCATCGACGATCAAGACCACCGATCCTGCGAGCGCGAGTACGGTCTCAGCCGCGCGGCGATCCGATTCCGATGAATGCTTAACGGGCGCTGTGGCCGCGGTGGGAAAATTGGAGATGATCCGGCAGGCGGGCAGTGACTCTCCGAGTTTGTCCACTCCCGCGGCGGTGACTTTGGCGTCCCTCAGGTCAAGGTCACGCAGGCCTACCATGCCCTTGAGGATTTCGAGCCCTTTATCAGTCACGGACGTTCCCCCAAGGGAGAGCCATCGAAGCTCCCGAAACCTTCGAAGAGGCGCAAGTCCCCCGTCTGTGATTCGTGTCCATCTCAAGTTCAAGGTCGTCAGCTTGTTTAGTTTCCCGAGTTCGGCCAACGCGGCATCAGTAATCGCTGAGCCGTGCAGATCCAACGTCGTCAAGTCCTTGAAAACACCAAGGTGGTGAATTCCGGCATCGGTGATCCCTGCCACCCGGGAGTTGCCAAGAAAGAGTTCGGTGAGGTGTGGTAATGCAGTGAGGCGCGCTAGGCCTGCATCTGTTACAGCCTCTGTCTCGCCAATATTAAGTGCCCGAAGCTTTTCAAACCCTTTCAGATGCGCCAAGCCGGTGTCCGTCACACGGGTGGATCCCAACCAAAGCATTTCGAGCTGCGCCAAACCTTCGAGGTTTGCCAGGCCAGCGTCCGTTGTTGGCGCCCCCTCCAGGTTAAGGGCCTTAAGACGGGTCATCTTCTTCAGATGGGCAAGTCCGGGTCCGGAAACACGCGTTGCGGCGAGACCGAGCGACTCAAGTTTTGTTAAGCCGCCGATGCACTCAAGTCCGTTGTCGGTTATCGGGGAACGATCGAGCCACAGGACAACCACGTTCGTTGCGTCCCGGAGCGGCTCTAGCGCGGCGTCCGTCATGTTTGACTTCGCGATCAAGCGCACTTGAGTCAGTTGAAAGCTTTGCGACGGCAGCGCTTTGCCAGCTTCAATGGCCTCTTCTCGATTGTCGACGCGAATTGTGACAGACCCACCGAGCGCCAAAACGGCCTCTGCCGCCCGTCGATCCGGGTCGCCAGCACTGGGCAGCCTTTTGCCCTGCGGATTGGCGGCAGCCAGTCCGGCGACTTCCCGGTTGCCAGCTGCCGGACCTACCGGGGCAGTTTTGCCGACTTTTTCCTGCGGCTCCAGCGACAGTCCTTCGCCGCTGAGTTTTACCACCACATTCTTATCGACGACGGAGATCGTGACTGTCTTCGTCTCCCCTTTCTTCAACGTGAACGTCTTGGTGGTAAAGTTCAGATCGCCGTAGGCGATCGTCAATTCCTGGTTCCCTGGTTCGACTTTTACGTCCTTCTTCGCCGGACCGGTGATGGTCAGCGTCGAATCCTTGACCGTGACTTTCACATCCGGGTCCTGCACGTCGACGACAATCCAGGTGCCCCGAAGGTAGAAGTACATCACACCCGTCATCACGCCCACGACTGCTAGGCCAAACGCCAGTGCAGTCCAGGGAATCCAACCTCCTTGGTCCCAGCGTTGAGTCGATCGCCATGAGGCGTCAACGCGGACTGAGCAACCATCGCCGTAACCGGAATATTTCTCTTGGATCGCCTGTGCCCGATGATGTCCCGGTTTGAGCTTGGACAGTTCTTCCGCCTTTTTAAGGGCGGTTAGCCCGTCCTCGAGTCGATCAGCCTCGTCGATCTCGCAGATCAAGAAGGCGATCTCGTCCGTTTTCTCTCGAGCGGTAGCCAAGTGGGACTGTATACCCTCGCTCCGCCGTCCCTCGGGAATCCGCTCGACGATTTGGATCACCTGCTCGTAATCGTGCCGCCTCAAACACTTACTGATCAGTTCCTCAAGCGACGCCACGTCGGTTTCGGTCAACACTTTCTGCTTCACCGAATTCTGCGATTCGTTAGCATCGCTTCTCGATGGCGAATGGGCGGCGGGTGGCCGACTTGCTCTCGGCGACGTTGCGGCGTCGATGGGTTCGGCGGCAGGAGTTTTCAGAATCGCGTACAACTCCTCTGCGACGGATTTCATTGACGGAAAACGACCTGAGGCTTTTTTCGACATCATCCGCAGGCAGACTGCTTCGATCCGCGGATCGAGTCCGGGCCTTAACTCGCTTGGCCGCGTCAAATCTTTCGTAAGAATCTGGGCGAGGACGTTCACGACCGACCCCCGAAACGGCAGCTGCCCGGTGAGTATCTCGTACAAGACCACGCCGAGGCTGTATTGGTCGGACGGCGGTCCGACATTGTCGGGGTCTCCTTCAATCTGCTCAGGTGACATGTAAGCCGGTGAGCCTAAGAGCACGCCGCTGTGTGTGAGGCTTGCTTCGCCCTCTGCGCGTCGTTTGCGCGCCAGTCCGAAATCCATGATGATCGGCTCGCCTTGCCGATTGATCATGATGTTGGCCGGTTTCAGGTCACGGTGCACGATATCGTGGTCATGCGCTTGCTGGAGCGCGCGGGCGAGCTTCTGCACGGCGATCACAATCTGACGTTCGTTTTGCGCTTTGTCGCTCTTAATCAGGTCGGAAAGCGATCTCCCCTCGATGTAGGCCATCGAGATAAAGTGCTTTCCATCAATCTCGCCGACGTCGTATACGGGGCAGATGTTGGCATGAAGCAGCGTCGCGGCAGCCTCGGCCTCGCGGTAGAACCGCTTTAGCAGCTCACCGGTCGGGTCCGCCTCGAAATGCGGCGTTTTGATCGCGACATTGCGCTTGAGCTGCGTGTCTTGGGCCAGATACACCGCGCCCATTGCCCCCTTGCCGAGAGCGCGAATGATTTGATAGCGGCCGAATTGCCCCTGAAGACCGCTTCCGGTCATTGCGGGAGAGCGATCAGGGTTCGATTTCGGTGGGACAGTCTCTTGACCCCCTGCGGCGAACGACCGCGTCGAGATTCCGGCGCTTTCGCGCGAAGCCTTATCGCCGGCCAGTTTTCGCAGCTTGTCTTCGGCGGCAATGAAAGATCGAAGCTGATCGGCGATCAGCGCGTGCCGCGCCAGAAACTCTTCGCGGTCGACCGGCTCGCCGTGATCGACCCGCTCAAGATACTCTCGGATCGCAGCTTCAATGCGTGGGTCTTTGGTGCCGGTGTGCTTCGTTTCGTCCGACATTGGCCCAATCCCCTGAGGAAATCATGTCGCGCGATCGTACCACTCAGAATAAGCCCGATTGGGCGGCGGTTAGGCGTTCTTTCTTCGCTCGATTTACGAGTTTCTTCGAAAATCCCCACCTTCGCTGCCGGTGGGGGATGATTGGCCTAAGGGATAGCGGGCCGTAGCGATAAGCACTCCCGGTCGCCGAAATATGGGATGGGTTATCTCGGGCCGGGAGCAATCGAATTCAAGGAGTTGAGGCGACTGACTGCTCTTCAACTCCGCGGCAACCAAAAACACTGGTCGCGATAGTTATTTTTGGACTATTCCGAAAGCGACTTTACCATCAGCGCCCCTGAGCAACAAGAGGGTGCATGGAAAAGTCCGTTCATACGTCGGAATACACTGCCTTCCTCGGACTTCTGCGCGAAACACGGGAGTCGGCACACGTCACGCAAGTAGAGCTTGCCCACCGTCTGCGCGAGACGCAATCGCGGGTCAGTAAGTGGGAACGCGGCGAAACACGCCTCGATGTCATCCAGCTCAGAAACATTTGCCGCATCCTTGGGACGGACTTTCCAACTTTCGCAAGGCGGCTGGAAGAGCGTCTTTCAAGACGTCGGAAATGAAAGCTAAGTGCGAGGCGCCGACGTGCAAGAGTGGTGTAAACGGTTTAATCGGCACGCTGGATGATGGAGGGGACGACCGGCCGAGCATCTGCCTGTGCTGTATCCCCCTCAAACGCACCGGTTCCTTCCATCGCTGGCGACGAGGCCAGCCCTTGAGTTCCCGGATCTGGTTGATCGAGATTGATCTGGAACGTCATTTCGCCAATCGCAACGACGTCGTCGTGCAGCAGGATTGTCTCGCCAGAGCCGACCCGACGGCCATTGACGAACGTCCCATTCTTGCTGCCGAGATCGCGAATGCGAACCGTGTAATCGTCGAGCAGGAGAGCGCAGTGATGTCGGCTCACGAATTCGCTGTCGAGCCGAAGATGGCAGTCTTCCTCACGGCCGACGATTAGCTTCCCTCGGGAAATCTCGAATGTCTTCCCAGAAAACGGCCCGCTGACGACGTGAATACGCCCGTTCATGATTCTTGACCACAACCTTGGATGTGATGGTCGACCCTGGGAGGAGATGCTGTCGAATCGATGATGGTACGCGTCCTGATACCGATTCTCAACGCGCCTTCGCCGCCGCTCGTTTCGCCTTCCGCCACTCCCACGGCGGCATCGGATTCGGATCGGACCATAATCCGCGTCGATGCTCACGGGCGTCGGCTTCTGCAGCCCTGAATTCTCCCGGCTTGTCGTATTGCACGTAACGCCAGGCGAAACCGTCACGCACCATTTCCATGTTGACGAAGCGATCACCGAGGAAGATGCGTCCCACCTCGCGGTGGTAGCGGTCGACGTCGATCACGTCGACGCGAACCGATTGCTGGAACACCTTGTCCCCGAGCGCCTCGCGCGCCTTGGTGCCGAACGGCTGTCCCTTTTCGGGCGCATCGATCCCCGCGAGCCGAATTTTGTGTTGCGTCTTCGATTCATCGAGGATCGTCAGCGTGTCGCCATCGGCGATCGCGACCACCTTACCGGTGAGCGTGTAGTGCGGCTTCGCGGCAGTTGCGAGTGAAGCGACCGCCAGCACAATGCCGATCAACACCGCAAGGCGGGTTTTCATTCCTTGGGCTCGCCAAAGGCCATTTCGTGCAATGAGTCGTCGTCCTGCCACTCGGCCCACAAGTTCCGCAACCGCTGGGCAATCGCCCGGAACTCTGCCTTGCCCAAATCGGTGCGCTCGGCATCCAGCTGGGCCATGATCGAGCGGTACTGGTCGACAAGCTTTGTTGGGTGGAAAGGCGTTGCGGTGTCGTGACCCAATTCAAACTCGATGTGATCCTGCTCGTCGAGCAATTGCTCTTCGCGCTTGGCGAGCATGATGCGGTCGAGGGGCGGCGCATTGACGATGCGGTTCAACTCCACGTCATTGGCGCGCCACTTCGCTTCGAGAGCGTCGCGGTCGATCGGTTGGCTTGGCATGGCGGCGTGATTTTACCCGTCGCCACACAATCGCCGCTAGAATGACGGAATGAAGCGCGTTGTCACCATTTCGTTGCGAAAAATTTCGGGAGCGAAGCGGACGGAGATGCCGGCCAGCGTCGATCTCCAGCTCGCGACTCTTCGCAAGAATCCGCCGGCAGGCGACAACTGGATTCACGAAATCAAATTCGATGGCTATCGCATGCTCTGCCGGATCGAAAACGGCAAGGTCGGGCTGATCACCAGAGGCCGGCTGGATTGGGTGAATCGGTTCTCGCACCTGGCCAGCGATCTATTGAAGCTGCCGATTAAATCGGCTTGGCTCGACGGAGAAATCGTCGCGCTTCGGCCCGATGGCATTAGTGATTTTGGCACACTGCAGAGCGCCTTTCGCAAGAAAGCAACGAACGCGCTCATGTACTCGGTTTTCGATCTGCTGTACCTGGATGGGTATGACCTGCGGCCATGCGCCCTCGCCGATCGCAAGCGGCTGCTTGCTCTGATCCTGCAAGGGTCGCCGGCCAGAGTGCAGTATGTGGAGCACGTCGAGGGGCGCGGCATCGAGTTTTTCGAGCAGTGCAAGAGCATGGGGCTCGAAGGCGCCGTTTGCAAACGGGCGGATCGCGGACATCAGCCCGGCCGAGGTGACGATTGGATCAAGGTTAAATGCAAGCGGCGGGAGGATTTCATTATTTGCGGCTACATTGATCCGACCTCTCGTCGCAACGGTCTTGGGAGTTTGATTCTGGGCGCATACGGCCCCGATGGCGCCCTCTGTTACGAGGGAAACGTGGGAAGCGGCATCTCAGCCAGAGTCGAGGCGGAATTGTTACTGAAGCTCGCGCGGCTCAGCGAACGGAGAGCCCCGTTCAGCAAATCTCCGCCACGCGCGGGACGGCGAGAGATGCATTGGGTGCGGCCTGAGCTGGTTGCCCGCGTAGAATTCCAGGAGCGCACAAACGACGGGCTTCTGCGGCACACGTCGTTTCAGGGCCTGCGGAACGACATCGCGCCTTCTTCCGTCGTACGCGCCCAATGACCGCACCTGCGATCGGTGGATTGACGAAAGACGCCCACGGTGGCGCTTGACCATTTATGGGTCGCCTGGCTTTCGCCCGTGGACTCTTTCGTCATTCTTCGGCGTCTGTCTCGCTGCCTTTCCCACCCCGCTTTCGCATGAGAGGTAATGAAGGTCCACGCAGAAACTGCATACGGCGTCATATGCGCGCCTCGCTGATTTGAAGAGAGGATCATTCGGCGGAAATCCGGTCCGCTCCATCCGCTTGACAACCCGACTCAAATAATTCGCCAGCCGGAAGAGCGACTTGTGCATCTGCCCCGCCTGTTCCGTCGTCAGCTTGTCGCTGTCCATCGTGCTGTCCGGCCATCGTTAGTATAATTTTGTACACATACGCTTGGTGGCGGTCAAGCCGAGGGCTCAGGCAGAAATAGAAGCCGGCAGAATGCACTCGGGGCGTTCGTTGCGGGGACTGTTAACCATCGTGCTGATCGGAAACGCGGTCATCTCAATTGCGGCGTAAGGGCGCAAGAGCGCTTCGAGTTCCGGCAGGTTTTCGTTCTTGGGGTCGAGCCATGCGGCGTAATTCTCTTCTGGCAGAATCACGGGCATTCGGTCATGCAGCGGCCGCATCAGGTCGTTGGCTTCGGTGGTCACGATCGTGCACGACTCGAGTGGCTCTCCCTCACCGTTACGCCAGCGATCCCACAATCCGGCGAATGCGAATGGACGGCTTTTCGCCATCCGGATATAGTGAGGGATCTTCGTCTTTGAATCGGCCTTTTTCTGCCACTCGAAGAAACCATCGGCTGGGATCAGGCAGCGACGATGCTTAAATGAAGTGCGAAACGATGGCTTTGTCGCGACCGTTTCAGCACGGGCGTTGATCAGCGGCGGACCGGCTTTCGGGTCCTTCGACCATGCTGGCACCAGGCCCCATCGCATCATCGAGAGCTCGCGGCTCTTACCATCCTGCCGAACAACGGCAACTTTTTGCGTCGGGGCGATGTTGTAACGGTGAGACAGCTGGGGTTCGCGCAGCAACTCGAAGACTTCGACAAGATCACGAGCTGGCGTTCTGAGAGTGAAGCGGCCACACATGCCGGGATTCTATCGTGCGGCCAGCAGCTCGGGCGACGCTCCCGGGCGCCGAGACAGGAGATGGGCTGCCCCGGGCCGGAAGCGTTCAAATCGCGCCACGGCGGTTCTCGCAGAATTCACTTTACCGTCAACCGGTACGTCTTTCCTCTCCCGAGCTTCGGTAACTCGAAAAAAGATTCCGCAGCCGGGGCAATGTGTGCAAGGCACTTCTTCCGCTGGCTTTTGATGTCATCGCCGTCGGTCGGATTCTTTCGGGCGGTCGTCCAAGACCTGCTGCCCGAAAAATCCCGGCCAGAGGCGGGCTTGAGAACAGTCATCGTCGGAGGGAGGAAGTCTGAGGGTGGTCGATTCAACTGAATGCTTTCACAAAGTGCCATCGCCCCATTGCGGCGGAAGGGCAAGCGGCTGATGCAATTCGTTGTGGCAGTGAATCATGATCTGAAAACCCCGGCCACAGCGAAGGCCTCTTCCGCGATCCGGCGCTTTAGATCAATGCTGTATTGCTGGAGAGTCTCCTTGACCGCCCCGCGGTCGCCTGTTCCATCTGCCAAGCCGTTAGAGGCTATTGAACCCGGCATAGGCATCGGCATGCAGGAAACAGGCGGCATGGGATTCGGATCGGCCGTTAGGCCGATGCCCAGGCTCGCGACAGCACCTCGGCTTGTTCCAATACAGTCTGGGTAGCTTTCTCTTGCTTATCCGGGGGATACCCGTAACGACGGAGGATGCGTTTGACCAAGATTCGCAAATGGGCGCGCACGTTTTCCCTCACAGTCCAGTCAATGGTGACGTTGTTGCGGACAGCGCGGACCAGTTCCTGGGCGATGGTCCGCAAAGTTTCGTCACCGAGGACCGCGACAGCACTGTCATTGACTTCCAGGGCGTCGTAGAACGCCGTTTCTTCCTGAGTCAGGCCCAGCTCTTCACCGCGGCGGTCGGCTTCTCGAAGGTTCTGGGCCAGGGCGATCAACTCCTCGATCACCTGTGCTGTTTCGATGGCCCGGTTCTGGTAGCGCTTAAGCGAATTCTCCAGCATTTCAGCGAAAGATCGCGACTGGACGACGTTCTTTCCCCGGCGCGACTTGATTTCCCCTTCCAACAGCTTGCGGAGCATTTCCACCGCCAGATTCCGCTGGGGAAGACCACGAACCTCGGACAGAAACTCGTCGGACAAAATCGAGATGTCCGGTTTCTTCAAGCCGGCTGCCGCGAAGATGTCGATTACTTCGTCCGATGCGACGGCCCGAGAGATGATCTGCCGGATCGCGTGGTCGATCTCGTCGGGGCTGCGCCGGTCGGCCGGTGCGCTCTTGGACAGAACGGCCTTGACGGCCTGGAAGAACCCCACGTCGTCGCGAATGGCCATCGCCTCGTCGTGTGGCACGGACAGCGCAAAGGCCTTTGACAGTTCGGTGACCGCCTTTATCAAGCGTTGCTTTCCGTCGGTCTGAACAAGGACGTGTTCCTGGGCTGCGGGCAATACCGATAAGCGCTGTTGCGGTCCACCGGATTTCCATGCGGACCAGTCGAAACCGTGGAAGATGCCGCAGCACACCTCGTGTTTCTCCAGCATCACAGCTACGGCTTCTTCCTGATCGATGGCTGTTTTGCCTGTGCCTCCGCTTTCCGTGTAGCTCGCCAATGCCTGTTTGAGTTCATGCGCTAAGCCCAGGTAATCCACGACCAGGCCGCCGGGCTTGTCCTTGAACACGCGGTTGACGCGCGCTATGGCCTGCATCAGCCCGTGGCCGCGCATTGGCTTGTCCATGTACATCGTGTGGAGGCACGGCGCGTCGAATCCTGTCAACCACATGTCACGGACGATCACGATCTTGAACGGGTCCTTCGGGTCTTTGAATCGCTTGGCCAGTTCCTCCCTTCGCGGCTTGTTGCGGATGTGTGGCTGCCAGTCGGCGCCGTCCGCCGCAGAGCCTGTCATCACAATCTTGATGATCCCCTTGTCATCGTCCTGGTGGTGCCAGTCCGGTCGGATGCGGACGATGGCGTTGTACAGATCGACGCAAATTCGCCGGCTCATGCACACGACCATCGCTTTACCGTCCATCGCCTCCAGGCGGCGCTCGAAATGGGTCACTAAGTCTTGGGCGATCAACTCGACTCGCTGCTCCGCACCGACCAGGGCCTCCAGTGCGGCCCACTTGGTTTTTAGCTTCTCCTTATGTTCGAACTCCTCGCCTTCGGTCGCCTCCTCGAAGTCCGCGTCGAGTTTGGGACGCTTGGTTTCATCGAACTGCAACTTCGCCAAGCGGCTCTCGTAGAAAATGGGGACTGTGGCCCCGTCTTTCACGGCTCGTTCGATGTCGTAAATGCTGACGTAATCACCGAACACGGCCTGCGTATTCTTGTCCGTCAATTCAATTGGCGTGCCGGTGAAACCAATGAAAGACGCGTGCGGCAGGGCTTCGCGCATGTGCCGCGCGAAGCCGTCAATGAAGTCGTATTGGCTGCGGTGGGCTTCGTCTGCAATGACCACGATGTTCCGTCGGTCTGAGAGGAGTGGGTGTTGATCTTCCCCCTCAGTCGGAAAGAACTTCTGTACGGTTGTGAACACCACACCGCCCGACGCCGTGTGAAGAAGATCACGCAGGTGCGCTCGGTCTTGTGCCTGCTCAGGCTGCTGTCGGAGCAGTTCGTGACAGCGAGCAAACGTCCCGAAAAGCTGATCGTCCAAATCGTTGCGGTCGGTGATGACAACTACAGTCGGGTTTTTCATAGCCGGATGGAGCACGACTCGCCCGGCGTAGAAGGCCATTGTCAGGCTCTTGCCGGACCCCTGAGTGTGCCAGACGACACCGACGCGCCGGTCTCCGCTTTCACCGGCGGCCGCTACGGTTGATTCCAGTGCTAGGTTGACGGCGTGGTATTGGTGATACCCAGCCATCTTCTTGACTAGCACTCCGCCGCCCACATCCTCAAACACGACAAAGTAGCGAATCAAATGGAGAAACCGTCGTTTCTCGAACACGCCCTGCAGCATGACCTGGAGCTGTGGCAAGCGCGGATCGGCGAGCCCTTCACCTTCAATGGTCCGCCAGGGTGCGAAACGCTCTCGGTCCGCGGAGATTGTCCCAATGCGAGCGTCAACACCATCCGAAATGACCAGCGCTTCGTTTAACGCAAAAAGCGACGGTATTTGTTGTTTGTAGGTCTGAAGCTGATTGAACGCCGACCAGATCGTGGCGTTCTCGTCGGCAGCATTTTTCAGTTCCATTGTTACGACCGGTAATCCGTTGACGAACAATACGACGTCGGGTCGGCGCTCGTTGCGATCTTCGACGACGGTGAACTGGTTCACTGCAACGAAGTCGTTGTTGTCCGGGTTATCGAAGTCCAACACCCGGACCAAGTCACCGCCGATGGTGCCATCCGGCCGCTGATACTCGACAGGGACGCCCTCGACTAGGCATTTGTGCGTGAGATGGTTATTGGCGAGCAGCGACGGCAAATCTGGTCGCGTCAGCTTGCGGAATGCCTCCTCAATCGCATCAACCGGCACGGACGGATTTAAACGTTGAAGTGCTTGCTGAAGCCGCCCTTTCAAAATTACCTGGCCATAGTCGTCCCGCTCCGCCCCCGGCTCGCCCGGGGCAATGTCCGGCCCGAAAAGGATCGTGTAGCGCATGCTTTCCAGCCATGCCAGCGCGGCCTGTTCGACGACGGATTCAGAAAAGTCGTGGGAGTTCATGTGATTCACGCCGCTTGTTCAGTTACAAAATCAGCTTCCGACAAACCGACTTCCTTGGTGATTGCCTCGAGAATGCCTGCGCTTCGCTCAGCCACGAATGAGGAGTAGCGACGATAGTCCAGCATCGCTCGATCAATCAGTGCACGCTTCAATTCCTTTGCTGGAACATCTTTAAAATACTCCGCAGGATGCCTGTTGCTCTTGTTGGCATTCTTCCCCTTTGCCAGAATCCAGAAATTGGCGAAGTGCTCGATCTTGGCATGATCGATTCCTTTCTGCCGCAGACTTGACCTCGGGAAGATGTGGTCGACTTCCGGCGCATTGTTCGGGTATTGAACTTTAGCTCCAGTGTGCTTTTGCAACACATGCAATGCAAGAGTGGGGTTTCCTTGTACTAACTCCGCCCCGTAGGCATGCACGCGCTCCCAGTAGCGAACCCAAGCCACCATTTGTTCAAACGGAAAGGTTGCGTCACCATCTTCTACCAGTGGTTTCATTTCCTTTCGTATGAAAGCACCTAGGCGGCTGTCCGCATAACGTGAGAAGGGCTGCGTGAAGCCAAGCAAGTAGAATGCCTTGCGCGCGCGCTCGCTTTGGCTGTTTGGGACTTGGTGTTTTGTCTGATGGAAAAGGTAATACACCAATGGGATAAGGGTGGCGTTTCCACCGATCACTCCAGAACTCTGGCACCAACAGTCTCGCACGACAAAATCGATTGTCGATCTGATGGCATTGCAGCACCGGTTGAAGTTCTTTCGCATCAAATCGACTTTTGACTGGCTGCGCAGGAGTTCGAGGTCGAACTTGGTTCCCAGATCGGAAACAGCGAACAAGCAACGGATTACGAAGTCGGTGTCAAGATCGAACGAATTGCCTTTGTTGATCTGGCGGACCAATTCAGGCAATGCTTGCGAAGATTCCTTCCAGCGCAATTTCAAAATACTAAAGATGAGGTCGGAACGGCTAAGCGGGGTTCCTTGCCGGTTGATGCGAACAAAGATTTCGAGTACGTCCGCTTCTGACTTTCGTTCCGGGCTGTCCGACGGAAGGTTCTCGTCGATGACGGACGCCTTGAGCAGGTTCTCATTCTTTGTGAGCACCTCGTCGAATCGGGCAAGGTTCGATTCCACGCGGAGTTCGTCTTCTTCATTCAGCCCCAAGTCGGTCACGAGTTGCTTGCGAAGTTTTTGGCGCGAGGTGACGCCAAGGCCGAATAACGTCGACACAGAAATAAAATGCTCAGGTAAATACCAGTCTGGCCGTTCGTCGGCAGGCTGCGACGCAACCTCCTCGGAGGATGCATTGCATTCTTTGATCTCGTTGTCATCGGCAAATTTGAAAACATATCGCTGTTGGCTGAAATCATCGCCGGGGCGGCCACTCAGGACATCGAAATAAAGGCGTTGCCCATCATAGGAGCCGTATAACGCCACAAATAACGACTGGAGTCGCTGTTGCCCGTCGAGGACAACCTTGAGCTTTTGCCGTTTCTTATTATCGTGGAAAATGTGTTTGCCGTCGGGTTGGTAGTCCTGGACAAATCGCCGAAACGGAATGTCGGCGTAAGTCTCCCAGAGCAAAGCGATGCCGACCGGGTATCCCCGCATGATCGAGTCCAAAAGGGTCGTGACACGGTGGGTTGCCCACACAAAATTGCGTTGGATTGCCGGAAGGACAATCTCTTCTTCTTTGACTTGATTCAGCAAGGTGATGATGTTCATTGGATTGCATCGCTTCCGTTTGTGGGTGGCCCCTGTTCGTCTTGGTCGTCGGTTGTGTAGTCCGCTAGCAGGTCGCGGTATGCTTCTAGGTCCACGGCGTACAAGACTTCACTTGGCCGGTACGGCGGTAGGGCAAAGATCTGGATCGGCTTGTTCTCTTGATCGATCCATTCGTCGAATTCCGCATGGTCGCCGAATTCCAATCTCGTTGGGGTCGGTCGCGACAAATCTGCTTGGTGGACCCGGTAGAGAAAACCGATCATCGCATCGGCGGCTTGAGCGGCGAGTAGTGCCTGAATAGCTTCCATCGCCGGTCGTGGCGCATCACTGCCGTGCGACGCGAAACCGAAGGCGTTTCGGAGTTCGCACACGCCTTGCAATGCCGTGTTTAACCCACTTAGGGTTTGTTGGAGACTTTTGCGCGCGTCACCGTCGGAGGCCATCGCTACGGGAAGAAATGGTACGCAATGCGAGGCCGTCTTGAAGACCTTGCCAAGGTCGTCGTCCTTTTCGAAGCTACGTCCTCTTTCCGTGATGATGGTCTTGCACGCGCTCTCGACCAGAGTTTTCGCAAGGTCGAATGCGAGTCCGGTATTCTCGACGACGGCGGATTCCAGGGCCTTGACCTGTTCCTCGATGTGTAGCAAGCCGCCCGCAATTGCGGCGCGAGCGCTATACATGACGAAAGCCGATTCTTGGGTGGCGGTCGCCATTCAGACGCACCTCCCAACTATTCGCTCCACGTCCGACACCCTCACCCCTCCGTAAATCAGCTGCGGCAACAGAGTGTCCCTAAGGGCGCCGAGCGTGCGGGACTGCGTCATCGCTTCCTTGATCCGGTCGAATATCGGCGACACGAGCTTGCCGAGATGGTCGAACAGGGGCGAGTTGACGTTCGGTGTAGCAATGCGGTATTTGCCGAGACTGTCAGCGGGGACTCGCTGTCGGCCACTCGAACCCGTCATCTGCTGGATGGCGAAGGCTCGGAAGTCTTCGCTGCGGGCAAGGAGATACGCGAAAACCGGCGGGATCATTCCCTTCGGCCGAAGGACGATGTACTCCGTCGATCCCCAGCCCACCTCGCCTTGGGCCAGGAAATCGACAAACGCCGTCTTGCCGTTTTCGAGGCAGGGTGTGATTCGTGCCACCAACGTATCGCCGTTCACGAACTTCATTCCCGATCCCATTTCCCGCATTACCCACGATTCTGGGGACGGCCCCTGCGTTGGCATGTTTGACATATCGAGATAGGGAGCGCGCGTTCCCCTCGAAAGTGAGCGCGTGGGATTGACGTGGAATACATCGGGCAGCGGCCGCGCCTGCCACCCCCGTGGAATCGCGCCCAGTTCGGAATCGTCGAAGGCGTCGGGGAAAAGGCCCGCAAGAGCGGGCGTGAGGCCCGGTGGCGTGTGGCCAGCGGTCTTAGCGCGAACCGGGTCAAAATCCGCGAACCAGCTCTTAAAGATCGCCCGCGCCATTGCCTCCAGCATCCGATTCATCCGGCGATTAAATTCAATCTTGTTGTCGAGTGCCCCGAGGATGCAGGCGATGGCCTGTTGCTCACGCACATCTCGGGGGGCTGGAACCTCGAACGATTCGATCATGCCCTTGGTGAGTGCATTGCGAGTTCCTCCCGATCCTGCCCAAGACAACATCATCTCCTGCATTTGAGGGGTCACGAGAAAGTAACGAAGGTAGAGCGAATCAAGATTTTGCGGGTCGGGTCGGATAATCGCAACGTGTTGATTCACTCGGGCTGGGAGAACAGAAGGATCGACTTGGCAGCAGCGCGCCACAGAGTCACCTGTAATATTCAAAAGTACGTCGCCGCGTTGCACCTCAACATTGCGAAGCTCTTCGGCGTGTTCGGAGGTGATGTAGGTAAGCCCGTCGTGCTGGAATCCATCGTTGTAAACGTTCTGGCTACGAATCAGCGCGACCTCCCCGGCGTCGAGATATACGTTTGCCCCCCCTCGGGGTGTAGCTCCGCTGCCGATTTTCTTGCAAACAGCACCAAGACGATGAGTGACCCAGCCGTTAACCGCCATAGCCGATGTCCTCCAAGTTGGCCCAGATGATTTCGTCCAGCTTGGCAGATTGCTCCGTCTGTGCCCGAAGCGCGGCGGTTAGGCTCGCCATTTTTTGGTCGAAGGCCTCATCATCATCCTCGACCTCCACTGCGCCTACGAAGCGGCCTGGTGTAAGGATGTCGCCGTGGTGTCGGATGTCGGCGAGCGTGGCGGATTTGCAGAATCCGGGGATGTCCAAGTACGCCAGTTCTCTACGGTCCCGGGTTACCTTGTCGGGCTTATCCCCTCGCCAAGCGTGGTAGGTGTCGGCGATCTTCCGAATGTCATCGTCGGTCAGCTCGCGGTGCACGCGGTCAATCAGCGTACCCAGCTTGCGGGCATCGATGAACAGTGTCTGGCCTCGTCGGTCGCGGAAGCGGCCGTTCTTTTTGTCGCGGGCAAGGAACCACAAGCAGACCGGAATCTGAGTGCTGTAAAAGAGCTGGCCAGGCATGGCGACCATACAGTCCACCAGATCGGCCTCAATGATTGCCTTGCGAATGTCGCCCTCGCCGGATTGGTTGGACGACATCGAGCCGTTGGCCAGGACGAAGCCGGCCAGGCCAGTCGGGGCCAGATGGTAGATGAAGTGCTGCACCCAAGCGAAGTTGGCGTTGCCAGCCGGCGGCGTGCCGTACTTCCAGCGTTTGTCGTCCTTAAGCAGGTCGCCGCGCCAGTCGCTGTCGTTGAACGGCGGATTGGCCAGCACGTAGTCGGCCTTAAGGTCCGGGTGTAAATCACGGTGAAAGCTATCGGCGTGCTCCTTGCCGAGGTTATTTTCAATCTGACGGATCGCCAAATTCATTTTCGCCAACCGCCATGTGGTGTGGTTGGACTCTTGGCCGAAGATGCTTATGTCAGTACGCGCCTTGCCGCCATTGCCGTTGCCGGAGGCATGCGCTTTGACGAATTCGACCGACTGGACGAACATGCCGCCGGAACCACAACAAGGGTCGAAGACGCGCCCCTTGTACGGGGCGAGCATTTCGACGAGAACGCGCACGACACACCGCGGTGTGTAGAACTGGCCTCCCTTCTTCCCTTCGGCGCTGGCGAATTGCGAGAGGAAGTATTCGTATACCCTGCCGAGGATGTCCTTCGAGCGGCTCTCCTTGTCGCCCAGGCCGATGTTGCTGATGAGGTCGATCAGCTGGCCGAGCCGCTGCTTGTCGAGACGCGGGTGTGCGTAGTCCTTCGGCAGCACGCCCTTGAGGGAGGGGTTGTCGCGCTCGATGGCGAGCATGGCGTCATCGACGATCTTGCCGATCTTGGGTTGTTTGGCGTCGGCCTTGAGGGTGGCCCAGCGGGCCTCCTTAGGCACCCAAAAAATGTTGACGGCCCGATATTCGTCCGGGTCTTCGGAGTCGGCTCCCTCGGCGCGCTGGGCCTGGAGTTTCGCGTGCTGTTCGTCGAATGCGTCGGAGATGTACTTGAGAAAGATCAGCCCCAGGACGACGTGCTTGTATTCGGCCGCGTCCATGTTGGAGCGCAGCGCATCAGCGGCTCGCCACAATTCGCTCTCGAAGCCGAGATTGGCTCCGTTGTCCTTGGCTCCGTCGTCTTTTGCCATAAATTTAGGTTCCTTGTATTGGCATCGCGTGGCCTCAATCAGCGGTCTTGTGAGCGACTCCGGCGAGCCTTGTCTCCGTTTTGCAATTCGGACATGTGATAATTGGTTCAGTCATGGTTGCTGTTCTGCGCGTTTCTGGGGCAATATCTTCGCATCCCGGATAGCACCCGAAAAAGTCGAAGTCAATGCGGCGACGCGTGTTGTGCTCTAAGATGAGCAGCTCAATGCCCATAAATTTCTTTCCGGCGAAGGAACGCAGCTGGCCCACCTTCAAGGACGTTTTGCGCGCATAGTTTGGTCGCCTCGGTGTCGATTGACCCGCGTTCCTTGGCCTTTCCACAATCATTTTCGCGGCACATGGGAAGGATCAGCTCGGAATCCCCAAGGACGGCAATATTTGCGTTGTGGGTGACGAGAATTACTTGACGCCTTTCTTTGATTGCACGCAAAGTGGTGACAATGCTTGAGAAGATGAACGCGTTGTCAAGATCGTCTTCCGGCTGGTCAATCACCAGTGGCACGTTGGACTCGGCCAGCATGGCGATGGTTAGAAGAATCGTGTGACGCTGCCCATCCGAAAGCTGGAGCACGGGGATTTCCTTGGCTGGCGTGGACTTAGTGCGAACCGTGATGATAGGTTTCGGTTGTTTCGCGAGTGCCTGAAGGTCAAACAAAATGTCCCAATAGCACAGCTTGTCGACGATCTTTTCGGCCCATTCGCTCGATACCTTGGCCGTCGTCGTAATCTTCATGTGGTTGCGCGCCAGAACCAAGTCTGCAAGCTCTGACGGCGTAATGCGACTGCACACGTTTTCGATCACGTTGTCCTGAAGGTAGGTTCCATGCATCTTGGACTGCATGAACTCCTCGAACTCTGCTGTGATTCCCGCGTCATCGTACTTCACGAAAACAGTGTAATCCTTGATTGTAAGAGCCAGATTTGCGTTGATCCCTTTAAGCTGCGCCTTTCGCCGCTCCGTCATTTTGTCCCGAACTTCCTTTAGCTCCGCGCGCAGTTTTTTCCGCTGCTCCCGGCACTGTTTGAGCTCGTCGGAGCGCTGCTCCACTGCAGCAATTTCCCTGGCAACTGACGTTTTCTGGCGAAGCAACAATTCGAGACCGGGAATGTCGGTGGCAAGCCCACGGGCTTTCAAGTCGGCAAGCTTCGTTGCCACAATGCCGCTCATACGTTGATGGCTGCCTTTTAACTCTCCGGCCAGTTTCGTAAGTTCCTTCGCGCAGGACTTCAGCAGTGCGTTTAATTCCAATTCCTTCTGCTTAACCGAGGCATTATTCGCAGCAAGAACAGCCTTCATCGCCTCCATAGTTTTCTTAGACGCTGCGTCGTCCGTACACACGCCAGCAGTCGCGAGAATTTGGTCGAAGTTACGCTGGATTCCCGATAGCGTGTAGCCGTTTGTGTATTCAGTCGACATCGTCTCGATGGCTTCGCGAACGGCTTTCTCGGAAGCGAGCTTGCTTTGCGTTCCGATAACTTCGCGCAGGTTGCCCTCCTCTGCCACTTTCAGCTTCTTCTCAATGTCCTCCAGCGACCTCTTCTTTGCGGTCAACTGCTGGAAGGCGCTTTCGAGTGGCTTTAAGCGACCCGCATTCTCCCGCAGGCTCGTCACAAGCGATTCCTCGGTCTCAACAAGGTCGCGTAGGTTCGTATGACGGTCCAAGAACTCCTGAAATAGCTGGGGGTTTTTAAGGGGGTCCTCAGCAACCTTGGCAAGCTCGCCCTGGCCGAAATACTCGATGCGGAACGCATCAATCGGGACATCGATGACAGATTGATCTTCCTTGGCCTTTACCTCGATGTCGCCGCCACGCGTGCGAACGTAGCGGTATAGGACACCGTTCTCGTCCTCGCAGAACAGCGCGACGGAATCCGGGCAGTTATCGTAATCGCCGAATTCATCATTGAGGCCGAAAGCATATGCAATCGCCCGGATCGCCGTAGATTTGCCAGTTCCTCTTCCACCAATAAAGCAATTGAGGTTATCGCTGAAATGAATTGTTTCTTCATGGAGAAAGCCGCCAGTGATTGCCACCCCGCGAACGCGGGGGATGGAGTGCGGTACAGAAGCGCACGCACGCACGCGGGCCGTGGGATCTATCAGCGCAATGCGCAGCGCATTAAAACTGAGTTCCGCAAGCTTGATACGAGTCCAGGGCTTGCTCGGAACCTGGTGTTGAAACCGCTTCATCGAATGCGCGTCGGAACCCTGTACGTGAGCGAGGTGATGGCGTGCAGAAAGCTCAGGCACCAACTGCCGGGCGCTAAGCATCTTCTTGCGCTCGGCTCCCGCGGAGCCGGCCTCGTCGTGTTCGGAATACCAAAGGAGGGCATCCACTGTATCGCACTCCAAGCCGTAGAGGCCGGGGCTGGTGATGATGTCCTTCTTCCAATTCTGAAAACCGGGAGCGAACATGGCGAAGCCCGTCTTTTCCCGGTCGATGTGCGCCGCGATGCAGATTCCCCCTAGCCTTTCCGCTTCGGCAATGGTGTCGGCCATTGACTTGGCAGTCCGGGCGTTATCGTCACCACTGTCGCCGATTAGGTCGAGCCGCGATATGAACTTCGCTAGGTCGGCGGTACGCTCAGGCGCGAAGTAAACGAGAAGGTGGCCGTGAGCCGTGGTGACTTCGACGCCCGGCAGCACAAGGATCTGTCCAGCGTAATGTTCTTGAGCGTGGGCAATAGCGCGCCCGACATTCTTGTCCGAGTTGTGATCCGTGATCGCAATGACGCTTAGGCCTTGCTTTACCGCTGAGTCAACGACGGCCTCGGGGGTCATCGTCGCGTCTTTCACGTCATGCGACGCACCGTACGTGTGGATGTGCAGATCGACGTTGTGGAAGCGAGCGCCGTTATCTAGTTTTTCGATGTCGCTGAAGCGCATTTCCTTTCGGCCCCACTATCCCCTTAATGTGACAAAAACGCAGTAAATGAAAGTCGGATGACTTCCACATCGGGCGGCCTAATCTGGACGACTCCGTCATTTCGATTGGCCTTCGACTTCGAGCATTCCCATTTCTAGTCCGTCAATTTCCAGCAAAGTCTTCCCGGCGATGCCTTGAAGGTCGCCGTACATTCCGGCCGTGGATTCGACGACGCCTCGGATTTGCTCCTCGCGCTTCGCCCAGAGTTTTGTCATCGTCTTGCGTTCTCGCTCTAGGTCTTCCTGCATGTCGGCGAACTTTTCGACGATCGCCTGGATGCGGTGGCGGAACCGCGGACCGGTGAGGTACTGGTACACCAATTCCATCTTGGTCTGCTGCCCTTCTCCCGCCTGACGCGCCGCCGCGAGTTCGATGAGGGAGTGGCGCAGGGCGATGGCGACGGGAATGGCGCAACGGGGACTGGTGACCCAAACTCCGTCAATGAGATTGAAACTGTCAACGTCGTTGGGAAGAACCTGGGAGACGATCAACGCGACTTCCGCTTTTGCGGCCCGTTGGTCGTCACGCAATTTGCAAAGCCATTCGTCGCTCCAGCTTTTCGTGCGTTTGGATTCCCAAAGGATGGTGCCACAGATCCGCGCGTTGGGGCCGATCACGCGGTGGATCAGATCACCACCATGCTCGCCCTTGGGAACCGGCTCAACGCCATCATGGGGAAAGGCGGCGCGGAGGAGCGATTCGAGTTCGAGTTCCTGCACCTCGCCCTGAAGTTGCTGCGATCCCTGCTCGGCCCTGCGTTTGAGGTCTTCGATCTGACGCGCCATCGCGGTGATCGTTTCCTGCTTTTCCGAGACCTTGAGCTTGAGCGCCTCCTCGGCCTCCTGCTTGGCTTTTTCTCGCACTGGGGCGAGGGATTCCTGCACTCTCTTTTCGATGGTGAGATCCATCTCGCGTTGGGCGTCATCAAGTTCGCGTTGTTTGCGGATGAGTTCGGCCTGCGCTTTCTGGGCCTCGGCAAGTTTGGTGTTGCGATCATTCAGCACCTCTTGCAAGTCCGCCAGCTCCTGCGCCTGCTTATCGATGTCGGCCGACAGGAGCCGTCTGGCCTTTGCGGATTCCTCCTTCGCAATGGTCTTTCGCTCGGCTTCGAGCCGTTCGGCGAGCTCGGTGTCTTTCGCTGCGATGCGTTCCTCGTACTGGCGCCGGGTGGATTCGAGGAGCGGTGCCGCGAGCGATTCCGTGAGCCGGATTTCGGTCTTACAGTTGGGGCAAGAGATGATCGGCTCGTTCATGTCAGTATTTCTGCGATTTTCGTGGAAATATGGTCGCACCCCGGATAGCACCCGCAGGGGGCGAAGTCAACGAGGGCACACCGTGAGATAGAGCCCGGGTCAAAGTGGCGCGGGCAACGGCGTACCGGCGACGCTGGATAGCCCCGCATTCTACCGCAGCCCCCGGCGAAATACCCCGGAAATGGCCCGTAGAAGCGCGAAGCGCGACGGGGGCTGTAACCAAGGCGGAGAGCGGGTTTCGATGCTCCTTGACCGCTCTAAATACGATTGAGTGCCGGTCATGGATGACCGGTGTCTAGCGCTCCGCCGCGATGGGTGCGTCATTGGCTTAATTGACGCATTGAGCCGCTGCTATCAATCTGGCCTCCTTCTCGTCTCGCCGTAGCCTGCGTTGAGGGCCGCAAACGCAGGCTGGCGGCGGTTTTCACGGTGAAACACGTCCTAAGCTGTGCTTAGGGAAGACGTGTGACAGGCGAAAATGATTGCAGCATTAAGAGACGCTGTTGGCTTAGAAAGTTCGTTCAGGGCTATCGGTTTGGCGCCGTTCCGCAACGATCCGGTCTTGGAAAGGCGTCTCTGTCGCGATGGCTGGAGTCGGTTCGCCCGGCTGCTTGGAAGCGGCGGGGTCATCTGAATCCGACGCTGGTTCGCCCATAGGAAGACGTTCGGTCCGCCGACGGATGCGAGCCGTGACCGGCTCCTCGGCGGTGGCCTGTTGCTGGCGAATGCGCTGCGGGTCCGCTTCGATGTTGTTGCCAGCCTTGAGGACTTTGATCCGGTCCGCCAATTCGAGGACAGATGGCCCGTCGCCTTCGACCGGTTGATGGGCAGTCGCCGAGAGTCCGGCCTTGAGCTGGTCGCGCAGACCGGTCAGTTCCGACAGATACTGTTCATTGACGAATGGCTTCCCTAGTCGCGTCTGATAATCGCGAAGCTGCGACCCGGCGATGCCGAGGTCTTGCCGGATGCGGTCGCATTCGGAGCCGTAGCCGCCGGCCAGACGTTCCAAGGCATTGAGCACGGCGCGCGGCCCCTGATGTTCCCGTGAAAGCTGTGACTGGCGAGCGATTGCGCCTTCGATGAATACGCTGGGCGGGAATTGAGGATGAAGGACAAGGCCAAAACGCAGACCGCGAAAAACGCCGAGAGGAACGCGGCGTGTATCGCGAACGTCTCGTGGCAAGGCATCCAGTTTGCCGCCCAGGACATCAGAAATCTCCTCGCGAGCAGGTGTGCGACCGCCGATGGCGATCGGGTCGCCGGCGTGATCCGTTACGGTTTGCTGGTCGGCCGTAAGCTTGGTCAGCCGGTCGGACATGCTGGCGATGGTTCCCGGCAAATCGCGTACGCTGCGGCGGGCGACGTATTGCTCATCGAGATGGTTTTTCTTGAGCAGGGTGAGCCGCTGCAATTCGGCGTCGGCTTCGGCAAGCGTCAGCACCGCCGGATTACCCGACGCGATTGCCTTGACCTCGGCGTAGCTGAGTTCCTGGCCGCCGATGTCCTCGGCGCGGCGGGCGGCGTTGTCCCCGGTGATGACCTGGCCGATGAACCGGGCCTTGGTTTCGAGTGCCTGCCACATATAGGCGTCAAAGGATCCTTCGGTGACGTAGCGGTAGACGGCCACTTCCTCATTCTCATTGCCCTGGCGCAGGATGCGGCCGTCGCGTTGTTCGACCTCGGCTGGCTTCCAGGGCGCGTCGAGGTGGTGAAGTGCGACTAAGCGTTTCTGGACGTTGGTGCCAGTCCCCATTTTCTGCGTGCTTCCGATGAGGACGCGGACGGAGCCTTGCCTGACTTTCTCGAAGAGGGCCTGTTTCTTGGCGTCGGATTCGGCGTCGCCGATCGCAGCGATCTGCTGGCGGGGAATTCCGCTTGCGACAAGTTTCCGGACAACGTCGTCGTAGACCGAGTAACCCCACGACGTCGGATTGACGCCCATGTCGGAGAAGATCATCTGCGTGCCTCGTGTCGCGGCCGTTTTCTTCCAGATGGATGCGACGTTCTCGACGAGTCGGTTAACCTTCGATTCCGGAAAATCCGGCGCTTTGGCCGACAGCATCCGTGCGTCGGTTGCCAGTTTCCGTCCATCCGTGGTGATGGCCAGCGCGTTGTCTTCCCTCGGGTCCACCTTTTGCGACCGCAATCGCTCATATCGCCGAACAAGTTCCTGCTGCAGCTCGTGCTGGTCATCCGACATCGGGCAGGCGACGACGATGGCCTTGCCGCCCTCCAGCCGCGGCCGCGGCAGGTCGAGCATCTCGGCAGTCTGCACGTCAGAGAAGGCGCGGAACATCTGCTGGAGTTCCGGCAGATTGGTGAAGCGGGCGAAGCGGCTTCGTGGTCGCAGGCCGGCGCCATCGGGTGAGATTTCCATGGTGTCGATGACTTCGCCGAACGTAGCGGCCCAGGCGTCGAAATGCTCGAGCCCGCGGCTCCTGAGTCCCTCGGGATCGAGGAAACGCTGCATCGTGAACATTTCCATCATGGTGTTGGAAATCGGCGTGCCGGTTGCGAAGGTGACGCCATGGCCGGCGTGCTGCTCGTGCAGGTAACGCGCCTTCATGTAGACGTCGAAGGCCCGCTCAGAGCCTCCGGTCTGGATGCCGGCGACGCGCTCCATCTTGGTCGGCGTCTCCAAATTCTTGAAATAATGCGCCTCATCAATGAAGACGTGATCGACGCCAAGCTCGTCGAAGACCAGCCCGTCATCCTTCTTGTCGCGAGCGAGAAGGTCTTTGAGTCGCTCTTCTCGCGCGGCCTTCTGTTTCTCGATGGTCTTGATGAGGTTGCGATTGGCGCCTCGGTCGGCCGCGTGTTCTCGCAGCAGCTCGTCGTACTCGGCGATTTGCTCGCGCAGGAATTTCTCCTGGTACTCAAGCGACATTCCGATGCGCTCGAAGCTGCTGTGGGTCACGATGATGCCGTCCCATTCGCCGCTGGCGATCTTGGCGGTTAAGAACTTGCGGCGGTCGCGCGTCAAATCCTCTTTGGCGGCGACAAGCAGCCTGGCGTTGGGGTAGAGCTGCATGAACTCGCGGGCGAACTGCTCCAGAAGGTGGTTGGGAACCACGTACATCGGCTTCTTGAGGAGCCCGGCCTGCTTCATCTTCATGCCGGTGGCGGCCATCGTGAAGGTCTTGCCCGCGCCTACGGCATGGGCGAGCAGCGTGTTGCCCGAACTCATGCCGCGCCAGACCGCGTCATCCTGGTGCGGCCGCAGCCGGATGGTCTGGTTCATGCTGGGAAAATCAAGGTGCGAGCCGTCGAACAGACGGGGACGCAGGTTGTTGTAGGTGTCGTTGTAGAGCCGAACCAGCCGCTCGGTGCGTTCCGGGTCGGTAAAAATCCACGAGCGGAAGCGTTCCTTGATGAGCTTTTGTTTTTCGCGGGCCGCCAGCGTCTCCTCCTGGTTGATCACGCGCTCTTCGCGGTCGCCGTCGCGGAACGTGTCGTAAATCGTCGGCGACTTCATGTTGAGGGCGAGTTCGAGCAGCCAGCAGCCATTGGCGCGGGCTGTCCCGTACTCGGACGTCGCGGCCACCGACGCTTTGGCCGCGTAGCCGGCATCGAGGCTCCAGACGGCATCCTTTTTAAGATGCGCGACCGGAACGCTCGAAGGATCGACGCGGAATAATTCGGCGGCGAAGGCCTGAAAGTCGGATTCTGGTATCCACGGCGCGCCGAGGCCGGCATCGATGTCGCCGGGCAGCACGTCCTCGGGCTGCACGCGGCTTAACGCCTCGGCGTTGCGGGCGTAGTCCGGGCCGGCGCGCTCGGCTTTTTTGAGCTTCGCCCGCACGTCGCCGGAGAGATAGGCGTCGGCGGTCTGCCAGCTATTGGATTCAGGATCGAGGAAGATGAGATCGCCCAGCTCGCCGATAATCTGCGGCGGAGGTTTCCCGTAAAGGGCGGCGATGAATGGCAGATCGACCGCGCCGCGCTGGTTGAGTGAGACGAGCAACCCTTCTTCGGCGCTCTGGACCTGCGTGATGGGCGGCGTCTTGCCAACCACGTCTTTCGTCATGATGGCGGCTTTGGCCGCCTTGCCGGTCACCTCGTCATAGTCCTCCAGCGACATGACGAGCATGGCGTCGGGGTCTTCCCGGAATTTGACGAGATTCGGCATACGGCGGATGACATTGCCATCGGAAGTTTCGCCAAAAGTCGTCTTGTTGATCGGGCCGTAGCTGATGACGAAGCGGTCGTATGCTCGGTTGAGATCCCGGCGGGCTTCGTCGCGGTTGGCATCGGGCCAGCCTTCGTTCTGCGATTGGAGGACACGCCGCGCCCGGTCGCGCAGTTCGATGAGGGCCGCCAGACGTCGGCCGGTCAGCGCTCCATCGGCTCTTAGAGTCGAGCCGCCATAGACGACGGGGATTCCTTGCCCGCCCTGCGACTGATAAATGACACGGTCATCTCCGGCGAAGAAGCTGCCTTCGGTGATGTGGCGCTCAGGCGGCGGTGGCGTGAAGTGCTGAGCGGGTTTGGTCTCAACCTGGGTCGCCTTGCCTTTGGCGAATTGCGGCAGGCGAGTGATCGCGTGCTTGAGTTGTTGCGGCAGATCGCCATTGCTGTTGACGCTGTACCCATCCCCTCCGTAGAGCGTGTCCTTGCGGCTCCAGTGGCCCAGGACCATTTCAGGGTGGTTGAGGAAGTAGCGATTGACCGGGACTTCCACGCCCTCAATGGAAAGCGGGGCAATTCCCAGCCACTCTCGATCGGCATGGTGGGCCGGCTCGCCTTCCGCCCGCTTACGAAGGAAAAGAATGTCGGTGACGACGGCGGTGCCTTCGCGTTTGAAGGCGTCGGAAGGCAGCCGGATCGCGCCCACGAAGTCGGCCTTCGAGCCGAGATACTCGCGGATGGCGGCGTTTTGTTTGTCGAGGGTGTAGTGCGATGTGACCAGAGCGAGGACGCCGCCGGGCTTGAGCGCGTCGATGCTCTTGGCGAAGAAGAAATCGTGCAGCGACAGCTTCTGGCCGCGATAGTCGAGCTTGAGGTCGGCGAAGGGCACATTGCCGATCGCCGCGTCGATGCTGCCTTCCGGCAGGCGCGTGTCGCGGAAATTCTCGATGCGGATGTCGTGTTCGAGATGGAGCGCTCTTGCGATGCGGCCGGAAATGGAATCGAGCTCAATGCCGATGAAGCGCGTCTCTGGTCGCGCTTGGCTCATGAAATTCCCGATGCCGCAGCCCGGCTCGAGGATGGTGGCATCGTCGGGTACGCCTAATCGGCCGATTGCCTCGTGGATCGAGGCGATGACAGCAGGTGATGTGTAGAAGGCGTTGAAGGTGGTGCGCTTGGTGCTGTCGTATTCGTGCGGCGTGAGAAGCGTCGTCAGCTCGTCGCCCAGGGCCTGCCAGCCGGGGTCTTTGTATTTGCCCGTGACTGGATCGGGGAAAATTGACAAGGCTACCGGCCCGAACCCCGAAAAGAGGGCAAGCGTGTCCTTCTCCTCTTTATTAGGGGGCCGCCGCTCGGTCTCGATGCGTTTAAGCGTGCGGATGGCCGCGATGATGTCGCGGGCCTTGCCCTTCTCGCCGCTGGCCACCGGGGATTGCGATGCGGGGCGTTCGGGAGTTGAACCCCAGGGACCGGGATCACCGGATGTCGGCGTGACCCCCGGAGACGGGTCTGGACGTTTGGATTCGGGCGGGGGCTTATTGGGAGGGGCGTCAAAGAGCGAGCGTTGCTTGCGCGATGCCGTTAGCCGCGCGACGTAGGACGGCTGATATGTGCCATTGCCTGGTCGAGGGAGAGCGCTTCGCTCTCGTCCTGATTCGACTCGGAGGGCAAATGATCCTGCAGATCCTTCAGCGCCAGCTCCATTGCTTCGCTCGCGATCTGGATCTGGTCGCTGTCCGGCTTCGCCTGCAGCAGGCGATCCTTCCAGTCTTCGTGGCTGTCCTTCAGTTCGCCGGCGTAGAACTCCAGCGTCGGAAGCAGTTTCCGGCTCTGCCGGAGTTCTTCGCGCATCCGTGGTCGCTGTTCCAGCATTTCCAGAATGATGGTCTTGTACTGCATGGTCTCCTCCTTCGTGATGAACAATGTTAGCGCTTTCGTGTGGCTCAGGCGAGTGGCCTGGGTCGGTCGGGAATAATGGCGGCTGTCGCCAGCCTGGCGGTTTGCGCGGCATAGTCAGGAACCATCGGTTGACGGTTCCCGACTATCGCGATTGGCCCGCCGGGTCATTTTGACCTGCCACGGTCGTGGTCGGGCGAGCCGAAGGCGTCTTTCAGAACCTGGGCTGCCGCAACGCCGGCCATAATGATCATCGAGCCAATGGCGACGTATTGCAGGGTCATCGCCAGCCGCTCATTCTTGCAGTTTCTGGCCATGGCTTGAGCCTCAGGGCCCAAGTCGCGCAGGTAGTAGGTCGGGGGTGTAGACATGGCGAGGCTCCACGATCAGAACGGAATGTCCTGACCCGTCTCGATGCCTTTCTCCTGCCGAATCATGCCGCGGATTTCCTGATAGAGCCTCTCCGCTTCGATGCGGACGCTCATCGCGGAGTCAGGCGTGAGCGGGTGCGCCCAAATCTTGTCCGTGCGGTTCCACCGAAAGCCCGCTTCCTTCATCTTGTCGATGACGGCCTGGCTCGGCTTGTCCTCCGGACGCCCTTCGCCAAACTTGATGGCTACCTGGCGGTCGCGCTTGCTCTCGAAGAGCCGGACTCCGGCTGCTACGTCGACCGCAATCTCGAAGGGGTCGGCGATCGATACGGGTTTCTTTCTGCCAACTCTTTCGGCAAAGCTGCGTTCGTCTCCGCCCGCGTCCGCCGCCGATGGTTCGGCGACGGCGGTGGGCGTTTCCGGTGAGTCTTGGTCTGGTGTGTGGTTGTTGGATGACATGGTTTCTTCCTCCCTGATGTGATGCAGGTCAATCTTTAACCTGTGTTAATATTCTACCACGACGCGAACCGTTGCGCAATAGGCTGGCTGCGGGTTTCAGCGTGTCAACACGCGGAGAGTGGCGGTTTTCAAGGGTTTCCGAGCACATAGGCTGTGAAAGTGGCTATGGCAGCCACTTTCAGCGCGACAAGGTAGTGCATTGGTGCTATACTACTATCATGTATGAGCACACTAGACAGTGATATCTATCATCTTCCGGAGGTCGGATTTGTGCGCTTGCCGGATGTGTTGCGCGTGATCCCGCTTGGCAAGACCAGTTGGTGGGAAGGCGTTAGATCCGGGCGTTTTCCGAAGCCAGTTAAGCTGTCTGCACGGTGCACGGCTTGGCGAGCTGAAGACATTCGGCAGCTCATCAAGATCCTGTCGGACCCACCTCAGGCCCACTGATTTGGCTGTCTTACCGGAAGCGGCCATCGACGACGAGGCAGAGACAAGAACCGATTGCCACACGTTTCCGAATCCAGTAGGGTTCGCAACGCTCTCTTGGACTTCGTCGGTTGAGTACCTTCCTACTGGCCTATGAGCAAGGCAATCGTGCAGTGGGTGAAACTGTGGGTGAAGAAGCAACATGAGTCACGATACAGTGCTTATTTATCCGCTTCTTAGCTCCCCATTGTGAATCCTGGCGCCCCAGCCAGCCCTTCATCCGGCGTCGTCCGCAGAAGGCCGCTAAACCAAGCACCAGAGCCGTTCTCGAAGGATTTCCTGCCCCGCGACTGTCCGCCGAAAGTCCTTGACATTCACCCACAACTGTGGGCGAAATAGTGGGTGAAAAGGAGTTCAGGGAAATCTTTCACCCACATCATGACGAAACTGACGGAAATAGCCATTAAGAGCGCGAAGCCGCGCTCAAGCATCAGGAAACTGAGCGATGGCAATGGACTGGTTCTGCTGATCTATCCGAACGGCAGCAGGTACTGGGCATTTAGGTATCGGTACCTCGGCAAAGAGAAAAACCTATCGCTGGGAATTTACCCTGAAGTCGGGCTTGCGGAAGCGCGCCGGAAGTTAAGCGACGCTCGCAAGCTGCTATCCAGTGGGCAGGACCCCTCGGAGGCTCGCAAGGCGCAAAAGCGGCAGGCGATGATATCTGCCGAAAACAACTTTGAAGCAATTGCCACAGAATGGATCGCCGCAAAGAGCCCCGCTTGGACGCCGCGCTACGCCGAGTTCGTAGAGAAGCGGTTGAAGCAGGACATATTCCCAAAACTGGGCGCCCGCCCGATCAAAGAGATCACCGCCCCTGAATTGCTGTCGGTGGTCCGGCTGATCGAAGGACGGGGCGCTTTGGAGCTTGCCCACCGCGTTCTGCAGTGCTGCGGTCAGGTTTTCATGTACGGCATTGCCACCGGTCGGGCAGAACGAAACCCGGTCAACGACCTCAAAGGGGCTCTGAAGACGCACGTCAAAAAGACGTTTGCTCACTTGAAGGCGATCGAGTTGCCTGAATTTGTGCGAAAACTGAGTGCCTACTGTGGCCATCCGCAGACCCGGTTAGCGGTGACTCTGCTCATGCTTACCTTCGTGCGCACGACTGAATTGCGCGGCGCGACATGGGAGGACATCGACCTCGATAAGGGCGAGTGGCGCATTCCCGCCGAACGCATGAAAATGCGACGCGACCACATTGTACCGCTTTCCCGTCAGGCCGTGGCCGCATTTACGGAGCTAAGGCGCCTCAATGGCGGATGGAAGTACGTCTTCCCGAATCCTCACAAGCCGATCAAGCACATGAGCGAGAATGCCGTACTTTATGCTCTCTACAGAATGGGGTACCACAACCGGACAACTGGCCACGGATTTCGACACACCGCATCCACGGTGCTCAACGAGAGCGGCTTATTCAGCCCGGACGCGATCGAGCGGCAGTTGGCCCATGTCCAGGGCAATAAGGTGCGAGCCGCCTACAACCATGCCGAATATCTTTCGGAGCGTCGGGAAATGATGCAGTGGTGGGCGGACTTTCTTGACCAACAGACGGTAAAGGAATAAGCCGCCGCAGTCGCGGCGCAAGCGACTGGTTTGCCCCTCCAGTTCTGAAACGCCTAAGGAATCGATTCCACGAGGGTGGACAAGCCGTGGATAACGCGGTAACTGGCTGCAAGGCGCCTAGACGGCTGCGCGGTGCCATCCAACGGCGCGGCGTGCCTGTGGATTGACAATCCTGACTACCGATTCGTGCTTCGATCGATGTGACGAATGGCACTTTAGTTGCGCTAAAGCTGTTCAGCAGATCACGTTTGGCTTTCTCGTCTCGGCTAAGGAAGCCGTAGGGTTTCGGTCTGCGTTTTCTGAGGCGAGGTTCATTGCGATCGGACTTGCTGCCACTTGGGAATTCCATCGTTGATGGTGGTTTCCTCGGCATAAACGTCACGCTCCGCTCAACAGGTCGACTGCCGCCGATCGTCAAATCGGGCGGCCGGGCTTGAATTCGACCGAAACGCCGTATCGGACGCTCCAAAACCGATGCAAAGCGACCGGCTTTCACGGTAAACTGTTTGTGTGTAAAGGCTTCGATTGTATCTGTCGACGGGTCGGCTAAGGGGCGAAAGGATGCGCAACATGCGCCGTCAGAGCATCCTCAACCACGGTCCATCCTAGTCAGACGACGTCATCGTATGAAGCAAATCAAGAGCGCCTATGAGTTAAGCCAGTCGCAGGTGGCCACGCCCCCGTGCGTAGTAAAACTGTTTTGGCAACTGACGCACTCTCATCGGCAGCGCTTCCAGACAGTGCTTGATCTAGGGGCTGGTGATGGTCGCTTTGCGACCGGTGGAAACTTTGCAAAGTACGTCGGTATCGAAATCGATCGCCGCCGGCTTTCGGGCGCCAAGCTACCAAAGCACGGGCAGGTTCTGACAGGGTGTGCGTTTGAACATTCGGAAGGCAGCTATGATGCATGTGTCGGGAACCCGCCATATGTCAGGCACCACGATATTGAGGCGCCCTGGAAGAGCAAGATCGTCGACCGGATCAAGGCCGATCTTGAAGTAACACTCAACAAGAAATGTAATCTTTACCTGTATTTCGTATGTCTCGGACTGCTTAAGACGAAGGATAACGGCTTGCTGTCATTCGTCGTTCCTTTTGAATGGGTATCTCGGCCATCCGCCGAGCCGGTTCGTGCGTTGATTCGGAGGCACGGATGGGGTGTCAACGTCTATCGGTTCCGGACATCGATTTTTCCAAGCGTTTTGACGACAGCATCGATTACGGTTGTCGACAAAAGCATTACGACTGGTCGTTGGTCCTTCTTCGACATTGACGAGGACCAAAAGGTCACGCCACGCAGGGGGATTGTTGATCATCCAGCCGGCCCGCTCAAATATGGCCTGAGAGGTCAACTGTGGGCGATGCGTGGAATGAGTCCAGGCTCCCAGCGTCTCTTCTGTCTCACGGAAGGGGAGCGGATTCATCACGGGCTACGACCGCAAGACGTTATTCCCTGTGTCACAACGCTCCGCGAAGTCCCACATGGTGTCACGCAATTGACACAGCCGGTCTTCCGGCGCCATTTCGTTCGAGCCGGCGCTCGTTGCTGGCTAGTCAAGTGTCACAGCAAAAGATGCTCGAAAGTCGTGCGCACGTACTTGGACTCGATTCAGCCGGCTGAACACGACAATTACACCTGTAACTCACGTGAGCCATGGTACCGATACGCGGTTCATCCAATTCCGCGGCTCTTGGTGAGTTCCGGGTTCACTGGAACCGGCCCAAAGGTGCTTCTTAACTGCCTTGGGGCTCACGCCGTTGGCGCCGTGACGGGGATACACGGCGATCGTCGATTTGCTTCGCGACAGCTGCATAAGCACTTAGTTGGACTCGCCTTGAACAAGCTTGTCGTCCCTCACGCGAAGTCGCTAAAGAAAATCGAGGTGAGGCAGCTGAATACAGTCCTGAACGACTACGTGCATGAGGCTACGCAGAATGCCGGTCACGGTTCTCGATAAGGGCTTGGTCGCTTTCACGTCCCAAGGGCGCCTGCTCCAGGAACTGGGTCTTCGTCTCGTGGCGAGTCCCGAAGTCGCATTAGTTGAGCTGATTAAGAACGCGTATGACGCTGATTCTCCCGATTGCATCGTCCGACTCGCGAATGCCGACAAGGTGCTTGTCGTAACCGACCACGGTCACGGCATGACCCTTGACGACTTCAAGGCACGATGGATGCAAATTGCAACCGGCACGAAGGCATCAGAACAACGATCTCCACGCTTCTTGCGTCTGCTAACCGGCGCGAAAGGGATCGGTCGGTTCGCCGTTCGTTACCTTGGCGATCAACTGACACTCGAATCTACCGCAGCTGATGCCAAACGAAAGTGTCTCACTACGTTAAGGGCCACCTTTGATTGGCCGGAGCTCGATAAAACCGACGATCTGTCGACCACGCGCATTCCGTATGAGGTGCTGGCTGCGAGTCCCGACGCTGCCACTGGAACGACGTTGACAATCGGAAAGCTGCGGACCACCTCATCCTTCGCGACATCACGGGAGCTTCGAACGAACGTCTTAAAAATCGTCTCGCCGTTAAATGGTCTTGATCAGGGAAGATTTCGGCGCTCAGCGGAGCAGTCGCATAGCGATCCTGGTTTCAATCTTACTCTACCAGGCGAAGACATATCGACCGACACGAACTTGGCTGACGTCGTCCTTCAGCACTACTGGGCACGGCTAACGATCGCACTTGATGGCAGCGACTTGGTATTTAGCGTGTTCTTTCCTTCACATAAGAAGCCTCGCGTGCTTAAGTTGAAGGTTGAGACCGAGATAACTAAAGGCCTGTTTGGCGACGTGCGGTTCTTTCCGCGCAGAAAAGGCGTCTTTCAAGACACTGAAGTAGATGGCAGGATCGCATGGCAGTGGGTTCGCAATAATTCAGGAGTCGCCGTCATCGACCACGGCTTTCGGATGAAGCCGTATGGATTCGTCGACGACGATTGGCTTAGTCTAGATCTCGACGGAGCACATAACGAGCGGGATTGGCGGACCGCAATTGCGAGGCGACGGTTTCCAATTTCCCCAGACCTTCGGCAAAGACCCGCTGACAACCCCGCGCTTAACCTGCCCCATAACGCCCAGCTGGTCGGTGCCGTTTTTGTCGAGAGCAATCGACAACAGCGACCGGCTGAGAGGGAGGACCTTATCCCGGCCATGGACAGAGAAGGCTTGCTGGGAAATGCCGGGCTCGGGCAACTCAAGGAATACGTCCGTGCAGGGATTGAGTTTCTCGCGCACTGTGACAAGGAGGAGCTCACTCGTCTCGAAGCGTTGGAGGCAAAAGCTGCTGCCGAGTCTGCCCAAGCCGATATTCAAAAGGCAATCGCGGACATTCAGGAAAGCGACACATTAGCGCCGGGCGATAAGGCCCGGATCGTTAAGCAATACCGAATGTTCGCTGACCGCCTCAACGAGCAAGAGGAATATGCGGCGCGGTCGCGGCAAGGGCTGATGACGATGGGTCTCTTGGGCGTCGTTGCCGGCTTCATGACCCATGAAAGCGGTTTGATCCTTCACGATCTTGAGCAGGCCAATGATGAATTAAAGCGACTTGCGCGACACAACGCGACTCTCAAACCGGTTGCGGCCAAGCTGACAGAAAGAATTGCGCATTTCGAGGGGTTTATTGACTATTCCAAGCTCTTCATTAAGAAGGCGATGTCCGACGAAGCGAAACCGTTTTCGGCCGCCGGTCAGGTGCGTTACATTATCGATCGTTTTAAGACCTTCGCCGACGAACGGAACATCGACGTAGCATCTGAGGTAGGACGGGATGTCTTGTCGCCGGCGGTTTCTGTTGCAGCCTACAGCGGGATTCTGCTCAATCTGTATACAAATGCACTTAAGGCACTTCTGGCAGTTCAGTCGAGCGTCCATGATCCAAAGATTGTGTTCCGCGCATGGAATGAGAACGACAACCATGTCGTTGAGGTACTAGATAATGGCCCCGGTATACCTCCTGAGTTCCGCAAACGCATTTGGGACCCATTGTACACAACGACGGCCTATCCAGAGAACCCGCTGGGGCCAGGGATGGGGCTCGGACTTACGCTCGTGCGACAGATTGTAAAGGAGCTTGGTGGAAAGGTCGCTCTGCTTGCAAAAGCACCAGCAGGGTTTTCGTCATGCTTCCGAGTGACGCTTCCCTTGTAATGAGTCCTGCCATGAAGATCGTCTTGTTCGAGGATACGCCGGAAAGCGCACAACTGTTGCTTACCGCATTGCGCGCTGCCACAGGTGGGCAAGGAACTGTTGAACTATTTGAAAGCGCCGATGTCAGCGGGGACGGCACTTACGAGGAACGCCTAATTACGACCCTGTCGGCAGCTCCGTATGCTAACGCTACCTTAATTGTAGCGGACCGTGATTTATCGAAGACCGATCGCTACAGGGGCTTATCGGAATCCGTTGTTCGGCGAGCTGCGGATCGACTGGCCACACCGCAGTGCTCGTACTCGAGAGGCGGCGGAATGGATCTCCTTCGCGCGGCAGAAGAGCGCGAAGCGTTGATCGCGGTCTCGATTGCGAAAGGCGAACAGGCATGCGCCGCCGACATCGTGGAAATAGCTATCGGCTTCATGGACCTGCAGTCGAAACTTGCGACGATGTCCACGTCAGCAAACAGACAATCTGCAGGCAAGACGCTCGGCCAGCTTCTAAATAAACCAGAGTACTCAGATAAACTCGCTCTGTATGCCTCCGGAGATCGGAACCGACCGGGGCATGTGCTGCACATGTTTACAGAGCCAGCCGACGAACAAGTGAAGCGGCTGACTTGCCTTTTTGGCTATTGGCTTTGGGATTCCGTCTTGCAGTATCCTGGCGTGGTCGCGAATGCGGTGGCAGCAGCAAGTTACCTGAATATTCTTACCGACACGTTTTGTAATGATCCCGACATTCAGTCGTTGTTTGCTGATGCAAGGTATCGCGGACCGTTCGCGAAGGCCAAGGAGCCGCTTTGGTGGCGCGGCATGCTAGACGATATGGTCGCGCGCGAGCAACTGACTGATGGGCGCGAATTGGCCTCGCAAAAGTTGAAGAAAGACATCGCTCAGAGTCAGTGCTGTGAAGAGCCGTCAATCCCGGCTGGCTATTACTGTATGCTGAGTGGAAGAGCGGTCAGTCTGAAAAACTCGCGCCCCGGCCTCGCGTGGTTTCCCAGGGGCGCAGATCTGGCTCGTTTGAGTCAGTCGCGATTTGAAGAACTCGGACCTTGGCTGTAACACGGGACTGCGGATGACAGGCGGCGTTTTTAGCAAGCTTTGGGGAGTGTACGAACGATTGCTTGCGGCGACTGAATCTACAGCCGCTCAATCGAATGTGGGGACGGTCCGTAGACCCCAGTCGCTTAGCGGTCGATTTCGGCGAGACCAACAAGGCATTGTGTTTGAGTGCGTCATTGTTTTGGAGAATTGGCGGTGGCGGGCGTCGAAAACAAATGAAAAAGTAACGATTGTCGTTCACGTACAAGAGAGTCTGACGGCGGATGGAAACACGCTGCAGCGGTCGACCGTCAGAGTCAGCTATTTTGCTGCAAGAGATAACAATGCCGATTGGCTTCACACCGTTCATTTCGATTTTGGTCCGCAGCAAGCATGTCATCCGACCTTTCATGCGCAGCTTACTGAAGAGGCAGTGATTCCTTCAGGGCAGGATGCGGCTGAACTGGGATGTGACGTCATGTTTGGGACGCGCGAAGGTCGATGCTTTAAGAACGCGCGTATCCCGACATCCGACATGACGTTCTCCTCCGTACTTCTGTGCTTGGCGGCCGACCACATTCGAGCGGAATTCTTTTCACAGTTCAAAGCCGAGATCGTTCAGATTCAGAGAGACATGCCAATGCCGAATTACGATCCTGCGATGAAACAAAGTCTCCAGGCTGACGTGACTCGGATCGGCAGCTCACACTGGTTTGCACACGTGTCATGAACAGCGGCTTCTCCAAATTGTGCCTTCGGCTGCACCTCCTTGCACCCAGCAGTCCAGTCAGTGCGTAGTGGACGAAATCAACGGAAAGAAAGATTTCATTCGCACACCGGTCCGACACATCGGCGCGCCCGACAATCCGCCCGCTGGAATTGGGGCCCAGCTGCCCTGGAAACGGCTGTTTTAGCGCGGTTGGGCGCGAGTGATGGGATATAACGCCAGGATAGAGCTATTTCGCATTGGATGGCCATTTCCGTGACATTGGGGAGTAGAGGCGACGGACAACCCGGCGCCAATGCCCCAAACACTATTCGGGCATCGTTATGGTTGAATTACCTTGATGCCCGTGCTGCCTGGCGATGTCGCCCGGCCGAGCGCCCGATGTCGTCACGGCTTCAAAAAATGGCCCCGAGTGGCGGGCGTTTAAGGCCGCGGTATCGGGGCGGCGTCGCGCGCGTGCGTCAAAGCCAATCCAAAGAATCCGAGCAAGGTGACGCCATCAATTCGCGTTGCCTGCGGGATCGGATGAGGATGCGCGGCGCGACTGATTCTGCCGGTCCAGAAAGCGACGAAAGGAGCGACTGGAACGGTTCCAGCTTGCCTATGCGGAGCATAGGGAAGATGCCTGTACACAAAATGTTTGCAACAGGATTTCAAAAATCCTTAATTGCTGCACCCCTGAGAAACTGCCATTCTCCGGCCGAATACAGGGCTGGAGAGGGTTGGTCGAGGTGTTTGTGACGGTGGGTACGCGACCCCTTCGTGGGGCAAGGCTGCCCTCGGGGCAAGCCGCTGCCCGCCAACGGCAGCGATCGCGTTGGATACGGAGAGCCGGGGGCTCAGACTGTTCAAAGCGGCAAGGCGGCCCGATAGCCCCTTGCCGCGGAATCCGAGACGGGTTCGAGGAGTTCGCGGGATGGGTCCGGTCCGGACGACGCGAGGCGCCTCGGTCTGGCGTCAGTGCGTTTGGCGTTGTGATGCGAATGGGAGCGTGGTACCCATGTTGCATGAGCAACAAACCACAACAAGAATACTCCGCCAGGCTTGCCAAGGCGCTGGCCGTTCTGTGCGTGCGGCACACGTGCCTTGAGGACTTGCACGCCGGTGAGGCGGTCGTCTCCAAGGCGGGCGACTATTCTGACGTCAAAGTCGTCACCCCTGATCGGGAGATTCCTTGGACTGAGGTATCCCGCATTAGCCAGCCAGAAATGAAGAAGCTGATGAGGCAGGTCGTCAACAAACTTTACACCGTGCTGATGAGCCTCGAAGACGAAGAAGCGATGGATCTCGTTTTCCGGCGAGGGCACGATTACGCCCACCATTGGGACGATCCGGAATTCCTGCCGACTTTCCTCAAACCCTTTGTTCCTCCTGATGACGGATCAGCGGTGATGTCGCAGGCGACAAACAAGGGGTGCCCTGCGGCCCAGCCGCCCAATGATTCAGTCACGAAGGGCTAGACGCGGGAGTTCACGGCGTCATGCCATGGGACGGGCCGGTCAGAACGCCGACCCTCCCTTGCGGCAGTTCTATGAGCCCAGGATGGAGTCTGCTTTCAGCAGTTCCTTCGCCCATTCTGTCTCTTCAATCCCCGCTGCGAATTGAACTACGGAATGAAGGGATTCCAGGGCTTCCTCGTTGATGTAGCCATTCGGCGTTTCGCGGATGATTTGTAAGACTGACGCGATGCCCCATAGCTGCTCGCCGACGGCCGCGAAACCCTCGAAGTATTCGTCAACGTACGGAGGGTCGGGGAGTTCTGATGTCGCCTGGTCGAGCAGCTTCATGCTGCGGCCGAGGCGGTTGGCCTCGATGATAAGCAGATTGTACTTCAGTGCGGACGATTGGGTCATGAAGGTTTCTCCTTCGGTTATCGGTTGTTCGAGTGAAGAACCGCTCAAAGTGAGCGGCTCCCGAGATACGTGGCTTCCGGGCCGAAGAGCTGCTCGGCGTCGTAGCCGACCGGCTGGCCGTCATCGCCGAAGAGAAGCGGCGTTGTCTGGATCAGGTCGCGGACCTCGTCTGGATCCCAGCCGAATTCGTCGAGCGGTTCGCAGAGTGGAATGTCGGTGTAAAGCTTCATTGTGGTTCTCCTTCTTCGAGTTTCAGCCGCCCCATGCGGCCTTTACGGGGAAGCGATCCAAACCCGGCCAGACGCTCCTTGGACCTTCCAAGCCGAAAAGCCGAAGGTTCACGCTTTGAAAATCCAAAATTCAAGGTCTGTGAAAGCGGTCTTTTCTGCTTGCCAAGGGCGGCGACGGGTTTAGCTTCCCCTCCTGAAAAGGCCAGTGGCGGCGGTCACGAGAGAGCCGAGGAGAACGCGATAGAATGAAAGTCCGGCACTCCAGCTGAGAGAATGCGAGTGCTCGTGTTGGATCTGACGAGGTAATTTGAAGGCGGCAGATAACCGCTTGCGGCTACGGTACGGCTGCGGCGCCGGTCCGCGGTGGGCAGTCGCTCATCCTGTCAGTGGCCGCGGCGGTCGCTGTGGAGACGGCACTAGAGAGCGGCGATCGCGTAATCATGCAGGCAGGTTGATCCCTCGTTGAGCAGCAACAACGCGACCTCTTCAGCGATGGGATGACGATTGAGGTACCATTCGACCTCGTAATCGTCGCCGTCTTCGGGATGCACCCAGGCGTTGACACGGACCACCATGCCTTTTTGCTTCATGCGACGGTCGCGGGCGAGGGTCTTCTCCCGTTCGACTTTCTCCATAGCAGCCCACTCGGTCTGGATGTCTTTTGTGAAGCATGGTTCGCAAAGACCACGCCGGTTTGTCTTAATTGTCGCCAGATCGAACGCTGGCGTTGAGCATCGCGAGCAAGTCGTGACGCAGACTCGGCGCAAAAGACGTCGCACATCGGCGTCCGAATAGGTGGTTGCGGTTTTCGTGGAATCGGTCAGATAGGCTTCGCCCAAAGATTCGGAATCGCGTCGGTGCAGGGTGACCTGAATCTGTAGCGGGTAGCCGGAGTACATGAAGACGCATGGCGATACCTCAGCCCTGAGCGTTAGACCATTCTCAAGCTTTCGGACGCAGGGTTTGCGGTTTCGCGTGTAGGTGCGTTTCGTGCTGTTCGTCATGGCGGAGTTTCCTTCCTTAGATGGTTAAGGTTGCTTCTCAAAAATCATGCAGACGTCGTGAAGTCCAGGGATAAACGAAGAGCGATAGACCTTCTTCGAGCTGCTGGCACCGTGACTGAAGCGGATGATGTCGGTGCAGTGCTGCTTCAATCCGGCTTGCAGAGCAAGGTGTTTGGTGTAGAACACCAGGGGCACGAAGCCCGCTTCCCGATCTGAATAGTCTCCCATCAGAATGGCCAGCTTGCCGTCGGGTTTGAGGGCTCGGGCACAGTTGCGGATGAACTGGCCGTAGCGCCGCAGGAAATCCTCGAGCGTGGGCGCGCGCGACAGGTCACGGGGATCGTCGGCATAGAGCTTCTGCCGCCAATAGGGCGGATGAGCCCAGATGAATGCGAACATCTCGGTTTCCGGAAACGCCTGCGGATCGCACGCGTCGATGCCGCGGTGGATGTCCCACGACATGCACGGGATGCTGAGTTCGTCGCAGACGTCGCGGCAGGTTTCGCTTCCCGACATCGGATCCAGGCAAATGCCGTTTGGCTTGAAGTAAACGAGCAGGTCGCGAATCAGATTGCCGCCGCAGTTGCCGGGATAGGAGCGGTCTCCGTACTCGCCGGCACGGTGAAAATGGTACAGGCTGGTCAGATGCGGAACGGGGCTGCTGTTTCGCGGAGCACGCGGCAGTCGGGCGTAAACGGGTCGGTGATGCGCCTCTTGCAGAGTTGCGACCCGTTTGTGGCGTGCGGCATAGAAGGGATTGGTGGTGCGGGTGAAGTTTTCCATCGCGGCCTCCTATGCGTCTGAATCGAGCAGGATGGGGACCTCGTTGTCGGCTCCGTCGGGAAACGGGATGATGCTGATGAGGTAGCCGATGCGGTTGACGAGGTGGTAGCCGCTGAGGATGTACTGGTTGCCGTCGTCGCCATCAACCAGAGTCCAGATGGTGCGTGGATTCTGACCTCGGACGAAGGCAAGCTCCTCGCCGAAGGTTTCAAAGAGGCAGCCAGGGCCATCGCCGAATGCGCAGCTTGCGTTGGGGTCGATGTGATTGGCGACAAGCGGATAGTTCGCCTGGAATTCGTCTTCGGTGAGTCGGATTGAAGTGTGGGTCATTGAGAGTCTCCTTTCGTTGGTTAGCAGTGATAGTCGACGACCGCGATCCATTTGCGGCCGATGAACGTCTGATCGACGTCCTCATCGTCAAGATCGACGAATTCGCAGGCGCCGTCATCGCCGTGGCCGCTGAGTGCTCCTGCATAAGTGACGAGAAGTTTCTCGTAGAGCGTTCTGTCGAGCGGCATGGCGTCATCGTCGTGGCCGACATCGCGAATGTCGTCGCGAAGCAGGGATGACGGCCCATCGCCTCCGAATTCACGCCAGAGAGCGTTGAGTTCCTGGGCTCGCTCTTTGCGGCGGGTTCGCGAGAGGTCGGACAATTGTGGCAGGATGAACTTGAGCTTCTCGCGGTAGGCGTCGCCCATAAGGGTTTCGCGCAAGTGTCCGCTCCAGCGCCCGCCGATTTCAAACCAGTCGCAGAGTGGGGATCCGAAGCGGCCGCCCTCTCCGCAGAAGCTGTCGTCGTTGACGAGTTCGTCATGAATCCGCTGACGGGCTTCCGGCGAGGTTTCGCCGGGCAGCATCGTCAGGGTGACAAGCATGAGGTAGTGCATAGATGACTCCTTTCATCAAAAAGGCGGGGCGTCACTGCCCCGCCCTGTGGGTTGAGCTACTCCTTTGTCTCCGCGGCGACGCGGAGGGTGATGCGGCCGTCGAGCGGCACGCAATCGAGCTGGACGTTGAAGCCCTTGCCGTCCTTGTGCTGCCACGCGGCGCCGATCCGCGTGAAGAAGCCTTTGCCGCCTTCACGATCACGGACCTGATAGGCGATGTGGCTCGGGGTCTTCGAGCCGGCGGTTTCGTTGGTTTTTGCGGTTGCGTCAGTCATTGGTTTTCTCCTTCGTTTTTTGAGTTTCGGGACACCACCACGGCGTCCTGATGGCACGCCACCCTAAGCCGCGAAAGCCGGAGCGCAGCGTTGAAGGCACGCTGAAAATTGGGGGAGACCTTTAGGGGGAACCGATTTTCTGCTTGCCGTCGCCGGCGGCGGCTTTACAGTGCCAGAAAAAGGACGCCGGTGGTGGACGGACTCAAGCCTTCAAACGAAGGAGGCCAATGCTGCGTGTTGCAATCCGCAGAGACCGATCGGCGAACGAAGAACAACCTGCCATTGGCCCGCCGTTAGAAGCGATCGCGGCAACAAGCGAGCGAGTGGTGCCTCAGCGGCCGGCGAGGGGCTTTGAGAAAGATGCGACGGGATACGGCGGCGCCGCTTCCGTTTCCGCGTTGAGTCGTGGTGGTTCAACCCGCGCGGCTGGGCAGTTACCGTGTCTTGCCCTTGATGTAGCCCTCACGGATCAGGGCGCGCAGGAGCAGGTTTCTCGCGTGGGGACCGAGATCAGCGCCGGGCATGTCGGGCCGGTCGATTTTCGGGACGGGCGTCCTCATGTCCGCGTGATCCAGCGCTTTGGCGAGATACGTTTCGACGTCGATACGTCCAATACGAAGCGATGCGCCTGAAGCGGTAACCTGGGCGGCAACTTCACGCAGCTGGAAATTGTCGTCGGCAAGTGTTAGGTATTGCGGGTACTTGAGGACGAATGCAAATAGGGCAGGCTTTCCTTGATCGATCGAGAGCAACCGCTGCACCTGAAGGGACTCGATTAGATTGATGTGTCGGATGATGGTCGAGGGTTTCAGGACAAAGAGTGGCGGTTGCTTTAGGGCTGCCTGAAGGTAGTCGGCTAAGGTCAGACCCTCGCCAGTAAAGCGTTGAACGACTTTCTCGATGTTGCCAATGAGCGTTGCCGGTTTTTGACTAAATAGCTGCGGCTGTTTAAGTGCCGACCGGAGGTAGGTGCGGGCCGTGAGTCCTTCGGCCGCGAAATGCTCGACAACGCCCTCGATATTTGCAATCAGCGTCTCAGGTTTCATACAGACCAGTCTCGGTTGCTTCAAGGCCGCTTGTAGATAAGAACGTGTGTTGAGCCCTTCAGCCGCGAAATGCTCGACAACCTTCTCGATGTTACGGATTAGTGTGGTCGGATCCTGATAGAAGAGGCCCCGTTGTTTGAGCGCAGCCTTAAGATAATCGCGGGCGGTGAGCCCTTCCCTTGCGAAATGCTTGACGACTGCCTCGATGTTTCCGATCAGCGTCTCAGGGCTTTGGTAAAACAGCTGTGGGTGCTTCAGAGCAGCTTGCAGATAACCACGTGTGTTGAGATTCTCGGCAGCGAAATGCCGGACGACCCCCTCGATGTTGCCGATCAGCGTTGCGGGCTTCTGATAGAAGAGCGATGGCTGATCGACTGCGGCCCGGAGATAATCGCGCGTGATGAGTCCTTCGGCGGCGAAATGTGTGACGACCTGTTCGACATTACTGATGATGGTTTCTGGTTTCAGGGTGAAGAGCGAAGACCTTTCGACGGCGGCGTTGAGATAGACGCGACTGGTAAGGCCCTCGCTTGCGAAATGCCGGACGACCCCCTCGATGTTGCCGATCAGCGTCGCTGGTTTTTGATAGAACAACGACGGCTGTTTGACTGCGGATTGAAGATAAGGGCGAATGGTAAGCCCTTCGGCCGCGAACCGGTCTACGACGTCCTCGATGTTGCCGATCAAGGTTGCCGGCTTGTGGCAAAAGAGTGACGGGTGTTTGACTGCCGCCTGGAGATACCCGCGTGTATCGAGCCCTTTTGCCGCGAAATGCGTAACGACGCCCTGGATGTTGCCGATCAGTGTTACCGGCCTCTGGCTGAGGATTTGCGGCTGCCTCTGTGCAGCTCGCAGATAGTCGCCCATCGTGAGGCCGTCGCGGGCGAAGTGAGCGACAACGGCCTTTGCTGTTTGAGTTGGTTCAGGAACGTGACTGCCGGAAAGACGATTGCCATCAGTGGGATCATTCGGCGGATCGAATTCTCCCGGGGCAGATGGTGTGTTTTCAGAGTTCTCCGGCACGCAGCGTCATGTGGGCGGTTAACGATGATTAACCGTAGCGCAGAATCGGCCTTTGTGCAACGCGTTTCTGCCTTGGCTTCGTAGGGCCGCCGCGATGGGGATGCGCAGGGCTTGGTGCGGCAGCACCAGCAGCAGCGGTAGCGAAGCCCGGAGCAGCAGCGGTAGCGAAGCCCGGAGCAGCCCGGTCCGAAGGGATCGCTCACTCGCCTTGGGAGACTTGCCACTGGCCGCCGTCTCAGATAGGCATTAGGCGCGACTCGTCGGACGTGGTGCTGCTAGGGCGAAAACGGTCGTTTTTCGGATGTCGTCAAGGCCTGGCGGCAAAAATTCCAAAAAATGCCGACAGTTATAAGAGTAGTTCAACCATAGGGCGGTGATATTGCAGTGGCGCGCTAGTGATATTGGAAATAGTGTAATCCTCGCAAACGTAGGCTGGCTGCGGGTTAGCTGACGAAAGTTGATGACAAAAGTAATAGTTCGCGCTATGCTAGAATGGAGGCATGATTCGCATTACGCAGCAGAATAGTGCCGGTGACGCCAAACGCTACTACGCGACTGCGGATTACTACAGCCAAGGCCAGGAAATTGTCGGGCGTTGGGGTGGCAAAGGTGCTGCGCTGCTCGGCCTGGATGGCACGGTCGACAAATTCTCCTTCGAGCGGCTGTGCGACAATCTCGACCCGAAGACGGGTGAGCCGCTTACGGTCAGGACAAGGTCGGAGCGAACCGTCGGCTACGATTTCACGTTTTCGGTGCCCAAGAGCGTCTCGCTGCTTTACGCCATGAGCGGCGATCAAGGCATCATGGATGCGTTTCGCGCCGCGGTTGATGAAACCATGCGTGAAATCGAGTCCGAGATGAAGACGAGGGTGCGCCGGAAGGGCCAGGATACCGACCGCACAACCGGCAACATGGTGTGGGCCGAGTTCATCCACACGACATCAAGGCCGGTTGAGGGGCTGCCAGACCCCCAATTGCACGCCCACGTTTTCGCGTTCAACGCGACGTACTGCGATGATGAACGGCGATGGAAGGCAGGACAGTTCCGCGAACTCAAAAGAGACGCACCGTATTTCCAGGCGGGGTTTCGTGTCAGGCTTGCGGACCGGCTGCAGGACCTCGGGTTTGGCGTTCAGAGAAAACGCGATGACTTCGAGCTCGCAGGCATTCCGGCCGATGTGCTGAAACGCTTCTCACGGCGTACGACTCAGATTGAGAAGGTGGCACAGGAGAAAGGCATCACTGATCCGAAGCGGAAGGCAGAACTCGGGGCCGAAACCCGCGAGAAGAAGGGCCATGCCCTCAGCTGGGAGTCTCTACGCAAGGAATGGAACAATCGCCTTAGCGTCGAGGAACGAAGGACGCTGGCATCCGTACACAGCAGGCAAACCCGTTACGCACGTCCCGCAAGAGGTGAGGGGGCTGCGGTCGATCACGCCATTGAGCTGAGCTACGTGCGTGACGCGGTGGTGCCAGAGCGCAAGCTCGTGACGGAAGCCTTAAAACGCGGTATCGGTGCGGTCACGGTGGGCGATGTTACGCGTGAGGTGGCAGAGCGTCCTCTGCTCCGCAGCGAGGTCGACGGCCGCAAGATGGCAACAACTCCGGAAATGGTCGAACTCGAGTCACGGTTGATCGAGTTTGCCCGGAGCGGACGGGGCCGCTGCCGGCCACTTGGCGATCCAGAGCGTCCATGCTCACGCAAGAAGTTTACTGACGGGCAAAAGGCGGCTGTTCGCCATGTCCTGGGCTCGCGCGATCGCGTGATGATTATCCGCGGCGGCGCGGGCACGGGCAAAACCTCGCTTGAGTCAGAAATCGGCGAGGCGCTGGCCGAGGCCGGCAAGCCCATTATCGCCCTGGCCCAGTCCGTGAAGGCCAGCCGCGAGGTGCTGCGCGATGAGGCCGGGTTTGCTAATGCCGACACTGTGGCCAGGTTCCTCAAAGATCAGGAGATGCAGGAATCAGCGCGCGGTGGCGTCATCCTCGTCGATGAGGCAAGCCAGCTTGGCACCAGGGACATGCTGCAGGTGTTTGAGAGAGCAGAAGCAATCCAGGCCCGCGTTTTGCTGGTCGGCGATCGGCGCCAGCACCGCAGCGTCACAGCCGGCGAGCCGCTTCGATTGCTGGAAGAAAAAGCAGGACTTCGTATCGCTGATGTCACCGAGATCGTGCGGCAGGACGGCGATTACATGAAGGCATCGAAGGCGCTCTCCGAGGGCCGGACCGCGGAGGCGATCGCAGAGCTCGACAAGCTCAAATGGATCAAGGAGGTCGCCGATGAAAAGCGTTACAAGCAGTTGGCCGCTGCGTACCTTTCCGCTGCCGCAGAAAACAAGTCTGACGGCAAACGGAAATCGGCACTCGTCGTAAGCCCGACGCACGCAGAGGCAAAACGCATTACCGATGCCATTCGCGACGGCCTCAAGGCGGATCGCAAGCTCCGCAAGGAACGCGTCGTGACGGCATGGATTCCGTCTCACCTCACCGATGCCGAGAAGAGGGATGTGACGCAGTACGACGCCGGCGACATGATTCAGTTCCACCAGAATGCCAAAGGCTACAACAAGGGTGCGCGGCTGATCGTAGGCGCGGGGGCATCTCCGCCGGTCGAACTTGCCAATCGGTTTGAGCTCTACCATCCGACCGAGCTCGCTCTGGCGATCGGAGACCGCGTGCGCATCACGGCGGGCGGCAAGACGAAGGACGGCAAGCATCGGCTGAACAACGGCTCGCTGCTTACGGTCGAGGGATTTACGAAGCGGGGCGACATCATCGTCGATCACGGCTGGGTCATAGATCGCGATTTTGGGCACCTGACCTACGGCTACTGCATTACAAGCCACGCCAGCCAGGGCGTGACGGTGGACAAGGTGTTCATTGGAATGTCGAGCGAATCATTCGGGGCGACTAATCAACGAACGGGCTACGTTGCCATAACCCGCGGCCGAGAGCAGGCGCAGATATTCACGGACGATCGGGAGGCGCTGCTTAAGGCAATAAGCCGGCCGGATGATCCGATCTCGGCGACAGAACTGGCGGCAGCTGCTCCGCAATCGTCCGGACCGATGAAGCGCATGTCCTTCGTACGCGGGATTTCGGTGTACGCCAACGGGAATAGCCCAGTGTCTCCGAGCCTAAGCAAAGACCTGACGAAAGACAGGGGATTGGACCATGCTGGATGACCTCACACATCAGGAGCGATTGGACCGCAACCCCCCTTCGGGGCTAAGGGGGATTCTGCAGGGCAAGGAGCCGGAACCCGACCGCGGCGTCGCCTCCTGCAAGGCGTTTGGCTATCACCTGGGGCCTGAGCATCTCAGTACGGTCGAGTTTCGCTTCCTAAGCGGCGACAGCATGTGGTTTCCCTACAGCTCGATGGGCGTCTGCCGGCATATTCCCTCCGAAGGACTGTTGCTCAAGTTCAGCGGCGACCTGATTTACCTCGTACTTGTTCGCGGCAGCAACCTCGACCGGGGCATCGATGGCAAAGCGACCGATCTCATCCACGCTGGACTGCAACGCCAACACGTGCTGTGGCTTAAGGAGATGACCCCCGCGGAAATCCGCGAGGTGGGCGAAACAGGACCCACGATCGACAGCATCCAGGTCGCAGAGTTTGAGTCGCACGCGGCCCTCAAGGACTGGCTCAAGGTAAAGGCACCAGCGTTTGCAGAGAGATCGCTGTGATGGCGCTTCCTCCTCGACATGCCGCTCTGCACGGCGGCGATGGCAGTCCGTGGCTATCCCGAAGCCTTGTTGTGAGCCAGGTCATCACGCAGCGAGCACGAGAAGTTCGCGAGTACGGATCGCAGGCCACGTCCGGTAAAACCGTCATTGTCGAGTCGTATCAATGGTTTCCGCTGAAAGTGTCCGATCGGAGACCGATTAACGGATTTGGCTCAGATTTTAAGTAAATGTTAACCTTTGTCGTGTAATGTGTAATCAATGTGGCAAGGATATGGCCACAGAACACAACCAAGGAGAGTTTATGAAAAGACTGAAACCACTATTTTATACGGTCACGCTGGCTGGCGTGGTCCTTTGCGAATCGGCTCTACTGGCTCCGGCCTCGGCGCTAGTCGTTAGCCCTTTCCTTATTCCTCCGCAGACTGTTGAGTGTACTGGCAGTTTGAATAATTCTGGTGATTGTAACATCACCTGCGCGAGTGCAAAAAGCAACTTGTCTGTTGGTTGCGCGTCAGTCCCTGGCCTGTCGGCTTGGACGTGCGACATCGAGGGGACCATGTGGCATTATAACCAGGCCACTTTCCAATGTATCCCTCCATCACCGTAAGCGTCTGGTTATAATGGCCCAAGCCCACAGAATGAGAGAGTAATACATAAACAACCAAGGAGGATTTATGAAAAGACTGAAACCATTATTTTATACGGTCACGCTGGCTGGCGTGGTCCTTTGCGAATCGGCTGTACTGGCTCCGGCGTCGGCGCTAGTCGTTAGCCCTTTCCTTATTCCTCCGCAGGTTGTGTCTTGCACGGGTACGATAGCTACGAGTATGGCGGGTAGTGTATGTAACATCACCTGCGCGAGTGCAAGAAGCCAACTTCGTACTTTGTGCCATGATGACGACTCTGGTCTGTCGGCTGAGCAATGCGCCTATATTGGTTCTGGGTGGACATATAACCAGGCCACTTCCCAATGTATCCCTCCCACCGTAAGCGTATCCCCCTCACCGTAAGCGTCTGGTTGTAGTCGCCTAGTCAACAACATCAAAGAATGAGAGAGTGTCCATCCTCGAAGGGAATGGACACGGTGCTCTCTGTGTTTAATAGGTGACGGTGTCGATTGTCGAAAGAATGGACATGTGTGTCTCTGTGTAAGAAGGAGTGACAGTGTCTTATCGTATCTGGCTGCTGATGCCTCGCAGGACAAGCCTGCGCTGGAAGACGTTAACGCTACCCGCCGCCATCGCTCGCGACGCACGTAAACGCTCCCTGACGACCGCCGACTCGGTTTGATTGCCGTTGCGACGGTGCAATCGTGTTCCATGGCCTGAAGCTGCCCGATGCAGTACGTTAGTCCTACCACGTTGGAACCATCCCACAACTCACGACAAGAAGCGGACAAAGCATGGCCAAACGAGGCAACAGCTTCAATCTGTCGGCGACGATTCGCGAATTTCGGAAGGCCCACCGAGGCGTGTCTGCGAACGATGCTTTAGCGGCCGTCAAGAAAGCAAATCCAGGCCAGAAGATCAACGACGGCACTTTCCGGGCCACGTTTTACAAGCTCGCCGGCGACGGAAAACGAAAGAAATCCGTGATGAGACGACGGCCGGGACGTGGACCGGCCGGCGGGAGAGATCACGGCGAGTCTGTCGTAAAGGCCGGACTGCATTTCGTCCGTCTGGCAGGCGGCGTGGAAAGTGCCAGGGAACGCCTGGCTGGACTGAAGGAGCTGATCGAGACGGCGAAGGCTCTCGAATAAGAGGGTGTGATCGACGGATTGAGCCACCGTGCGGTTGGTGCAAGATGCGCCGGCGTTTCATCAACGTCGCGTTTGCGGGTCCGGGGCACGGTCTTCCAATCCCCATCGTTTACACGGGCGGTGTTGGGTACCACCAACGTCGTCACAGTCACTAACCGTCATTTCGATTGTTCTTCGGGCTGCCAGAGGACGAGAAGGCCCAACGATGCGGCGAGGACCAGATGTAAGAAAACGACCGCCAGAGCACCCCGCCAATTACCCCTCGCCTTTTCAATCAAAGCGAGGTCCTCTTCGGAGAGTAGATTCTCAAGGGCCTTTTGCGCCCAGTGGACGGTTACGAAGGCGTTGGCGATCACGCGTGCCAGACTACCGTTCAATTCAGGGATAACTCCGGCCAAAATGATTTGGGGAATGACGACGATCGGCACCAACGCTGTCGCAAGTTCCTCCGAGCGGGCCAGAGCCGAAATCAACAGCCCAACCGCCGTGCCGGCCACCGCCAGGGCCGAGAGTATCAGCCATTCGAGGTCGCCCCGCACTGCCGCCCGGCACCACCACTGAACGATCCCCCACAGTAAGCTCACCTGCACGATTGTAATCGCTGCCAAAACGATCAGCTTGGAGGCGAAATAGGCGCCGACGCGCAGATTGATGGCCCGCTCGCGGTGGAAAATGATCCGCTCCTTGACTAGTTCCTTCGCCGCCGCATTGCAGCCGAACCAAAAACAGGATACGGCAAGCAGCAGGAGCAGACTTCTGGTCTGGACGACGCGATTCGACGCGTCATCGAGTTTGCCAAACACCAATGCAAGAAGCCCCGCAATCAAGAGCCCCTGCCCGAGCATCGCCAACAAGGCTTGCGGATCGCCGCGGAGAATCGACACGTAGCGGCGCGTAAGCACCCAGCTCTGCCGCAGAAAGCTCGTGCGAGAGGGCCTTGATACGTTTCGGCCGGAGGCAGACCGGATCCGGCCCGGCTTCTCGACGGGCTTGCGTTCGGTGATGTAACGCCGATAGTAGGGCGAGGCGCGGAAGCGCGTATGCCATTCTTTCGGCTGGTGCTCCTCCAGCTTGGAATACACGTCGCCTAAACGGCGGATGCCGAAATAGTCTTTGGCCTCGTCCGGCGAACCGAAGAATGCGAGCCGGCCTCCCTTGGTCAGGATGACGACCAGGTTGCATGTCGCCTCGACATTGGCCAGGCTGTGTGTGACGCAAACGACCGTCTTGCCCCCGTTGGCGACGTGACGAAATAGCTGCATCACCTCCTGGTCTGTTTGCTCGTCCAGGCCGGACGTGACTTCGTCGAGAAACAGCAGGCTGGGGCGGGACATTAACTCGTTGGCGAGACTGGCTCGCTTTACCTGTCCGCCGCTTAAGTGGCGAATCAACGTTCCGCGACGCTCGGACAGGCCAACGACGTCCAGAATATCGGATACGCTCGACGCTAGCTCTTTGCGCGAGGTATCGGGGGGAAGACGAAGCTGGGCCGTATAACGCAACGCCGTCCCGACGGCGAGGGAATCGTGCAGAATGTCTTTTTGCGGGACGACGGCGATGTCGGCCTTGATGGCGTCGAAATCGGCATACAAATCGGCGCCATTGACCGCGACAAGTCCCTCATCGGGTTCGTTGCGGCCGCTTAGCATCGCTAGCAGTGTCGACTTGCCTGAACCGCTGGGGCCGAGGAGGCAGACAAATTCCCGCGGCCGAATCACTAGCGTTACGTCTTCCAGAATGATCAGCGGCTTTCCTGTCGCGCGATCTGTGACGACGCGCTTCAAACCGGCCGCCGAGAGTTCGACGTTGTTGGACCGCGACTGACTGACGAGCCCCGTGCCGTCGAACACCAGGGAAAAAGGGCCAATGTCGATCCGGTCCCGGGGTTTCAAGTTAGCGGTTTTTTTGAGCCGTTGTCCGTTAACGAACGTGCCGTTGGAGCTGCCCATGTCGGCAATCGACACGCGACCGCGCTTCGTGGTCAGCCTTGCGTGAGACCCCGAGACATGGGGGTGATTCAGGGGGAACTCGACGTGCGGATCACGGCCGATTACTCCTCCCTGGCCTATCTCAATCCGTTTCGCACCGAGCGTGCCGCGGAGCAGGGCCAGATCTCGGGCATCGGCCTGAAGGGTCTTCCCCGCGTCTTCCGGAGATTCGCCCGCGGCGGCTGCCTTAAGCGAGATCAAATCGATGGTCGGACCGCTGTAACCCAGCTTTAGTCGATCCCCAGGCTTTACCGGAGCAGTTTTCTCGACGATCAAATCATTTAGCAACGTCTTGTTACTGCGACTGACATGTACGATCACAAATCCGCCATTGCGCGCGTCTAGACGAGCGTGCTGTCCCGAAACGCCCGGGCAGGCGATCGGATCGATCGCAATCTCGCAAGCAGCATCGCGCCCCAAGCGAATGGATGGACCCTCAACTTCGCAAGTTGTGGTGCGTCCGTCCGGGAATATGAGCCGGCAAGCCAAACGCATGCTGGAGGTCCCTGTCGTTCATCGCAGCTGCAGATCAAAACGCTGCTAACCGATCTGAAATTAGATGGTCTCGTTGGCAAGTGCCATTGCACCCGCTTTGCGCACCGCACCATTGCCTATCTGGATTCGCCTACACCGGATGCAGCTTCTCCGCGCGTCGCCGTGAAGCTCTTGCGAAACTGATTAGAAGCCGTAAATTTTGTGCCATCAGGCAACAGCACACAGCGCTCGTCCTCGAATCCATTCCGACTTCGCGAATTGGCAATTTTCAGATCGAGTCCATCGCCACGAAACGACCACTTGCCAAGGCTATCCTGCTCGCCTTTTGACGTCGCGCGCCGAGGAGTTCGGGATGAGCCCGAAGAGCCCCCATGCGACATCTCATTAAGACTCCCCGCACTTAAGTGCCCGTCAGAATACAAGGTAATAGTGCCACGACGTGCTCCGACGCATCGCCAGACTCCTACCACAACTGGCGCAGGGGCATCAGATTCTGCTGCCTTGAGGAGAGCCAAGGCGTGCTCGTCGTTAGCCGCGGCTGCTTCCCGACTGATCTTTGCCAGCGTCCGTTCCAGACTTTGTCTGGCGCTTTCGTGACTTTGAATGTATGACTTGAGCGACGATCGCATCGGAGCGGACCAAGGAAGACTCCCGCTCGCTGACCAGCTCGCCTGCTCCCGCTGAACGACCGGCGCCAGCAACAGCGATTTCATCGAGCCCTTGTTGCTGCCGAGAGCCTCGATCACGCTGTCGAACTGCGATTCCAGCTTGCTCTTTGCTTTCGACGTTGCCAGGTCATACTCGGTTCTAGCTTCTTTGATTTTTCGCTCGAGTTCAGTTGGTTCCGGCGAGGTCGCGGAATTGCCTTTTACGGCAGCAGCAACAGGGGCCGGACCTTTGGATGCGGGGGGCGCGTGAGTTGTGGAGACGCCTGCGGTTGAAGTTGTCGAGAGCGAAGCGGGAGGCGGAATCGGAGGAGAGGAGCCTGCACCGGCATGAGCCGCGGGATTGGCCGCGACGGGAACCGCGGGAGTCGGGGCAGAACCAGCCCCGGGAGCGACTCCAGCTGGAGCGACGGGAATCATGGCCGCGGTAGGGGCGCCGGCCGCTGGTACCGCAGGAATGGTAGCAGCACGAGGCACGGGAGTGGAGCCGGCAGGAGCCACGGCAGTCCTACTGACGTCGACACTCGCGGGGAGCTCCTTGATTTCGATTTCGCGGAACCGCATCGAGCCTTTCGCGATCCCCAGGCCGATGCGACCTTTGATCCTGTTGACGCCGAGTTTTGGATTGACCGGCAGACGTGCGTCCTGTTCCGGCGTGGAGCGCAAAAGCTCCTTTTCGTTCAACCAGGCGCGGACCGAGCGCCCATTCACTTCAATTTCCATGTGATTCCACGACGATAACCCGCCAGCGGACCCAGGATGGGCACCGCCGTCCCTTTCTCGCCTCCGCCTTTGGGCCAGGAGCTGATCCGCTGAAATCTTCCCCTGTTTGCGCGAGGGCGGCTCTGTGTTAACCCGCGACCTGCGTGGCGATGGCTGGGCCGGACTCAGGTCGACCTTTTGGATCGGTTCACGGGCGCGGACGACAAAGCCTGAATTGCCGGAGAAGCGCCTTTGAATCGACGAATAGGTGTGCCGCATTTCAGGAGGCTGATCGGGCTCGATCTCTGACATGCCGCGCAGCCAACGGCTCGTGCCAGTCTGATTCGGTTTCGAAGATCCGCCGAGCACAATCAGCGGATGCGACGGGTGTTCGCCGTCCAGTTTTTCCTGCAGAACCGCTCGCAGCGCAACCGCACCCCAGGCATCGCTGCTGTCGCGAGCGAAATCGAATCGCAGGCGGAAGTTGGAATAGTCGACGCCTGACGTCAACACGTAACTCGGCCTGGGCTCCTCCGCTTCGCGATTACGCCTCCCCCTTAGACCGCGACCCGACATTTGCCGGCCGGCGGTACCGGTGATTTGCCCGTCTCTCGATCTCCAGATGGCTCTTTCTTCTTCTTCGTCTTCCTCCGTCCATCCGTCCCAATCCATGAGGGACTTCCAATTCGATCCGTCCGCGATTGATTGCGCCGAGTCGACGGCACCGGGGGCTGGCGGGAGCGAACCGGAGGAGGTTCTGTCTGGGGACGTCTTCTCGCGCGAGGAACCCAGCACTGTTGGCCGACGTGTGGCCGTTTGGTTTGCGGCGCCCCCCGAAGGCGTCGAAGATGTCGTGGCGACGGCGATCCCGGGTTGCGCCGGCGGAGTGGGGCCAGGTGCCACAGAGGGCGAGGGGATGAGAAGCACGGGGAGGACTTTCTTGTCGCCTCGGGCGAGAGTCACCTCTTGCTCAAATGGCGCAAAGCCCTCCTTCTTCACTTCAATTTTGCGATTGCCCGCCGCGACCGTGATCTCGGCATCGGCGTCTTCTTCCGGCGTTCGGACGCTGGCTTTTGCTCCATCGACCAGCACGTCGGCCTTTTCCGGGAGCCCCTTCAAAACGAGAATGCTAGTGTTGGGACTAAAGACGCCCGCAGCCAAAGCTCCAAGCAGCCCAAGTACTAAGACGCACATGGCTGCTGCCGGCCGAAGCCAATGGGTACGTCCCCGAGCGGGGTGTTTCTTGTTTCGCGGCGCCTCGGACGGGCGATCGAGCGGCGGTGTGTCGATCAGCGATTCCCATCTCTGGGCGGCCTGCGACGTGGCTGGTGACAATTGCGGTTGCGGACTCATCAGGCCGCCCGGTTTGACAAACGGTCTCAACGCCTGCACGACTTCAGCCGGAGTCTGATAGCGGCATTTCGGCTCTTTGGCCATCATCTTGGCGACGACCGCCGCCAATTCGACTGGGACGTCGGGACGCACCAGATTGAGCGGTTTGGCGTCAACGGAGTGGTGCGCCTGCAGCACTTCGTAGAGGCTGTTGCCCTGGAATGGGGGGCTTCCCGTCAGCAGGTGATAGAGAGTGCAACCCAGGCTGTAGATGTCGGAGCGGATGTCGGCCTTCTGCGCATCAAGGGTTTGCTCGGGCGCGATGTAGTCGGGCGTGCCGAGCATCTGACCTTGTTGCGTCAGTGTGCCGTCGATCCTCTGCTCGCTGGTGACCTTGGCGAGTCCGAAGTCGAGGATCTTGACGACCGCCTTCTTTCCCTGGCGCAAGAGAATCAAGTTGCCGGGCTTGATGTCGCGGTGGATCATCCCGCGCTCGTGCGCGTGCTGGAGCCCTTGCGCCGCCTGTAAGGCGAAGTAACAGGCATTCAGGACTGGCAGAGGCCCGCGGGTGCGGATCAGCTTGGCCAAGTCGCTGCCTTCGACATATTCCATGGCAAAGACGAGCAACTCGCCCATTTGAAGGGCCGTGTAGGCCGCGACGACGTTGGGATGATGGAGCTTCGCTGCGGACTGGATCTCCCGCAGGAAGCGCTCGGCCGTCCCGTGTTTGGCGAGCATCTCCTTGTTCAGGACTTTGAGAACTTCGAGCCGGTTCATCAACTTGTTGCGGGCGAGGTACACGACCCCCATGCCGCCGCGCCCTAGTTCGCGCATGACTTCGTAATGCGGATCGCTGGTCAGCTCAGGGGGGATGCCGATGCCGATCGGCCACGGGACCGTAACGCTACCGCTCGATCGTCCGGAGCCTGCCACCGTTTTCGTCTCAGCGGCATTGCCAACGGTTTCCGGACCGGCGTCGACTCCAGCCCCAGAAACTTCCGCAGCCCGACCGCGGCACACATCGCATTGCTCCAGGTGCTTCTGGACCGATTCGGCTACGGTCTCATCGAGCTTCCCCTTGCCGTACGACACCAGCGTCTCGTCTGACGGATGAACCGAAGTGACTGACTCCATAGGCTGAACTCAAAGATTGGACTTCGACGTTGATCTGTAAAGCTAAGTCGAACTGCGCGTCTGACCCCCTCGACGCTTTATCGAAGACCTGATGCGGGTGACGGCTCGAACAAGCAGGGCTGGAAGCCTTGGAGGCCGTCGACGGCGAAGGACCAGAAGGCCGACCGCTGTCAAAAGCACCACCGTCCAGCGGAATGGGTAACGGACGATGCTCGCAGCGGTCGAAATCTTGTTGATTTCAACATTGCGGAACCGAAGCGCGCCCTTCGTGATACCCAGGCCGATGCGACCTTTGGTACGGTTGAGTCCTAGGATTTGGTTCTTTGCCACTTGCGTCTCTTCCTGGAGCGTTGCTCGCAACAGCTCCTTTCCGTTCAACCAGGCAACGAGCGAACGTCCTGTCATTTCAATTTCCATGTGATTCCACGCGTCATCTTTTTGCTGCCGGAAAAACCCGGTTGTGTTCGACGAAGTGGTCAGGCGCATCTCAGGAGGCTGAGTCGGCGCGGCTGTCGACTCGCTGACCAGCCAGCGGCTCGTGCCGGTCTGCAACTTCCCGGAGGACCCGCCGCCGAGCACGATCGACGGATGCGATGCGTGGTCGCCGCTTAGTTGTTCCTGCAGCTCGGCTCGCAGTGCAATCGCGCCCCAAGCCTCGGAATCCCGACCGGTGCCACTCTCTCGAATGAAGTCAAAACGCAGGACGAAGTTGGAATAGTCGGCGGCACTCAAGATATAGCTAGGGTGCGGCCCTTGAGTGCCCTGTCCGCGGCGCATCGTCTGTTGGAGCGCGCGGCCCGTGATCTGCTTGCTTCCACAATTCCAACTAGACCTGTCGTCCTCTGGAACCCATCCTTCCGAGCTCATTAGGGACTTCCAGCTCGACTCCTCGGCGCCCGAAAATATGCCCATGGCCCACGTGCTGAGCAGGCCGAAAAGGCTCACGATCACGCCGAGCTTTATCCAACGGCGCCTTCCAGCGGCGATTCGTTTGTCGTCCGAGCCCGCTTCAGCGAGACGAGGCGGGACGGCCTCGATCAAGGTGTTGCATCTCTGCGCGGGCTGGGGCTCTTTGATCGCCGCATTACCGTTGTCTGGAGCCAGCGGGGATGATCTGACTTGGGCGTCGGCCTGCGACGCGACTGGTGACAATTCCGGTTGGGAACTCGTTAGCCCGCCGGGCTTGAGGAAGGGTCTTAGGGCCTGGATGATTTCGGCCGGAGTCTGATAGCGGCGCTTCGGCTCTTTGGCCATCATCTTGGCGACGACCGCCGCCAATTCGACTGGGACGTCGGGGCGCACCAGGTTGAGCGGCTTGGCCTCGACCGAGTGGTGCGCCTGCAGCACTTCGTAGAGGCTGTTGCCCTGGAATGGGGGGCTTCCCGTCAGCAGGTGATAGAGAGTGCAGCCCAGGCTGTAGATGTCGGAACGGATGTCGGCCTTCTGCGCATCGAGCGTTTGCTCGGGCGCGATGTAGTCGGGCGTGCCGAGCATCTGGCCTTGTTGCGTCAGTGTGCCGTCGATCCTCTGCTCGCTGGTGACCTTGGCGAGTCCGAAGTCGAGGATCTTGACGACCGCCTTCTTTCCCTGGCGCAAAAGAATCAAGTTGCCGGGCTTGATGTCGCGGTGGATCATCCCGCGCTCGTGCGCGTGCTGGAGCCCTTGCGCCGCCTGTAAGGCGAAGTAACAGGCATTCAGGACTGGCAGAGGCCCGCGGGTGCGGA
>Ga0210390_10000202_pt1 | contig 64081 bp, 53 predicted proteins | sample IncBWH11OmetaG_FD_161050 | JGI IMG/M metagenome (GOLD analysis project Ga0210390, IMG submission 161050) | Forest soil microbial communities from Barre Woods Harvard Forest LTER site, Petersham, Massachusetts, United States - Inc-BW-H-11-O ...
TTCGTGTATCAATTGCTTGTGCGCTACAACCACCGCTGCGGAAACAACAACGGACGACTTCGTTGGCTCACCGATGCCCTCTGAATTCCCGGACACCCTCAAGCGGAGCTTGGGACCGAGGAAAGATCAGTTTCTTCGGAATCCTCGCTAAGAACCTGGGGCGGCGTTTGACCCCTCTCCCCACGCTTCGGTCGATGTGACCGACGCGCGCAAGGCGGCCGACTTTGGACCTCGGTTGGCTTCCGAGAAATCGGTGGTTCGATGTGACGTCAACGGATGAGATTTGCCGGCTGGCCGCAGGAGTCCGTCATGATATGGCTGTTCTTTCCTCATGGCTCCGGACAAAGTAGCGGCGTACGAAAATCAGGTAGCCCACCCACGCCGCACCGACCACCAGGCCGATCCTGGGCGCCCAGAAAGACGTGGCGTCGAGGATGCCCGTCTTTTGGATGAGGTCCAACCGATCGGCGGGCATGCCCATCTTTTCATACATCTTCGCCAGATCTGCATGCCAATGCGTGACCACCACGTTCAAAGCACTCACGATCCCAACCAACAGCGTTCCCCACCACGCGGCCATCTTGAGGCGATAAGTGCCCCAGGCAAGCCAGCCCAGCACCAGGACAATGACCAGGATCAGCGCCGCGCCTGATGCCCCGGAGACGAGCATCCCGAACATCGGGATCCGCTTGTACGCCATGAGCCAGAGCATCGACCAGATCGAGGATGCAAGAAAAATGGTCAGGGCAAGCACCGGCATCGGACAGCGGTCGGTCCAGCGGGTCCTCGGATCTCTTTTCCAACAGGTCGCGCGGACCGACTTGCTGTGGCAAAGCATGAGAAACACCACCGGCATCAGGACAGCAATGCAGGCTCCAAACACGCCGACGCCGATCATGGCTGCCGTCATCGCTCCCGACGACGCGACTTTCGCCTCACCGTGCTGGACGACGGCCTCGTCTTTCATTTGACTCATGAAAAACATGACTGTGGCAAACCCGAGCGCTCCGAAAATCAGCCACATCCATGACAAAACGACGGTCAATGTCCAGGCCCATCGCCGGGCCTTGGCCAAACCGATTCCGAGCCAGACGAACGCCACCGCCGCGAGGAGGAAGAAGACGGTGGATTTGATGTCCACCGGCGGATTCGTCGCGTGCCCCCGCGGATGACTGACCGTCGACCGGAGTATGGTAAGCGCGGCCATCATCACCGCAAAAAGCCCGCAGAGGCACGCGAGCATGCCCGCAACCATCAGCCGCGTGCTTCGATCGGCATCGTCAGGTGCAATGGGCGGCTGGGCGGTTGACATGCTGAATCTTCCCAGTCTCGGAGGCCGCCTGGGCGGCCGGCAGTGGCAATGCCTCTCACGGTAGCCGAGAGCCGTCCAAGATCCCAGGAGGACGGTCCCGACTGTGCCAGTTGCGGGCATCGGTCCGACACGCCGAATCGCTTTGGCAATACGCCGGACTAGACGCATTCAGATGTCGGAGCGAACTCGACGGTTGAGGAAGAACACCCGCGGTGGGCCTAACGTCCGCCGGCTGGCGCCGGCTTTCGGCGACTCGCGCGTGTCGAAGGTGTAGCCAATCCGTGGCGGACCGATAAGCGGACGTTCCGTTGCTCCACTCCCAACCGATCACAAAAATCGCAAAAACCCAGAACGGAGCCGAGTTGACATTCGAGCGCTCACCGCGGAATCGCAGGAGCCCGCCGGTGATTACTCCCAAGAGCACAACGAATGGGGTCAGCAAGATTGTCGCTCCGCCGTAAAACAGGCTGCCAACCCAGACCGTTTCGGAAACCGGCGTCAAATGACCATGGCTGTTCAACGCGAAGCCGTCCCTGGACGGCAATGTGTTGAGAGCGTCCCCTCCCAAACAGCCGCCGATTGCGAAGAAGAGGAACCAATTGATCCACGCGATTCCCCAAAGAGCGACGGTGACCCGCTGCCATCGCAGGCCTTTGGCTGCGGCAGCCTGCATCCGTCGCTGAAACCCGATGACGTCTTCCATCGTCTGCAGCCTGGTGACATCCACCTGGGGGAAAGACTCGGCAAGGTCGGCCAACCGCTCGCGGTGAATGTGCAGCAATTGACGGCGGGCGTCTCCTCCGGGCAGCGCTTCGCGTCAATGCCCGGCACCGGGAAGTTCCTCGCGATCGCCCCCGCGTTACTCGTCGAAAGGAAGGTCCCGTCGCTGAACTCGGTCTCGAACTCGATCGTTCTTTTTTCAACGGGAATACCGCGAACCCGCCGCACTTTCAGATGGTACGCTCCGCCGACGATGCTCCCATCGGCACTGACCGTGGTGCGGATGAATGTCCTCGAATCGGGCACGATGCGGCTGAGCGTGATGTTCTCTCGATCACCAAGAAACCGAAAACCGTGCGCCTCCAACGACGAGCGAACCCGGTCGTAGAATTCGCAATCCAACTCGGGAAAGTCCGAGGGCCGCACCATTCGGTACTGGTAGGGCTCGGCTCGATAAATAGCCTTTTTAATCTTCATCGCTGATTCGGACGATCTGCGTTACCGGCGGCACGCTTGAAAGAAGATCCGCGATTAACTGCCTTGGCACCGTGCTTGCCCTGACGGCCGCAATAGCGACTCATGGTCTTCAGGGCTTCAATTGACCGCCGGCTGGCGCCGGCTTTCGCGCCGTCACGTTTGCCGGGTAGACGAAGCCGAGCGAGATGGCGCCGAGCAGCCGGGAGGGGACCGACTCTGCCGAGCGTCGCAGGTCCTGCACGCCGCACTCCCGCAGCACCTGCATGTACTGGCCCGTGTGCCGGACATCCCCGATGAACAGCCGGCCGCCCGGCCTGAGCGCGCGCACGATCTCGCGCACGGCCGTGCGTCGCTCCGCCGCGTTATAGATGTTGTGCAGCGCGTCCTTCGTGACGATCACGTCGAAGGTGCCGTCGGCGAACGGGAGCCGGCGGGCGTCGCCGTCCTTGACCTCGACGCGCTCGGCCACTCCCTCCAGCCGGGCGTTCTCCAGCGTAGCTTCCGGCCGATTGCCCGACAGGTCCTCGGTCTGCCAGATGTCCACGCCGACCGCCTTCCCGGTGATCAGGCGCTTGGCGGCGCCGATCAGGAGCAGGCCGCGGCCGCAGCCGACGTCGAGCACGGTCTCATCGCCCCGCAGGTGGAGGCCGTCGAGCAGGCGGTCTCGCGACCACAACTTGCCGACCTTGCTGTCCCAGACCATCCAGCCGGCGACCGCCAGCCACCCGACGGCGATGACGGTCGCCATCCTAGTCAGCCCCCAGTCGAGGAGGTACGAGAACACGGCCAGCACGATAGCGGCGGCGCCCCCGAGGATGAGGTTGCGGACCGCCGTAGGCGCGTCGATGCCGTAGTTGGGGCGCTTCTGCTTGGCAGCGGTTTCGGTCATGTTGTCGTTGAGTCGACGACTTCGCAGACAATTGGCTCGAAGCTCGCAAGCGCCGCGGCCGCTTGCATGTGAGGCCGTGCCTTCGGGTTCTCTTTCATTGCGGAAAAATCGGCTTGGCTCCGCCACTGGGCGTAGTTGATCACCTTCGTGCCGTCGATGCTCCGATGGATGCTGGCGGAGATAAATCCCGGTAGATGCTGCATCGTCTCTTCCGTCGCGCGAACGAGTATTTCGGCCAGCTCGGCCTGTTGATGCGGACTCACAGTGAAGACGTTCACGAGAGTCATCAGTTTGCGGCCCTTCTCGATTGTCGCCATCTGTTTACTCCGCTCTCAGAACCGTTTCCCGCCGCTGAAGATTGTACCGCACCCGGTCGCGCTCTCCCATTCAAGCGGCTTGTGCAGTTCGAGATGCGCAGAAGGCTGTGGAACTGTTGCGAGCTAAAGGCGAGGTGGAATGCCGCACGGCTCGGCGTGGACATGTGTTGCTGTGAGTTCGCATGCTCACGCAAATGCCGTGAGACTGTCCGGGAATTCGGTGGGAGCTCGGAGCCCTCGCTCACGCTTTGGGTTGGTGTGTCGCGTGCATGAACCCGAGGCTTAAAGCGAGGGCCGCAGATCCTCTCGCATCATCGCGGGCGGCGCGTCGCGTCGACTCGGTGCTCACAACTCTTCGATTCCCCGAATTCCTTGACATCCGCGCAGAACCCGCCCACACTGCGAGACGCTTGCCAATGAGTCGGCGGGCTTTCTTGGCATTGACTGCCTTTCTTTGCCCTTTCAACGCTACTGGATTCGACCGTTCCTTGACTGAGCCCCGACATTCTTGTCGCGCGGGCGGGGTCGATCCCGACGATGTTTCGGCTTCGTGCATTTCGCCTTTGAGCGGGCCGGTTGGATGGCTCATCGAATGAGCCAGCGATGATTGCGCATTCCCTCGCAGTGACGGGATGCGCCAAGAGAGGGTCGGAATTCGGGCGTTTCTTCAACCGGAGAGAATCATGCGAGCAAACATCAGACGAGCAAACATCAGAGTCGAGATGATTGCGGCGTTGGCGATCGGCGGTTCGCTCGGTTTCGCGGCCGCCTCGAGCCACGCGACGCCCAGCTCGCAGGTTCGCGCCGCTGATACCGGGCCTCAACAGGCGATCAACAGTCCATCTCCTGTCACTCCGACAGCATGTCGCCTGCAAGCAGACCGAAGGCAGCTCCTGTTGGCCCAAGCCGATTCGAATACGACGAAAGCAAGCGGCGCATCCGACCAAACGGCCGGCACGCCGGGTTCGCCAAGCGGCACGGCCACGATTGACGGAAAGTACGTCCCGAACCCTGCGGCGAAGTTCGGCGGTGTGATCAACCTCAACGCCAAGGACTCCAAGCCGTACTGGCCGCCGCAGATCGTCCCGCCGAAAGGCGCGCCGAACGTGCTTTTGATCATGACCGACGATCAGGGCTACGGCGTGTCGGGCACCTTTGGCGGCGTCGTCCCGACACCGACGATGGACCGCGTTGCCAAGGCAGGCCTGCGCTACACGCAGTTCCACTCCACAGCTCTCTGCTCGCCGACTCGCGCGGCCTTGATTACGGGCCGCAATCATCACTCCGTCGGCTTTGGCGTCATCGGGGAGATGTCGACGGGCTATCCCGGTTACGACTCCGTGATCGGCGTGGACAACGCCACGATCGGCACGATTCTCAAGCAGAACGGGTATGCCACTTCGTGGTTCGGCAAGAACCACAACACCCCCAGCTATCAGTACAGCACAGCCGGGCCGTTCGACCAATGGCCGGTCGGCATGGGCTTCGACTACTTCTACGGGTTCATGGGGGGCGAGACCGATCAGTGGACGCCCTACTTGTTTCAGAACACGACGCAGGTTTTTCCGTGGATCGGGAAGCCGAATTACAACCTGATTACCGATATGGCCGATGACGCCATCCACTACATGAACGACTTGAATGCGTCCGCCCCCGAGAAGCCGTTCTTCCTCTATTACGTTCCGGGCGGCACCCACTCGCCGCACCAGCCCACCAAAGAGTGGATCGAAAAGTTCAAAGGCAAGTTCGACATGGGCTGGAACGAGATGCGGGAGCAAATCTTCGCCAATCAGAAACGCCTGGGCGTGATCCCGGCGACGACGCAGCTCACCCCCTGGCCCGATAGCCTGCCGAAGTGGGACACGCTCCCTGCCGAGAATAAGAAGCTCTTCGCCCACCAGGCGGAAGTGTTCGCCGCCTACGCGGCTTACACCGACCACGAGATTGGTCGCGTGATTCAGGCCGTCGAAGACATGGGCAAACTCGACAATACGCTGATCATCTACATCAGCGGCGACAACGGCACGAGCGCCGAAGGCACACTGGTCGGCACTCCCAACCAGATGACCGCCTACAACGCCATCCTCGACATCCCCATCGCCGACCAGATGAAGTTCTACGATGCCTGGGGCTCGGCCGGGACCTATCCGCACATGTCGGTCGCCTGGTCGTGGGCGTTTGATACGCCCTTCAAATGGACCAAGCAGGTGGCCTCATTCTTCGGTGGCACGCGGCAGGGCATGTGCATTTCGTGGCCCAGCCACATCAAGGACGTCGGCGGCATCCGTTCGCAGTTCCACCACATCATCGACATCGTGCCCACCATCCTCGAAGCGACAGGCATCCAGGCTCCAGTGATGGTCAACGGCATCGCCCAGAAACCAATCGAAGGCGTCAGCATGGCGTACACCTTCGATCAGGCCAACGCCAATGCGCCGTCCCGGCGCGATACGCAGTACTTCGAGATGTTTGGCGCCCGCGCGATCTACCACGACGGCTGGATCGCCGCCACGCCGCCGCCGGTTCCGGTCTGGCTGCTGGGAACGGCGAAGCTGCCCGATGTGGTCAACGGCTACAAATGGGAGCTTTACAACATCGCCGAGGACTACTCGGAGAACAACGACCTCGCGGCAACGAATCCCGACAAGCTTCGCGAGTTGCAGGAACTCTTCCTGGTCGAGGCGGCGAAGTACAACGTGTTCCCGCTGGACAATTCGATTCTGCCGCGCCTCATCACGCCCCGGCCGAGCGCGACCGCCGGGCGGACTATTTTTACTTACTCGGGTGTGACGGCCGGCCTGCCCACCGGCAATGCTCCCAGCTTCCTGAACAAGTCCTACACCATCACAGCCGAAGTGGAAATTCCTGAAGGCGGTGGGGAAGGCATGTTGAATACGCTCGGCGGCCGCTTCGGCGGCTATGGCTTGTACCTGCTCAAAGGCAAGCCGGTCTTTTTATACAACGGCTTGGACCTCGCGCGCTTCCGCTGGGAAGGTAAGGAGGCTCTGACGCCGGGCAAGCACACGATTGCGTTTGACTTCAAGTACGACGGACCCGGGTTTGGCAAAGGCGGAACGGGCGTTTTGAAAGTTGACGATCAGGAAGTCGCCAATGAAAAGATGCCCAAATCGATTCCCTTCTTGATGTCGATTGACGAGACCTTCGACGTGGGAATCGATCTCCGCACGCCCGTGGACGACAAGGACTACCAGGTCCCCTTCCGCTTCAACGGCAAGATCGCCAAGCTGACCATCAAGCTCGGGCCTGAGCAGTTGACGGCCGGCGACCGCAACGTGATGCACAAGCATCTCGTCAAAGCCACCGATTAGACGAGCGCTTTGCAATGCGACACGACGGGCAGCTTCGGCGCAGGCTGCCCGTCAGTTTTGTGACGCTCAGCAGGGTCCGCTAAGGCGGCGTTGCATGCCTCACGGCTCGGCGTGGGCATATCTTGGTACAGTCCGCATGCTCGCGCGAACGTCGTGAGACTGTCCGGGAATTCGGTGGGGTCTCGGAGCCCTCGCTCATGCTTCGGGTTGGTGGGTCGCGTGCAGGAACCCGACGCAGGAGCGAAGCGGGGCTTCGAGGAAGTGCCGTCCCAAGCGGAGCTTGGGACCGAGGGAGAGTCTCGCAGCCGAGCCGAGCCGGATCAATGAAAATAGCCCCATTGTTGGGGCTGTTATTTCTTTGTCTGTGTTATTTCTTGCCTGTGTTATTTCTTTGTCTGTTTGTCAATCCAGGCCTTAATGGCCCCGACTGTTCCCGCATCTGTCGCTTGGGTGCCCCTGTCAGGACGGGCTGTCCAGTATTGGATCGTCGGCCGGCTCTTGTTTCCGATACGCTTCATCGTTGCTGGCCCCGGCCTGACGCTAAACCCCTTGTAAGCAAAAAATCCATTTAGCCCAAGTTGGGCCTGTTCTTCCGGTGTCATTTGCGATTCCCCAAAAAAGAATGTGTTTGCACATTGTACCATGCCGCAGGCGAATAAAAGGCCGCCCTTGAGGCTTTGCCTTTCATGACAAGCGGAAAATCGCGAAAATGTTGCGAGCGGGCGCTCTTCGATAAGCGGCATTGCGCTGTGAATTTCCAACAGGTCGCGCATACGTTGGGCCGGCATGCGTTCTGACCTGACCATCTCAATCTCAAATCTGGGATCTGCGCTTCGGTTTCTCCGAAGTCGTCGTCCTCCTCTTTTGATCATCTGACGTTTCGTCTTTTTGCGTGCGCCGCAGAGGGATCGGTATGAATCGGCGAAGGGGCTTCACCCTGAGTCCGCCGCGATAACGGTTGACCGCCGTGTAATCGCTCGAGCCTGCGAAGTATTTCGGGAAGATGCAAATCAGCCCCGGCATGCGAGTCGGGTAATCGACATTCACGAACGGGTTGATCGAGCGCGGGCCATCCGCTGTTGTTCGCCGACTGCATGAGCCGAACGATGGCTCCTTCGAATTCAGCACCTACAATCGCGGCGACGGGATTCCGCCCGGCTTTTACATCGCCCTGTTTCTCGACATGCCGACTAGTTGGGGAGGCGGGGCGACGACTTGTTCAAGAACCGGTTCAACGACCCCGATCGCAACGAGAGGGACCCGCAGTTCAAAGTCGAACTGACGGAGCCCGGTCGCACCGACTGGCACTTCAATCTGGTGACGCAAGACAACGCGCCACCCCCCTCGCCCGGCCCCAACAGCATTCTGAAGCCGGTGAACAAGTAGCGCGAACTTGCGCCAGAGCAGGGTTGACAGGGTGAACCTCGCGGCGGGGTGGCACGCTCCCCGGCTCGGCGTGGGCATGTCCTGCTACGGTTCGCATGCTCGCGCGAACGTCCCGAGACTATCCGGGGTCGTACCAACGCCTCGGCGTCGCAACTCGCAAAAGCGACCCACTCCCTTACCGCAGCCGGCGACTCCCTTGACGGTAACACCCCGGTCCGATTATGATGTATACACATCAATTTCAAGCCCAGCCGAATTCACGATCCCTATGCCAAAATCAACCAGCGTGCCCCGACCTTGCGCCTGTACCACGGTTCGCCGCGCCTCGCGGGTCTTGGCCCGGGCGTTTGACGCAGCCCTCGAACCCGCGGGACTGAACATCAAGCAGCTCGCACTCCTCCGTGCCGTCCAGCGACACCCGGGAGAGCCACTCTTGCGCGTGGCCGAGGATCTGTGCATGGACCGCACATCGCTATACCGGGCTGTGACTCCCATGCAGCGCGACGGCTGGCTGAATATCTCCGCCGGCGCCGACGGGCGCTCACGGGCCGCCGAACTCACTCGCAAAGGACTCCAAGTTCTGGAGGCCGCCGATCCCGTCTGGGTACGAACGCAGACGGCGATCATCGAGCGCTTCGGCCGGGCCAAATGGCCCGCGCTCGTCGGCGACTTGGAGCGGCTCGCCGCCTGTGCCCGCGATGCTGGATCGTCCCCTGCCATCGAAAGAACGTGACCACATGCGCGATTCTCGGAAAGTTGACCCATCGTGCGCGTGCCGTGATCGCCGCCCCCTCCCAACGTAACTCATGGGGCGCAGCGTTGGATCATAGTGCCAAAACATTGGCATAAAAGTGGTGCAAAGGAACACCCATGCAAAAACTCATCTCCGCGATTGGTTCTGCTTTCCCTGTCGTGCTTCTCTTTGCTATCTGCTTTGCCGTAGGGGGTTCGCTGGCCCGATACCACGTCATCCGTCGTGACCAAGAAGAAGCCGAAAAGCTGACCGCAACCCACGAATCCATTGTCAGCGATGCCAAATTCCTGAAGGGGCGAGAGGCGATTCTGATTGAGCAACTGAAGAAGGACCGGGCGGCGACACCCAAGACGGCACTCATCGAGGAAAGAATCAAAGAACGAGAAGCCGACTTGGCCGATATTCAAAAGCGACTCAAAAGCCCTGGGGACGATGCCCGCGCTCATCCCCCGTGAGCGTCTCTTGTGAAACGCGACCCAGGGCTAAAAGCCCTGGGCTATTCTCTGGCGCCCTCTTCGAGGGCTTAGAGGCGCTTGCGCGGCAGCATGCCCGACGGCTCGGCGTGGGCATGTCTCGCTACGGTTCGCATGCTCACACGAGCGTCGTGGGACTGTCCGGGAATTCGGTGGGATCTCTGAGCCCTCGCTCACGCTTCGGGTTGGTGTGACCGACGCGCAAGCGTTCGAACCGCGGATCTCGGTGACACCTGCGCCTCGATGAACCGAGGGTCGCAAGAGCGGGGATGTCCGACCTAGACAATTTCTCCGCCGTGGTGCATCTTCACTGCTGACTCGCCGGGTTCTGAGGCGGTCGCTAAAGGCTATTGCCCAATGAAAACGCCACAGGTCGAATCGCGATGGGCTTTATTGGTCCTCTTGAGCGTGACGGCAATTGCCGCCGCGGATCCTCAGCCGGAATCGAAGCAGCCTGACAAATCAAAAGAGAAGCCATACGAGCTGACGTTTCACGTCGTGACGACAGGCCAGAAGCCGGTTGCCGGGGCACGCATTGTCCCTTGGGCAGTCGGCGTCGGTTCAGGGAGCTTCGGGCTGCGCGAAAATCTGTTTACACCGATCGTCACCGATGCCGAGGGCATGGCCCGCGTGATCTTCCCGACCGACAGAAAGAATCCCGAGGTCGAGCGATTGCTCACAGCTGTTCAAAGGGGGCTCCGTTCCATCGCCCTTCGCGTTGACCACCCCGACCATCCCATGTGGTCGGACTATGTCAACATCGGTGGGGAACACCGGGTCATGCTCTCGGACTCGGCGACGGTCGAAATTCGCGCCCATCGGCGGAACGAGTCGGGCATGCTTCAATCTTTGGTTCCCGTCGTGTCGCAATCGGTCTACACGGGATCGGATTGGTCCGAGAAGGACGGAGTGCTCACGATCCGCCGCGTCGAAATGAACAGCGCCAAGGCCACGCGCTGGCTGCGAGTCGTTCATGTTCCGGAAAAAGGTCCCGCCTGGTTCAGCAACCTGCTGGACCTCAGATTCAAAGTCAAACAGGTGCGGCTGAATCTCGCGATGGAGCCAAGCGTCCGCGTCGAAGGATCGCTCGATCCGCATGTGCCGCGGCCGGTAAAACGGGGGCGGATCGTGGCACAAGTCATCCACGGATCGGATTTTTGGACCAACTGGACCTGGGCTGCGACCGCGGACATCGCACCAGACGGAACGTTTGTGATCGAATCGCTGCCACCCGATGAAGACCTGCAGCTCATTGCGCTTTGCGACTGCTGGGTCTCCAACTCTCCGACCACGAATGAGGTCCAAGCTTACGCCGCCAAATATGGCCTCTCGAAGCTCCAATACACTGGTCCCAATTCGACCTTTGTCTACCCAAACCTCTATCGGTTGGAAGGTTCGGTCCTTCGGCCGATCGTCTCCATGCGTCGCACGGCCGATTGCGAGGTGACCGTCATCGACGATGCAGGCCGTCCGCTCCCGGATGCGACGGTCTCGTTCTGGCCAAACCAGTTTTTTTTCATGGGCGGTTCGAACATCGTCGGGACCGGTTTCGATGCGATGAAAATGCTGCGGTCGCAAATCGGAGGGGGGAAAGGCAAGCCTGACATCGATTGGCGGCGGTTTTCCAAGGAATACGCGGCCAAAACGAACGAGCGCGGCATCGCACTCATCCACAATTTGCCCGTGCCGGGCGCCGGAGAGCCGGCACACCCCACGTCAGCAATGTTCTCTGCGTCGCACGAGACATACGCCTCAACCGCCGCCTTGTTCCCTGCACCCCACGCGAACGTCAGTCTCGAGTCCGGCAAGACGGGACAGGTCACCGTCCGCCTGCATCGCAAGACGGCACAGCTTGATACGATCCCCCCCCACTGAGGCTCGCTCAACCAGCCGGATGACTTCCGTTTTCACGATCCTTTGTGTCGCAACGAAAGCTCATCGCTCTTTCCCCGGGGCCGTCCGGGAATTCGGTGGGATCTCGGAGCCCTCGGTGACGCTTCGGGTTGGTGTATCCCGTGCATGAAACCCGACGCATAACGCGACGGCCGCATCGTGAAGCGGAGGCTTGGGGGGCCGAAGCCACACGGACTCGCTGATATTGACGGTCACCCAGGGCACGCTGGCGCTTGCGACCCGTGTTTCCACCTATTCCGTTCCGCCGCACCGCGGCGCGCAAAACAGCCGGCACCGCCTGGCGGCACTGGGGCGGCGATTTTATTGGCGTTCGATGACGCCATCGGTAATAGTATGTCCATCTCAGGGCCTGGGATTTCCAACCGGGATCTTGCCCGTCGGCTGGATCGAGCTGTTGTGAGCAGGAGCATCGGCGAGAGGTTGTTATCGCTTTGAGTTAAATGCCGACAGGCTGTTGCGGTTGCCGCGATCCTAGCGCAAGGGAGTTCGCCGCATGTTGTCGAATGCCTTTCAATCGTTTCGGGCACGATTGATCCGAGTGCAACCGGGACGACGGCCGCGATACAAGTCGCGCCGGCATGCGCGTGCGGCACGGCTCGTCCAGCTCCCGTCGCGCTGTCATGTCTCGACCGAGACGCTCGAAGACCGCCTGATGCTGTCCGCGAGTCCCGTTTCCGCCAGTCCGAGTCTTCGGCCGAGCGGCTCGTCCTCTGGGGGGAACACGACGCAATCCTCTCTGCCGCCTTCACTCCCACCGACCGGCGGCGCGACACCACTTATGGCCCCCAGTGGCACGCCGATGACTACGACCGTCACCTGGACGGGGGGCGCGGGCACGACGAACTGGACTGACGCAGCCAATTGGAGCACGGATGCCCTGCCCGGCGCGGGCGACGATGTCGTCATCAACGTGGCCACCGCAACGACGATTCAAATCGCGTATGCAAATGTCTCCATAGACAGCCTCACGACAAATGCGCAAATCAGCGTCGGTCTCGCGGCCAGCCTGAGTGCCGCAACTCTCAACGCCTCCGCCAACGTCCTGCTGGAAGGGGGCACGATTGCCAATACCACGATCAACATGTCCCCGGGTTCAGCCCTGGTCGGATCGGCTTACCCCGGTGGAACGCTCGACGGAGTGACGGCAAGCGGCCTGTTGGACATGTCGAACGCCGGCATCGATATCGCAGACGGACTGACACTCAACAACGCCACGATGCTGCTGGGAGATACGAATGGGACGACCTTTGGCACCTTGTGGTTCACCAACACCGAGACGCTCGGCGGCACGGGAACGATCATCTTGGGGAATGACTCGCCGCCAGACGGTCCAACTGCAACCAACGCTTTCGATTTGGACAGTCCTTCATCGACAGTGACGATTGGCCCCGGAATCACGATTCGGGGCAATTCCGCCACGTTTCAAGGTTACAACATCGGCACGTTCACCAATGCGGGCACCTTCATCAACCAGGGGACGATCGCCGCCGACGCCTCTGTCGCACCCGGTAGCTTCGGCTACGACACCGGCTACAGCGGCGGCTCGACGGCGACCTTCGCGACGGCCATCAACACCAGCGGAGTCACCAATCCTGCGCCCCAGCAGGTTTATCAGTCGATGCGCTATGGCCTGGGGTTCGGCTACACGTTGAGTGGGTTGACGCCCGGAGCCAGCTACGCGGTCCGCTTGGACTTTGCCTCGCTCTGGAATATCAGTGCCGGGACGCAAGCGTTCAACGTGAGCATCAACGGGACGCAGGTGCTGTCGAACTACGACGTGTACGCCGCAGCGGGCGGGCTCGACAAAGCGACCGCGCAACAGTTCACGGCCGTCGCCAACGCCAACGGCCAGATCCTACTGAACTTCGCATCGGTCAAATACGAAGCCCAAATCAACGGGATCGAAGTCCTCTCGGGAAATACCCAAGTGGAGACCGTCGCTGCGGGATCACTCCCCGGTGGTATCACGTTCGGCATCGTGCAGGACAACGAGCCCCCGATCTTCATCAACGACGGCACGCTTGATGCCAGCAACGGCGAAACGCTCTCGATCAATGGGCCCTGGACCAACGCGGCCGGCGCGACGATTAACTCCAGCGGGGCGACGCTCAGTCTCGGAGACCCGACCGGATATTACGACCCCTGGTCGAATTCCGGGACGATCACTGTGACCGGCTCCACGTTGAACCTCGGCGGTTTGTTTACCCTGCCCGGCATGGGGACGTTCAACCAATCGGCGAACACCGTCAACCTGGTCGGGATGCTCGACAACACGGGAACGACGCTGGCCCTGAGCCCCGCAACCGGCTCTTGGGTTCTCGACGGCGGGACGCTCAAGAACGGCACGCTGACCGAGACTGGCGGCGCGGAGCTCGAGTTTACGACGTCAGGCACGCTCGACGGGGTAACCGTCGACGGTAACCTCGACCTGACGGGCGACTCCAGTGCCGCTCAACCCGACGTGGACGTCGCCGACGCGGACGTCATTGACGGTCTGGTGCTTAACGGCACAGCCGATTTGGGGAACGCGAGCGGGACGACCTACGGCCGGCTTTTTTTCAACAACAACGAGACCCTCTCGGGTACGGGCACGGTGGTTTTCGGCACCAACGTCTTGAACGAGCTGTCAGGCAATACGTCGTGGATGTTCCCGACCACGCTGACAATCGGTCCCGGGATCGCTGTGCTTGGAAGCGACGGATCGATTCAGGCAAGTTCGATCGTCAACCAGGGCACAATCATTGCCGAGGTCCCCGGTCTCACTCCCAGCCCCGACACGATAACCGTCGGCAGCGACGTCACGAATGAGGGAACGATCGAGGCGATGGCCGGCGAGACCCTCACCATCTACAACTGCACGAACACCGCCGGTTCAACCATCAGCGCTACGGGAGCCAGGCTGAATCTCAGTGGCGCGTTAATGAACGAACCCGGCGGCTCGATCACCGCAACGGGCAGCACCGTCACGTTGGGGGATCCCAACTTTACCTCAACCACAGATTGGTCGAACTCCGGCTCGATCACGGTCACCAATAGCACGCTCGACCTGGGCGGCGTCTTCACGCTCGCCGGGATGGGAGTGATCAGTCAGTCCGGGGATATCGTCAACCTGGTCGGCACACTGGACAACACTGGGACGACTCTCGCCCTGAACGCGGCGACCGGCTCCTGGAATCTTGAGGAGGGCATCCTCGAGAACGGCACGTTGACCGAGACCGGGGGCGCGGAGCTGGTCTTCACGGGCTGGGGCGGGACCCTCAACGGCGTGACGGTCGACGGCAATCTCGATTTGACGGGAACCCTCACCGGCCAGCGGGTGAACACCGAAGTATACGCCAACGTCCTCGACGGGTTGACGCTCAACGGAACGGCCTATCTCGGAGACGCAGCGGGCTCGTTCTACGGCGTTCTCGACTTCAACGACACCGAAACCCTCTCCGGAACGGGGACCGTTGTTTTCGGCAAGAACGGCCAAAATGCCCTAAGCTCCATCGATCTCTATACCGTCGACAATCTCGAGTCGCTCACAATCGGTCCCGGAATTACCGTCCACGGCAGCGTCGGCCTGATTGAGGGCCCGAACTCATCCAGCCCGGTCACCAACGAGGGGGCCATCGTTGTCGACAGCAACGGCGCCTCCGCCGCGCTCGGCCCCTTCGTGCCCGACCGCCTCCTCTCCGGCAATGCCGCCAGCCAGTCCACGACCAATCCGATCGACACGAGCGCCGTCTCCAATCCGGCGCCGCAAGCCGTCTACCAAACGGCCAATGTCGGGACCTTCGCCTACACCCTCCCGAACCTCACCCCCGGCGTCACGTACACCGTGCGGCTCGACTTTGCCGAGCTGCAAGCCAGCGCCGCCGGTCAAAGACTCATGAACGTGAGCATCAACGGCACGCAGGTGCTCACCAACTTCGACATCTTTGCAACAGCAGGAGCCCAAGACAAAGCGATCGCCGAATCCTTTTCTGCCATCGCGAATGCCCAAGGCCAGATCGTGATCAACTTCAGTGCCGCCAACCGCAACTCGCTGCCGGCGAGCGTGAACGCGATCGAGTTGTATTCCGGGACCACGCGGCTCTTGGCCATCGACTCGGGCGGTTCCTACGCCGACGGAATCGGCCTCTTCCCGGCCGGGCTCGGCAATGGCACGCCGACCCCTTTCTACCTCAACGACCCGGGATACCTCTCCGTTCCCCAGGGGGGAGTGATCGATCTCAGCGGCAGCCTGCTCGGCAACACGCACAACGCCAGCCAGTATCAAGTCGTCGGCACGCTGTCCGTGTCGGGAGGCACTGCCTCGACGCCGCAGCTCTTCGAGGCCATGTCGAACGACCTGGGCGCCGTGCCCGCGGGCTTCATCAACAATTTCGCGGATGGAACGCTCGACTTTGGCGCCGGCGGTTACACCCAGCTCGTCGATCAATCGCGAAACTCCGGCAGCACGCAGCCGGAGGCCGTCTATGCGTACAACCTGGTGGTCGAGCCGGGCGCCACGCTGAACTTGAACGGCCTGCACTTGTATGTCGGCAGCGAGGAGGTCGCGGGGACGATTGTCGGTGGGACCGTGACCGTCGTGACCTTGCCGACTCCGGCTGTGAATGCTCCAGCCTCAGCAGCAGTCAACGAGAACAGCACGCTCGCGTTCACGGGGACCAGGTCCCTCAGCATCAGCGACCCAAGCGGCACGGCGGAGCAGGTGACGCTTTCGGCAAGCCACGGAACCTTGTCAGTCACTGCGACACCCGGCGTGACGATCACCGGCAACGGTACCGGGATCGTGTTGATCACCGGACAGATCGGCAACGTCAACAGCGCCGTCGGCAGCCTCGTCTATACCCCCACGCCGGGGTATACCGGCGCCGACGTGTTGACCCTGTCGGATCAGAACCAGGCTGATGGCGAATTGGGGTCCGCGTCCGTGGCGATTACCGTGAACGCTCCGCCGAGCATTGCGGCTCCGGCGGCCGTCAGCCTCAGCGAGAATGGTTCCTACACGTTTGCCAGGGGATCGATCGCCTTGACGGATGCGGCCGCCTCCGGCTCGTCCGACTCCCTCACGCTGTTGGTCTCCAACGGGACTCTCACGCTCGGATCAGTAACCGGTTTGACCTTCAGTTCCGGCGCTAACGGCACGTCGTCGATGACGGTGACCGGCACATTGGCGAATCTGAACGCAGCCTTGAGCGGACTGACCTATAAGCCCGCCAGCGGCTATACAGGTTCCGCTACGCTGGCGATTTCCCTGTTCGACTCGGTCGATGGCCTGTCGGCTTCGGCGAGTGTCGCGTTCACCATCATCAACAGCCCTCCCTCGATCACGGCTCCGTCGACAGCGGCAGTGGTCGTCACGTCAACTCTGACTTTCTCGACTGCCAACAAGAACGCGGTGAGCATCTCCGATGTGAGTGCCGGGACCGCCGTGGAACCGCTGACGTTGACGGCCGTCGGTGGCACGCTGGCATTGGGGAGCACCACCGGAATCACGTTCACGTCCGGCATGAATAATTCGGCATCAATGACGATCGACGGCACGCTGGCCAATCTCAATGCGGCACTCAGCGGCCTCACGTTTAAGCCGGCGACAATCGGGACCGCTACGGTCGTCCTCTCCTATACCGACGTCGGCGACGGTCTGTTGGCCTCCGCCACGATTGCCATCACTGTCAGCAAAGGGATCACTAAGTTTGGCATAGCCTCTCCTGTGAGTCCGCCACCATCTCCAGCGGCCGCGCGGGGGGCTTCCCTCAGCGGCCCGACCGGCAGCGGCGCGACCTCACCATCGATTGCGGGAGACGTGTTGAACAGCTCCATGCCCCCCGACGAGCAGACCACTCAATGGGCGGGCGTGACGGCGGCGGTTGCCGTGCTGAACGGATAGTGCAAACGCGCGGCTGCGTGCTCTCCACCGTGCCTCGCATCCCTCGCCCGTGCGGCTCTTCCGTACGCGTCGTTTACCCGCCGCACGGGCGATGCGCAGCTTCACGCCGCTTGCACGTACTCATCCGCCCGACGGCCACCGTCGCGCGGAGCCACGAGTGCCGCAGGCTTCACGTGCGCTTGGGCTGGGCCGCGACGCTCGCGGAGCACGACCTTCCAGGCGTCGGTGAGCGGGCGATAAGCGCGTTTGACCGGACCGATCGGCAGCAGGATTACCACGACGTCCAGCAGGCCCCGCGAAAAGCCGTGTGCGACGATCTGCGTGGCAAACAACATGCTGAGATAACCGTGCCGGATCAGTTGACCGACGATGCAGCGAATCGGGCTGCCGATTTCGAGCCGATCGAAGTCGATGCGGCGGTCCCAGTCGGGGCCGTACTTGGCGTCGAGCCAACGCGCGCCGTTGCGTGCGCGGGTCATGGCCCATGCGGGAATCGGCGTCCCCCCGTCGCGCGAAGCGGCCCTGTGTTCCTCGTGCTTACGGACCGGTGCATGCAGAATCTGCGCAGACATTTCTCGCTCTCCTGAAATGAAGTGGGGAGTGACATCGGCCGCCGCGATGTGAAAAAGGTGCGCGGCCGACGACGCGAGCCAAAGCACGGCTCTCACCCTGAGGAGTCGGCAGGCGGCGACTTTTGTCTGTGTTTTCTGTCGGGCTTTTCGCAGAATTCTTGCGGGCGCTGCGACTGCTCGTGATCGCCGGGCGAGACTCGAGCGGTGAATTGACCGGCCCGAAGCGGGGCGGACAGAATGGAGCGAATCCTTCGCGCACGGGCGTGTGTGCGTCGTTGTCCGATTAGTTTCCATCACTTCGCCCTCGATTCCTCTCTCGAGACTTCGATGAGCCGCAGGAAAGACCCGCGTCCGTCTTTGGCGGCTCCCCCGCGCCGACTCGATCGACAAGCGTGGGCCTTGGCGGCGCTCCTGGCCGTCCTCACTCTGACTGTCTACGCGCAAACGTGTTGGTTCGGATTTATCACCATCGATGATCCGTACTACGCGGAGGAGAATCCGCGGATTCAGCTGGGGCTGTCGCCGGCCGGCGTCACGTGGAGCTTCACCACCATCCATGACGCGAACTGGATTCCACTCACGTGGCTCTCGCTGATGCTCGACACCAGCCTGTTTGGCTTCCGCCCGGCCGGCTACCACCTGACGAACGTGCTGTTGCACGTCGCCAACACGGTGCTGCTGTTCGCTGCCTTGCTGGCGGCGACGGACAGCCGCGGGCGGAGCGCGTTCGTCGCTGCACTCTTTGGCCTGCACCCGCTACACGTCGAGTCGGTCGCCTGGATTGCCGAACGCAAGGACGTGCTGAGCACGTTCTTCGGAATGTTGGCGATGCTCACGTACGTGCTTTGGGCGAATCGCGCAAAAGTGCGCTGGCTGGTGGCAGCGGTGTTGTGCTTCGTCGCCAGCCTGATGGCGAAGCAGACGCTCGTTACCCTGCCCTTCGTGCTGTTGCTGCTCGACTTCTGGCCCCTGGGCCGGCTCCGCGCCGGTATCAGCTCAGCGCAGCCTCAATCGGCAGAATCGCTGAAAGGGGACCGCGCCGGCAGGGTGCAGCGCTCACAAGAAAATCTGGCGAGCGCGCCGCGCAACGCCCGACGGCTGTTCGCCGAGAAAATTCCGTTCTTCGCCGTGGCGATCGCGTTTTCGGCCATCGCGCTCTTCGCGCAGGCACACGGCGGCGGAGTGAAGAATCTGGCGCATTTTCCGTTACGCGAACGCCTGCTGAATGCGCTCGTCGTCTATGTGGCCTATCTCGGTAAGATCTTCTGGCCGGCGAACCTCGCGATCTACTATCCCCATCCGCACGCAGCGTTGAGTTTAACGGCGGCAACGCTGTCGGCCGTCTTGCTGCTGACGATCAGCGTTGTCGCCATCGTTTGCGTGCGTCGCTGTCCGTACGTGCTCGTGGGCTGGTGTTGGTACGTGGGCACGCTCGTGCCGATGATCGGCCTCGTGCAGGTCGGGACGCAGCAAATGGCTGACCGCTATACGTACTTTCCCGCGATCGGCATTTTTCTGGCCATTACATGGCTCATTTGCGATCTGCCGACTGCCCGGGCGGCGACGGCCAAATTTCAATCGACGGTCGCCGCCATCACTGTGGGGTTGCTCGCGTTCCTCGCGTATCGACAAGTGAGCTATTGGCACGACAGCGCGACCCTGCTGCGTCACTCGCAAGAGTCCACGGTCGACAACCCGCGAGCGCACCAACTCCTGGGCAGCGCGCTCATCGAAACGGGAGCCACGAACGAAGGCATTGCCGAGCTGGAAACGGCGGTCCGCGGGGACGAATCGTCACCCGCCGCCCATTCCGCATTGGCCGCCGGGTTGCAGACCGCCAAACGTCTGGACGAGGCGGCGGCGCACTACGAGCGGGCCCTCGCCCTGCGCGGTCCGGACCCGGACGTCTTTTACAACCTGGCCCGCATTCAAATCGAGCGGCAGGACTACAAGAGGGCGAGGCAGAACCTGTTGCAGGCCGTCGACATCAACCCGGACCACGTCGAAGCCTATAAGTGGCTGGGCACGGCCGATCTCGAACTCCGCGACTACCGAGAGACGATTATTGCCAGCCAGCGTGCGCTGAGTTTAGACCCGAAATCGGTTCGGGCCCGCCACAACCTGGCCGTCGCCCTCTTGGCCTCCGGCCGCTTGGACGACGCGATCCGGCAGTTTGAGTCTCTCGTCAGCTTGTTGCCTGACGATACGGACGCCCGCCAAAATCTCGACCGCGCCCGCGCCATGAAAAACGGGACACCGAGCAAGTAATCAGCAAGAGAATTCAGCGGCGCGTTGCCGCGGCTGAGAGACTGAATCTCGAAACCGGCCATGACCGCGCTTGTCGGGAATCGCTGACGGCTTGCGAGCCGCACCGAACGATCAGCCCGACTTTTTCTTCTTGGCCGTGCGGGACGGCAGGCGGCGGGCGACGCTCTTGACGGGCGGCCGCGAGGACGAGGCTTTCGCCTTCTTGTCGCTCGTGGCCTGCTTCATGCTCTTCTTGAGCGCTTCCATGATGTTGACGATCGGCGGCTCTTCGACGGGCGTCGGCGTCACGATCTGCTTGCCCTGCACTTTGGCTTCGATCAGCTCGCGGACCCGATCGGTGTAGGCATCGCTCTGCTCGTTCAGGTCGAGGTTGTCGTCCACCATCGACGCGATCAATTGCCGCGTGAGCTTGCGCTCGGGCGCCGTCGGATGCGTGTCGGCCAGCTCTTCCTTGAACTGGGCCGGGTCTTTCACCTGCGACGCGTACTGCAGGAGGTCGACGATCAGCAGGCCGTCCTCCGCTCGCACGCGGACCAGGTGTTCGCGGGTGGTGATTTTCATCCGCGCGATGGCGTTGAGCTCCTCGCTGACCATCGCCTCCTGGATCAGCTGATACGGCTTTTGGCCCAGGTTGCCGTCGGGCGTGAGGAAATACGTCTTACCGCTGAGGTAAGCCGGATCGATCGTGTCCGGGTGGACGAAGCCCTCGACGTTGATCGCCCGCTCGCCTTCCGGACGCAGCTCGGCCAGCTCTTCGGGATTGATCTCGACGTACTGCCCCTTGGCGTATTCGTAGCCCGACACGATTTCATCGTTGGGCACTTCGCCGTGAATGGGACAGGTCTTCACATATTTAATGCGGCTGTGGCAGTCGCGGTGGAGCTGATTGAAACGGATCGGGCTGTTTCCCTCGTCGGTCGAGCCAGAAGAGCCCGTGTAAGCCTGCACGGGAACGGAAACGAGACTGATCCGTAAATAACCCTTCCAAGCGGGTCTGGGAGCCACGGCGTGTTCTTTCGCTGGACTGCGGTGAAGAGTGAGTCCTGCAACGAACGGCGAGTGAGAGTCGCTCACCAGTCACATTGCAGAGACGGACAAAATCCAGTCCCTGGCAAAAGAACCGGTCGCTCCTTCAAAGAGTTGGCCGTTGAATCGCTCCCCGGTTCCAGAGCAATTCGCGGCGACCGCCAGCACGGTTTCGCAAATCGCGTACCGGCAACGGCCCGGCAATTATGCACTATAAACGGCCACCCGCACCGCGTGCGACATTTTTTCGCCCGAATAGTGGGCGAGTGTCGCGGCGAGACATTTTTACAAATCTCCGCAGGCGTTGGCGCCAGTCAGCGCTTGCCCTGAACCGCGAGCGACCGACCGGGAGTGGTTGTTGGCAACGGACTTAGTTCGCGGAGACCGACTTACTTCGCGGGAATGTTAAGGCTGGGCGCTTCGGACTCGTCGAAAGTGGCGGCCGACCTGGGGGCTGCTAAAAGGGAGCGGCTGGTGGCGACAGCCGTCAATCGGCGGGCGCTGATCAGCTCGTCGGTGTCGTCGTCGCGCACGGTCTGGTCGATCTCCAGCACGCCGAACGGCACGGCCCCGGCCAGCCAGACGTCGATGCGGTGAATGAACGTGTGTCCCGATTCCGGGTCCTCCACCGCGACCTGGGCGGCCGCCTTCCGACAGGCGAAGGCATCGTGCCGCAATGGCGTCTTCAAATACCGCACATTCTCGCGGCGATAGGGGCGGACGCTGGGCAGTCCCCGCAAGAAGGCCTCGGCCTGCTCCTTCGTCTCACCCGGAGGCAGCGACTCGTCGACCAGGAATTGCGCCGGAGTTTCGCCCGCGTTGAACGCGATGGGGTCAATCAGGAAGGTGAGCGTTCGCTCCTCTTTGGTGCCACGGTTCCAGATGGCGGCGATCCGGCGGAGAGTGCGCCCGTCACGGGTCTCGCTGCCCCGGTCGGCCAGTCGCAGGCGGAGCGGCCGTCCGTTCGGATCGATGCCGGCAAAGTCGATCCACTCCCCGTCATGCTCGGGCAAGAGAGGAAAGAACGTGACGACCGGGCGAGTGAAGTTGTCGATCGGGTGACGGTAGTCGATCCAGTGCCAGTGCTCCATCGCCTGAAACAGCCACGGATGCTGCCAAGGATTCTCGATCGGGTACCAGGCCGAGAAGGTGCTCACCGCCAGGCAGGCGAGCGCGAGGGCGCGGCCGGCGAGGCGCGTGGCCGCCGCGTCGAGCGCGGGGATCATCGAGACCAGCCAGAGCGGAATGAGCCAGAAGGTCCAGCGCAGGCCGGACGTGTTGCCGCCGTAGTTGTAGTTCTCGGTCCGGGTCAAGTAGAACGCCAGCACAACGACGGTGATGGCCGCCGAGCCCCAGAGGATGGGCCGCAAACTCCAGCCGCGCGACAAGGCCGGCACGAGCCACGCCGCCAGCGCAAATAGAAAGATGGGCGAGAGCGAAAGGATGCCGTGGTGCCCCAGCGTGCAATGAAATAAGTAAACCAGCGGCGACTCGTGGAGCGCATCCAGGCCGGCCGGGTGCATCCAGTAGCTGGGAACGCCGTCGACAACGTATTTGTATTTGTCCGTCCCATAGTCCGCGTAAAACGGCTTCCAACTCCCCGTCGCCAGCCACTGCGTCACGAAAAAAAACGCCAAGGGCACGACGGCGGCCGGCAGCGCCCAAAGAAAGGCCCGCACAAGCGAGCGACGCAGCAGCAACAGGGCGACGGCCGCCGCAAAGGCCGCCGCCGGCAACTCGTTGACGGCCGCGAAGACGGCAAAGAAGCCGGCGCACGCAAAATGGACTGGTCGGAGCGATCCGTCGGCTAGGATGCGACATGTCGGATAAAGGGCCGCCAGCACGGCCAGGCCGGCAATCGTGTGATTATTCAGCGTGACGGAAAACGTGGTGAGAAACGTGGAGAAGGCGAACGCCCCGACGATGATTAATCGGGCGAAATCGCTCGCCGCGTACCGCTCGACTAATCGCATCACCACCAGCAGACCGGCCAAGAGCGGAATCACGTTCACCAGGAACAGGATCACGCGCATTGTCCGAGCCATCTCGTCGGGCTCGGCATTCAGGCTCCAGCCGGTGACCGCCCGCACGACCCAGTAAACGCCGGCGACAATGGTCGAGAGCACAGGAGGCTTGCTCGAATAGTAGTGCCCCCCCTGCCGCACCTTGTCGATCGTCCCCCAACCCGACACGGCGTCGATCTCGTCGATCTGGTAGGTGTGCCGCTCGACCAGCGACCAGACCGTGCACCACCGCGAGCGGTCGTTGGCGCTGAGCAGCGGTTTCACCTGCCAAACCGCCGCCCCGAGCACGCCCAGCGTAATGGCGAAAATGACCGCATAGCCGGCGCGACGACCTCGATACGCCGGCCCGCGGTCTTCGCCGGTCTGGGCTGTCACGTCGGAGTTCGCAGCGGTCACAGCAGCTCTCGCAGGCGGAAGTGGTGGGGGCCGAGTTTACCGCCGTAGTTGCCCGCGGTGATCAGCGTGAGATCGGCCATCGCGGCGGCCGCGTGCAGTCCGGCCCGCATCGCGTCGCGTACATTCTCCGCCGCCAGTCCGTCGATGACGATTTCGTAAACGGCAGCGGTCCCCGGCGGCAACGCCGACTCGGTCTGCGCGACCAAGGTCGGGCAATAGGCGTCGTTCGTGCTGGCTTTGAGTTTCTTGTATCGCGAGCCGACCTTACTCCCGCTGCGCACGATTCCCCCCGGAAACGGCGCAATGGCTCCGGGAACTTCGCGGATTGCGGCGACTGCTTTCTCGGCCGCTCGCAGCGCGGCAACTTGAGTTTTTCCGCAGATCAGTAGGTTGCCTCCGGCCACGCCTTTGACGGTGCCGAAGCGATCTTCGCAAACGAATTCGCCGTCCATCACGGGGATCCGCCACAAGCGACGGCCCAGAATCTTTTTCGAGCTTTGAAAACCGTCGCCGAAGAACCGCAATTGCCCGCCAACGACAAACTGCTTCTCCGGCGGAGATTCGGGTAGGCCGTTGTAACAGGCCGTTGTGGGACACGTCAGAATGCACTGACCGACGCGGCCGGCAACTGCCGCACCGAGAGCTTCGCGACTGAAGGCAAATGCCAAAATGCTCACGCCGGGGCGGCCGTCCGGCGTTTCGTCGCTGGGCAGCGATCGTTCGAGCGCTGCCTCCACGTCACAGCCGATCACGCTGGTCGCATTCCCGCAAAAAGTAGCCGCGGCCGTTTGCGCCCACGCGAGTTCTTCAGCCGTGACGATCAGTCGCGTGCCGGTGATCGGAAAAGCTTCCGCGAACGTGTCGGCAATCGGCACGCCGTTCAGCTCGAGTGTGGGAGGCGATTCCTGCAAAATGCGACGCTCGCGTGTTAATGATTTCGCTGGTCAACACGGTGTCAGCGCAATACCGTGAAAAGATTCCGGTGTCGGCTAGTTTAATCGGTTCATCTTCCGAGAACCTAGCCGCCGTTCACTGCAGCGGCGGCTGGACGGCAAGCTCGGCGACGACCGAGGTGGGCGCCATCACGACGCCGCGCTGACGCTCGGCAAGAGCAACGACACAGCCCGGGCGAGGCGACCTCTTCAGTCGCCCGCTACACTGTTCCCTGCTGTACCGGCGCCCGACGCGCTGGCACCCGAGGCACTGCCGGACGGCACCGTGATCACTTGGTTGGCGATGTCGGTGCAACTGACCACCATCTTGACGAGGTGCGCCACGCCGGTGGCTTCCATCTTCTTCATGATCTTGGCGCGGTGAGCCTCAACGGTCTTGAAGCTCACGCTGCAAAGCGTAGCGATTTCCTTGCTGGACAGACCGTCGACGACCGTCTTGAGAATCTGCTTTTCGCGCGGCGTGAGGCGCTTGTACCGCATCCGCACTTCCTCACCGGCGTCCCGCTCACGGCGTCGGGAGTCGTCCAGCTCGAGCGCCTTGCGAACTTGCTCGAGCAGGACTTCGCCGTCGAACGGCTTCTCCAGAAACTCCACGGCCCCGTTCTTGAGCGCATTGACCGCCGTGGGCACGTCGCCGTAACCGGTGAGCACGATCACCGGAATTTCGATTTCCCGCGCGTTGAGTTCGCGCTGCAGCTCGAGGCCAGTCATGCCCGCCATCATCACATCGAGCACCAGGCACCCGGGCTGAACTGGGTCGTACGAATCAAGGAAGCTGGCACCGGAATGAAACGTCTGGACGGAGACGCCCAGCGTTTCGACCAGCCAGCGCAGCGACTTGCGCGTCGCCTGGTCATCATCGACGATGTAAACTGTCGGCTGGGCCTTGAGCGGCTGAGGCAATTGGGTCATCACGCGCAACTGAGCTCGCTTCGCGAAAGATAGTGATTCGGAACGGACGAACACCGAAAATTCCTGAAGCAACATTCGTACACCAAAATGCCGACGAATGCCACTTTCCGCCCGGATTCCGGGTCCATTTCCCAGGAAAGGAGCCCGTTTGGACGCCGATCTCGAACGAATCGCCGAGTGGCTCGGTCGGGCCGAGCGGTGCGTGGTCTTTACCGGTGCGGGCGTCAGCACTGAGAGCGGCATTCCCGATTTTCGCTCGGCCGGCGGCGTCTGGTCGCGGACCAAGCCGATTCTCTTCGATGAGTATTGCCGCGACTCTCAGGCGCAGATCGAGTACTGGCGTCAGCGGGCAGAAACGCACTTGCAGTTCGCCGACGCAGAGCCCAACTCGGCCCATCGGGCTTTCGCGCGCTGGGAAGCCGAAGGCCGCATTCGGGGCGTCATCACGCAAAATATCGACGGCCTGCACCAGATCGCGGGGAGCCGCCAGGTGCTCGAGCTGCACGGCACCGCGCGCAAGGTCGGCTGTCTCGACTGCGGCACGCTCTACGATGCGCAGGCGATGCTCGCGCGGTTCCAGCAGACGCAGGCCGTGCCCCGTTGCGATCGGTGCGGCGGCCTGACGAAGCATGCGACTATCTCGTTCGGCCAGGCGCTGCCGGTCGACGTCTTGCGACAAGCGATGTCTTGGTCGCGCGAGGCCGATTTGTTTCTGGCGATCGGCTCGTCACTGGTCGTCACGCCGGCCGCCGACTTGCCGGTCCTGGCAAAGGAATCCGGCGCGCGGCTGGTGATCATCAACCGCGAACCGACGCCGCTCGACAGCCTGGCAGACCTTGTGCTGCGCCGCGCGATTGGAGCGTGCCTGGAGGGTGTCGATTCGCTCTTGCCCGCTGCGCCGGGCGCAACCGTTCGATCGGAGGCCTCGTGATGGCCGATCCTGCGAATGCTGACCCGGGCCAACCAGCGGGTACGCTGCGGTTCGTCACCGAAACGGAGATGCAGGTCGAAACGCTCTCCTGGGGCCCGCACGATTGGCTCTGCCGCCCCGGATTGACCGACGCGCAAGACCTGCTGTTGGTGCGAGTTCATATGCCTCCCGGCCAAGGGCACAAATTTCACACGCATCCGGAGATGGAAGAGATCATCTACGTTCTCGCCGGCCGGGCCGAGCAGTGGGTCAATCGCGAACGGCGCACCTTAACCCCGGGGCAGATCGCCCACATTCCTAAGGGGATCGTCCACGGAACTTACAACGCCGGGACCGATGTTCTCGAATTCCTGGCCATTCTTTCGCCCGCGCAGATTTCCGGGCCGGCCTTGATCGACGTCAGCGATCAGGAACCTTGGCGAAGCCTGCGCGGGTGAACCCCGCGTCATTTCCCCGGTACGCCGGCTTGGCCACTAACGGTTCCTTCGCCGGGCAGGTCGAACGCTTAATAGCGGGCGTCAGACCCAGGTGTCGGCACGATTTGGCTGGGATGCACGCTCGCCCCCGCCCCTCGAGTCACCGCCGCGACCCTGACGGTTGCGCGAACGGCGGAGGGTTTGTTCGTCGGTCAGACCTTGCTTGTTGCTCGCGATGCAGGACTTTCGCCGGTTAGTCGTCGCGCAAGGCCTTTTTTGTATGCTCGCACTTTGCTTGGTCGATGGTTTTGGACGCACGCCGGGAGGAGATTGGCCCGACGCGTCGGGGTAGGGGCCGCCCCGGCCATCAGGAGCTGATCTCACGTCGTTGGTAGGAAGGATAATCGCATCTCCGGGCAGTTTGCCGATCACGCAGACTGGGATGACTTGGTAGCTTGAGTGCTTTCCCACGGATAGAATAGGGCCCTCGCCTTAGGGGCCGGCCGCCGATTGGCTGCGACGCACGGAGACAGGATCTCGCGCACCTGGCTCTTGGCCTCATCACGGAACGACAACTCAGGAGTTGGACCGAGCAATGCGTCTTTCGAATCTGCGCCGTTTGGCGACATCGTGGGGCGCAAGCGCCCTGGCCTGCACGCTGGCCGTCGCCCCTTCCTCCAGACTTTACGCCGACGACGTCCCGCAAAAAGATCTCTCCCCGCCCGCAGCCGCCGCACCGGAGACGCCGAGTGCGGCGTCGACGATCAGCGATCCGTTGGCTGCGCAAGTCCAGCAGGCCATCGAGGTCACTTCGCGGCGGTTCCTCGAGACGGAAGTCCACACGCCGTGGCAGATCGTCCACGGTTTGCTGGCGTACCGGCGCGACTACCAGATCAAGCAGAACGGCGTCAAAGTGAACGCCCTCAACTGGGTCGCCTCGGGCCCCGAGTACAAGAACCAACCCTGGTTCGAAAAAACGTCCTACGGTGCGCACGCGCATCCGTATAACAACGTCCCCTACGCCTTCCAGGGCCATCCGAACCAGTTCATGGCCTACATGACCATGTGCGACTTGCCGCTCGACTTCAAATTCCGCACGTCGAGCGGCGAGATGGCATCGATCAGCGACTTCATCAGCGGCGCGCAGATGGAAGTCAACGACCGCGAAGAAGTCACCTGGACGTTGTGGTTTCTCTCGCACTACATCGAGCCGGACGCCCACTGGATCAACAAAGACGGCCAGCCCTGGAGCATGGAGCGGCTCATCCAGATCGAAAACGGCAAAGTGGTGACGTCGGCGGCCTGCGGCGGCACGCACGGGCTGTTCGCGCTCGCCTATGCCCGCAACGCCTATCGTGAAACGGGCCGACCCATCACCGGCGCCTGGTTCGAGGCGGACCAGAAAGTTCAGCGCTACGTCGAAGAGGCCCGCGCCAACCAGAACAGCGACGGCACTTTCTCGTCGAACTACTTCCAAGGGCCCGGTTACTCGACCGACTTCGTCAAGCGGATCGGCACGACGGGCCACATCCTGGAATTCATCTGCGTGGCAGTGCCCCAGGCGCGTCTGCAGGAAGAATGGGTGCATCGCGCGGCGGCCGCTCTGGCCCACGAGCTGATCGAGAACCGCCAGGCGTCCGCCGAGTGCGGAGCCCTTTATCACGCAGTCGACGGATTGTCGATTTACCGCACGCGGATGTGGCCCGAGCTCGATCCCGCGCGCCGCTCCCGCACGGCCGCCAAGCCGGTTTCGGCCACGTCGTCGGAGGCGCCGACGTCCTCCTTGCCAGCCGTCGTCCCGAGCGCCGGCAACGAGCAGGGCAATTCGGGCGCCGTCAACGCGTCCTCGCGGTAGAATGGTGGTTGGCCGCGTCCTCGCGCTAGAATGGATGCTGACCATTTCACCGTCGGGCTGATGACGTGCAACTGAAGCGATCTCTCAAACGGCTCTCTCCGATTGCGCTCGCGGCGATTGCTCTGCTGATCTTTCGCGCGATTGGCTGCGAAGACCCCAAGCCGACCCAGTCCGAGCTCGACGCGATGGCGGCCCTGCAGCGCGCGCACGGCCACGTTCAGACCGATACGGACGGGCATGGCTCCTTCATCGACTTCGACCGGGTCGAAGTCCGCGACGTCGACTTGAAGCCGCTGGCGGACCTGCCCTTTGTGACGCGGATGAAGTTCGATTACGCCCCGATCGGTGACGAGGGGCTGGTCTTCTTTAAGAACCTGCAGAGCCTGCGCGAACTCAGTTTGCGGGGCACGAAGATTACCGACGCCGGTCTGGTCAATCTGCAGAATCTCGCGTCGCTCACGGAACTCGATTTGGAGCGGACGGGAATCACCAACGCCGGGCTCGAAGCACTCGGGCCGATCAAAAGTCTGCGACGTGTCTACGTCGGCCCCGGTGGCCCAACGACGGCGGCTGGGATCGACGCACTCAAGGCCCAAAATCCACGGGTGAATATCTCGAAGAAGTGAGTCGATCTCGAATAAGTGACTCGACGATGACCCTCCCCAGCACACTTTGCGTTGCTCACCTGTTCAGCCCCACCTATAATTTGGCGCGCCCTGGCGTCCGGCGGTGGCCGGGCAGAATTTACGCCAGAATTGGCAAATATTTAGCAAGTACAACTTCGGATCAGGTCGTCCAATAAGCCGCAGATTTGAGCGAAAATTGATCACGGGCCAGTCGGCGAGCGGGATCTCGTTGAGTTGGCCCGACGCTGCTGGGTAACGAGTTTGAGACGGCGAATTCGTAGACGGTGAGTTCGTAGACGGTGCCGACGACTCCAAAAATCTCCGACGCGAGCCTCGAGCGTTCCGCGGTTACCGGCGACGACGGTCCCGACACGCTCCGCTTCCCCCGGTCCGAAAGCGAGCCCGCGACTCCGACAAACGCCAAAGGCGTCCCGCAGATCGACGGCTCGGTTCCGACAATGCTGCCGGCCGGCGTGCTGCTCGACCAGCTGCCCGACGGAGCCGCGCTGCTCAATCACGAATTTCGCATCCTCTGGTGCAATCGCCAGCTTCGCGAATTCACCGCGCAAAGCGAAACCGTACGCAATCCTCCCACCGGACCGAAGACGCGCGCGGAAGATTCGCTCCTCGGCAAGAGTTTTTACGAAGCGTTCGGCGCGCCCGAGATCATCGGGCCCGATTTCTGCCCGTTGCACACGGCACTGGGCTCCGGCGAGCTCGCCAAGAGCAGCCTCCGCGTCGGCGAGAAAACGTATTACGAAGTGCAGGCCCGGCCGATCGCGCCCGACGAAAACGACGGCCCCAATCTGCTCGTGGTCAGCGTTCGCGACATCTCGGCCGAAGTGCTGCAGCGTCAGAAGCTGAACGCCATCTACCAGGCCGGCCTCGAGCTGGGCGATTTGTCGCTCCAAGACATCCTGCAGATGAGCGTCAGCGAACGGATCGACCTGCTGAAGTCGAAGATCCTGCACTATACGCAGGACCTGTTGCAGTTCGGCACCGTCGAGATCCGCCTGCTCGACAAGCGCACGAAACAACTCGAACCGCTCCTGGCCGTCGGCATGGATCCGGGAGCCGCCAGCCGCGTGCTGCGGGCCGACCCGCAAGGCAACGGCGTGACAGGGTTCGTCGCGGCGACCGGCAAGAGCTACCTCTGCGAGGACACGCAGACCGACCCGCTTTACCTGCCCGGCGCTCCGGGGGCCCGCAGCTCGCTCACCGTGCCCCTGATTCTGCACGACGAAATTCTCGGCACTTTCAACGTCGAGAGCCCCAAGCCCGGCGCCTTCAGCGAGAACGACCTGCAGTTCCTCGAGTTGTTCTCCCGCGAGGTGGCCGTCGCCATCAACACGTTCGAGCTGTTGGCGGTCGAAAAAATGACGACGGCCAGCGCCAGCACGGAGCGCATCCTCCGCGAAGTGGCCAGCCCCGTCGATGAAATCCTCAATGACGCGGCCTGCATCCTCGAGCGCTACATCGGCCACGAGCCAATCGTCTCCGAGCGGCTGCAACGGATCCTCAAGCACACGCGGAACATCAAGCAGCTGATCCAGAAGGTCGGCGAGACCTTCGCTCCCCTGCCCGCCCACGCCCCGCTGATGCCGCGGCAGCAGCGCCCTCTCTTGCGCGGCAAGCGGATCCTGGTTGTCGATGCCGACGAAGGCGTGCGGATCGCCGCGCACGAGCTGTTGGGCCGTTACGGCTGCGAAGTGGAGACGGCCCACAATGCCGAAGAGGCCTTCGTGATGGTCCGCAGCTTCCACTACGACGCGGTCATCGCGGACATTCGCCTGCCCGACATGACGGGCTTCGAGTGCTTCTACCAAATCAAGCAGATTCACGAGCATTTGCCCGTGATCTTGATGACCGGCTTCGGCTACGACCCGGCCCACTCGATCGTAAAAGCCCGCCAGCACGGCTTGAAATCGGTGCTCTACAAACCGTTCCGGCTCGAGCAATTGCTCACGGAAGTCGAGAAGGCCGTCGCCTCTCCGGCCGACACGCCGAGCGCGAACTAGCGCAATCTCCCATGCCATACGCCGGGCTCGGCCGCCTGCTCTTCTCCGCCCGCCGCCGCCTGGGTGTCTTCCGCGACGTCCAGAATCTGAAGAAGCGCATCCGCGGGGCTGCGCCGTTGCGAATCGTCGTCGGCGCGGGTGGCCTGTTCGACCCCGGCTGGATCCCGACCGACGTCGACGTGCTCGACATTCTCGACGTGGCCCAGTGGCGCCGCCTCTTCTCCGAAAACTCGATCGACGCGATCCTGGCTGAACACGTCTGGGAACACCTGACGGCCGAGCAGGGACTTTTGGCGGCCGAGAATTGTTTTCGCTTTCTCCGACCCGGTGGTTACCTGCGAGTGGCAGTCCCGGACGGCAATCACCCAGACCCGGCCTATCGCGAGTGGGTCCGCCCGGGGGGCAGCGGCGCGGGGGCCGACGATCACAAGCTGCTCTACAACCACGAGTCGTTCGGCCAGTTGTTCGAGACGGCCGGCTTCCAAGTCGAACCCCTCGAATACTTCGACGCCGACGGGAAATTTCACGTCGTCGACTGGGATCCGGCACTGGGCAAGATCGAGCGTTCCCGGCGATTTGACGACCGCAACCGCGACGGACCACTCGCCTACACGTCGGTGATCGTGGACGCCCGCAAGCCGCACTGACCCGAGGTCCGCACTCAACCGGTTCGCCCGTGGCGATTCTCGCTGGGCTGAGGCATACTCAGAGCACTAGTGAGACCGTCCGGTAATTCGGGTGCCACGGCTGAGACGCTTCGGCTCAGCCGTGCTCTTTCCGGTTGCTGATGACGGTTCGTGACCCGTGAAGAGCACGGTTGAGCAAGCTCAACCGTGGCACCCAAGGCAAATCTTCGCTTTGAATTCCCGGACAGTCTCAGAGCGCTAGTCTCCAAGTTGCGCGATCCAATCAAGATGGTGAGCCAATGCGGCCCTACGTTCTTGCGTTGATCATCGCGGTCGGGCTGATCCTCGCCGGCGGAATCTTTGCGCGGGCGACGTCTGCTTACGTGGCGTCGCTCGGCGTTCCGCCAGGGGGCGGCATTGAGTTGCCGTCGGCCGCAATCTGGTGCGTTTTTCTGGCCGACCTGCTGACCGACTTCTGGTGGTTCTTCATTCTGCTGGCGTTCATCATTTGCTTGGGCGCCGCCTGGCTGTTTGGCGCCTCGACTCCCACCCCGGGCCAGTGCTAGAAGCTCCCCAGCTGGTCCCGCGCGTCGTCGGTCGGGCGACCAGGGCGGGCTCATCACCAGCTTGATCTCGGCCTCGGAGACGTCGGCCAGTCTAGGGGCGCGTGGTTGCTGGCCTCTGACGCCAAGCCGGCGGAATGAATTTGGCCCGGCTGTTAAGATTCCGACGGATCGACGGTTTCAACGGCAGCCCGACGGTCGAGAGTCTCGTTGCGCGTGGGCCAGGAATAACATCGGCTTTCGGGCCGTCATGTTTTTGGGAGCAGTGCCGGGCTGCGCGAACGTTGCTTTTTTCATCCAGGTGCCCGAAGGCAAACCCAGGGACTCGCCAATGAAACGCACATCGTCTGCCGGGCGGCTGTTTCAATTTGCAGTGCTGACGCTGGTCGTCGTCGCCGCAACGGGCTGTGAAGAACGAATCTACGAGATCGATCTCAAGCCGCGGGGCGACACGCTTGAGCGGCATCTGACGCTCAAGCGGACTGACCTCCCAAATCATACGCCCAAGAGCCTGACCGCAGATGACCGGCCGGAGCTCGAACGGATTGCCCGCGCCTATCACGCCCGAACTCCGTCGCTCCCGAAGCGCGATCTCGCGTTTTCCGGTGCCTTCGGCAGCGTGCTGCCCCAAGACATCGGCGGAGACGGCCATTACGTGCATTATGAATCGCCCTTCGGTCGAGTGCGGATCTACGTTGAGCGATTTCGCGGCAACGACAATTTGTACGCGTCGCTCGAGAGCCGGCGAAAGGCGGTCGACCAGGTCGTCGATCTGATTGTGGGCTGGTTTGAATCGGAATTGGGGCGGCTGCCCGAGTGGTCCAAGCTGCGGAGCTTTCTCGACGGGCAATTTCGCGTCGATTTGCAGAACCTAAGTTTGCTCGTCTGGTCGACCAACGTTCGCGACATCTTTGAGTCGAACGACTCGCTGGCGGAAGTCGGCCTGCGCGCCGCTCAATATCTCGTCGAGCGCAATTACGCCTCGTGCGACGAGGCGCCGGCTTTGCGTCGCGAGTTGCAAGACGCGCTGCAGCGCGACAATGCCGCGGCTTTGCTGGCCCGCATCAGCAGGTTTCTTGCCGCCCGCGCCGGCGGGTCTGAGGCGCATTGGAAACAGGCTCTCGCCTTCCTGTCCGACCCAAGTCGGACGCAAGTGTCCTGGCATCGGTTTTTCTGGCAGAGTCCTTATTTCAAAAAGCACGTGGCCGACCTCAAGCGCGGGCACGCAAAGCCGTCCGCTGCACCTCCCGGATCGACCTCGAACGGCCCGGACGCGAAATCCCTCATTTCGGCCCAATTTGCAGAGGAGAAAGAGGGGGACCTGTTGGGCAACCTCTTCTGGAGCGCGTTTCCGCCGAGTTCCCACATCCTCTCGAACGTCAGCCGGGTCCGGGCCACCTTGGAAGCGCCGCGAAAACCGTTCTGGACCAACGGCAAATGGAACGAGAAGGAACAGCGCGTCGAGTGGTCGCCGCTGATCGCCGAACTTCCCAAGCCGGATCGCGAGAAGTCGCCGTTATGGTTCGAGTGGCCAACCCTGTGCTTCGCCGCCTGGGACGAGCCGAACGACGAGAAGCAAAAGCAGACCTTCGGCAGGACCGGTTTGACTGGCGACAAGCTGCTCGACTACTGCCTGTGGTATGAGGGGCTCACGGGTCCGGAAAGGAAAGAGTGGGAGGCCCTTCTCCCGAACCTCAAAGACAACCAGCCGGCGAGCCGTTTAAAGGCCTTCCATTTTTCGAACGAGCCTGCGGATCGGCAGAGCTATCAGACCTTGGCGAGCGAAGTAACGACGACTCTGACGGATGTCTTTTATCCGAAGCAAGCGGTCGAACCGGCGCGGAAAGTCGAGCCCGCGCCCATGCGGTAGGTCCGCACGCGCCTGTCGCTAAAAGATCCCCAGCTGATCCCGCGCCTCGTCCGTCATGCGGTCGGGCGACCAGGGCGGGCTCATCACCAGCTTGATTTCGGCCTCGGAGACGTCGGCCAGTTTTTCCAGGGCCATTTTGGCCTGCTGGATGATCTGCGGGCCGGCGGGGCAAGCCGGGCTGGTGAGGGTCATGTTCACCGTGACTTTGCTGTCGACCTGCTCGACGTCGTAGATGAGCCCCAGGTCGACAATGTTGATCATCAGCTCGGGGTCGACAACATCCCGCAAGGCGTCCAGCAAGGCGGCGTCATCGGCCATCGTTCGCTCTCCTCAAATTCCTTCATCGGTCAGGCACTTCCCCATCCTATGCCGCCCGTGGCGCCGCGGTCAAACCGATCGCCGTTGGCGCTGAGAACCTGTCAAGCCCCCTGCTGCCGCCCTTCGGTACAATCGGCGGTGTGCTTTCGGCTGTACTTGCCATTCGCTTCAGGAATCCCGACATGAACCGCTTTTTCCGTTCATTAGATAGAGCATTCGACGCCATCATCGGCCCGGGCGACGTTTCAGGTCCAACTCGCTTACGGGCAATCAGAGCGGTGGCGACAGGGGGAGTCCTTTACTTGCTCTACCGCACGCCCAGTGGCGAATGGAGGTCGCCGATCATCTTCGTCGCTGTCCTCGGCTTCTCGACCGTGTGGGCACTTGTGAATGAACTTAGGAAGCTCTCGATGCGTGTCGAACGATTGGAATCCGAGGCGAGAACGTGTCAAGCGTTGGACGCTCCACCTACAGAGCCTTTATTTTCAAACTGACCCACTACCGGGAGATGGTGTGCCGGCGTTCGCCTGCGGCGAACTGGTCAAACCCTACGACGCTGCGGCCCACCGTCTCACCGTGGGGTGTGACCAGGCCGCAGTGCGGCCGCAGGCACACCTTCTTTCTCCGCCAAGCCTTGCAGCCTGCAGCCGCGGCCTATTGCTTATCCGAATCCTCGAGTCGCACCAGGAGCCAGTCTTCGACCTTGTCCGGACCGAAGTGCACGAGCGCGGGGGCTTCGTTCTGCGTGAGGTTGTAAAGGCCCGTTTCGACGACGATGTTTTCTTTGTCGCCGATCCGCATGGCCACGCGTTGCGTCTCTTTGTCGACGCGCCCCTGCACCGTTTCGGCTTCGTTGGTCTGCGTGTTGAAAAGCGTCCCGCTGACCACTCCATCCTTGTCGACGGCCAGCTGCATCACGCGCGACGGGTCGGTTTCCTTCTCGTTGGACGAAACGGCAAACGTCCCCAGCGCCATCCACTCCACGTCCTCGGCCGCTTCCGGGGTCGGTGGTGGCGGGACGGTCGCCAGGTCGGCCGCGCTCATCGCGAATTCGGCCGCGCTCGCCACCTGTTGCCCGCCGACGTAGACGTTGTTGTTCTGGTAGACCACGTTCCCGCCGGTCCCGTAGTCGTAATAGATCGGCTGCGCCCAGACGACGCCCGGCCGCGTCCAGGTGAACCACGTCGAGAGCCCAGCCCACGTCGGCACGCCCCACCAGTAGCTCGGCGGGTAGCGGAAGCGGCTGTAGTGGTAATGCCAGCCGCCCAGCGCGTGGTAGTGCAGGTTCCACCAACTGGTGTTGAACCAGCCGCGATAACCGGGATGGGCCCAGTGGGTCCGCACGTGGTTGCCCCAACCGCGCCAGTAGTTGTAGCGGTTCGGGTAACGATCGCCCCAGCGATAGCAGTTGTCGAGACCGCCGCGCCAGCGGTTGTTGATGTTGTTGATTTGCGTGACGTTGAGATTGGCCCACTGCGGACGCCGATTGATGTCCTTGTTGCCGCCGTTCGGGCGGTTGTACCAGGGGCGATCGGCGTAGTCGGGACGCTGACCCGGACGATCGGGACGATTCGGCTTTTCGCCTTCGCCCGGACGACCCGGTCGGTCGGGCCGCTCGCCTGGGCGACCCGGGCGATCATCTTCACCGGGACGATTCGGCCGATCAGGACGCTCCGGTCGATCGCCGTCTCCGGGACGGCCCGGGCGGTCACCTGGACGGCCGGGGCGGTCGCCCTCGTCCGGACGTCCTGGTCGATCGGGCCGAGTACCGGGGCGACCCGGCCGATCACCTTCGTCCGGACGGTCCGGTCGTTCGCCTCCCGGTCGACCCGGACGGTCTGGACGCTGCGGACGATCTTCGTCGCCTGGGCGCGGTCGATCGGTGCCCGGGCGACCGGGTCGACCGCCGTCGCCAGGACGCGTCGGACGATCGATCGAGGGACGATCGGTGCCGGGTTTGCCCGGACGGACGTCCGGCTGCACGGGGCGAGGAATGCCGATGAAGTCGCCAACGTCGCCGGGAGTGGGACGACCGCCGCCCGGTCGACCGGCTCCCGGCTTGCTTCCGCCCGGCCGGTTATCGCCGGGTTGATTCCCTCCCGGTCGATTGCCGCCAGGAGAATTTCCGCCACCGCCTGTACCCCCACCCGGACGACCGCCACCCGTGCCGGGCAATTGCGGTCGGTCGGTGCCAGGACGATCGCCCGTGCCCGGACGGTTGCCGCCGGGACGCGTCGTGTCGCCCGGTCCACCCGTTGACGGCGAACCCGGACGAGTTGTCGGCCGGCCGCCGCCCCCCAGGTTCGGCACGCTGATTGAGGGCGCGCCGCCCGGCCGTGGCGAAGCGTTGCCGCCGCCGGCTCCCGGGCGCGTTCCGCCGTTGGGATTGTTTTGTTGAGGCGGATTGCCGCCGCCGGGATGCGAGGGACGCATGCCGCCGCTGGGACGATCGGGCCGGTTGGCCCCGCCATTCGCCCCACCAGCCGGCTTGCCGGGATTCGCCTGTGGGCCGCCACCGCCTTGCGGACGAGTTGCAGGCTTGGCGCCGCCGCCCAAGTTGGGCGCGCTCGTTTGCGGTTTGGCGGCCGGGCGTGCCGCGGGCCGATTGCCCCCGGCTCCGCCGCCCCCACCTCCGCGTGCCGCACCGCCCCCACGATTGCCCCCGGCCCCGCCCTTGCCCGGACCATTGCCCTGGCCGGGAGCGGCGGGACCAAGTGCCAGTTCGACAGCCACGATCGCGACGAGCGCGATCAGGCGTTTGCCTGTGATCATGGCCGCTTCTCCTGCTCTTCGGTCGGCGCGGCGGACGGCGTGACCGGAGTCGTGGCAGGCTTCTCGTCCGGCACCCGCACGACCGTGAGCGGATCGCTCGCCGGTTGCGGCTCGCCGTCGATCTCCTTGGCGATCAATTCGACGCTGGTCGTGTTGTCGTCGACGCGCGTAATCACTTGGGTGCCCGACGCGCTGCGGCCGTCGCCGAGCGTTTGCGTGCCCTTCCGCGTCCAGGTGCTGCCGTCCTTGGTCCACGTGGCCTCGCCGAAGGCGCCGTCGGATAAAAATGTCCACGAACGGAGCTGCTTGGTGTGCGGGTCCCAGCCGATGATCTCGGTTCCCTGATCGGGCTCGCTGTCCTGACCGGTCTTGATCGTAAACGAGCGGACGAGAAACGCGCGTCGCGGCGACCAGCGGACCACCGTATCGACGCGGGCGTCTTTCGATTTGTCGACCCAATGCCCGACCATCCATTCCAGATCGGCCAGGGCCGCCGTCTCGGGCTGCGGCGGCGGGACATCGCTTTCCTGAATGCTGTCGATCATCCAGCGGCCGTCCTGCTGCACAAAGATGGCCGAGAACGCCGTGCGATTCGACGCAGTCTCGGTTGAATTCGGCGATTCGACGGCTTCACCCTCCGCCGAGACAACGTCCGGGCGAATGAACCGCACGCTTTTGAGAGTGCCGGAAAGCTGCGCGTGCGGCTTCTCCTTGAAGGCGGCCGCGAAGTCTTTTTCCAGCGCGGCCCGCCCCGCGACGCGCTCACCCGTGCTGCGATCGACGTAGACGCCCTCGGGCATCCAGAGCGCGGCGATCGCCTGGGCGTCGTGCTTGTTGAAGGCCTCCAGATAACCGCGGAGCGCCTGCCAGATCGGCGCGGCTTCGGGACCGAGGTCGGCCGACGTCGCCCCGCTCCGGCTCGCGTCTGTCGGAGTCGTCTCGGCCGGACTCGGTTTTGTCGTCTGAACTTCCTGGGCGACCAGGCCGACGGCCGCCAGCACGATGCAGCCACACAGGCACAAGGATTTCGTCATGCCACGCACCTCGGAAACGAAATTGGGAAGATCGATTGGCGAGCGAGACTACACCCGCAGCAAAGCGGCACCGGTCGATTAATTCGGTGACGAGTCGTTCGGTAAAGAAGGGCTCTCAGTAACCCATGTTGGGTCGGGCCCGAAGATCGGCAGCGCCCGCAAAGAAAAATCCCCGCGCCCGGCGGCGAAAGGCGGCCCTGCCTCGCAATCCACAGCCTCAGACTATCGCGGCCCCCCAAACTGGGCAAGCGGCCGTCATTGCTCGCCCTTACCACTTGCCCGCGTGAGAGCCGCCGTCGACGTGTAAGATCTCCCCCGTCACCGTGGCGGCTTCAGACAGGTAGACGATGGCATCGACGACTTCGCTAACGCTCACGAGCCGCCCCATTGGGGAGAGGCCCTTCAGCACGTCCTTGTTGTCGCTCTCGTGCATCGGCGTATCGACGACGCCCGGCGCGACGGCGTTCACGCGAATTCCCTGCTTGGCGTATTCGATGGCCAGGCAGCGAGTGACCGACTCGAGACCGCCTTTGGTGATCATTGGCACCGTCGAGGGGATGCCGGCAATCGGATGTTGGGCCATGGTCGTCGTGACGTTGATGATGCTTCCGCCCGAATTCTGCGCCAGCATCTGCTGAACCGCTCGTTGCGTCACGTAGAGGAAGCCGGCAACGTTCGTGGCGATGAGCGACTCGAAATCGGCCTTCGTGTATTCGACGAACGGCTTGCTGAAGAAGATGCCCGCGTTATTCAACAGCACGTCGATCGTGCCGAAACGAGCGACGGCGGTCTCGGCGATTTTGGCGGCCGTCGCCGGGTCGCCGATGTCCCCGTCAATGAGGACCAAGTTGTCCGACGCCGAAAACGCGCCCGACTTCGTAATGTTCCGCGAATTGGCCACGACCCGATAGCCGCGCTCCAAGAACGCGTTCACCGCGCCGGCGCCGATCCCTTGCGAGGCTCCCGTCACGATGGCCGTTCGTAATTTGGCTGCCATGGTTCCGCTCCTGGTGGTCTTACTCGAGATTGCCCCATCGCCAACATGCCGGGCCTGACGTGCATTGTGCCATATAGGCGACATGCCCGTCCCGCTCGCGGCACGTCCCGGCGTTTTTTTCGTTACAGGTTCGCGTCGGCCCGCGGCCCCGTTGGCTGCAGCACCGCCATCACTGTGGCTACAATCGCGGGCTCGCCAAGCAACGCATTCAGGATGAAAGCACTATGAGTGAACCGCTGCGGTTTGTTCCCGCCGAGAGCCTGGTCAGCGGCTGGGATTTCAGCACGGGCAGCGTGAAGTGCCTGGCCTTCGGCCTCGATGGCAAGCCCGTCGCCGAGGTGCGGCTTCCGACCGATCTGTCGAATGGCGATCCGCCGAACCCCGCCGTCAGCGAGCTCAACTTGATGCAGCTCGAGGGGCAGGCACGGGCCAGCGTGCGCGCGGTGGCTGCCGAACTCAAGGCGGCGGGGCGTCTCAACGACTGGATTGCCGGCGGCATCTCGGCGACGCATCACACGGCCGGCCGCATCGACCGCAACCACAACCAGGTCCGCCGAGCCATCTGCTGGAACGATCAAACGCTGGCGACGTTTCGCGCCCGGGGCGAACGCCGCGTCGGCGGACCGAAGCAGGTCCGCGAACTCATCGGCGGCCCCTGGGCCGACCGCTACACCCTCAGCCACCTGGTTAAAGACGAAGATCCCGACTACTTCCCCGCCGAGGGCTGGCAGCGGACGTATCGCATCCTGCCGCACGGGCCGCTGGCGGCCGGCTATCTCACCGGGCACTTCGACGTGATCAGTATTTCGTCCGCCGCGTCGACCGGAATCATGGATCTGCGGAACTGCGTCTGGTGTCCGGGCATGCTCAGCGCGTTGGCTTCGGAGGAGCACCGCCGGCTGGCTCTCTCGCAATTGCCGCGGATCGTCGATCACCTGGAACCGATCGGTTCACTGTCCGAGAATTTAGCGCACGAAGCTGGCCTCGATCCCGCGCATCGACCGCTGCTCTTTCCGACCTCTGACGATCAGCAGGCGGGACTCGTCGGCGGAGGAGCCGTCGACGCCGGGCAGATGGCGGTCATCCTGGGCAACTCAGCCGTCGTCAATTCGTCGTCCGACGCGCTGCCCGGCTCGGACCGCGCGGCGGGCGGCGGCCTCGACCTGATGCGGCTCAACTGGGGCCCGTATTTGTGGATGCGCTGCTACAACAACGGCGCGCAGTTCCTCGATCAGGTCGTTGGCCCCCGGCCCGACTGGAAGGCGCTCGAGGATCGGGGGCGACGCGTGAAGCCCGGGTGCGACGGCACGTCGGTCATGCCCTTCGCCCGCTCCGAGCCGTCGCTCAAGCTGACGTCGGCCCCCGGCCTGCAGTGGTCGCCCAAGCCGCCCGCCGATCGCGGCACGCGGTTCCGCGCCTCGCTCGAAGCTCTGGCCTTCCTGATCGCCCGCGGCGTGGAAGAGCACGAGCGCTCCGGCCAACGGATTTCGCGAATCACCGTTTCGGGCGGCATCGCGCGAAGCGATCTGATGTGCGAGATCCTCGCCTCGCTCCTCGATCGCTCTTTGGAACGCCTCGAATCGGACGAAGGACCCGCATTGGGCGCGGCCGTGACGGCGCTCGCGGCGATCGAAACCCAGCTGCGACGCCGCCACCAGGTCGACACGCCCTACACCGTGGCCGACGCGGTGGCCCAACTGGTCCGCTTTCGCGCCCCCGTCCAACCCAACGCCGCCTGGATCAAACCCTACCGCCGCCTGCGTCTCGAATTCGATCGGCGATTGGCCAAGCTGCAAGCAGAGGGCAGCGGCTCATCGCGAAGCGCCCCGCGCGCCCCAGCGCCAAGCAAAAAGCCGTCCGCGAAACGAGTCAACGGCTCGAAGCGCTCCAAGGCACCGAAACGCCGCCGCTAGACCGCCCTCCCAAGAGCGCCTACCTGGGACGGGTTTGGTCCCGTCGCCCCCGGCACGCAATGCAGTCTTTCCCTGAGCCCCTTGGGCGACCGAAAATAGCCCAGCGATTTATCGCTGGGTGACGATCGCCTCCACGCCCCTTTTTGGTTTGAAAAAGTCCCGTCAGGGACGACAGACGCATTCCAACCTGGGAGTAATCGCTCCGATTCAACTCAAAGAGCGTCAAAATGCATTCCTACGTAAGCTGCCTGATGCACGTCGTCTTCTCCACGAAAGAGCGACGCCCATCGATCACCCCGGCGCTCCAAGCCAAACTCTGGCCGTACTTGGGCGGCATTGCCCGCAACCACAAGATGAAAACGCTCCAGGTCGGCGGCGTTGAGGACCACATCCATATGCTGGTGTCACTGCCGGCAACGCTCGAAGTGGCCAAAGGCGTGCAATTGCTCAAAGGAAACTCGTCGAAATGGATCCACGAAACGTTCGCGGATCAGCGCGAGTTCGAATGGCAGAAAGGGTATGGCGCGTTCAGCATCGGCATCTCGGGCGTACCCGACACAATTGCCTATATCGAGAACCAGGCCGAGCATCATCGACGCATGACGTTCGAAGAAGAATTGGCGTCGATCCTGCGGAAGCACGGGATCGAATTCGAGCCGGGCATGCTTGATTGAATGAAGAGGGCTGCAAAAACCCCAAGCCGGAAGCGCGGGTAGTCTGTCGCCCCGTTGGGGCTTAAAGACAGGAATAGAAGAGGGGTGGCTTCTCGCTGACCCAGCGATGAATCGCTGGGCTATTTTCGGCTGTCCCTACGGGACACGAGGACGCGCAAGAATGATTCGACCCGCCCCTACACGTTCTCCAACCCCTGGAACTTGCCGACGCGTTTGAGCTCTTTGAGGAGCAGCGACGCGTTGCCGAAGCGGTCGTCGCGGTTCTTTTCCAGCATCTTCAGCACGATCCCCTCGAAGAGCGGCGGGATCGAGAGTTGGTATTTGGTCGGCTTGGTCGGTTTCTCCCCCTGGATTTTGCGGATCGTATCGGCGGCATTTTTGCCTTCGGCCGGCGCGTGCCCCGTGAGCACCCGATAGCAGGTCGCCCCCAGGTTGTAGATGTCGCTGCGACTGTCGATCTCGTCGGATCCCAGCGTCTGCTCGGGAGACATGTAGGGCAACTCGCCCACCATCTCGCCGGAACGCGTGATCGATTGCACCATCGGCCCTTCCATGGCCTTCGCGAGCATCAGGTCGGCCAGCTTGGCGACTTTGTCCTTCGAGCGGATCAGGATGTTGCTCGGCGTGATGTTGCGGTGCACGAACTTGTGCTGCTCGGCCACTTCCAGGGCTTCCGAGATGTCGACGGCGGCCCGGAAGACCGTCTCCCACTCGAGCATGCCGCCGATGCCCAATCGCTTGATCACGTCGGCCAGGCTTTCGCCTTCAACCAGCTCCATGGCCATCCAGCAGTAGCCGTCGGTGACGCCGGCGCCGTACAGGCGGACGATATTTTCGTGCTGCACGGGCAACATAGTTTTGATCGCGCGGATGAAGCGGTCGAGCTCGCGCGAGTCTTGCGTCAGCTCCGGCCAGAGGACTTTGAGCGCGACGGGGCGTTCGTTCTTGGTATCGACGGCGCGAAAGACGGCCCCCGAGCGACCGCTATCGATCTGCGAACCGATCGTATAGCGGACCAGCGTCGTGCCGACCAACTTGCTCAGCGGATTGTCGCGTTGCCCGTCGGGCCTGGGAGTTTTGGCTGCTCCGGGCGGCAGCGTTTCGGTGCCCGAGCCGAAGCGAATTTGCGTTTCGCCCAGCTCGAAGACATCGCCCGCCTTGAGCTTTTGCTGATCCTTGACCGGGTTGCCGTTGAGCCGCGTCCCCCAGGTGCTGCCGGCATCGGCGAGGATCACGCCGTCGTCGGAAACCTGGAGCTTGCAGTGCACGCGCGAGGCCCGCGGGTCGGCCAGTTGCACGTCGCAGTCGTCGCCACGTCCCAGGAGGAACGTTTTTCCCGGCGGAAGCTCGACCGTCCGCCCCTTTTCCGGCCCGTTACAAATCACCAGCTGGAAAGCCATGCCCGCCTCGTCTGCCAGTATCGGCCTGATCGGACCAATGCGAAGTGCCTCAGGCCAGAATAGTCCGGCCGTCAACGGGCATCAAGCAGTTAACCGACGGCTCGTGGCGGGCTGCAGGCGACTGCGATCAACCGGCTGCCAATCAACCGGATAGCGATCAACCGGATTTCGGCGGGGCGGACTCGATCGACAGGTCGGGCAAGGTGATCTTGAGCTTCTCGCGCTCTTTGGGTGTGAGCACCGATTTGGCAACCACCAGCCGCTTGAGCGAACGGACCTGCAGCAGCAGTTCAAAGGTCGACGCGGGAAGGGGCGTCTCTTTGGGCAGCTGAATCTCGGCCAACTCGATCTTGGGCGGGAGATCCTCGAATTTCTCGAACGTCGTGCCGTCCATGAGCACCACTTTGCCGCCGTGCAACAAGACCCATTCGGCCACCACGCGGTGCAACCGCTTGCGAATGAACTGGTCGTTCTCGTAGACGGCGAAGTGGGGCTGATCGTCCCCCTTGGGCACCACCAGCGTGCCGATCGTCGTCTTGGTGCTGGCGTCTCCTTCGGTCACGCTGAGTTCGTTATTTCCCTCCTTGAGCGGAATCGGTTGCTTGAGTTCGTCATGCGTGACTTCCTTGTCGCCGATCGTGATCTTCGCCTGCCCCTGATCGATGGCCTTGCCGGTCTGGGCGCTGACTTTGATTTCGTCGGCCCCCGCTTGCTGCTTCATCATCGTGGTGATCAGGCCCCACGTGACGCCGAAGCCCGCCACGACAATCAACACCGCCGTCGCCAGCATCCACGGAGCGATCACGATGCCGCGGCTCGGCGGAAGCGCGTCGAGCGATGGCATGGTGGCGGTGCGATCAATCGCAGGTAACGCCACACCCGTCGGCCGGCCGGCCGCATAAGCGTCGAGCGCGCGGACCACGTCGGTCATCGTGGTGAAGCGGTCTTCGAGCCGCTTGGCGATCATCTTGAGGCAGATCGCCTCGAGGGCCGGATCGATGCCTCTTCTGATGCTCGACGGTTTGCGCGGCGCGGACCCGATGATCTGCCCCATCACGGAGGCGATCGAGCCTTTGAAGGGGACTTCGCCGGTCAACAGCTCGTAGAGAATGATTCCCAGGCTGTAGATGTCGCAGCCTGGGCCCATTCGCTCCATGTCTCCTTCGACTTGCTCGGGCGACATGTAGGCGGGGCTGCCCATCAACATGCCTTCCTGCGTGAGCCGCGAATCCTCTTTTTTGTTGGTTTGCCGCGCGAGGCCGAAATCCATGATGATCGGCTCCTGGTGGCCGTCGATCATGATGTTGGCCGGCTTCAAATCGCGATGAATCACGCCCCGCGCGTGGGCCGCCTCGAGCGCCCGGGCCAGCTTGAGCACAAACGTCGCGGCGTCGCGACCGTCGAGCGGGCCGCCATCGGCGAGCACTTCCGAGAGGGGCCGCCCCTCGATGTAGGCCATCGACAAGTAGCGAATGCCATCGATCTCGCCGACGTCGTAGACCGGGCACAAATTCGCATGGCGGAGCATGGCGGCGGCGCGGGCCTCGCGGTAAAACCGCGCCGTCATTTCCGCGTCGTCGTCTTCGTCGGCGAATTTCGGAATCTTGAGGGCGACGGGCCGCTCGAGCTGCGTGTCGTCCGCCAGGTAGACGGCCCCATTGACCCCTGCCCCAGGCAGCGGACAACCTTGTAGCGGCCGAACTCGTCCGGCAGCGAACAAGAACGCACCGGCGTGAATGCGCGCGGCGGAACCGTCGTCTGGCTGGAGCGAGGACGGTACTCGGTGCCGTGATCGGTTTGCGGGATGCTGGTGGCCGTGTCGCTCTCCGCTGGAACGGGCGTTTGTCCGGCGGATTCGTCAGCGGCGAAATGCGAGCGCAGCGCGTCGGCCAACTGCGGATGACGGGACAGCAAGTCGTCGAGCGCGATCGATTCGCCCGCCGCGCGGCGACGCGAATAGTCCGCGAGCACCTGGTCGAGACGCGATTCCGACGACAGATGGGACGGGCCCGGCTCGCCCATCGCGAGTCCTTGTGAACGGGGGAACGGGGAATCGTGGGACGGCAATTCGGAGCTGCGCCCCTGATTCAACCAGTTTCCCCGGATCGATGCAACGCGAATGATGAACGGAGCTTAAAGGCCAGAGCGCAAATGACGAAGCACGAATGACGAAGGAATTCCCGAATGACCGAAGCACGAAACAGGACATCCCCCTTAGGGCTTGGGGCTTCGTGCTTCCTTCGTCATTCGGATTTCGTGCTTGGCGGAGCTAGTAGCTGCGCTGCGTCGCGAACTCGGTGATTTCGACCAGCATCTGCTTGGCCGACGAGTTGTTGAGGCATTCGAGGTGCGAGCGGGCCGCGGCGGCAAATTCCAGGGCCCGGTGCCGTGCGTATTCCACCGCGTCGCTACGGTGCAGCCAGCGGACGACCTCGCCCCACGCATCATCGTCCGCCTGGGTCAAGAGTTCGCGGAGCCGCTGGGCGTCCGGCTCTTCCGTTTGGGCGAGCAGGCGGATTATGGGCAGCGTCAGCTTTTGCTTCTTGAAGTCGGTGCCGAGCGATTTGCCCGTCTGATCTTCGGAGCCCAGGATGTCCAAGAGGTCGTCGGAGATCTGAAACGCGATCCCCAGCGTGCGGCCGTATTGCTCGAGCGACTTGGCGACCGTTTCGTCCGCGTCGGCATAGTGCGCGCCGAGGAAGCAGGAGACGGCGCACAGCTCGGCCGTCTTGCCGTCGATGATCCGCAGGTAGGCGTCCTCCGACAGGTCGAGGTTGCCCCGCTCGCGGGTCTGCGTCAGCTCGCCCTCGCAGACGATGTTCGTCGCCCGGCCGATCAGGCGGCAGGCGAGCGTCGTGTCGAGGCTGCTGGCGAGGTGAAACGCGTGCGTGAACAGGTAATCGCCGAAGAGCACGCTCGTTTCGTTGTTCCAGCGAGCATTGACCGTGGCGACGTAGCGTCGCGTCTCGGCTTCGTCGAGCACGTCGTCGTGTACGAGGGTGGCCGTGTGAATCATTTCGACCACGGCCCCGAGCACCCGATGTGCCTCATTGATCGGGCCGGCGGCGGAAGCGGAGAGCAACAGCAGCATGGGCCGCAGCCGCTTGCCGCGAAAGTGGGCGACGTGGGCAAAGATATCGGCGACGTAAGGATTCTGGCTTTCGAGCTCTTGTCGAAAGATCTGCTCGACTTGCCGCAGGTCGTCGCCGATGAACCGTTCGACTCGCGACGGCAAGCCCGCCAAATCCCGGCCGCCCATCTTCGCTGTACCTCGAAACTGCTTACTCGCGTCGTGCGTCCGGCGGCAGTGAACGCCGAAAGGGGCCGCTCTTGCCGCCCGTCTTCTCGACTAATCCAATCGGGCCGATCGTGATCGCGCGATCGGACGATTTGCACATATCATAAACGGTGAGGGCGGCCACGGAGACGGCGGTTAACGCCTCCATCTCCACGCCCGTTCGAGCTTGAACGCCGACTTGTGCTTCGATCTTCAGCGTTCGCTCGTCCACCACCTCGAAGTTGACTTCGGCCTTGTCCACGGGGAGCGGGTGACACAAGGGAATCAGGTCCGCGGTCCGCTTGGCTGCCATGATGCCGGCCAGCCGCGCCACCTCGAACACGTTTCCCTTGAGCACCTTGCCGTCGCGGATTTGGGCCAAGGTTTCTGGCGCCAGGCTGACGTAGGCGACGGCCCGCGCGAGCCGCTCGGTCACATTTTTCCCGCCGACATCCACCATGCGGCTCGCGCCGGCTTCGTCAAAATGGGAAAATTGCGACATGGGCGTGCGTGCTGCCGAGTCGGTCAGCGATGGCTACAGCACTATAGTCCTGGCCCAAGGTGCCGACAACCCAATTGACGAACATCGGCGCGTAATCGCAACCCCGAACGAGCTTTGCATCTGAGAGTTGCCTGCGCGAGTCGGAGCCGTCCCTGCATATGGCTTTGTCGAAACGATCCGGCGCGATCGAAAGTCAATCAACGGACCCTTTTTCCGGAGAGCCGTTCCTGGCGATGGGGTCCGCCGCGCTGCCGACCGACGTTTGACCCCCTGGCTTTTCGGAAAGCGTCTTCTGCAGGAGAGCGATGCCCTCGGGTCCCGGATGAAGCATGTCCACCAGGTTTCCACGACGATCGATCAACAGCATGGTCGGGTACGACTGAACGCCGTAATCCTCCGAAGCCGCCGACCCGACTTCCTCCACGGGCTGTGCGACGGCCACCGGGAACGGCAGGTCGCGACCGTGCCAGAGTTTCTTCCGCGTGTCGACCAGATGCGCATCGAGCTTTGTGACCGAATCGATCTTGTCTGGCGTTAAATCGACGTGCACGCCGATCACCACCAGCCCCTCCTTTTTGTATTCGTCAAACAGCTTGAACGTTTCCGGCATCCGATAAACGCATGGCCCGCACCAGTATCCCCAGAATTCGAGCAGCACGCACTTTCCCTTTAGGTTGGCCAATTTGAGCGGCGGGCCGTTTTTCCATTCCGCAATATCGCGCAGCTCCGGTGCCGGATGCCCCATCAACAAGGCGAACTTTCGGGCAGGAAGGGGCAGCGTCACCTCGATCTCGCGCTTCGCCCCGGGAACGGTCACTGCATCCTTTTTGTGAGCCACGTACGTGCCGTAGCTATACAGCTCATAGCGGCCGGGCGGCACGGCGAAATGAAACTCACCTTTTTTGGAATCGCAACTCATCAGTCGAGCCCGACCAAGACTGAGATACACGTTGGTCCAATCGATGTTTCGACCGAGTTTGGCTAGCTCCGCACAAACGAGCTTTCCCGAGATGTGGCACTCCGGAACGACCGTCAGCTCAACCGGCTGATGGAGGTCTTTCGAATCGAGATCGGCCAAGGCGATCAGGCCGCGTCCCGTGTGGCGGGCGATGATTTCGACATGTCCCCAGAGGTTAATGAGGTTGCCGCGCTCTGACGTTAATTTGGCCAAGCCGTTCTTGTCCGAGACACAATGATCCACGTACATCAGCCCGCTCTCATCGGCGATTTGCGGGTGCCGCGATTTTTCTTCTTCCCGGAAAAGAGTCGATGTGCCGACGTGTGCCCCCGAAACGGGCTTGTGATCTGCATCAACCAGACGCACCGTCAATGTCTTGATCGGCTCTGCTTTGCCCAGCTTGGGGTCCGCACCACGCGCAGGCAGAACGATGAGGAAGGCCACGGTGAATGCGACCGAAAGCGATCGAGCGGCGTGACAAGAGCGTTTCATAAGGCAGCCTCGCGCACGGAGCGGAAAACCAGAGATTCGTTCAGAGGCCTCCAAATTTTATCGCAAGCTGCTCGGAACCGGTACGCTATGATCGGGTCTGCGCCTTAGGCGCAACTCAATGAGCGAGAACATCGTCGCGTCATCGCAACCCCAAACGAGCTTTTGCATCTGAGAGTTGAATCGGTGTTCCAACGGCCGATCGGAAACCCCTGCGGGGACGCGCTGCGATACGATAGGGTGTGAGGGAGGTTGCCATGCGGCACAAGAGAGCGATCGCGGTCACGACGTTCCTGGCAGCGCTGTTTGGGTCGTTGGTGTGGGTCATCGGTTCGCTCGGCGACAACCCGCCCCTCTTCCTGCTGTGGAACCTGTTGTTCATCGTCTGGGCGCTCGCAATTCGCTGGTGGCTGGTCACAGGCGGATTGATCGGTCTCCTGGGGGCCGTGCTCACGCCGGTACTTGACTCGGACAACCTCGATCGGATCGTGATTGGGATCATGTGCGGGGTCGGCATCGCATGCGCCATCGATTATCTCCGTCGGCCTGATCCGGCATTGGCCGCCCCGATCGAGCCACAATCTCCCCTGTCAGCCTCCGCGGCGCAGCCGAGCAGTCGGGACATGCGATGAACCGCGATGCGGAAATCGAGCCGGCAGCGGGAAGGTCCGATTCGGGTGCGTCGGATCGTGACGCCCTTGTGCTCCAGCTGCTCGACGAAGTGACCTCGCAAGCGCGCGGCGGGAAAACGCCGGACTTCGAGGCGCTCGCTCGGCGGCATCCCGACCTTGTCGACGAGGTCCGCATGCTCTGGGCGACGGCCATGGTGGCCGAGGATTTTGCCAGCGTGTCGCAGGTGCTCGATTCGGTCGAAGGTCGCGCGACCGCTCCCAGCCGGCCGCCTACCTTCGAGCCACGGCAGCGCGTCGGCGATTACGAGATTCTCGAAGAGATCGGTCGCGGCGGCATGGGTGTCGTGTTCCGCGCGCGGCAGATCAGTCTCGGACGGATCGTGGCCCTCAAGATGATCCTCCGCGGCGAGCTGGCCTCCGCGGCCGATCTCACGCGGTTTCGCGGCGAGGCCGAGTCGGCCGCCCGGCTACACCATCCGCACGTGACGGCCGTCTATGAAATCGGCGACCACGAGGGGCAGCCCTTCTTCAGCATGCAGTTCGTCGAGGGGACGACGCTCGCCCGCCGGATCGCCGAGGGGCCGCTGCCCGCGCGCGAGGCGGCGAGTCTACTGCTCCCGGTCTGTCGGGCGATTGCCGAAGCGCACCGCCAGGGTTTGTTGCACCGCGACCTCAAGCCCTCCAACATTCTCATCGACCGCACAGGCCATCCGTTCGTGAGCGACTTCGGTCTCGCCAAGCGGGTTACTGCTGACAAAGATGACGGAGACGAGCAGACTCGCTCGCTGCTCACGCACAGCGGAGCGATCGTCGGCACTCCCGGTTACATGGCTCCCGAGCAGGCGGCCGGCAACCGGGGCGAGGTCGGCCGCGCGACCGATGTCTACGGCCTGGGCGCCCTGCTCTACGCGACGCTGTCGGGCCGCGCGCCGTTTCAGTCGGCCTCGCCCGTCGACACGGTGCTGCAAGTGCTCGAGCAGGATCCCCTCCCCCCGCGGCTGCTCAATCCGGGCGTCGACGCCGACCTCGAAATGATCGCCCTCCGCTGCCTGCAAAAACCGGCCGAGCTGCGCTACGCGACCGCCGACGAGCTGGCCGACGACCTCGAGCGATTTCTCGCCAACGAACCGATCGCTGCTCGCTCGTCCCGGTTCGACCAGGTGCTGACGCGGGCCTTTCGCGAGACGCATCACGCCGTCGTGTTGGAAAATTGGGGCGTGCTCTGGATGTGGCACAGCCTCGTGCTGATTGTGCTCTGCGTCGTCACCAATGCGTTTCAATGGGAGGGCATCACGGCCCGCCTGCCGTACGTCGGCCTGTGGACGATTGGGCTGGGTGTGTGGGCCGTCATCTTTTGGAACCTCCGCCGCCGCAGTGGCCCGATCACGTTCGTCGAACGCCAGATCGCCCACATCTGGGCCGGCAGCGTGATCTGCAGCACGCTCCTCTTCGGCATCGAAGCCCTGCTCGACCTGCCCGTGCTCACTCTCTCGCCCGTGCTGGGCCTGGTGAGCGGCATGGTCTTCCTGGTGAAGGCCGGCATTTTGAGCGGCGCGTTCTACATCCAAGCGGCCGCGCTCTTCGCCACAGCCGGCGCGATGGCGCTTTGGTCCCGCACGGGCCTGCCACCGCTGGGCATCTCCCTCTTTGGCATCGTCTCCGCCGCCTGCTTCTTCGTGCCGGGGCTCAAGTACTATCGGCAGCAACGCTCGCGGCTCCGGGGCTAAGTCGCTTCGTTGCGCTGGCCAACAAGCCCCGCGCCCGGCGGAGGCCGATCTGAGGATGCGGGATAGGCGGCTGGGTGCATTCCGCCAGGCTTTTCCTGGGGCTCCCGGCCACCGCCTCGCATCTTTCATCCGGTGCGTACTCGTTCGTTCGCCTGGAAGGGTCGATAAAGGGTGTATGGTCGCGTCCGTCGGACCGTGCCATCGCCGTGCAAGGGCCTTGGGCATTTTGAGGCGGAGTGAGAAACTGCGTCCTCTGCATCTAAGGTCGTCGAAATCGCCTACAATGCAGAATCCGCGTTGAAGCGAGGTCACGCCGAGAATCCGAACCATTTCCACTACCGGAGCTGCACTGAATGCCACGTCGTTATAAGGGCTGGGCGAGTTGGACGATCGAACTCCGCAAACGCATGTATCGCGACAACTGTCCCGAAGCCACGGTGACAATCGACGAGGTCGCTCAGGGAATCGGCGCCGAGACGCCAGGCGTCATCGACAGCAAACGATTTTGGGATGCGTGCCGGGAATCCAGAGGCGGTTTTGACGCGATTGCCAAACAAGGGCTTGAGATCGAGTTTGAACCGACCGCCGACAAATCGGTGGAGCGGGTAACGTTTCGGCTCAACGCCAAGTGGCTGGAACATTTTGGCAGGGTGCGCGAAAAAGTGCTTGGCAAAGTCGCCTCAGTCTGATTGAACGTCCTTGCTGTCCAGGAGGCGCCAGCGCACGGCGGTTGGGGCCGGTTAGAGGCCCGTCGTGCAAACGCGCGCACCGTCCTGCAAACGCGCAATTGATCGCTGATTCGGTTGCGGCACCGCACGCCACATCGCCCCCTCGCACTTCCACAGCAGTTGTGGTCGGCGAGAGAATCAATACCGCCAACTCGTGAGATCCGCTCCCGGCGGGGCTGACTTGAGAATCCGTGCCAGGATCTTCGGCGCGTGCATCTGGTGGTAGCGGAGGCGCGAGAACGCGTTCGGCCGGGTCGGGTCGCCGTTCCAGCAGTGTTCCGCGCGGTCGCCGTACGCGACCTCGCCGTCGTAATGCGGGTCCTTCGTGGTTTTCAAAAACTCTTCCACAAGGTAGACGGCGTTGTTGAGGTAGTAGTTGTCCATGTCGCCGCAGTAAATGTGAATCTTGCCCTGCAGCTTCTTGCCGATTTTGGGCCAGTCGCGCTGGAGGATGTGGCCCAGGTCGTAATGCTCGCGCCAATACTCGGCGACGGAGTGGTCGATCTGGCCGGTGGCTTTGTCCCAGATCGGCTTCGGATAGCCGTCGTCGCCCGTGGGTGAATAAACGGCCTGCCAGATGTCCCACTGATCGCCCGAGCGCGAGTTCGTCCCCAGCACCAACTCGCGGCGATTGGAGTCTTCGAGCGTGATACCGACTTCGCCCAAATAGTTGCGGCTGCCCGGGCGAGGCGTCTTGGCGAACTGGCTGTCGGCGTAGTAGGCGTTCTTGTGCTCTTACAAGTTGACGACCGTGTACGAGCGAAAATCGATCGGATCGGGGCACGCCACCCAGCAGCCGTTGTATTGGTCAGGATAGAAGATCTGCACCGCCAGCGACTCCCAGCCGCCGGTCGAGCCGCCGTAGAGAAAGCGGGCCCAGCCTTCGCCGATGCAGCGAAATTGCTTTTCGACCTCGGGGATCAGCTCGTAGGTGATCGCGTCGCCGTACGGGCCCAGGTTGGCCGAGTTGACCGCGTAGGAATCGTCGTAGTACGGGTTGGCGTGCTGAATCTCGATCATCACCATCCGCGGAAAACCCGGCCCGGTCCAATCCTTGTAGAGCTGGTGGGCGTATTCCTGCTCGATTTTGTTGTAGCCGTGCAGCTTGAATCGCTTGTTGTAATCGGGCTTGAGATTGGGATCGGCCGGCGTCTCGCGAAAGCCGTCGATCGTCGCGGGAAAATGGCCGTGAAAGATCGCCAACGGATAGCGGGCTTTGGGATGTTCCTCGAAGCCGTGCGGGAGCAGCACGCAGGCGCCGAGATGCATCGGCCGGCCCCAGAATTCCGTCAGTAGCTTGCTCTGGATCTTGATGTGCTTGATGTACTTGGTGTCCTTCGGCGGCTCGATCGGGGGAATCTCCTGGTCGAGCACCACGTTCTCGACCACCCCGTGCTGCGGATCGATGTGGATCTTTTTCGGCGTGCTGAATAAGTTGCCCGGCGCCTTATTCCATTGCTGCCCCTCGCCCCGATCCATCGGCAGCTTCACGGTGTGGCCGTTTTTCAGATGAAACGTTTCGTACTTGTGAAGCAGCGCCTGGACCCAATACTCGCCGGCCGGCACGTCCGCGAGACTCTTGATCGGATAGCCCAGCACCGACCGATCGACAACGGCCGCCTCCCCCGGCTTCAACCCGTCGACATTGATGCCGAACACCAGCTGCGTGTTGGCGTCGCCCGTGATTTGAAACCGCGGCTCCTGGGCATTGTCAGTCGAGAGCATCACTAACAGGCGACCGTCGAGCGGAGCGGCGCTTTTGGCTGCCGCGAAACTCACATGGAAACTCATTCCTGCGTCTTTCTTCGTGTCTTGAGCGACGGAGGCCTCGGAGCGGAACGAGACGAACAACAACGAGAGTGTAAGCGAACGAGCGAGGTGCCGGCGCGTCATGGAGCATCTCTGCAAAGTGTGTTTCTGCGACCCCTGCCACACGATCCCGGGGGGGATGCGAGTCGTTTTCGCCCGCTCAGATTACCCCGGAGTCGGCGCGGGTTCCATGACAGGGCTTGGGCACGAAAGCAGGATTATCTAGTCGCTGCAGAGTGGGCAGGCGGCTCCCAGGCAATCTTGTCGAAGACCTGTTGGAGTTTCGCGCCCCGCTCCCGCTGCGTCATCGCCACATAGGCGATCTTTCCCTGCAGATGTTCGCGAAAACGCGGGTGGTCGCCGCGGTTTTGCGATTCCGGCCCGAAGCGGCGGCAATTGTGCAACGTCGCCTTCAGCCGATCGTATTCGTCGCGTGGCACGTTGATCCGACGGTTGACGACCAGCCCCGCGATCGATTGCTGGGCGCCCGACCGCATGACGCGCGTCTTGCGATGCCGAATCGCGAATCCTTCGTCCAGCACGATTGCACAGACGAAGACTCGAAAGCGGTGCAGACTCCGCTCGAAATTGGAGTCGCCTGATAAGATTAAATCGTCGGCGTAGCGCGTGTAATTCGCATCGACACTGCGCGCCAGTCCCGTCAAGCGGCAGTCGAGCCGAAAGGCACAGAGGTTCGCCAAAGCGGGCGAAGTCGGCGCGCCTTGGGGCAGATGCGGCTGGCGAAAGATCTCCCAGAGTTCGTGTCGGCGACCGGTCGCGTCGTCCGGCAGAAAGAAACTGTCGTCAACTGCGTTCGTGCAGAGCGCGGCCAGCAACCTCGCGACTTCCTCAGGATAGCCGAGAGTATGAAACAGCGCGTGAATCCGCGATTGCCGAATTCGCGGAAAAAAGTCTCGCAGATCGATGCGAAGGACGACGCGCTGCCCGACATGAGGCGCGGCACAAGTAATTGTCGAACGTTGCGAACGGAACGCGTGCGCGGACGGATGCGGAGGAATGACGCCCAGAATTTCGCCGAGAATCTGCCGCTGAATCTCCTTCAGCCGCGGCTTGGGGCTTTCGACGAGCCGCTGTCGTCCGCCCGACTTGGCGATCCAGCGGTAGCGATAATGCCCCAGTTTGCTGTCCGTCGCGCGCCGGCCGTATCGGCGACAACCGGCAAACCAGTCGAGCTGGCTGATGGTAATCCCCAGCCAGTCGGCCAACTCGCCGGCGGTGACGAGTACGGGAAGCTCATCCATTCCGACGATCGCCGGCGCCGGAGCCATCTCCGGACGAGGAAGGCCCAGGACATTCGTGACCAACCTCAATTGGAACTGTTCCAACGGCTCTTGTCGCTGAGCTTTTGCGACGAGACGCTCGATGGCCCGACAAAACTTTCGATCGGCCGCGAGGAAACTCGTGAGCGCGGCGTGTCGCGGCGTCGGAGGATGCAAGCCGAACCGCGCGAGGACACGGGCAACGAGCGGATCAATCCATCGCGGGGAGCGCGACAGCTCAAAGACCTGCATCAAACGGGCGCTCATGCCGGCGCCCGTCCAATCGCCGGCGAGCAAAGCCGTCGCTGCATCACGTGCGATGGAGACCGATGGGAGCATAAGAACGGGGAACGGAGCGTCTCGCGAAGACTCGTCGGGCGCGAGCAGTACTGCGCCCTCGCGCAGTGACGCTCACGCTGCGAATTGGTCAAAGTCCAGTGGGTTCGTCGGGGTAACCCCGACAAGGCGGACACAACCGGCGGCCGGTCGAATCGCCAACCTGAGACGCCCCGCCCCCGACATTGACGCTAAGCCGGCAACCCCACGAGGGTCAAGCACCCTCTGCGGGCAACTCGTGATGCGGCCCAAAGCGTGCCACCGCACTCAGGCCAGGCCGCACCGGGTGCAGGGGCACGCCCCTGCTAGTTGCGGCTGCCGCCTTGCAGCTTCGACAGCAAGCGGAGGATTTCGAGGTACATCCAGACGAGCGTCACCATCAGGCTGAAGCCGCCGTACCATTCCATGTACTTGGGGGCCTGCATCTGAACGCCGCGCTCGATGAAGTCGAAGTCCAAAACCAGGTTCAGGGCCGCGATGACCACGACGACCAGGGAGAAGCCGATGCCGATATATCCCGACTCATGGATGTACGGGATATGCGCTCCGAAAAACGAGGCGACGATGTCCACCAAATAGACCAGGCAGATGGCGCCGGTCGCCGCCACGACTCCGATTTTGAATTTCTCCGTCACGCGAATGATGCCCGTCCCGTAAACGAAGAGCATCGTGGCCAACACGCCGACGCTCAGCCCGACGGCCTTGATTGCGATACCGTGGTAGCGGGCCTCGAAGATCGCGGAAATCGCGCCTAGGACCAGCCCTTCCAGGGCGGCATAAACCGGAGCCGAGAACGGAGACGCCTTCGGCATGAAAATCGTCAACAGGGCAACGACGAAGCCGCCGATCGAGCCGACCATCAGCAGGCCGTACGTGAGCGGCGACCCGGCCATCGCCTGAAACCACGTGTAGACGGCCGTGGCCATCAGGATCATGAGCAGGCCGGCCGTCTTCACCACCGTCCCCTCGAGCGTCATCACCGAGCTCGATTCGAACGCACGCCCGGCCCGATCGTAAACCGCAGTGTTCATCGCCGGATTGGCGGTCGCCATAGCTCGTTCTCCGTGGGATTTTCAACAAGTCAACGGTCAGATTAACCAACGCGGCAGCGGAACGGCAACGTGGGGTCAAGCGGTCAGGCGAACCACCCAGTCGGTGGTCACCCTGGGGGCGGCGAAAACGCCGACCCCAGCCACCCGACGCCCATCGTCCAGAGCTCAGCCGCACGCAGAGTCAGCGTGAAGCGGCACAAAGCGCTCCATCAAGCGTCCGGATCAGCCGCACCGGGTGCAGGGGCACGCCCCTGCTGGTGGAATTCGGGCCAGCGTTGCCAGGCGTAGGTCCACTCCATCCACAGCCGCATCACGGACCAGAGCAGGCGCATCCGCGCCAGATGTTCCTGCGGCAGGCGCTGCTTGTTGGCGAACGATTCACGGGCCGCGTCGGCCAGGTTCCATTGCTCGGCCAGGTTGCGGCAGACCGAATCGGGGGTGAGGTCGTTTTCAGGCGGTTCGCCGGGTTTGGGTTCTTTCAGCAGATCGGCCCCGTCGGCCATCACAAACAGCTCGAATAGACGGCTGCGGAGCGGGTCGAGCTCGAGCGGACGCTGTGTTTCTTCGGCTTCGCGAACGAGCAGGTCGATCTGCGACAGAATGCTTTTGGCCAGCGACGGCTCGGTCGAAGTGGGCATCACCATGAAGGACTCCTCAAGACCTTCATTTTAAGCTTCGAAACAAAAAGGGGACAGGCCCTGGCAGAGCCCGTCCCGGCTTTTTGTTAGCTGAAACTTGCAATTACGGACTGGCGATTCCGCCGGCGGTGGACCACGCCGAGTGCGGGAACAGGAAGTAGACGCCAGCAATTGAGCCGGCTTCCACGGCGGCCGCCTCGGTGTTCCACGGAATCTGATAGAAGAGCTTGGGAGCACATTCGCCCGGGCGATAGAAACCGAGAGGATAGACTCGGCAACAGCAGGGATCGATCGTCATCTGGTACGGGATGCCGATGGACTGCACGGTGAATCGCAGGGACGACACGATCGGCTGGATGAAGAACGGCCACGCGTGACCGTAACGCTCCAGGTCCGGATCCTCGAAGTACAGCGGCTGATAGAAGACGTTCGACGCCTGCCACGTGTACGTGCTGGCCGGGAAAACGCGCGGCTCGAACGGTCCATTCGAGAGCTGGACTTCGTTCGGACACTCGGGCCCCTTCCCGTCGGCGGTCTTGCAAGGCGCGCCGTCCGGACGCGGGCACAAGTTCTGGCACGGATCCTCGGCCGCCACTTTCGGATCCGGTTCGTAGTCCAAAAAGGGCATGATCTGCGTTACTTTCGGCAGCTGGCTGGGCGTTTTCACCTGCTCGGCTTCCGGCAGATTATCGGGGATCACACCCGGGCGGGCGGTGCTCGAGTTGAACCGACCGGAGAACGGCAGACGCTGACTCGCCTGGGCCATATACGCGCCGTTGGCGGCCGGTGCCATGTAGGCGCCGTTCGCACTCGGTGCCATGTAGGCACCGTTGGTAGCGGGCGTCGGGTAGACGCCGTTCGGCTGCGGCGCGGGCACCATCTGCGGACGATAGCCGTTGGCCGTTTGCGTGGCGGCAGGCGAAAGGTCCATCGGCTGCTGTGGGCTGGCGACCGGCTGTTGCGCGTAGCCGGCGTACTGCGGCGTGCCCATCGTCCCCTGAGCGGCAGCCGCCTGCATTTGCTGATTGCGCTGCGCCCAGCGGGTATTCGCGGGAGCGGCGGCCGGAGCCGGCGGGACATCGCCCGTCGGGAAGTTGGCCGTCACCGCGGGGTCGGCGTTGGCCGGCAGGGGCAGTTGGAACTGTTCGTCGCCGGCACGCAGCCCGGTAAGGTCGGCCGCCAGCAACAAAGCCGCGGCCGCTCCGCCCAGCAGCCGGCTAACCGACTTCGACCGGAGCATGCTCCGCCGTGTAATTGGGTGCTTCTTGGGTGATGGCGATGTCATGTGGATGGTTCTCCCTAACCGTTGCCGGCGATACCTGGATGAAGCGCGTTTTGGTTCGCAGTTCATCGATGGTGCCGACGCCGAGATATCCCATCCCGGCCCTCAGCCCGCCGATCAATTGATACATGAAGGGTCCGAGCGAACCCTTGTAAGCAACGCGGCCTTCAACTCCTTCGGGCACCAGCTTGCGTGCCCCCCCTTTAACGTCTTCCGTGATTCCTGGCTGGCGATAGCGCTCGCTGCTTCCCTGCACCATCGCGCCCAGCGAGCCCATTCCTCGATAGCGTTTGTAACTGCGTCCTTGATACAGAATCATTTCGCCCGGACTTTCGTCCAGGCCGGCCAACAACCCGCCCAGCATGACGATCGAAGCTCCGGCCGCCAGGGCCTTCGTCACGTCGCCGCTGTAGCGGATGCCGCCGTCCGCGATGATCGGCACGTCCGTGTCGGCCGCGGCCTGAGCGGCGTGGGCGATGGCGGTCAACTGCGGCACTCCGACGCCGGAGATAATCCGCGTCGTACAAATGGAACCGGGGCCGATGCCCACTTTCACCGCGTCGGCACCCGCCCGAATCAGGTCACGCGCTCCTTCCGTGGTGGCGACGTTGCCTGCAATCACGTCGATTGTCCAGCGGCTCTTCACGTAACGGATTGTGTCGATCACGTTCCGCGAATGGCCGTGGGCACTATCGACGACCAGGACATCGACCCCTTTTTCCATCAGGCACGAGATGCGGTCGTAATCGCCAACTCCGACCGCCGCTCCCACCCGCAGCCTTCCGCGCGGATCTTTGCATGCCAGCGGAAACCGCAGGTTCTTATCGATGTCCTTAATCGTGATCAGACCCTTCAATCGATATTCATCGTCAATCAGCAAAAGTTTCTCGACTTTGTTTTCCAGGAGGATCCGCTGAGCTTTTGCCAAATCGGTATTTTCGTTGGCGGTTACCAGGTTTTCCTTGGTCATCACTTCGGAGATTCGCGTCTCCCTCGACTCAAGGAACCGAAGGTCCCTGCGCGTCAAAATCCCCTTAAGTATCCCATCTTTCGTGATGGGGACGCCGCCGATGTTTCGCTCGTCCATGATCCGAGCCGCTTCGCCCACCGTGGCTTCCGGCGGAAGCGTGACCGGATCGACGATCACGCCGTGCTCGCTCCGCTTCACCCGGTCGACCTCGAGAGCCTGCCGCTCGGTCGACATATTCTTGTGAACGACGCCCAGCCCCCCTTCCTGCGCCATGGCGATGGCCATTTCGCTTTCGGTGACCGTATCCATGGGGCTGGAAATAATCGGCACATTCAGCCGAATGTTCCGCGTGAGGGGCGAGCTGACGTCCACCTCCGACGGGAGCGATTCGCTGTATGCCGGCTCCAACAAAACGTCGTCGAACGTCAGGCCGCGATATGCAATGCGATCGTCCATCAGAACCTCCGGCAGTTATGTGTTGGCCGCGGCGGGCAAATCCCCGTCGGCGACTGAGCCCACGAGCTGAGAAAAGTCGTTCGACAAATTGACCAGTTGAGCGGGAGACAGCTGCTCGGCCCGCGCGTCGGCCTTGAGGCCGTGCGGGACCAGCGCGTCGTCGATTTGTGTGCGGTTGAGCTGGCGGCGATACATCGAAATCAACACGTTCCGCAACAATTTACGCCGCTGCTGAAAGACTTCGCGGAGAAATTGGTGCAGGAATTCGCGGTCGCTGATTTTCGCCCGCAGGCCGGGATCGGGATCGAGGCGGATCATCGCCGAAGCGACTTTCGGCCGCGGCCAGAAAACGTCGGGCGGCAGGTGCTTGAGCACCTCGAGCCGAGACTGTGCCTGCAGCCAGACCGAGAGAGCGCCGTAGTTCGACGTCCCTTGTTTCGCCGCCATCCGCTGCGCCAGCTCGTACTGAATCGTGACCACCATCCGCTCCCACGGATACTCGCTCGCCAAAAGATTCGAGATGACGGGCGTGGCGACGCCATAGGGCAGATTGGCGACAAGCTTGAGCCGCTTGATCGGCCCGCTCGAATCCTCTCCCTTCTCCCCTTGCGGGAGAGGGGCCGGGGGTGAGGGGTCCTGCGCGCCTCCCAGCCCCCGCTCAATCGCCTCGAGCACGGCCAGCGAAAAGCGATTCTTGTTCTTCAGCACGTCGGAGCCGATCAGCGTGACGTTCGCGAAGCCGGCCACCGCTTCCGCCGTCAGCTGCTGCATCCGCGAATCGACCTCGACGGAAATCACCGCGCCCGCCTGCGCCGCCAGACACGCGGTCAGGCTGCCCGTGCCCGAGCCGACTTCCAGCACGAGATCGTCAGGGCCAAGTTCCGCTTGCGCGATGAGGAACTCGAGCAGATTCAGGTCGATGAGGAAATTCTGGCCCAGGTCATGTCGCGGTCTTAGTCCATGGCGCGCGAGCAGCTCGCCGATGTGAGTCCGCGTTTGGCGTACGACCTGGTTCATTTCCCCTGCTGGATTGCGCCCAGATATTTCTGGATGTATTTGCCGATGATGTCCGTCTCGAGATTCACACTGTCGCCCGGCTTCCGCACGCCGAGCGTCGTCACTTCGAGAGTGTGCGGCACGAGCGCCACGCTAAACCGGCCTCGCTCCACATTGACGACGGTCAGACTCACGCCGTCGACCGCGACCGATCCTTTCGGCACAAGCTGAGCGACGAGCGGCTCCGGAGCTCGAAACCACATCGTGACCCACTCGCCGTCGCGCTCAGTCCGATCGACGTGCCCCACGCCGTCGACATGCCCCTGCACGAAATGCCCGCCGAGCCGCCCGTCCGCCGGGAGCGCTCGCTCGAGATTGACGACGTCGCCCGTTTGGAGCGCGCCGAGATTTGTTTTCGCCAGTGTTTCGCTGCCCGCCTGAAAGGCCCACTGCTCGCCCGTATGTTCGAATGCGACAGCCGTCAGACAACAGCCGTTGATGCAGACGCTCTCGCCCAAGCGACCTGCGCCGCCAAAGTCGGCGGGAACGCGAATGGTGAGCCGGATCGGCTTGTCGATCGGGGGGAGCGCAGAAGAATCGAGACCGGCCGCATCCGGCCGGACATCGTTCACAACGCCGCGGCCTGCCACCAGCCCAGTAAACATCAGCACCCTCGGCGCAGAAGACTCACACGAGGAAGCCGGTCAGCCACAGCCGGGCGACCCAAAGCAAGGCAACTCAACTTGATGAGGTGCTCCATCGTCCCAATATGACAAACGGAGCTCGGCGCGTCAAATCTACGCGAGCGCCTTTGACACTCGTCAGTCGTGCATTCGCACACCAGTCTCGTCGACAACCCAGAGTTTTCGGTCCAGCTCATTCGACTGAAAAAGGGGGATCAACTGCTGCAGTGCTGCGAGGATGTGTTTTCGGTCTGCGCGACGCAATCGAAGCACGATTAAGCCGGGCTGGTCCGCGGGAGGGAATTCGCGGATGTCGGCGAATCCCAAATCGAGCGTGATCAAGGCCCGGTTTTCCGCACGGCAGAAATCGGCAATCACATCGTCCGACTTGCCGCCCAATTCTTCCTCGATGACCGTCGCTGCATCGAATCCCGCTGCAGTTAACGTCTGCGCCGCGTCGGCCGGCATGTTCTCATCGATCTTGAATTGCAACATCAGCCTGAGCCGATTGGAAGGCGCACAAACCGTTCGCGTGCGAGCTCGGCCGCATAGGCGATCGCCGCCTGGACGTCCGCGGCGGACAGTGATGGATAGCTTCGAAGCAAGTCGTCCGTCGTCGTTCCGGCAGCGAGGTTGTCGAGCACGACCGACGCCATAATCCGCGTGCCCTTGATACACGCCTGGCCATGGCAAATTGCCGGGTCGACTGTAATGCGTTCTCGCCAATCCATTGGTCGTCCTCGGTTATCTGTGCGCGAAATTGACGTCCCTGGTTTGATTGTACCGCGATCTATCGTGCAAGCTGCACTCAGCTCAAGCCCTTTGCTACAATTCCGCCGCAAAACAGAGGGAAAACCATGGCCAAGGCGCCATCCGTGAGGAGTTCCCCATGAGAACTGCAGTCATCTGCGGTGTCGTTGCTCTGATCGCTGCTTCTGGGCACGGGGCTGAGCCTAAACGGATAATTCGCCCCATCACCGAGGCGGCGGCGGTGATTGCCGTGTATTACGAAGATTGGGGGCTCGCGTGCGATTTGAAAACGATGGCTTGTTCGCCGATGAGAAGCTCAATCAGTCGCACTGGGCACCCGACTCGGAGTTCGATGCCGTGTTGATCAAGTCTGGCAAAAGAAAAGTCCAGATGGAGTCCTGGCACGAATTGCTTGAAGCGCGGGGCGGGCTGGACACAAGCGCGGGAGCCCTGTTGGCAGAAAAGCGTCCGCGCCTCGCTGTGCTGCGGAAAGAACCGGCCGACTATCTCTTCTATCGCATGGTTTGGAGCGAAACACGGACGAGCATCACCACAATAATTCCAAGCGTCGGCCAACCAACGAGTGGCAGCCCGGTCAAGAACGCCGGTGACTTGTCGTGGGAAGAACCGCTCCCAGCTGCGGAGCCGAAAGCAAATCACCGCGCGGCGCCGCCCAGGTGACGCCGATGGCAATCACGCTCGATAAACAGGTGGTCTCAGACCACTGCGCAAGTTGCGACGTGGATTTCGTGGTTGTGCGTGGCACTGTTTACGAGGACAGCCAACCATTCGCCCTCTATCTTATTGCTCTTCATGGACATTGCGCCGAAGGACGGCTCGGCCACCTTGCAATCGCGGTCAAGGATCCCTCGAACAGCGCGCGGTCCATTGCGGCGTCAATGCTAATGGTGTCGGCTCCCGATGAGATTGGCTATGTGTTGACGGAGTGGAAATCTTCGCCCTGGCGAGACGAAACGTACTTGGGCCATATGCTTAGCCCGGAAGAAGTGCAATCAAGTCCTCACCGAGCAACGTTCTTCCACATCGCGGAACATGTCGTCAGAGATTTGCCTGAGGTGCACGCGTATTTGAGCTGACCCGTGACCACATAAATCGCTTCCTTCTAAAGGACTAGTGAGTCAAGTCAGCGCGGCTGTTGAGTGCAAGCGTCCCTCTGCTACAATTCCGCCGCAAAACCAAGGGAGAAACCATGGCCAAGGCGGCAAAGACAGCGATCTCGCCCACGCGCGAGGAAGATTATCCCGAGTGGTATCAGCAGGTGATCAAGGCGGCTGAGCTCGCCGACGTGTCGCCGGTGCGCGGCTGCATGGTCATCCGGCCGTGGGGCATGGGCATCTGGGAGAACATGCAGAAAGGCCTCGATCGCCGGTTCAAAGAGACCGGGCACGAGAACGCCTACTTTCCGCTCTTCATCCCGATGAGCTTTCTCGAGAAAGAGGCCCAGCACGTCGAGGGATTCGCCAAGGAGTGTGCCGTCGTCACGCATCATCGGCTCGAGCCGGGGCCGGACGGCAAGTTGCAGCCGGCCCCGAGCGCGAAGCTCGAGGAGCCGCTGATTGTGCGGCCGACGAGCGAGACCATCATCGGCGCGATGTACGCCAAGTGGGTTGAGTCGTACCGCGACTTGCCGATCTTGATCAACCAATGGTGCAACGTCGTGCGGTGGGAGCTGCGGACGCGGATGTTTTTGCGGACGGCCGAGTTCCTCTGGCAGGAGGGACACACGGCCCACGCGACCGACACCGAAGCCGTCGAAGAAACGATGAAGATGCTCGACGTTTACGCCGACTTCGCCGAGACCGAAATGGCGATGCCCGTCATCAAGGGCGAAAAGACGGCCGGCGAGCGGTTCCCCGGAGCCGTCTCGACGTATTCGATC
>Ga0210390_10000204_pt1 | contig 63960 bp, 63 predicted proteins | sample IncBWH11OmetaG_FD_161050 | JGI IMG/M metagenome (GOLD analysis project Ga0210390, IMG submission 161050) | Forest soil microbial communities from Barre Woods Harvard Forest LTER site, Petersham, Massachusetts, United States - Inc-BW-H-11-O ...
GCTGAGCGCCCTGCGCACGCCCAGAGCGATCCTTTCCCCGCGCAGACCGCCGCTTGCCTGGCGGATCCGAGCTCGGCGGCAACGACGAGTTACGCGAGCTCCTCGCGAGCTCACGCTCCAGCTTTCCACCCGCGCTTCGAGCTGCTGAATACGACGATCCATCGCCAGCAGAACCCCGACTACAGCCTCACGCCCCGCGTCATAGACCGCCTCCGCCTCCGCGCGCTCCACACCCCAACATTCGCCGAAGCAGAGTTATATCCCCCTACCCACTGAACGCTTACTGACACTGGCTGTAGTCATCGGGGTATCAGCGCAGGATGACATCGGGTGTTGCGCGCCCCCGGAACTCAGTCAACGCTCATCATAGAACCACGCGTGTAAAGTCGTAGCTCATGGGCCAGCCGTATAGTGGGCCGGCATGCGATAGCGCTACTGGTCGTATGCATATTCATGACCGCTGCTGGGTGTGCAGGATCCGGTTCGCGTCAGCGCCTCTCAGGAACCCGCGTAATAGGAGCAGACGGTGCGACGACGCGTATCAAGACGCATCCGAGTAAGTACGCACCAAACGATCTACGGACTTTGGTGAGGGAACAAATGCGAGGAGGTTACTTCTCGATAGTCCTGTATGAGGATAATTACGAGGTCCAGCCTGGCTGGCAGCTAAGTGTCTGCGTCAGTTACCGCGTCGGCCGCACATCCATAACGTATTCAACGTCGGAATGGTGGTGTGAATCAGACGGAAAATGGCACAGGATGGGCGATCGTGGATTCTGGCATGACTACTAGTGAACGATGCGCCGCCGAGGACAGAAGCCTATGGTATGATGAGGCTGGGAAGCCAGCAGTGCGATGGCATGACTCAGACGCACGATGCTGGCCAATCAATGAGGTATGGTGAGGGACGTGAGTCAACACAAGAGAATCAGAGGTTGGGCACCTAGTGCGCTCGTGCTTATGGCCATCGCATGCGCCGGATGCTCCTCCGGGGCATCGCACGATTCAGGAACGCACACCGAGATAGCTGACAGCGTCGCCACGGGCGAATATCTTCAAGCGCGCCAAGCTCTTATACAGTCATCGATGGCTGACCTCCCTGCGGGGCGGCGCCCAATGGCTGCGTTTGTGGCGGACGTCGGCGCCGAATGCCCGGGCGCACTGCGTGGCACGCCTCTAGATGCGGTAGTGCCGCAGCTGAGGCATGCTTCCCGCGCGGAGGTACTGGCGGTCCTCTACAACGACAATGTGATGAGGAAGATCGACCAGCGCCTGGAAGCAGCTGATCAAATGCCGCAAGCAGCAGCGGTACAGCGGTTTGCCACAACCGTGGCATCGATTCGCTGGAGCAATCCGCGGGTCGCGTATCTCGTCAATACGTTTATCGAAGTAGAACTGCAACGTCGTCATATGCCGCAGCTTGATGTATGTCGCGCGATCAGGGAATGGGTGGCCAGCGGCTATCGGAAGGTCCCTTCGCCCGCATCAGGTGAACTGCGCGGAGCCATCGCACGTAGGTGGGAACGCGCTGTGGCTGCGCTGGGATGCGGAAAGTTCTCGCCGGCGACCCCGACGGTGGTGCTGAGAGCGCTGCAACCCTATCAGCAACCTGGGGCTCATCTCACAACACGGGATGTCGAAGTGATGGAAGTCCAGCTTTCGTTCGAAGAATCGGACGCAAGAGAGAGCGCCGCACGGTCGCTAACGCAAGTATTGGGCATATCATCCTCCGTGACCAAGCCGCGGCGGCGCAATCATCCCAGGCGCTCACCTCATGTCTTGGCCCTGCGCGCTCCCCCGGGACCGCCGCAAAGCTGTAGCGGAAAGCCAGACTACCTTTCCGAACCCACGACGGGTCCAGTCGGTGCTGTCGTGCCGTGACTTGCGCGGTCGCCGCCACGAGCGAGCCGGTGGCCATCGTGGCGGTCCGAGTGACACCGGGATCGGCGCGCTGGCGCGACGCCAGCGACCCGTGCACGACTCGCGCTCGATGTCGCACGGTGTTACATCCAGTCTGCCAAGGAGCAGCGAGGCGATATGCTGGGTGTCTCATATTGTGTGACTCCCGCGCGCATGAGGCGCGGGGCGGGTAGGGTTTGCGTGCGACGGCGGTGCCGTAGCGGATCTCCAGATACGACTTGCGCTATTTTGGGATGGTGAACAGATATCGGAAGCGGGTTACGCATCCAAGGGGGATACCGCGCTTGCAAAGCAGTCCGTGCAGGCAACGTGTATAGCTGGGTGGTATACAGCGCGGTACTCCGTGAGCGTCATCGGTCCGCCGGGATACGTCGGGGAGACAAGCAGCAAAGGTTGGTCGAAAGCCAGTCGCTACGTCACGTGTCCGGCATAATGAACGGAGGCGCTAACTCCGAAGCGAGCCGGACGCCGAGGCTGACTGCGCTGAGTAGTGACACGGTTAGCCGGTGCCGGTTGTGAGCAGGCTGGTTTCGGGACCATCGGACCGGGCGATGACGGCACTCGCGCGTCGCGTCGAGGCGCTCGACGCCGAGCCGAAATCGGCTTGGGGATGGCCGCGGGACGTTGGACACGTTGACGCAGGGAGCGTCTCACAGATCGCACACTTTGTGGCAGTAATGAGCAGATGGACCGATGCGGTCATGGAGGTTGAGGCTGGTCCTGGGGCAGCGGTAGAGCCTGCCGCTGCGGATATGCTGGCTCGCGGCAGCCGTCTGCTGGCGAATATCGAACGGAGCGAGCCGAGACTTGTAACAGGCCCGATGGACGTCACTATGCAGCAGTGGACACCAATTGGACGCTCGGCATACACGGGTGAGCCTCCAAGCGAGAGATCATTCGTTGCGCCGCACTCTGATCGACGGGCCGCGGTCAAGCCGAGCGACGAAGGTCTTTATACATCAACCGCGGTTGTTGGTGGGGTCTCGATGTGGAGAGCGTTTCTTGGGCCTGGTGGCTCAGCGGTCCGTCCGTTGCCGCGATATACATGGGACCTTACCGTCTCTCTGCCGGTCGTAGTCGCCGAGATCACGAGCGCCACTTGCTGGGCCGAGTTCGTATGCGCGCACCCGCGGCGTATAGGCGGCGTAATCTATCCGGACTGGTTCACCGTCTCCCAAAGGTTTGACGCGGTCCATATCACACTCCCAACTATTGTGGCGGCGCAGGGATTCGCGTTGGCAACGGCCTGCGGCACGACGATAGCGCCGGCGTTTTGGGATGTCGAGACGACCTTTTGGGTGAGATGGCGAATTTTAGCCGCACAACTATGCGAGGGGGCGCGTCTGTAAGATAGCTGGAGTGCTGGGCCTACCAGGTCCGAAGAGGATCTCGCGGCGGACAGGCGGCCACATTGTGGGATGAGGTTGTTCAACGGCGTCGCCACATCCACGGTGCATCGTCGGGGGCAATGTTCGCTAGGAGTTCGAACAGACGAAGGATGTCGGTGGCGATGTCGATCGCCCTCCGCTCGGGAAGGGCCGCGATGGCCGCGGCTATGGGTTCGTTCTCGTCGTCGGTTCCCGATTCGACGAGGCTGGACAGGATGCGGTGGTAAAGATTCCACTCCGCGTCGCTAGCCGGGAATCCATCCATCTGTTCGGGCAGGTGGTGCTCGGCTTCCTGAAGCCGCGTCTGAATCGGTTCAGGGCTGGTGCAGAGTATGTGTACGGCTTGGCGTAGATTATCGTACGCTGGGTGTGTAGGCTTCATTTACACGAATGGTGCCGAGCCTGTGCGCAACCAACGCGCTCCGAGGCGTCGTGTCGTCCGGGCCGTGCGATGCGCATCAAGCTGAAAATGCGTCAGGTCTCCGCAGCCGAACGACGAATGGCCGGCGCACATCCGGCTGAAGCGTGAGCTCCATCGTCCACGGATGTCATGTGTTAATCATAACGCAGGCGAGGCAGTCATGTTGGCCTGACTGGCCGGGCCCCGTTCATCGGTCCGCCTGCTGTGAGGGCTGGTGGTTGGTTGGTTCTTGCAGGGTAGGGCTGTCGCCAGTGTCGGACGGAGCCGGCGCGTAGCGGCGGCGGAGTTCGGCGCTGGCGGGCGTGGCCTCGTGGGTGGTCTCCCAGCCGGCCTTGAACGCTGCGGGGGTCATCATCGCGTGTGCTCGGTGCGGCCGGCAGCGGTTGTAGTCCTGGCGGAAGTCCTCGATCATCACCTTCGCCTCGGTAAGGCAGCTGAACACCTCGACGGAGAGCAGCTCGTCGCGGACGCGGCTGTTGAAGCTCTCGACGAACGGGTTCTCCCACGGGCTACCGGGCTCGATGGACGCGACGCCGGTCCGGGAGAACCTGCACCAGTCTCTGAGCGCGTTGGAGGTCATCTCCGGCCCGTTGTCGCAGCGAACGAGCTCCGGCCGGCGACCTTGCTCGGCGACGATCCCCTCGAGCACGTCGACCACGCGGTCCCCGTCGATCCGCCGCTCGGCCTCCATCGCCAAAGCCTCGCGGGTGAACTCGTCCACGACGTAGAGCAGCTTCACCGCGGCCGTCCTCGGTCACGTCGAACTGGAAATCAAACGCCCACACGTGATCGGGATGCTGCGCCCGCAAACGGTCCCCGGGCACGGTCGATTCGCCGCGCCGCTGACGCTTGCGGCGCTTCTTCGGCACCCGCAGGCCCTCCTCGCGCCACTGCCGCTGCACCCGCTTGCGATTGATGCTCCAGCCCTCCTCGAGCAGATGCTGATGCGCCTGGCGATACCCCCACCGCGGCCGCTTGCGGGAGAACGCACGCAGCTGCGCTCTGATCGCCGCGTCATCGACCGCGACGACCGGCTCGTGACGTTGGGTTCACCGGGAACCTCACCGAACAAAACGGTAGGAAATCAACAATGGTCCTGCGGGTCGTCATCGAAATTGATGGTGAGCGAGCCCAACTTCACAGCTACGAATCGCACGGCGAATACACACCGGACCACCAAGCCACGTATGATATACCGGAAAACGCTGTCCTCTACTTCTATCTTGATGTCTGGATGGCCGGGAAAAGGGACGAGCCAATCGGGCTAGCGTTCTGGGTCGTGCATGGGGAAATCGTATACTAAGGTGCACGCGCGAGGTCTCTATTACGCAGTGCTATGCTTTTCAGACGATGACTGTCGATGATCGGCGACAGGAGCGGCCTCTTCCGCGGTACGGACTCGCCGGTTCGTTCGCTGGCGAGCGGTGGATGGAGGACGAGACCTGGGACTTGTGTGAAATCGGTCATCGCCCGCTGGGCTCACAGGAGAAGCTGAGCGTAACCGTGATCCGACGTACTACTGCACGCGTCGCCCGAGACGCACCTCGGATCGCGATCTCTGCTGATCTGGCCCGAGAAAGTGTCACAAACGCGCTGGTGGTGCCTAGCTGGCGCGCTGGCGATGATGACATATTCAACGTCAGAAAACAGGTGGCGAATGACGAGCGCGCGTGGAGAACGCGAGAGATCGTGCTTGACGGGCAGGTGGTGAAGGCGTGCGAGCGGGAGTATAAGGGGAGATGGGTAGTTTACCATTTGACGCCTGCGTTGATCGTCCTGGTAGCGGCCCCAGTCGCGCTGCGCCCGAATTGCGTGGAGCTGAGAAGCCTTGGCACCGACGAAGTGATGCACGGAAATGACGACGATTGACCGTGGCCTCTCGTCCTCCAACCTCTCGTGCCGTCGGAGCCAGAACGAGGAACCGCGGGGACGGATCATGAAGTGCCGCTGTGCCGTCCTCGCCACGGCCGTAGTTGGAGGGCTAATCGTAGCCGGATGCGGCGGTGCCGATCCCCCACCGGGCGCAATTATCATGGCGGGTGGTGCGCCTTATGTTGCTGTCATAGGCCGCAGTGCACGGATGCTATGTGCGGCATTCACGACGGCAGTTGCAGACCGCTTGGCTCGTGACGTTTCGCGAAGCGATGACTGCATTCGCACGCTCGGCACCGTTTGAGCCGAGATCGCGACCCATTGCCCCCAACACGCTCAGGGTAACTGGAGTGATACGAGAGACCACATAACTGGAGCAGTACGACAGAGCGAGGCCGCCAGCGCGGCGGTAATGATGGACGTGGTTGTCAAGGGTGGGTTGGGTTTGGTACTCTAAACGACTTTGCTGGTGCGCTACTTGAGGCGGGCAGTGAAGGGGTGCCGGGCAGCAACGTCCGCATTCATGTATGGGGAACGCTTAGAGGAGCAATGTGGTGGGAAGTAGTATTTTGCGAGCAGGAGACGAATGAGGTAGCTCCTCGTGTTGCGGCGCCTAACCCATAAGCTGCTGCAGGTGAACGAGGCCGGTGGTGCCGCGGATATCTACGGCCAAGCGATGCGCGCGGCACGCTCCGGGAAGAGTGATGCCGACGCTCTGCCCGCTTTGGCAGCGAGTGTCGCCGCTGCCCAAGCTGGCGCGGAGCGGGCTCTGGCGATCCTGAGCGTCAGACGCAGCGACTATCTCTCGGAGCGTGCATTCCGCCTGCTGTCTGCGGCCATGGTTCCTGGTGCGACGGTCGTGCCAGAGGAAGAAACGAGCGACAGCCTACATCGGCAGGAAGAGCGTCTGGGACGACGGCCGCTGAAGCAGGCGTACGCTGAGCTCGTCGAGCGCGAGCCGCGGCTGGGGGAGGTCGACCCGGCCGCGCAGACCGATGAGGCCGTTGGTGCTCTCGGGGAGGCGGGCGTGGGGCCAGGGAGGCCCACGCCAGCTGTCGAGGCGCTTGTCGGGCCGCGCGCCGAGCATGCCGACCCACTCGTGCGGTCACGACTCGCGCTCGATGTCGCACGGTGTTACATCGAGTCTGCCAAGGAGCAGCGCGGTGACATGCTGGATATCTCATATTTCGCGAATCCCGCGCGTATGGTAACCCGTCGCCGGTAGTAGCCGTTGCAGGTGGATGTCATGCCGTCTTGTGCGACAATGAGAACGATGACGCGCGTGGCAGGTTTTAGCCGAGCGTGCGGTTGTGTCTAGCGCGCTGATGTTTGGAGTCGACGGGCGGCTTATGGAGGGTGATGTGGAGATCGCTCACGTAGGGGGAGCTGCGCCTCCCGCCTATGGCTGCGTGACTGCGGGGGTAACAAGGGGAGCGATTTACCGCGCCGGCCGGGCGGCATGGGGATTCCGGCTGGTCGGGGGCGACGAGCACCGGACGCTCGTGGACTTCAGGCCCTACCTGCCACGACGCGGGGGGCGCTTTGCGATGGACGCTGAAAGGGCGTCACTCTGTGCCCATCCGATTCGCCAAGGGCGCTGGAAGATTACCTGGTCTACGGGAGCGACGATCGTCGTGACACATCCGCACCGGAGACGGCCGGTGCCAGGCGGGCGGATCGTGCGAGTGATTCGACGTGTGGGATATAGCAAGCGACTTCACCGCGTCACGGAGGATCACGATCTCGTCAGCAGAGCACCCGAGGTAATCGCCTTCGCATGTTGGTTGATTCGTGAGTGGAGAGCCGTACCCATCACTGGGGGTTCATTTACCGGACCTGGCTACACAGGACTCTGAGTGGTGTCTCAACGTTCGGTGTTTCTTAGTGTGGGCGGAGTACGTCGGGCCCTGCTCGGCGCACGTGAAGTCATCAAGATCCAGATCAGCGTTCAGGTGACAGGCTGCTCGGGAAGCTCCGCACAGGCAGATGCGACAGTCTCACTGTAGTCGCCCGGCGTCTCATTCGAGCGCGGCATGGAGATCGCCAACGTCATCCACGCCTCCGGCCAGGCGATCGTCTGCAGGAGACCGCCGAGCACTACTGGGAGCAGTTGAAGGGGGCGGGGCTGACGATGGCGCCGCTTGAGCAGGGAAGAAGGTTTGGACGATTCGCTCGAGCGGGATTCCGAGTCTGTCAAGACTGGTGGTGGCCGGGGACTAGGAGCTGGTTCCCGGTGACAGCACGGGCAGGCCGGCTGCTGTCGCCCGCTCAGCAAGCTCCCCGTCGTAAGTGACGATCTCGTCGGCGCCGACCCTGAGCGCGACGGCGAGATGGATGGCGTCGTTGGATCGCAGCGGCGCGTGCGTGCCGGCCGCGAGCAGATCTCCGCGTGCGAGGTCGATCAGGCTCACGGAATCAAGCATGGTGCCCACCGCCTCGAGGTCGACGTCTTCGGGGTGGCGCCCGGCGGCACAGTGCATCTCGGTGTGCAGCAGCCAGGAGGAGACCAGCCGCCGATCGTCCTGTCCTGCCAGCTCCGCGGTCAGCGCCTCAGATTGCGGCTCGTCGAGGACGAGCTTCATTGCGGCTGAGGTATCCAGATAGCTGATCGTCACCAGTGGCCACGGACGTCGGCCACTATCGCCTGGCTATCGGCCGTGCCTTTGCGTCGGACGATCGACCGCAGGCTGGACGGAGGGGTTCGCGCCTCCCTCACCTGACCTCGGGAGACGAGGTCCGCGAGTGGATCGGCGCCTGGTGGCACGATCAACGCTGCGACCTGGCCGTTGTTGGTGACCTGGATGGTTTCCCCGTCGGCGACATGACGCAGGATGTCGCCGCTTTGATTGCGCATCTCACGGTGAGTAACGGTCCTCATGTCGCACAGCGTAGCACGCTCTTTGGGCGGCGCTTGAGTCTCGTTCTCAGACCCTGTGCACGCCGTGTCCGTTGCCCTCCATGAGCGCCTCGCCCGTGGTCACGCCATGCGCCGTGCGGTCCCACCAGCCGTAGAGCACGGGTATCTGGTACCAGCTGGAGTGGCTGGCGCGGAAGAAGGTCATCTCGTCTCCCTCCCAGTAGCGTTCCCAGTCGAGGTACTCCTCGAACTCGGCCAGCTGCTGGAAGCGGTATTTGTCATCGCGCCCGCGATAGACGGCGTATGAGCTGGCGCCGTAGCGCAGCGCCGCGGCCGCGACCTCGTTGAGCGCCTGCTCGAAGGCGTCGCCGCGGAAGCCCGTCGCGTACCAGGGGATGATCACCGTGCCGGCCATCACCGACCGACCTGAATTCGTTGCATCTGCGCGCTCCTGATGTTCGAGGGCCAAGCCAGACAAGGACGCACCGAGTGAAGTGTGCTCGGCACACGAACGAGGGAGGACGCCGCATGGCGCCGGCCGTCGAGCATCAGGCTCCGACCTCCGCGTGGATCGCGCCAGGACCGTCGGCGGTCTTGCCCTGGCCCTCGGCGTCGGCGCCGACGAGGATCGAGATCTTGCCCAGGTGCTTGTTTTCGAGCATCAGCTGGTGCGCTTCTGCGACGCCGTCGAAGCCGAGCGTGCGCCACAGCACGGGGCGGATCTGGCCCGACTCGATCAGCTCGTTGGCCTTCGTGCACTCGTACGCGTTGGCGAAGTGCGAGCCCACGATCTCCTTCTGCTTCATCCACAGGTAGCGCACGTCGAAGTCGAGGTTGTAGCCGGTGGTTCCGGCGCAGATGACGACCTTGCCGAACGGCTTGACGGTGAACACCGACGTCGGGAACGTCGCCTGGCCGACGTGCTCGAAGACGATGTCGGGCGCGTCGCCGAGGATCGCCTTGACGCGCTTTGAGAACTCGCGCGAGACGCCGAAGCGCGCCTTCTCCTCCTCCGGCGTCTCCTTGCCGGTGCGCATCATGCCCGCGAACTCGGCCCTGTCGATGTAGTCGACCGCTCCCAGGCGCTTGACCAGCTCGCCCTTCTCCGCCGAGGAGACGACGCCCACGCAGTGCGCTCCAGCGGCCGCGCACAGCTGCGTGGCGAACACGCCGAGGCCGCCGGCGGCGCCCCAGATGAGCACCTTCTGACCCGCCTGCAGCTTGCAGCGGGTGATCAACATGCGATACGCGGTGAAGTACACCAGGCCATAGGACGCCGCCTCCTCCCACGTCAGCGCCGCCGGCTTGGGCAGCAGCTGCTGCGCCTGCACCTTGCAGAACTGGGCGAACGAGCCCCACGTGGTCTCATAGCCCCAGATCTTCTGCGACGGCGCCGCCATCGGGTCCAGGCCGTGCACCTCCGGGTCCTCGTATGAGGCCTGGTTGCAGTGCGCCACGACCTCGTCGCCGGGCTTCCAGCGAGTGACGCCCGCGCCGACCTTCCACACGATCCCCGACGCGTCCGAGCCGCCGATGTGGTGGCCGAACTCGGGGTGGTCGCCGTAGCGCATGACCGACACCGGCTTGCCCAGCGCCGCCCACACGTTGTTGTAGTTCACGCCCGCGGACATCACGCGCACGATCACCTCGAACGCGCCCGGCTCGGGCACCTCGATCTCCTCGAGCTGGAAGGCGTCCTTCGGTTCGCCGAAGCGCTCCTCGCGGATGACCCACGCGGCCATCGTCGCGGGCAGCTCGCCGGGCTCGGCGTCTACGGCTGAGACTTGCTGAAGATCGATCGCCACGTGCTCTGGAACCTCGTCGGTCGGGGGCAGGGGGAAGCGAGCCCAATCCTACCTGGGGGAGTCACGCGGCGGTAGGACGCGACGCCTTGCGCATGCGCACCGTCGTCCCCGTCGAAGTCCGCTGGACATCCAGCGAGTCCATCAGCCGTCCCATGATCAGCAGGCCCAGCCCGTTTCGCGACGCGCGCGGGGCGCGCCAGCGGCCGCGGTCGGAGACGTGGATCACGACGACGCCCGACGAACGCTCCGCGCGCACGCGAAAGCCGCTCGCGCCCTCGGCGCAGTAGGCGTGCTCGGGGCTGTACGCGTGCTCGACCGCGTTGGCGCAGGCCTCGCTGACGGCCAGCTTGATCGCGAACTCGTCATCGTGCCCCGCGCCCGTCTCAGCCAGCCAAAGTTCGAGTCGATTCCTGGCGATCGACAACGAGCCCGGCACCGCCGGGAGATCGAGCTCGAGCGCCGCGGGGAGATCGACAGGAAGATCGAGCTGTCGCACTGCGCGCGAGCTACCCGCCCGCGCGGCGCTCCAAACCCTCACGGGCGCCGCCCATCGCGCTACGCTCGACGTGCGGTGCCCGATCAAGAGCCTCCCGACGACCCCGACCAGAGCCCCGCCGAGCAGGGCCCGAACATCATGATGCCGTCGGAGGAGTTCGCCGGCAAGTGGGCCAACGCGGCGGCGATCGCACGCACGCCGCACGAGTTCACGCTGGACTTCATGCGCATCGGGCCGCAGGGCCAGCAGGGGATGGTCGTCTCCAGGGTGTCGTTCTCGCCGCTGCTGGCAAGCCAGCTGCTGGACCTTCTCGGCGAACAGTGGCAGGCCTACACTGAGGAGTCGGGCATCCCGCCCGAGGATGAACGCGATGACTGAAGAGCAGCCGTACAGGGACGGGGACGAGATCGAGCCGACGAAGGTCCCGCTGAAAGGGCCCAACGTGATCAGCACGTTCGACACGCCGCCGCGTCCGGGCGCGATCAAGGCGCAGGACGCGGCGATCCGCAAGCACCTGCAGGATCGCAAGCCCAGGCAGGACCAGCCGGAGGATTAGCTTCGGCTGGCCGTCGCACGCTCAGCGCGCGGGGAACGGCAGCGCGAGCACCTTGGCGCTCGCGCCGTGCTCGCCATTCGCGGACGACGCGCCGACGCCCACGACGCTGCCCGGCTCGGCCTCCCGGCGTAGGAGCGCGAGCGCGATCGGGCCGAGCCTGGGGGAGAGGGCGACGCTGCCGAGGCGCCCGACGGAGCGCTCTCCGAGCATCAGCTCATCGCCCGGCGCCGCCGGCGCGGACAGGCGCAGGCCGCGCAGGTGGCGGTTGGGCCTGCCCTTGTAGTGCAGACGCGCGACCGTCTCCTGGCCGACGTAGCAGCCCTTGGTGAAGCTCACCGCGCGCTCGTTCAGCCCAGCCTCCTGGGGGATGACGGTGTCGTCGAGATCCATGCCGAAGCGCGGGCGGCCTCGTTCGATGCGCACGCACTCCGCTGCCTGCTCGGACACCTGTGTGGCGCCGCGCGCCAGCAGCGCCGCCGTCAGCTCGTCGGTGTCGGCGGCCGCGCACACCAGGTCGATGCCGACGTCCGTGCGCACGGCGAGCGCCGCCACGCCGTCGATCTGCACGCCGGCGTTCGCGTGCTCGGCGTCCGCCAGAGCCTCCGCGCCGGCGACGCCAGTCGCGTGCGGGCCGATCAGCGACAGCAGCCCGCGCTCGAGCGTGCGTTTGTGCAGCTCCACGTCGTATCCGACCTTGAAGCGGCGGATCATGTCGAACAGCGCCTGCAGCGCCACGCGCTCGGTGTCGAGCAGCAGCTCGGCGGGGCTCTCGGCGGGATCCGCGGTCGCGGGGGAGTTCCCGTCGGCGCCGACGCCGAGGATGCGCAGGTCGCCGAGCATCTTGCCCTTGTGCGTGAGGAACGCCGCGTAGCGGCCTTCGCCCGCGCGCAGCCCGCTCAGCTCGTTGGTGACCTGCCCGTTGAGGAACTCCAGCGCGCCGGCGCCGCTCAGCGCGAGCTTTCCGCGCTCGGAGCGATCGACCATGCCGCACCCCTCCACTAGCGCCCGGTGGTCGGCTTCGAGCGTGTCCGTGAGCGCGCTGACCATTGCTTCGAGAATAGCCGCGCTAGGCTTCCTCGCCGATGGCCTTCGCGGACACCTTCCAGCAGATCGTCGACTCGCTGCCCGACGACTGGACCGACCTCGAGCTCGACATGCGCATCGTCGACGAGTCGCGCTACATCGAGGCGGCCCTGTACCTGGCCACGTGCAACGCGCGTCCGTACTCCCACCACGACTGGCACTGGCGGCTGCTGGTGGCCCATCGCTTCGGGCACGCCGCCGCGGCGCCCACCGTTCACGGCGCGCTGGCGCTGCTCGACGACGCCGGCATCGAGGGCGAGCTGGTCGTGCGGGAGCTGCGCAGCGGACGCGTGGAGGTCACGCAGGGGTGGGGCCGCCCGGAGTCCGCGCGCGAGGAGTTTCGCCGCCTGCGGGCCCAGTAGCGATGGCGCGGGTGCTGGCGCTGACCCGCGACCTGTTGTTCGGCTCGCGCGTGCAGGGTGCGCTGACGCTGGCGGGCCACGACGTGGAGCTGATCGCCGATGAGCCGCGGCTGCGCGATCGCCTGGGCGGTTCCGGCGCGCCGGCCGCCGACGTGCTGGTGGTCGACCTGACCGACGGCGATCTCGACGCGGCGGCGATCGTCGCGTCCCTGTCTGATGGAGGCGAGCTGGGGCTGACGCGCACGCTGGGCTTCTACTCGCATGTCGACGCGCCCGCGCGCGAGCGCGCGCAGGCGGCCGGCGTCGAGCTGGTGGTGCCGCGCTCGCGCATGGCCCGCGAAGGCGCGGAGCTGGTGGCGAGCCTGCTGTGAACGGCGGGAGCGCGCTCTAGGCAGACGGCTGGCGCTCGGCCGCCCGCCGGTGCTCGCCACGCCGCAGCAGCGGGTGCTCGGGCCGCGCGCCCGGGCCGGGGAGGCCGCGCGCGTCGCGGGCGGACAGCTTCGCGCCGCAGCGCTCGCACACGCGGTGATCGTCGATCGCGCCACCGCAGCCGCGATGTTCGAGCAGCACCGCCGGCCCTCCAGGGGGGGCGGCGTAGCGGTCGCCCCACTTCATCAGCGCGACGATCGTCGGCCACAGGTCCAGGCCCTTGTCGGTGAGGCGGTACTCGTAGCGGGGCGGGCGCTCCTGGTACAGACGCCGCTCGAGCACGCCGTGGTCGAGCAGCCTCGTCAGGCGCGTGTGCAGCACGTTGCGTGCGATACCGAGGTCGTCCTGGATCTCGTCGAAGCGGCGCAGGCCGAGGAACACGTCGCGCACGATCAGCAGCGACCAACGCTCGCCGACCACCTCGAGCGCGCCGGCGATGCTGCACGCCTGGTTCTCGTAGTCGTTGCCGAGCATCTCAACACCTATTCTAGCCACCTGAGTTGCATGATGCAACCTTTATGATATGGTCCGTTTCATGATGCAACGGAAATGGCGCGTCTCCCTCATCGTATGTGTCGGGGTGTTCATGTCGAGCCTCGACCTGTTCATCGTCAACATCGCCTTCCCGGCGATCGGCAGGCACTTCGGCGGCGCCTCGCTCGGGTCGCTGTCGTGGATCCTCAGCGGCTACGCGATCGTGTTCGCGGCGCTGCTCGTCCCCGCCGGGCGCTGGGCGGACGCGTTCGGGCGCAAGCGCGCCTTCCTGCTCGGGCTGGGGACCTTCGTGGCGGCGAGCACCGCGTGCGCGCTGGCGCCGTCGGTTGGCTTCCTCGTCGCCGCGCGCGTCGTGCAGGCGGCGGGCGGCGCGCTGATGCTGCCCACGTCGCTTGGTCTGATGCTGCCGGAGTTCGGCCCCCACGAGCGCCACGTGGCGATCGGCGTGTGGGCGGCCACCGGCGGCATCGCCGCCGCAGCCGGCCCGCCGCTCGGCGGCCTGCTCGTGCAGGCCGACTGGCGCTGGGTGTTCCTGGTGAACGTGCCGATCGGGCTCGCCGGCCTCGGCTTCGGCCTGCGCACGCTGGCCGAGCGGCGCGAGACGGGCGCCGGGCGCCCGGACGTGCTCGGAGCGGGCGCGCTGGTCGTGGCGATAGGGTCGCTGGTGGTGGCGATCGTCAAGGGCCAGGAATGGGGTTGGAGCTCTCCGACGATCCTCGCGCTGCTGGCCGTCACCCTCATCGGTCTGCCGGCGATCTGGTGGCGCTCGGAGCGCCACGACTCGCCGATCGTGGAGCCTTCGATGCTGCGCGTACGCAGCTTCGGCCTGGCGGTGGGCGCGTCGGTGCTGTTCTTCGCGGGCTTCGGCGCGATGCTGCTCGCCGGCGTGCTGTTCCTGACGGGCGTGTGGCACGAGAACGTGCTGACGGCCGGCCTGATGCTGTTCCCGGGCCCGGCGATGGCGACCGCGTTCAGCGTCCCCTCCGCGCGCCTGGGTGCGCGCGTCGGCTATCGCATCCCGGGCGTCGTCGGCGCGCTGCTGTTCGTCGCGGGCCAGGTCTTCTACATCACCCAGACCGGAAACACGCCCGACTACCTGTCGGAGTACCTGCCGGGCATCATGATCAGCGGAGCCGGTGTGGGCCTGGTGATCCCGACGCTGACCGGCGCCGGCGCCTCCTCGCTCGCGCCCGAGCGCTTCGCCACCGGCGCGGCGGTGCTGACGATGGGCCGGCAGATCGGCGCCGCGCTCGGCGTGGCGGTGCTCGTCGCGGTGCTCGGGACGACGGCTGGAGCCGCGTCTGACTTCCACTCCGCGTGGCTGATCAGCGTCGCCGGCGGGCTCGCCACCGGGTTGGCGCTGGCCGCGCTCGGGCGGCCTGCGAAGTCCGGCTCCGCAAACGCCATCGCGGATCTGCCGCACGCGGAGGAGGCCTTGGCCGAGATGTCGCTCGCGGAGCCGCCGCTCGCGGATCCTTCGCTCGTCGCGGAGAGCGCGGCGTGAGCGCGGTCGACGAGCAGCTGCGCACGCGCAGCTTCAGCTGGGAGGATCCGGCCGCGACGGCCGCCGCCGGCCTGGAGCTGCCGGGCCTCGAGTGCATGCGCGCGATCATCGACGGGACGCTGGCGCCGCCTCCGATCGCACGGCTGCTGGACTTCACGATCGTGGAGGTCGACGAGGGCCGCGCGGTGTTCGCGATGGAACCGGCCGAGTGGATGTACAACCCGATCGGCTCGGTCCACGGCGGCGTCGCCGCGACGCTGCTGGATTCGTGCATGGGCTGCGCGGTGCACACGACCCTGCCGGCGGGCGTCGCGTACACGACCGCGGACCTGCAGGTTCGCTACATCCGCGCGATGGGAGGCGCGACCGGCCGCGTGCTCGCGGAGGGCCGTGTGGTGCACAGGGGCAGGCGCACGGCGACCGCCGAGGGGCGGCTGTTCGCGGAGTCCGACGAGACGCTCATCGCCCACGGCACGACTGGTTGCGTCATCCTGGGCTGAGCCGCGCTGGGCGGAGGCAATCTACTGCAGGAGGGGCGATGAAGCACTACACGGTTGCGGAGATGGACGTGACGGACCCGAGTTGGGTTCGGGACTATGTCGCCAGCGTCACCGGCATGGTCGAGCGCCGTGGCGGGCGCTATCTGTCTCGTACCACGCGGATCGAGAAAGTCGAGGGCGAGCGCACAGCGCCACAGGTGATCGTGCTGATCGAGTGGCCCTCCAAAGAGGTCGCTGACGAGTTCTACGACAGCGAGGAGTACAGGCATTTCCGCGAGGCCCGCGGGCGGGGTGCGCGCAACGAGTTCCTGCTCGTGGCCGGGGAGGACGTCAACGGTTTGGCGCGGATGGACGAGTAGGTCACGGCGTGCTGCTCCAACGCGCCGCGGCTGCTGGTGCGTGGGTGCTGGTGCATCTGAAGAGTGGTGATCCGGCATACCCTCGCATGGTTCTCGGGAAGTTCGGGCAGCACTCCGCCATCGGACAGACACCCGCAGAGCACGATCTCTTCCTGCAGGAGCTGTGGTCGGTGGACGATCTCGGCAATCCGATCGCGCGCGTAGATCCATCCCGCGGTATGTGGGTGGCAAAGGCCGAGATCGCCGAGATCTACTTCCTGGACGATGATGCCACTCGCGTCAGTGCTAGCCTCGGATGAGCAATGACTGGCGAACGTCGGATCAAGGAAGGTGCACTACAGGCGAAGCATGATCCGTCGCCAACGCCCCCAGGCGTACGCGGTGGGACGCCGACGAATCCGATGACGGGGCGTCCCATCGTCCAGCCCGGCGGTGCACCCCCGGCCGCGCCGCAGTCTTCTAACTGACCAGCTAGCCCCCCGGCGCCTCAGCGGGCCGCTGTCGCTTGCGGCCCTTCTGGTCGCCGCGGCCCGTGCCGATGCACGCGCGACAGACGATCCACCTGCCCTCCTCGCCGGGCGCTGCGGCCTCGGCGGCAAACCACGTCCAGCCCGAACCGGCGCAGGTCGCGCAGCGGTCCTTCTCGGCGATCTGCCTGTCGCTTTGAGTCATCGGTTGAGCCTACACAGCTTCCGCGCTCCTCGGTTGTCGACTTCGCATTTACGTCCGGTGTATAGCCATGGCTATACACCGCGATGTCAACGCAACATAGGCAGACGCCCGGCCGCCGGGCGACTCAGCTGGCGATGGTGGCCTCGCCGCCGCCGAGATCGGCGTGCTCAGCCTCGACTCGGTCCAGCGGCACGAGCGCGGCGTTGGGCACGCGCTTGAACGGCACGCTGCCGGACGGGGAGCGGCTGGCGAAGGCGGCGCGGATGACCATCCCGTGGCAGACGACCAGCGCGGGCAGCTCGCCGCGTTCGACATCGCGCAGCGCGGCGCTGACGCGCACCTCCTGCTGGGCGAAGGACTCGCCGCCGGGGAATGCGAAGCTCGGGTCGGCGGCGGCGAAGGCGTCGAACAGCTCGGGCGTGGCGCCTCGCACCTCGGCGAAGGTCAGGTTCGTCCAGTCGCCGGCGTCGGTCTCCATGAAGCGGGCGTCCTCTTTGGGCTCCAGCCCGATCCTCGCGGCGACGATGTCGGCGGTTTCGCGGGCGCGCAGCAGCGGGCTGCACCACAGCGCGCGGAAGTCATGGGCGGCGGCGCGCTCGGCGAGCTCGTGCGCCTGCTCGCGACCGGTGTCGTTGAGCGGCACCTGCTGCTGACCCTGGAAGCGGCCCTCGTGGTTGTAGGCGGTCTCGCCGTGGCGGGCGAGATAGACGCCGGTGGCAGAGCGCTCGGTCAGGATCGGTCGAAGCGGTCGAGGTTCATGACCTTGTCCCAGGCGGCGACGAAATCGCCCACGAACTTCGCCTCGGCGTCGTCGCAGGCGTGGACCTCCGCGAGCGCCCGCAGCTCGGAGTTCGAGCCGAAGACGAGGTCCACGGAGGTGGCGGTCCACCTGAGCTCGCCGGTCGCGCGATCGCGCCCCTCGTAGACGTTCTCGGCCGAGCCCGACGGCTTCCACTCGGTGCTCATGTCGAGCAGGCTCACGAAGAAGTCGTTGCTCAGCGTCTCCGGCCGGTTGGTGAAGACGCCATGCGGGGACTGCCCGTGGTTTGCGTTGAGGGCACGCATGCCGCCGACCAGCACCGTCATCTCCGGAGCGGTCAGCCGCAGCATGTAGGCCCGCTCCAGCAGCCCATGCTCGAGCGGCATCGGCTCTCCCGGGCGGAAGTAGTTGCGAAAGCCGTCGACGGTCGGCTCGAGCACGGCGAAGGACTCGACGTCGGTCTGCTCCTGGGAGGCGTCGGTGCGTCCCGGGGCGAAGGGGACCGAGACGTCGTGACCGGCGTTCTTGGCGGCCTGTTCGACGGCCGCGCATCCGCCGAGGACGATCAGATCGGCCATCGAGATCCGCTTGCCGTCGGACTGCGACGCGTTGAAGTCCTTCTGGATCTGCTCGAGCGTTCCGAGTGCGCCCGCGAGCTCAGCCGGTTCGCCCCACTCCCAGTCCTTCTGAGGCGCAAGGCGGACCCGCGCTCCGTTCGCGCCGCCGCGCTTGTCGGTGCCGCGGAACGATGCGGCCGACGTCCAGGCGGTGGCGATGAGCCGCCCGATCGACAGGCCCGAGGCGAGGATCTGCTCCTTCAGCGAGGCGATCTCGCCGGCGCCGACGAGCTCATGATCGACGGCGGGGACGGGGTCCTGCCACAGCTGCTCCGCCGCAACCCACGGGCCAAGGTAGCGCGCGATGGGGCCCATGTCGCGGTGCAGGAGCTTGTACCAGGCCTTCGCGAAGGCGTCGGCGAGCTGGTCGGGGTTCTCGTAGAAGCGCTTGCAGATCGGCCCGTAGATCGGGTCGACCTTCAGCGCCAGATCCGTCGTGAGCATCATCGGCGCGTGGCGCGTTGACGGATCGTGAGCGTCTGGGACGGCGCCTTGGGCCTCGGGATCCCTGGTGGTCCACTGCTTCGCGCCGGCTGGGCTCTCGGTCAGCTCCCACTCGTAGGCGAACAGGTTCTCGAGGAAGCCGTTGTCCCACTTCGTCGGCTCGTTGGTCCACGCACCCTCCGGGCCGCCGGTGAGCATGCGCACTCCGTCCCCGTTGCGGCTCAAGCTGCCCTTCCAGCCGAGCCCCTGCTCCTCCAGGGGCGCGCCCTCGGGCTCCGGGCCGACCGTGCTGGGATCGATGGCGCCGTGCGTCTTGCCGAACGTGTGGCCGCCGACGATCAGGGCGACCGTCTCCTCGTCGTTCATCGCCATGCGGGCGAAGGTCTCACGGATGTCCTCTGCCGCCGCCAGGGGGTCGGGGTTGCCGTTGGGGCCCTCGGGGTTCACGTAGATGAGGCCCATCTGCACGGCGCCGAGGGGCTTGGCGAGATCCCGCTCGCCGCTGTAGCGCTCGTCGCCCAGCCACGTGTCCTCGGGGCCCCAGAAGATCTCCTCGGCCTCCCAGATGTCCTCGCGGCCGAAGCCGAAGCCGAACGTCTGGAAGCCCATCGACTCCATCGCCACGTTGCCGGTGTAGACGAGCAGGTCGGCCCAGGAGATCTTGCGGCCGTACTTCCGCTTGATCGGCCACAGCAGCCGGCGCGCCTTGTCGAGGCTGGCGTTGTCGGGCCAGCTGTTGAGCGGGGCGAAGCGCTGCGCGCCCTGGCCGCCGCCGCCCCGGCCGTCGGCGATGCGGTAGGTGCCGGCGGCGTGCCAGCTCATGCGGATGAACAGCGGACCGTAGTGGCCGTAGTCCGACGGCCACCAATCCTGGGAGGTGCTCATGAGCGCGATCAGGTCGGCCTTCAGCGCGTCGAGGTCGAGGGTCCGGAACTCCGTGGCGTAGTCGAAGCCCTCGCCCATCGGGTCGGATAGGGGCGAGTGCCGGTGCAGCACGCTCAGGTCGAGCTGGTTGGGCCACCAGTCGTGGTTGGTCCTCGGACTTGGCACCTTGGGAGTCGGGCTCGGGATCGCCGGGTTCTCGCTCTCGCTGATGCTCTCAGTCATGTGTTGCTCCTGTCGCTTTCTGGTTGACGGCTGCTCGTCGAGGGACCGGCGCCCTCGGCGAGCACGAGGGTACTACGGCGGTGGCTGCAGTCGCGCACGCCGATGCGGTCGTGCAGGCGGCGCAGCGGCGCCGGCGCCCACCAGTTCCACCTGCCCATCAGCGCCATCAGCGACGGCACCAGCAGCGCCCTGATGATGCTCGCGTCGATCGCGACCGCGAGCGCGGCGCCGAGCCCCAGCTGCTTGGTGAAGAACAGGCTCGAGGTCGCGAGGGCGCCGATGGCGACGCAGAAGAGCAGGGCGGCGGCGGTGATGATCCGGCCGGTGCGCTCGATGCCGAGCGCGATCGCCTCGCGGGTCGGCAGTCCCTGGTCGTGTGCCTCCTTGATGCGCGCCAGCACGAACACCTCGTAGTCGGTCGCCAGCGCGAAGGTGACGACGAGCATCAGCACGAGGCTCGCCTCTTCGAGCCCGCCGATGGGTGTGAAGCCGAGCACGCCGGAGAGGTGGCCATCCTGGAATATGAACACGAGCAGCCCGGTGCCGACGCCAACGCTGAGCATGTTCATGACGAGCGCCTTGATCGGGATCGCCACCGAGCCCGTCATCGCGAACAGGAACAGCGCGGTCAACGGCAGCAGGATCAGCAGCGCGAGCGGGATGTGCGAAGCGATGGCGGACTTCTCATCGACGAAGAACGCCGTCGCGCCGCCGACGAGCGCACGGTAGGGGTGCGCCAGCGCGCGCAGCCTCGCGAGCAGTCGCTGCTGGGAGCTCGTGAACGCAGAGCCTCGGGGCATCAGCGCGACCTCCCACGTGCGCCGGTTGAGGGCGACGGGCGGCGCGACGCTCGCCAGGCGGCCCGCGGCGAGGGCCGACGCGGCCGCGAGGCGCTGTGCCGAGGAGCGTGCTCCGGTGAGCACGATTTCGGTTGCTTCGCCGGGGTTGGAGGGGAAGCTCTCGGCGAGCGCCGTTTCGACGACGCGGCTTTCCGCGCCGGCCGGCAGCAGGTTCGCCGCGGGCGAGGTGAACTCGAGGCCCGCCGCCGGTATCGCCACGGCAATGAGCATGATGGCGCTGATCAGCGCGACCCTGCCCGGGCGGCGAACGACTGCGTGCGCGAGCCTCCACCAGCCGCCGGTCCGCTCGGCGGCTGCCGCCGCACGCGCGGCTCGGCGTTGCAGCCATGCGGGCGCCAGTGAGTTGACGCGTGGCCCGAGCGCGATCAACAGCGCGGGCAGGACGAGCAGCGCGACGGCGCCGTCGCAAAGCGTGACGATCGCTCCGCCGATTCCCATCGAGTAGAGGAACCGCAGCGGGAAGACGAGCAGGCTGGTCATCGCGGCCGCGACCGTGAGGCAGCTGAAGATCACCGTGCGGCCCACCGTGTGCAGCGTGCGGTCGATCGCCGCGCGCGCGTCGGCGCCACCGGCGAGCTCCTCGCGGTAGCGGTACAGCACGAACAGGCTGTAGTCGATCCCGAGACCGAGGCCCATGCCGCTGACGAGGTTCAGCGCGAACACGGAGATCGGCGTGAACTGGTCGACGAGCCGCAGAGCCAGGAACGCGGCGACGATCGCGAAGCCGCCGACGAGCAGTGGCAGCAGCGCCGCGACGAGGCCTCTGAAGAACCAGAACGACAGCGCCAGCAGCAACGGGAAGGCGAGCAGCTCGGCGCGCGCGAGGTCGCTGGCCGTGCGTTCGTTGAGTTCCTGGTTGATCAGAGCGACCCCGCCGTAGCGCACCGCGATCCCGGCGAGCCGCGCGCTCGCCCGCGGCCCGGCGATGTCGGCGCGCACGCGCGAGACCGCGGTGGTCGCGTCGGCTTCGCTTGCGAACGCCGCCAGCACGACCGTTTCGTCCCCGTCACGCGAGAGCAGAGCCGGGGAGCGGGAATCGATTCCCGCCCCCCCATAGTCGAGCGCGCGCTGGAACCCATGCTGGGCCGCGAGCAGGCCGGCTACCGTCGCGGCCGCCCGCCAGGCTCCGGGGTCCGACTCGATGTCGCGAGGAGCTCGCAGCAGCACCGCGACGTTGTAGAAGGCGTTCTGGCCGGTCGCGGCCGTGATCGCGGCGCTCGCGCGTTCGAACTGCGAGGCGGGATCCTGGAAGTCCTTGGCGGTGCTGCCGAGCATCCCGGCGACCGGCAGCCCGAGCACGGCCGCGACCACGAACAGCGCGCCGGCGACCGTCAGCACGCGTCGCGGACGCTTCACAGCGAGGATCACGAGCCGGGCGATCACGTGACGGCCCATTCTCACCCTTCTCCGGATACCGGCATGGAGAGCTGATGTCATGCCCAGCGCGAAGCTCGCGAGGGGGACGCTCGTGCCTTGCGCCCGCGGACGGAGCCCGCCGTTCGCGCGTCCTAGACTCCCTCGCATGCGCCGTCGCGTCACCTTCTCGCGCAACCTGACGCTGTCGCTGTCGCGGACGTGCCGCTGCTACTGCAAGTACTGCTCGTTCGCCACGCACCAGGCGCACCTGTACGCGCCGCAGGAGGTTCTGGAGATCCTCGACGGCGCCGCGCGCAGGCAGGTCAAGGAGCTGCTGGTGCTGACGGGCGAGCGCCCGCAGGTCAACCCGGAGGTGGCGGCGCGCCTGCGCGAGTACGGCCACGAGGACTTCACCGCGTACGTCGTGTGGACGTGCGAGCGGGCGCTAGAGCGGGGCCTGTTGGCGCACACGAACCTCGGCGTGCTCTCGCGCGAGGACCTGGCGCGGCTGCGCGAGGTGACCGCGTCGCAGGGGCTGATGCTGGAGTCGATCTCCGAGCGGCTGATGGACACGGTGCACGCGGGCTCGCCGACCAAGCATCCGGCCCGGCGCCTGGAGACGATCCGTGCGGCGGGCGAGCTGCGGATCCCGTTCACGAGCGGCATCCTCGTGGGGATAGGGGAGAGCGAGCGGGAGCGGGTCGAATCGCTGGAGGCGATCGCGGCGCTGCACGCCGAGCACGGTCACATCCAGGAGGTGATCCTGCAGAACTTCGTGCCGCACCAGCGCTACTACGGCCAAGAGCCGGCGCAGATCGCCGACGCGGCCGCGCGCGAGTACTGGCGCACGGGCGTCGCCGACTCGCGCCCGGAGCTGGCGCTGCCGGAGTGGGCGTGCCCGGTGAACATCGAGGACATGAAGCGCCTGATCGCGGAGACCAGGAGGCTGATGCCCGACGTGGGCATCCAGATCCCGCCGAACCTGGCCGACTGGTGGGGCGAGCTGGTGGCCGCCGGCGCGACCGACCTGGGGGGCCTGAGCGCCAACGGCGATCACATCTCCCCCGAGCATCCGTTCCCGTCCCCGCACCAGGTGCGCAAGGAGCTGCAGAAGGACGGCGTGGCGCTGACCGAGCGGCTGTGCGTGTACCCGCGCTACATCGACCCCGAGTGGGTGGCGCAGGGCGTGATGGACACGATCAAGGTCAAGTACTGGAGCTTCATCCCGCGCCGCGGCTCCGGCCGCACCGACCCGGCCGCGAGCGGCGCCCCGCCGATCCGCCCGGACCTCGTCGCGGGCGCGATCGAGCGAGCGCGCGAGGGCGTTGCGCTGAGCGCGCAGGAGCTGACGGCGATGTTCGCGGAGACGCGCGCGGAGGCGATCGAGGACATGCGTGCGGCGGCGGACGAGCTGCGCGCGCAGCTGGCGGGCGAGCGGGTGACGTTCGTGGTCAACCGCAACATCAACATCTCCAACGTGTGCACCGTCGGCTGCGCGTTCTGCGGCTTCGGCCAGGGCAAGCGCTCGCCGGACGCGTACGAGCACGACGAGCGGGAGTTCGTCGTGCGTATCCACGACGCGCTGGAGTTCGGCGCCACCGAGCTGTGCATCCAGTCGGGCATCCATCCCGACTGGTCGCTGGAGGACTACCTGGGGTGGCTGCGGCTGGCGAAGGCTACGGCCGCGGACGCGGGCGCGGATCTGCACCTGCACGCGTACAGCCCGATGGAGATCGCGCACATGTGCGACATCTCCGCGCTGGCGCCGGCGGAGGTGTTCGCGCGCCTGCGCGACGCGGGCCTCGGCTCTACGCCGGGCACCGCCGCGGAGGTGCTGCACGACGGCGTGCGCGAACGCATCTCCCCGAACAAGCTGCCGGTGGCGCGCTGGGTGCAGATCATCGAGGCCTCGCACGCGGCCGGCCTGCGCTCGACCGCGACGGTCATGTTCGGCCACATCGAGGAGCCGTGGGAGCTGGCGGAGCACATGCGCGTGATCCGCGAGCTGCAGGAACGCACGGGCGGCATCACCGAGTTCGTGCCGCTGTCGTTCATCCCCTTCCAGACCCTGCTCGGACGGACTCATGGCGTGGAGGAGATCTCGCGCGAGGAGAACCTCAAGCACACCGCCGTGTTCCGCCTGGCGCTCGGCCGGACCGTGCCCAGCCTGCAGGCGAGCTGGGTGAAGATGGGCCTGGACGCGGCCACGGAGTCGCTGCGCTGGGGCGTCAACGACCTCGGCGGCACGCTGATGGAGGAGTCGATCAGCCGGCTGGCGGGCAGCTACCACGGTACGCGCCTGGAGCCCGAGCAGCTGATCGCCGCCGCGCACGAGGCCGGGCGCCCGGCCGCGGAGCGCACGACGCTGTACTCGATCAGGCGCGAGTTCCCGCTGGTGTCACCGCCCGCCCCGGGCGCGCTGCGGGTGGCGGTGTAGCCGGCGCGCGGACACCCGCCGGGGCGCGGTGCCGGCCGGCCTCAGCTGCCCGCGGGGCCGCCCGCGCGGAAGCTCTCGACCAGCTCCAGCAGCAGCCGGTGGTAGGCGGTGCCGAAGCGCACCGTCGCCTCGGCGCTCTGGCGCTGCTCGGCGGTCCAGTCGAGCTCGTGCGCGATTGAGCCCTCGGCGCCGCGCAGGCTCTCCAGCAGGCCTTCGAGCTCGGTCAGCTTGGCCTGGTGCCAGTCGCGCCTGTTGGTGAAGATCGTGTGCGGATCGGCGCCGGCGAAGATCTTCAGCATCCCCTCGTCGCGCAGCTCCGGCGGCTCGGACTCGGGTGCGTCCGCCCACGCGCGCAGCGCCTCGCGGCCGCTGTCGGTGAGCGCGTACAGCTTGCGCCGGCGCCCCCCCGACTCCTGCTGCTCGGACAGGAAGCCCCCCGCGGCGAGCCTCGTGGGCTCGGTGTAGATGGTCGTGTGCGGTACGTGCCAGAAGTTCTCGATCGACTGCTCGAGGGCGCGCTTGAGGTCATACGGAGTGGCCTCCCCAAGGAGCTCGAGCAGGCTCATCACCGCATAGGAGGTGCTCGTCAGGCGTATCTGCTTGCTTTTCATAGTTCCATGTGTATAGTTCGGCACGAACTATAGGAGGGCGGCGAGGCCGTCAGCCGATGGTGTATAGCCATAGTTATACACCATCCGAAAAAGAGACAATGACCCCCGCAGGAGGTGGCTGAGGTGGACGACCAGGAACACTCGCCAGAGATCTTGACTGATGGTGCGGACCATGGTCGCGACGGTCGCGACGGTCGCGACGACTTCGACGTGGCGATCGTGGGCGCGAGCCTTGCCGGCTGCACGAGCGCGATCCTGCTCGCCCGCGCCGGGGCGCGGGTGGCGCTGCTGGAGCAGCGCCCGGACGTGAGCGCGTTCAAGCGCATCTGCACGCACTACATCCAGTCCTCGGGCGTGGCGACGCTGGAACGGCTCGAGCTGCTGGAGCCGATGCTGGCGGCGGGCGCGCTGCGCTCGCGCCCACGCATCCACACGCGCTGGGGATGGATCGCGCCACCGGCCAAGAGCAGGGTTCCAAGTGGGGTCAACCTGCGCCGTGAGCGCCTGGACCCGATGATTCGCACGCTGGCGGGCGAGACCCCGGGGGTGGAGCTGATGCTGGGCACGACCGTGCGCGAGCTCGTGCGGGAGGACGGGACGGTGTGCGGCGTGCGGGCGCGCGACGGCCGCGGCGAGAAGCTGGAGTTGCGCGCGCGGCTGGTGGTAGGCGCCGACGGGCGCGACTCGCGCGTGGCGAAGCTGGGCGGCGTGCGCGCGAAAAGCGTGCGCCACGGGCGCTTCGCCTACGGCGGCTACTTCGAAGGGCCCGCGCCGGAGGGCGCGCCGGACGCGTCGCTGTGGCTGCTGGACCCGGACATGGCGGCGGCGTTCCCCACCGACAGCGACCTGACGTTCTACGCGGTGATGCCGACGATGGACCGCCTGCCGGCATTCCGCGCGGACCCGCTGAAGGCGCTGACGGAGCTGATCGCGGGGGTGCCGGACGCGCCGCCGATCCTCGCCTCGCGCCTGGTGGGGCAGGTGACGGGCAAGATCGACATGACGAACGTGATCCACACGCCGACGGCTCCCGGCCTGGCGCTCGTCGGAGACGCGGCGAGCGCGCTGGACCCGCTATGGGGAATCGGCTGCGGCTTCGCGCTGCAGACGGCGGAATGGCTCGCCGACAGCGTCGCCCCGGCGCTGGCCGAGCCGGCACGGACGGCGGGCGCGAAGCGAGCGGGCGCGGAGCGGCTGGAGCGGGGACTGACCCGCTACCGTCGCCGCCATGCCCGTAGGCTGCGCGGCCACACGACGATGATCCTCGACTATGCGAGCGGCCGCAAGCAGAACGCAGGCGAGCGGCTGATGTTCTCGGCTGCTACGCGCGACGAGCGCCTGGCGGCGACGTTCGAGGCGTTCGGGTCACGCAACATCGGGCCGGTGCGGATGTTCGCCTCGGGGATCCCGCGGGCGCTGCTGGTCAACACGCGCCACACGCTCGCCGGGCGTGGCGACGGGCACTCGCCGGCCGTGCAGACGGGGAGCGTGTGAGATGCCCAGAGCTTCGGAGATACGCGTGGCTGGCATCCGCTCGCCGGTGATCGAAGCGGGCCCCGAGGACGCGCGCGAGGCGGTGGTGTTCGTGCACGGCAACCCGGGCTCCTCGACGGACTGGACGGCGCTGGTGGACGCGACGGGAGAGCTGGGCCGCGCGGTGGCGTTCGACATGCCGGGCTTCGGCCGGGCGGACAAGCCGAGCTCGTTCGACTACCAGGTGTCGGCGTATGGCGAGTTCCTGCAGGGCGCGATCACGGAGCTGGGGATCGAGCGCGTGCACCTGGTGCTGCACGACTTCGGCGGCCCGTTCGGGATGTACTGGGGGCTTGGCCACGCGGATGCGTGGGCGAGCGTGGTGCTGATCAACATAGGCGTGATGCCGGGCTACCGCTGGCACACGATGGCCAGGCGCTGGCGCACGCCGGTGCTGGGCGAGCTGGTGCAGGCGTGGGTGCCGCGCGCGGGGTGGCGGCGGGTGATGCAGAAGTCCAGCCCCAGGGGGCTGCCGCCGGAGTTCGTGGACAAGATGTACGACGACTACGATCACGCGACCAGGCGCGCGGTGCTGAAGCTCTACCGCGCGACGCCCGATCCGGGTGCGATCGCGACGGAGATGGGGCCGCGGATGGCGGCACTGCACAAGCCGGCGCTGGTGGTGTGGGGGGCGAAGGACCCGTACATAGGCGTGGAGTACGCGGAGCGCCAGCGGGAGTTCTTCGACGTGCGAGACGTGGTGATCCTGCCCGACAGCGGGCACTGGCCGTTTCAGGACGATCCGCAGACGGTCGCGCGGGCGGTGCTGGCGTTCCTGCAGAGCCAGCTGGCTCCCGCGCACGCGTAAGCGTGGCTGTCGGTCGCGAGCCCGGGCGCGGCTCGCCGGCGCGGGCGGCGGCGGCACGACGGGCACGGGCGCGGCTCAGCGGAACAGGTCCTCCCGCAAGGGACGCAGCAGCGCGACGGCGCCGGGGCCGTCGTCGTGGGTGACGAACCGCTGCAGCCCGTCGACGATGACGACGGGCTCGCGCGAGTCCTTGGCGCGCGCGAGGTCGGCGGCGCCGGCGGCGGCGTCGGCGACGGCCAGCCAGGTGGCTTTGAGCATCAGGCCGTCGGCGTCGGTCCGCCCGCGCCAGTCATCCAGCGGCTGCATGCCGGCGAGGCCGATCGCGACGTCGACCTGCCCGTGGCGCCAGGCGCGCCCGAAGCTGTCGGTGACGAGCACGGCGGGCGCAGGCTCCGCGGTCGCGCCGGCGCGGAGCTCGCGCAGGCGCGCGCGGATGCGCCGGGCGGAGGCGTCGGGATCGCGCGGCAGCACGACGACGGTCTCGCCGGCGCTCTTCTCGGTCCCACCCGCCCCTGCGTTGGAGACGTCGACGCCGGCGTTGGCGCAGACGAAGCCGTGGTGGGTGCGGCTGATGAGCACGCCGCGCTCGGCGCGCAGCACCTCGGCGGACTGGTCGAGCACGACCTGCACGGCGCGCGGGTCCGTGTCCGCGTGCTCGCCCTGGCCGCGGGCGCGGGCGAGCTCGACCGCGCGGGCGCTGGGGGTCACGTCGGCGAGCGCGACGACGGCGCCCTCGGCCTTGGAGACGGCGGTGTGCGCGATCGCGACGACCTGGCCGGCGCGCAGCGGCTGGCCGCCGAGCGCCGCGAGTATCAGCGCGGCGAGGTCGTCGCCGGCGCGGATCTCGGGGATGCCGCTGAGCGACCGTGCGGACAGGCTCGCCACGAACGTAGGAGGGTCAGGCGGGCGTCGTCATGGGGATGATGCTCGGGCGTTCGGGCTGGCCGAGCACGGCGCGCGTGTTGCTGGCACGCGCGGGGCGCCCCGCGAGTCGCGTGCGCAGCGCGTCGAGGTCGGCGCCGGTGTCGATGTCCAGCAGCAGCGACGGAACGCGCTCGACGCGGGCGGCGACGCCGGCGGCGAGCGCGAGCGCGAGGTGGCGCTCGCAGCTGTCGGGCCCGAAGCTGGGGGGGATGGCGTCGGGCGGGCTCAGCAGCAGGCCGTTGGTGCCGCTGCCGTGGCGGTCGGGCACGACGACGACGCGGGCCTCCCGCCGCGCGCCCAGATCGCGGTCGGCACGCAGCAGCTCGTTCAGCTCCGCGGGGTCGAGCGTGGGGCAGTCGCCGGGGACGCACAGCACCCGCTCGATGCCTTCGGCGAGCGCACGCCGCACGCCCAGCGCCGCCGCCGCCGGCTGGCCGTGCTCATGGTCGTCGTCGATCACGATCGCGCCCTGCTGGCGCGCGGCCGCGGCGATCGAGCTCTCGGCGGTGACGACGAGCGTGCGCTCGATCGACTCGGTCTGCGCGAGCGCGAGCAGCACGTCGAGAACCATCGCGCGCGCGAGCTCCAGGCGCAGGGGGTCGGACACGCTCGCGCTGAGGCGCTGCTTGGCCCGCGTGAAGCGCTTGACGGGCAGGATCGCTGCGGTGCGCATCTGCACGCAGACGATAGTGGCGTGGGCGCCGCGGCTACCAGCTGAGCAGCATCAGTCCCAGCGTCACGCCGGGGCCGATCGTGACCATCAGCCCGCGCTCGCCCGGCTCGGGCTGGTGGCGCTCGATGGTCTCCTTGAGCACGTAGAGGATGGAGGGGGTGCCGATGTTGCCGTGCTCGGCGAGCGCGCTCCAGCTGGTGGCGAGGTCCTCTCGGGAGAGCGCGAGCGCGCTTTCCACGTTCTCGACGATGCGCCTGCCGCCGGGGTGGGCCATCCAGTGGTCGATGTCCGAGCGCTCGAGGTCGTTGCGGCGCAGGAATCCGGCGACGACGTCCGGCAGGCCGGCGCCGGCGAGGTCGGGCAGCTCGCGCGCGAGGTGCAGGTAGCTGTCCTCGGCGGTGAGGTCGAGGCGTACGGCGTCGAGCGTGCCGGCCAGCTGGTGGACCTGTGAGTCGAGGATGATCGGGCCGTCCGCGCTGGGGTCGTTGGAGAGCACCGCCGCGGCGCAGCCGTCGCCGAACAGCGCCGAGCCGATCGTCTTGGCCTTCGGGTCATCCGGCATGGCGCGCGTGAGGATGCCGCTCATGTTCTCTGCGGCGACGATCAGCGCGTGCTTGCCGGGGTGCTCGCCCATCGTCTGCGACGCGAGGCGGATGAGCGGCACGGCGCTCGCGCAGCCGACGCCGCTGATGTGGTACTTGTCGGTCGCGGGGTCCATCGCGTAGTGGTCGACGAGGCTGTGCGCGAGCGTGGGACAGCCGAGCGAGTAGAGGCTCGAGCTGACGACGGTGCCGAGGAGGAGCGGGTCGAGCTCGAGCGCGTCGACGGCGTGGATCGAGTGGCGCAGCAGGTCCTGCTCGATCTGCTTGGCGCGCCCCTGCAACGTTTTTCCCAGGAAGTCGTCGCTCAGGCTCAGGTGGCGGCGCTTGACGCCGCTGCGCGCGAAGATCCGCTCGGCGAACGCGTCGCCCTTCAGCCCGAGACGCTCGAGGACCTGCTCCTGCGAGAGGGTCTCCTGCGAGTCTGAGACGGCGATCGCAGCGATCCGCGTGCCCGCGCGTCGGGTGGGGCGGCGTGCGGCCGGCTGCGGATCGACGAGAACCGATCCTCCGTGGCCGCGATTCGAGCCGTTGTACACAGTCGAGACTCCTTGTCTGGCGGTGGACGCACCTGCTGGTTGAAAACCGACCAGTACGTCCTAGTTGTGGTTACGACGATATGCGCAAGAGTGGACGGTAGCGGGCGCCCAAGCACCCTTCTTATCGACTTCTTCGCGTGCCCGCAGCTCGATTTGCCTCAAACGACGGTCTCGGTGGCGCGATAACGGTAGGTTACAGGCATTACAGGCGTCTTGGGAGAGATCGTAGATGAGCGTTGAGTTGATAGGGGCGGGCCTGCCGCGCACGGGCACGCTGACGCAGAAGCTGGCGCTGGAGGAGCTCGGCCTGAGCCCCTGCTACCACTGGGTGAACGTGCTCGCGGACCTCGATCAGGTGGAGCTGTGGGATCGGGCGATGGACGGAGAGGTTCTGTGGGAGGAGATCCTCGACGGCTCGCGCTCGACGGCGGACTGGCCGGGGGGCTACTTCTACCGCGAGCTGATGGACTTCTACCCGCGGGCGAAGGTGCTGTTGAGCGTGCGCGACCCGGAGTCGTGGGAGCGCAGCTTCAGGGACACGATCTGGACGATGAGTCATGGGCAGACGGTGATGCCGCTGCTCTCGCGCGCCCGCGCGCAGATCGATCCGCGCTGGCAGCGCTACCTGGCGCTGGTGGACCGCATGTTCTGGGGCCCGCAGGGGACGTTCGCCGCCGGGCACGCCGAGCCGGCGCAGATGATCGAGCAGGCGATCGCGCACAACGAGCAGGTCAAGCGCGTGGTGCCCGCGGAGCGGCTGCTCGTGTGGGAGGTCACCGACGGCTGGGAGCCGCTGTGTGAGTTCCTCGAGGTCGACGTGCCCGACAGCCCGTTCCCGCACGCCAACGACCGCGACACGTTCCTGGAACGGGTCGTCGACGGAGCCCTTGGCGCGCTCTCGTCGTGGCGCGAGAGCGGCGTTCCGGTGCCGAGCTGAGGCGCAGGCCGCCGCTGGGCTGAGACCGCAGGAGTGCCCGCGCGGCGGGCGTGGGGCGTTGGGCTAACCGGCGAGCGCCTGCGCGAAGGACAGCGTCTGCTCGGCCAGGCGGACGCGGCCGTCGGCGTCGTCCATGCGCGTGTCGGTCTGCAGCGTGATCAGGCGCCCGACGTCTTCGTCGGCGACGATCCCGTCGAGCAGCTCGCCGTAGAAGTCGGCCACGCCGTCGGCGCTGCAGTCGAGCGCGGCGAACGCCATGAACGACGCGGTGGGGCCCTTGAGCACCTCGCCGGCGACGATCGGGCTGACGGCGACGACAGGCGCGGGGGAGGCGAGGATCGCGTCGTGGATCCCGGGCACGGCGAGGATCGGCGCGATCGAGGCGAGCGGGTTGGACGGCCCGATGACGATCGCGCCGGCGCCGGCGATGGCCGCGAGCGCGTCGGGGCTCGGCCGCGCCTGCTCGGCGCCGCGATACTCCAGCCCCTCGATCATCCCGGCGGCGCGCTCGCGGATCATGAACTCCTGGAACGCGCACCAGCCGGCGGAGCCGGTGCGGACCCACGTGCGCACGGGGTCGTCGGTCATCGGCAGCACACGCGCGCGCACGCCGATCGCGTCGTTCAGACGCGCTAACGCCGCCGTGGGCGTGAGGCCCTCGGCGAGCATGCGCGCGCGCTCCACGCACCACGCGAGGTCGCGGTCGCCGAGGTTGAACCACACGTCCACGCCGAGCTCGCGCAGGGCGTCCATCACGGCGAAGCTGTCGCCGCGCAGGCCCCAGCCGCGCTCGTCGATCGCGCCGGCCAGCCAGAAGGACACGAGGTCGGGGTCGGGCGAGACGTAGGAGCCGTAGATCTCGATGTCGTCGCCGGTGTTGACGATCGCCGCCACGCGCTCGGCGCCGGCCACGTCGGCGAGCCCCCGCGCGAGCTTGGCGCCGCCGGTGCCGCCGGTGAGGATGACGATGTCCGCCGCGCCCGTGCTCACCGCTGGCTCGCCATCCGCCATCGCCGCGCTACTGCCACAGCTCGTCGGGCAGGCTCGTCAGGCGGATGCCCGCGTGCGCCTTGTAGCGGGCGTTGACGGCGATCAGGAGCGCTGTCAGCGCCTCGGTGGTGCGCGCCATCTCCAGGCGCCCGCAATCCACGCAGCGCAGCCCGTCGATGCGCTCGATCAGCGCCGCGGCCTCACGCTTGTCCGCGCGCGAGTCGCCGCACACGAGCACGTCCTGCTCCAAGGGGTGGCGCAGGTCACTCAACGAGGCGGCGCTGACGGTGTGCAGCGCGGAGACCACACGCACGCCGTCGGGGGCCATCTCGGCCGCCTGCTGGGCGGCGGAGCCCTGCCACACGCCGAGCATGCGCGTGGCCCTGCCGCCGACGGCGGCGGCCAGCGGCACGGTCGCGTCGATCAGCAGCTGCCCCGGGGCGAGCGCGTCCCTGAGGTTGGCGAGCGTCTCGGACTGGTTGCGGAAGGGCACGCTGAGGATGACGACGCCGGCGCCCGCGGCGCGCACGGCGTCGGCGTTCTCGTAGCCGGCGAAGGAGCCGTCGGGGACGATCGCGAGCGCGCGCTCGGCGGTCTCGACGGCGCGCGCGGCCTCGCGCGAGCCGATCGCGATCGGCACGCCCGTGCGCGCGAGCCGCAGCGCGAGCCCGAAGCCGAGGGCGCCGGAGGCGCCGATGACCGCGACCGGGTCGGGGCTTGACGGTGAGGCCACGGCGGCGAGTATAGGCTTCCGAGGATGACGCTCGAGCGAGGCACGGCGCCGTGGGCGAGCTGCCGCAGGCGGTGAGCATCAGGGAGGTCGGCCCGCGCGACGGCTTCCAGAACGAGCCGGAGGTGATCCCGACCGAGCGCAAGATCGAGCTGATCGACGCGCTCGCGCGCACCGGCGTGCGGCGGCTGGAGGCGACGAGCTTCGTGCGTGCGGACGTGATCCCGCAACTGGCCGACGCGGCGGAGGTGCTGGCGGGAATCGACGTGCCGGCGGACGTGAGCGTGTCGGTGCTGATTCCCAACGAGCGCGGTCTGGACGCGGCGCTGGAGCTGCGCGAGCGCCTCGCACGGGAGCGCGGCGGGCGCCCTGCGTTCGACGAGGTCAACGTGTTCATGTCCGCGTCGGAGACCCACAACCGCAAGAACGTCAACCGCTCGATCGCCGAGTCGCTGGCCGGCCTGGAGGTCGTCCTGGGACGGGCGCGCGCGGCGGGCCTGCGCTGCGAGGGCGTGATCTCGACGTCGTTCGGCTGCCCGTACGAGGGCCACGTGCCGGTCGAGCGGGTGCTTGGCATCGCCGCGAGCCTGCGCGACGCGGGCGCCCAGGAGATCGGCTTCGGCGACACCACCGGCATGGCCAACCCGCGCCATGTGCGCGAGTTCTTCACCGCGGCGCGCGAGCAGCTGGGGGAGGGGGGTCTTCAACTGACGGCGCACTTCCACAACACGCGCGGGCAGGGCCTTGCGAACGCGTTGGCGGCGCTGGAGGCCGGCGTTGAGAGCTTCGAGTCGAGCTTCGGCGAGCTCGGCGGCTGCCCGGTGCCGGCGGGCGCGACCGGCAACATCGCCAGCGAGGACCTCGTGTCGATGCTCCACGAGATGGGCATCGACACGGGCATCGACCTCGACGCGCTGCTCGCGTGCGCGCGGCGCGTGCAGGAGATCCTTGGGCGCCCGCTTGGCAGCCACACGCTGGTGGCCGGGCCGGTCGACTGGCGGGGGTGAGCCCCCGGAGCGTTCAGGGGCTCCGGGCTCACCAGCAATCGCAGGTGAGCGCCTCCGGCGTTTGCGCGGTCCACTCCTGCTTGGCCGACGCCTGTTCGAAGCTGACGCGCAGCGGGCCTTCGCTTCGCCCCCAGCGGGGACAGTTGAGCACCAGGGGATGCGGCGCATTGGCGAACGTGACCCGGAGGTCGATGTCGGGGTGCGCCGCGATGTCGCTCATCCAGTCGGTGAAGCACGGGCGAGGGTGATGCTCGGCGTGCGCGCGGTTGGTGGCGAACACGTGTGTCGAGCTCGCTGTGATCGAAGCCGCTGCGTCGATCATCAGCTTGGGGAACTCTCCCGAGAGCCCGCCGTGGTGCGCCCACTTGATCAGCGAGCACGACTCAAGCACGCGGTCGGCCCTGTCGGGCATGGGCGCGAACGGAGCGTCGGCGCTCGCCAGGATCCCCGAGGACCAGCTGGGGTCGGTGCGGAGCGCGAACACGGAGCTGAGCTGGTTGGACGCGCTCAGCCGGTTGGGGTCGTAGAGCGAGGACAGGTTCTCGGTGGCGAGCATGCGCATGACCGCCACCGGCAGGCGGTCTGCGAGCTCCTCGATTCGAGCGGGCAGCGGCGCGAGCTGGCATATCTGACATCTGCTCCCGAACCACGTGGCGGTATCCATCGCCAGTGGCGTCGTGAAGGGGACCTCGTGCTTGCGCAGCGTCTTGATCAGCTCGTTGAGGCCGGTGGCGTTGATCGCCTGCTTGCCGACGGCCGCCTTCGCGCCGACGACCGTGTTGGCGCCGCCGAGCATCGCGGCCCACATGGTCTCGTGATCGACGCCCGCGTGCGTGCCGTGGCGCAACATCCTCAGCACCGCCGCGACGATCGCCGCGAGGTTGGGAAGGCCGGCGTGCTCGAGGTCGGAGAGCGCCGCCTGCGTCGCCTGCGGCGAGGGCGCCCCGGATCGGGCGGCGGCCTCGTCGAAGTCAACCTCGTCTCGGTCCAGCAGCTCGCGCAACTCGCCGACCAGCCTCATGGGGGCGACGTCGCTGTCCTCCGTGCGCGAGGCGAGGCTCCCGGCGAGCATCTCGAGCACGCGCAACTCCTCGCCGAGCGGATGCTCTCGCAGGCGCTCGGCGAGCAGGCGTGTCGTGACGTCCATCGCCTGGATCGGGTTGAGGAAGGGTGGAAGGAACGCGTGCCTGACACGACCTTCGAGGTGCTTCACGACATCGGCGGCCCCTTTTACGTGGTCCGCGTCGTAATGAGACACGCATAGGACGTCGAGCCACGGCTCGCGGTCGTCGGTGGCGGGGATGCGGCGCTCAAGCTCCTCCAGCACCTCCCGCGACGGACTGCGGCCGCCGTCGAAGAGGATCGACCACCGGCCGCCCGTCACCAGAAAGCAGTCTCCCTGCCCGACGTTGAAGAAGTCCGCACACAGCGTGTCGCCGGCGGCAGACAGAGTCCCGAGGCCGTCGCCCAGCGCCCGCGGCGCGCTCTTCAGAGCAGCGCGCCTGACCGCTGTGCGCTCGAGGGGCGCGCTGTTGGCAGTCACGCGCGGTCCGCGACGTCCTCCGAAGATCTCCTTGAATCCGTCTGTTGGAACCATCCTGACAGCACTTTCGGCGCCCCTGGCGGGCCGCTGAAGCTCTGCACGCGCGATCGCGCGGCGCCGTGTACGAGCCTCACACGGCGCTCTCGACGGGTGCCTCCGTGTCTGCGCTCGCGTGCTCGCGTGCCGCCGCCACGCAGTACTCCTGCACGGCGACCTCCATCTCCAGGCTCTGGGCGATCGTCGGTCGAGCAGAGGCGTCGATCACGCGCTTGGCGCGGCCGACGGCGACGTGCGAGTTGGCGAGCAGTTCGTCGACCAGATCCTGCGTGGCCCGCTCTAGCTCCTCCGGTGCGACCACGCGGTTGACCAGGCCGATGCGCTCCGCCTCGGCGGCGTCGATCGTGCGCGCGGTCATGATCAGCTCCTTGGCGCGGCCCAGCCCCACGACGGCGGGCAGGCGGGTGGAGCCGCCGACGTCGGGGATGATCCCGAACCTGACCTCCGGCAGCGCGAAGCTCGCGTCGCTGGAGGCGATGCGCAGGTCGCAGCCGAGCGCCACCTCCAGCGCGCCGCCGACGCACGTGCGATGGATCTGGCAGACGACCGGCTTGGCCATCTCTTCGCAGATGTTCGGGCAGTCGAGGAACACTTTGCGAAACGGGCGCAGCATGCCCGGGGTGCCGGCAGAGGACGCGAGCTCGACGAGGTCCACGCCGGCGGAGAAGACCTTGCCCTCGCCGCGCAGCACCACGCAGTGCACCGACGGCTCCGCGGCGGCCTCGCGCAAGGCCGCGCCGAGCCCGAGCAGCAGCTCCTGGCTCATCGCGTTGCGCTTCTCCGGGCGGTTCAGCACCACATGCCTGACCCGGCCGTGGTCCTCGGTGAAGACGATGCTCATGGCGCGATCCCTCCTGTGTGGGTGAAGTGTCCCGCATGCGCCTTCGCGTCGGATGAGAGTCATACAGGACGTCGTGCCCACCAGCGTACGGAAGATATGACTGTTAGCATGATTGCACCGATGATGCAGAGGTTCATGATCCAGGCCGAGCCGGATCTCATCGAGCGCGCGAAGCGTCGCGCGCGCGAGCGCGGTGTGTCTGTGGCCCAGGTCGTGCGCGAAGCGATGGAGCACGAGCTGGGAGTGGACGAGGAACCGTTGGCCCCGCCGCTCACGCTGATCGGCGCGTTCTCCTCCGAGCATGGCGATCTATCGCGTCGCGCCAGCGAAGACGAGTACGAGCCCGAGCCATTTCGCTAGTCGTCGATACCGGCCCGCTGCTGGCTGCCGTTGACACCAACGACGAGCAGCACGCCTCGTGCGCCGAGCTGCTGCGCTCGGTGAGGGGATCGAGAATCGTGCCCGCGCCGGTGCTCGCCGAGCTCGACTACATGGTCACCCGTGCGTTCGGCCCCGATGCGTTTCCCGCATTCGTCGATCAGATTCGCGATGGCGTGCTCGTCGTGGAGAGCCTCACCGATCGGGATTACGAGCGCACAGCCGAGCTGATGCGTACCTATGCCGATCTGCGCGTCGGCTTCGTCGACGCCGCCGTGCTCGCCGTCGTCGAGCGCCTGCGCGAGCCGAAGCTCGCCACGCTCGACCATCGCCACTTCGCCGTCATGCGGCCGCGGCACGTCGACGCGCTCGAACTGCTGCCCGCGTAGGTCCGTCAGCCCGCCGCACGAGCGGCGGAGCCGGCAGGCGGAGCCCCCTAAAAACTTCTCTCAGCTCAAGTCCAGCACCGTCGTCGGCGCTTCGATCTCTTCGTCGTGGCCCTCGCGCGGGACGATCGCCGTGCCCACCGCGAAGAACTCGATCGTGTGGCTGCCCCAGCCGTGGCTCTTCTCCTGCAGCTGCACGCCCACGATGCCCTCCGCTTTGATCTCCTGCGCCTCTGACTGCATCCGCTCCATCGCCAGCTCGCGCGCGTCGTACAGCGCCTGCGTGAAGTTCGCCAGCTCGACGTTGCGCCCCGTCTGCGCCATCGACTGGAACATGCCGCGGTGGGCCACGTGGTAGACGCAGCTGCCCATCACCAACCCCACCGGGCGGTGGCCCGTGCGCAACAGCGTCCAGAAGTCCTGACCCGACAGGTCGCTCGTGAACGGCCTGCCGTTCGGCGCGCGGTGCAGCACGCCGTCGCGGTGCTTCACCGCCGTGCCGATCGCGATGAACTCCGCCATGTCCTGGCCCCACTCGTAGCGCCCGATGTCCAGGCGCACGCCCACCACGCCGTCCGCGCCCAGCTGATCGGCCTCCTCCTCCATGCGTGTCATCGCCAGCTGGCGCGCGCTGTACATCGCCTCCGAGAGCACCGTCATCTCCTGGCTTTTCTTCCAGCCCGACATCTGGATGCCGATGTGGTAGATCGAGCTGCCCACCACAAGCCCCAGCGGCTCGAAGCCCGCCTGCTTGACCAGCAGGAACTCGTTCACAGACAAGTCTGAGGTGAACAGGCCCTGGCGGTTCTGCTGCAGGCGGGCGCGACCCGCCTCCGGTACGCCCTCCAGCGAGGATGGGTCGTATGCGGTCTCGCGCTCGTTCATGTGTCGCTCCTTCTCAGGTGAACAGGTCGACTACTGGTCTGGGGGGCTGCACGGTCGCGTCATCGCGCTGATGGATCGCCGTGCCGATCACGTTGAACGTCACCATCAACCCTCGCATCTCGCGCATGCCCACGCCGCCGCCGAGCGTCCGCGGCTGCACGCTGTGGCCGATCCTCACGCCGATCACCCCCGACGCGCCCAGCGCCGAGGCCTGGCCGTCGATGCGCTGCATCACCGCCTCGCGCGCCGTGTACACCGCCTGCGTGAACTCGCGCAGCTCGAAGTTCTGGGTGCCCATCGTCAGCGCGCCGCCGCCCAGCGCGCCGGCGCCGGCCATGCCGCCGAACACGTAGCTGGTGAAGAACACCGAGCTCCACGCCACGATCCCCAGCGGCTCGAAGCCGCCGCGCAGGAGCATCGCGTACTCCGCCACCGACAGCTCCGTCAGGATCGGGTGCTTCGCGCGCGCGCCCTCGCGGCGCACCGCCGTGCCCACCGCCACGTGCTCCAGCGCCAGCGTGCCCGTTTCCAGCTCGCTCTCGCCCGAGCGCGTCTGCACGCCCACCACCGCGTCCGCGCCGACGTGGCGCGCCTCCTCCGACAGACGCACCAGCGCCCTGCCGCGGACCTCGTTCAGCGCCTGCGACAAGGAGTCGAGCTCCATCAGCACCGCGCCGCCGTAGCCCATTCCGCCCCACGCGCCCTGGTAGCCCATCTGGTAGATCGAGCTGCCCATCACCTGCGACAACGGCTTCAGCCCCAGCTGGTGGCACAGCGCGAACCCGTTCACCGACAGGTCCGACGTGAACGACCCCGCCGTGCCGCTCTCGCCTGTGCCCTCCTGGGTGCGCAGCTCGCTCAGGCGCCGCTCCGCCGACAGCGGTATGCCGCCCGCTTCGACGCGCGCCAGCGACTGTTCCTGCTCCTGCTGCCACCGCTGCCCGCCGGGGTCGCTCATCTCAGCGCAGCAGCTCCTCCAGCGCCGCCCTCGCCTGCGCGCTGCGCTCGGCCTCCGCGCGCAGGTCCGCCGTCAGGGCGGCGATCCACGCGTCCGGGTCCAGCGGCTCGCGCTTGATCGCTATGCCCCCCGACTGGCGCTCGCGAAAGCCCTCCACGCGCGGGCCGTCGACCGTCAGCTGGTAGCAGCAAGAGCCGAGCTCCACCTGCACCCGGCGCACGCGCTTCTCGCCGCGGCCGAGCATGCCCGCGCCGCGGCGCTCCACGCGCGCCACCCCCGGCAGCGCCTGCTCGAGCTTCGCCGCCAGCACCTCCACCGACATCGCCAGATCGGAGCCGTCGACGCGCAGGCCCGCCGCCGCGAGGTCGAAGGTCTCCTCGTCGCTCATGCGTGGAGCGTACCTGGACGCGGTAGGCTCTCGCGCGACATGGCGCAGCGGATCGAGAAGGTGGGTGTGCTCGGGGCAGGGTTGATGGGTCACGGCATCGCCCAGGTGGCCGCGCAGGCGGGCTACCAGGTGGCGCTGCGGGAGGTCGACGACGCGACCCTGCACAAGGGGCTAGGCAAGATCGAGAAGCAGCTCGCCCGCGCGGTCGAGAAGGGCAAGTCCTCGCTCCAGGACGCCGACGCCGTGCGCGCGCGCATCGCCGGCACCGTCGACTACCGGGATCTCGCCGACTGCGACCTCGTCATCGAGGCCATCACCGAGAACCTCGCCGCGAAGCTCGAGATGTGGCGGGACGTGGACGAGATCGTCAAGCCGCAGGCCGTGTTCGCCACCAACACCTCCTCGCTCGCCGTCATCGACCAGGCGGCCGCCACCAGCCGCCCCGGCCAGTTCGTCGGCCTGCACTACTTCAACCCCGCGCAGGTGATGAAGCTCGTCGAGGTCGTGCGCTGCGTCACCACCACCGACGACGCGTTCGAGGTCGCGCTCGAGTTCGCGCGCTCGGAGGGCAAGCTCGCGATCCCCACCAAGGACAAGGCCGGCTTCATCGTCAACCGCCTGCTCGTCCCCTACATGCTCGACGCCATCCGCGCCTACGAAGAGGGCGTCGGCTCCGTCGGCGAGATCGATGACGCGATGAAGGCCGGCGCCGGGCACCCGATGGGGCCGCTCACGCTCGCCGACTTCGTCGGCCTCGACACGCTCGGCTCGATCTGCGACGTCCTCTTCGACGAGTTCCGCGAGCGCCGCTTCGCGCGCCCGCCGCTGCTGCGCAAGATCCTCAGCGCCGGTTGGCTCGGGCGCAAGTCGGGGGTCGGCTTCTACGACTACTCAGGCGAGGCGCCCGTCGAGAACCCGGGCATATAGGTCCGCCGGGTGTGGGTTCGCTCAGGCGAGGCGCCTGTCGAGAGCCCGGGCATAAAGGTCTGCCGGATGTGGGTTCGCTTTTTCGTCGTATGGTGTCTTACTATGGTATGAGCGAGTAGATACCATAGGAATACAGCACTCGTTTGAGTGAATACGCGACGGCTCCCACTCGGACGACCTGCGCCCGGGTGGACTACATTCAAGGGATGACCGAGCTGTCGAGCCTGCGTGTAGCCGACGCCGATCGCGAGCAGTTGATCGACGAGCTGCGCGAGCACGCCGTCGCCGGCAGGCTCACCTCGGATGAGCTGGAGGAGCGCATCGGCGGCGCGTACAGCGCCTCCACGCGCGCCGATCTCGACGCGTTGCGCAGGGATCTGCCGGTCAGCTCCACCTCCGTCAAGCTGGCGCTCGTCAAGCGCAAGGGACAGCTGCGCCGCCGGCTGCTGCAGGAGGCGGGCGGGGCGGTGGGCGTCTCGTTGCTCAGCGTCGGTGTGTGGTTCCTCAGCGGCGGGCATCATCACGGCGAGTTCTGGCCCGCCTGGGTGACCGGCATCACGATGCTGCCCGTCATCCGGGACTCGTGGCGCCTGTTCGGACCGGCGTCCGACCTCGACGTGGTCGAAGCGCGCCTGCAGTCGCGCCACGAACGCCATCTCGCTCGCGGCGGACGCGGCCGCCACCGGTATCGAGGGCTGCCACGGCCGTGAGCGCGCTGAGCGACGCCACCGAGCGCGCGCTCGGTGGCGGTCCCGAGCGCCACCGGGAGAAGGCACGCGAGCAGGACAAGCTGCCCGTGCGCGAGCGCGTCGCGCTGCTGCTCGACGACGGCTCGTTCGCCGAGGAGGCGCTGCTGGCCAACTGGCAGGAGGACGGCCTGGGCGCCGACGGCGTGGTCACGGGCGTGGGGGAGATCGACGGGCGCCCCGTGGCGCTGATGGCCAACGACCCGACGGTCAAGGCCGGCTCGTGGGGACCGAAGACGGTCGAGAAGATCCTGCGCATCCAGGAGCGCGCGCTCGCGCTGCGCATCCCGATGGTCTACCTCGTCGACTCCGCCGGCGCGCGCATCACCGAGCAGGTGCAGATGTTCCCGGGCCGCAGGGGCGCCGGCAGGATCTTCCACAACCAGGTCAAGCTGTCGGGCCTCGTGCCGCAGGTGTGCGTGCTGTTCGGCCCCAGCGCCGCCGGCGGCGCCTACATCCCCGCGTTCTGCGACATCGTGATCATGCGCGACGGCAACGCTTCGATGTACCTGGGCTCGCCGCGCATGGCGGAGATGGTGATCGGCGAGAAGGTCACCCTTGAGGAGATGGGGGGCGCGCGCATGCACACGGGCATCTCCGGGTGCGCCCACCAGCTCGTCAAGAGCGACGCCGAGGGAATCCACTTCGCACGCCGCTATCTCTCATATCTTCCGAGCAACTGGACGCAGGACCCGCCCGGGGCGGCGCCGGCGCGCCCGCGTGCACAGCCGGACGGACGGGGCATCGCGGAGCTGATCCCCGCCGACGAGAACAAGCCGTTCGACATCAGGGCGCTGATCGACGCGGTGATCGACGAGGGCTCGCTGCTGGAGATCCAGCCGCGCTGGGCGAAGGAGCTGCTCGTCGGCTACGCGCGCCTGGACGGCAGCGCGATCGGGATCGTCGCCAACCAGCCAAAGCACAAGGGGGGCGTGCTGTTCGGCGACTCCGCCGACAAGGCCGCGCGCTTCATCTGGACGTGCAACGCGTTCAACGTGCCGCTGCTGTTCCTCGCCGACGTCCCCGGCTTCATGATCGGCACGCAGGTCGAGCGCGACGGGATCATCCGCCACGGCGCGAAGATGATCAGCGCCGTCAGCGAGGCGACCGTCGCCAAGATCTCTGTGATCGTGCGCAAGGCATACGGCGCCGGCCTGTACGCGATGGCCGGCCCCGCGTTCGACCCCGACTGCTGCATCGCGCTGCCGAGCGCGTCGATCGCCGTGATGGGCCCGCAGGCGGCGATCAACGCCGTCTACTACAACCAGCTGCAGGCGATCGACGACGACGCCGAGCGCGCCGTCAGGACCGAGCAGCTGCGCGAGGAGTACGCGCGCGACATCGACATCATGCACCTCGCCTCCGAGCTGGTCATCGACGCGGTGATCGAGGCCGAGGACCTGCGCGCCGAGCTGATCCGCCGCTTCGCGCACGCCGCCACCAAGGCGCGCGACTGGCCGGCCAAGCGCAATGCGGTAACGCCTGTGTAGGGCTCGGCCCCGGGTATGGGCTGTGTTCGTCTTTGCAACTAGTGTATAACCATCGTGATACATAGATTGCGGGCCGACTTTCCAATACATTGCCCGCGATGGACGCGATCGAGCTCGCCTACGCAGGAATCGCCCGCCAGGCCGAGCTGATCGCCTCCGGGGAGATCTCCTCGCGCGAGCTCCTCGACGTGTACCTCGAGCGGATCGCGCGCCTGGACCCCCGCCTGAACGCGTTTCGCGTCGTGTTCGCCGAACGCGCTCGGCTGGAAGCCGACCAGGCGGACGCGCGCCGCGGCGCAGGCGGGGACGCCGCCAAGCGCCCGCTGCTGGGCGTGCCGATAGCGGTCAAGGACGACATCGACGTCGCCGGTGAGGTGACCACATACGGCACCAACGCGCAGGACACCCCGGCGGCGGCGGACGCGGAGGTGGTGCGGCGGCTGCGCGAGGCGGGCGCGGTGATCATCGGCAAGACGAACGTGCCCGAGCTGACGATGTGGCCGTTCACCGAGACCGCCACGTTCGGCGCCACGCGCAACCCGTGGGACGCGCAGCGCGCGCCCGGCGGCTCCAGCGGCGGCAGCGCGGCGGCGGTGGCCGCCGGCCTCGTGGGCGCGGCGCTCGGCTCCGACGGCGCCGGCTCGATTCGCATCCCCGCGGCGTGGTGCGGCCTGTTCGGGCTGAAGCCCCAGCGCGGGCGCGTGTCGATGGCGCCGCGTGCGCGCGGCTGGCACGGGCTGTCGGTGAAGGGCGTGCTCGCGCGCAACGTCGCCGACACCGCCCTGTTCCACGACGTCGCCTCCGGCGCGATCGACATCGACACCGACCGCGTGCCCGCGCCCGATGTCCCGTTCGCGACGGCCGCCGCCACGCCCCCCGGCGCCCTGCGCATCGCCTACTCGACGAGCATGCCGGTGGGCGTGATCGCAAAGCTCGACGGCGATGCCCGCAGGGCGTTCGACGAGACGGTCGAGCTGCTGCGCTCGCTCGGGCACCGGCTGAGCGAGCACGACCCCGACTACGGCGCCGGCGCGATACCGGCGGTCACCGTGCGCTACCTGCGCGGCATCCACGACGAGGCCGCCAAGCTGGCCCATCCGCGGCGTCTGGAACGCCGCACGCGCGCGATGGCGCGCATGGGCGGGCTGATCCCCGAGTCGCTGCTGCAGCGCGCGCTGGCGGGCGAGGCCGAGTTCACACGCAGGCTCAACCACGTGCTCGAGGACCACGACGTGCTGCTGACGCCGGCGACGGCCGCGCCACCGCCGCGCATCGGCCAGCTGCAGGGACGCGGCGCGCTGCTGACGCTCAACACGGTCGCCGGGTGGGTGCCCTACAACGGCGTCTGGAACGTGACCGGCCAGCCGGCAGCGTCGGTGCCCGCGGGATTCGGCTCCGACGGGCTGCCGCGCGCGGTCCAGCTCGTGGGGCGGCCGGCCGATGAGTCGACGCTGCTGTCGCTCGCCGCGCAGCTCGAGCGCGAGCGCCCGTGGGCGCAGCTGCGCCCGCCCGGTTTCTCGTGAGCGACGCGCACGCGCCAGGAGTCGACGCGCGCGAAGCGGACGCGCTGCTGGAGGTGGCGGTGGAGGCGGCCAGGACGGCGGGCGCGCTGCTGCTGGAGCGCGTGCGCCGCGGCGCCGAGCGTCACGTGAGCAGCAAGAGCACGCCCACCGATCTCGTCAGCGAGGCCGATCTCGCCGCCGAGCGCGCGATCCGCGAGCTGCTCGCCGCCCGGCGCCCGCACGACGGCTTCGTGGGCGAGGAGGGCGGCAGCGAGCAGGGCAGCAGCGGGCTCAGCTGGGTGGTGGATCCGCTCGACGGCACCGTCAACTTCCTGTTCGCGATACCGCAGTGGTGTGTCAGCGTGGCCGTGCGCGACGAGCGCGGGACGCTCGCGGGCGCGGTCTACGATCCCAACCGCGACGAGCTGTTCAGCGCCACCAGGGAGTCGCCCGCGACGCTCGCCGGTCCGCGTGCAGCGATCGAGCTGGGTGCGGGCGGATCGCCCGAGTCCGGCTCGCGCGGCGCCGATCTGGCGACGGCGATGCTCGCCACCGGGTTCGCGTACGACGCGGACGTGCGCGCCGCGCAGGCGCGCGTGCTCGAACGCGTGATCCCGCGCGTGCGCGACATCCGCCGCCTCGGCAGCGCGGCGTTGGATCTGGCGTGGACGGCGGCGGGGCGCTACGACGCGTACTTCGAGCGCACGGTCAAGCAGTGGGACATCGCCGCCGGCGCGCTGATCTGCGAACGGGCGGGACTGCGCGTGCTCGAGCTGCCCGTGCACGAGCAGCTGCCGTGGGGGATCCTGGTGGCGCGCCCGGCGCTCGCGGACGCGCTGCTGGAGCTCGTCGGGGGGCCGTAGGGGCGCTCGATGCGGCGGGTGGGAGTCGAACCCACACGCCCTTTCGGACAGGGCCTTTTGAGGGCCCCGCGTCTACCGTTCCGCCACCGCCGCAGTGTGGTCGCCGACAGCGAGGATACCCGGGCCGCTCAAGCGGGGTGCGCCGGCGCGGCGCGATGCACGTCCGCGCCGCCCGCCGGGTCGCGGCGTTCGAGCTCCACGTTCCATCCCTGTGAGAAGCCGCGCATGGCGAACGTGATCAGCAGGATCTGCACGGGCACGATCAGCAGCGTCAGCAGTCCCAGCAGATCGGCGTTGAGCGCCGAGTGGGCGAAGCCGAATTTGTCGCGGTCGAACCAGCCCGGCCCGGCGACCGCGGCGAAGATCGCCAGCAGCACCGCCAGCGCGGCGGATACCGGCAGCACGCCCCGGTTCCAGCGGATGGCGTAGAAGGCGAACGTCAGATACACCGCGATGTATCCGATCTGGATCGGCACCGCCCCCTCCAGCTCGCTCCAGCCGCCGATCGTCACGATCGTCACGAGCGCGGCGCTGACAAGCAGCAGCACCACGACGGTCGCGCGCGTCGCCTGCACGACCGGCTTGTCGCGGTTGGGGTGGGTGACGATCACGCCCTGCTCCCGCTTGGCCTGAACCGAGGACATCTCGTGTATGACGATACAAGCTCGCACGGCTGGCGTGTCAGGAGCCCGGCCGGTCGAGGTACGCTCTCTCGCAAGCCGCGCGGGCGTGGTGGAATTGGTAGACACGCCGGCCTTAGGAGCCGGTGGCCTCACGGCCCTGGAGGTTCGAGTCCTCTCGCCCGCATCGAAAAAGGACCTACAAATCAGCTGTATCGGTCCTGGCGGCCATGGAAAACGCGGGACATGTACCCTGCGACTTGCCCGGGTGTGCCGTGAGCGCGTATCGGTCGTTGTCGTTGGCCCGCTGCCTCTCCACGAGTTCTGAGCCGGGTGGTGTCTAGGTTGTCCAACGGGTTGACTTGGTCCGGCTAATCGGCTAGAACGGGATGGCCTCGTCAGGGGCCCTCGGGGGCGAGATCGCACTCTGGGAACGCACGCCACGAATCAAGGGGGGAAACCGTGGTCGGTTCACGCAGAGCGTCGCTGCTGCTTGGCAGGCGTCGTTCGACATGGCTGTCCGTCGCGACGGCGCTATGTCTGGCCGCGTCAGCGGGGGTAACCAACGAGGCATCTGCTGCGGCTCCAGCGCCGCCGTTCACACAGTGCCCCGCGATCGGCGAGGACACCGGATGTGGTCTGCTGATCTACGCGACGCCCTCCGGACAGGAGGGTGTCGCGGGTGATCCCACCCAGGGCCCGTACGACGGCTCTGACGACACGCTCATCGGAGTTCAAAACGAATCCTCCGCGCCGATCTCGTCTATCCCAATTGTCTCGCCGACCGGCGAGCCGGTCTTCGGCTTCGACGGCGACGGGATCTGCTCAGGCGACTATGGTGCCTGGACTGGCTCGAGCGGTTGCCCATATGGTTCCACTGGATACGAGGGCCCGGGCGTTTCGTTCACGAGCATCAGTCCCGACCAGTCGGCCGGGACAGTGGTTATCACCCCGGCGATCCCGCCAGGCGGACACGCGTATTTCAGCCTCGAGGAGGCGCTTCCGACGGTGCCGCCGTACGGCATTGAGCCAGGATCGACCTATGACGCTCTCGGCGACTCGTTCTCGGCAGGCGAGGGCGACCAACCTTACTTCCCCAACACAGACTCTGCGACCAACAAATGCCACCGCTCTGACGACGCGTACAGCCAGCTCGTTGACGGGCTCGCCGGCCTTGGGCCTGTGACGTTCGTCGCGTGCAGTGGTGCTATCACCGACGACCTGTTCCACGAGAACAACGAGCACAACCTGCAGCCGGACGGTGCTCCGGAACCCGCGCAGATGTGCGGAGCCGCGGCGGCCGAACCCTGTCCCAGCGGCGTGACTCCCTGGCTGGATTCCTCGACCCAAAACGTCACGTTGACGATCGGCGGCAACGACGCGGGCTTTGTGGAAGTACTAGAACACTGCGTGAAAGTCGCCTATGGACCCTTCTCGCAAGGGAGCGGGAATTGCCTCACCGACATACAGCTCAACAACAAGGTCCTCGCGAGGATCGACGCCCTTGCCGGCGGCGGCCTTGGGTTTCCTGTGCCGAGCCACACGACCACGCCGGAGGGTCACCCGATTCACACGATCAGCAGTGTGCTTGCCGCGATCCACCAGGCGGCACCGAACGCACACGTCTACCTCGCCGGCTATCCCACCTTGTTCCCGGCAAACCCGAAATTCGGCAACTGTAAGGTCGGTACGCTCCGCATCTACGATCCGCCTGCCTTCCCGCCCTTCGCAGGCGGAAACAAAGATGCGATCATCAGCTATCCAGACCAGCGGGAGCTCAATCTCACGACTTACATCCTCGACCGTGTTCTACACAACGCGACGAAGGCCGCAGGGTCCTGGGCAACCTACGTGGACCCCGAACCAGAGTTCACAGGACACCATTTCTGCGACTCCGACGAACTCTGGTTCAACGAACTCTACGCAGAAGTGGACGGCAAGACGCATGCGACGCGTAATGAGTTCCTCGGTAGCTTCCACCCCACCTACGGTGGCCAGGTCGGCTACGCCGACGCATTCCTCGCAGCAGGAATATAGCCGGCACCGTCCCGGGTACGCCGCGGACGCTAGCCTTCGCTCGTCGCGGTCTCGCGGATGATCGTCCAGCCGGCCTTCAGCGGCGCGAGGAAGTAGGGGGGCTCGTCGGTAGCGAGGCGCTCGTCGTAGTTGTAGTCCTTGAGGTAGCCGTGCGAGCCGGGCTGCCCGACGATCCCGCGGAACTTCTGGGCGATCGCTCCGTAGATGTTCAGGTCCTTGAGCGTTTCGCCGCACGCGTAGTTGTCGACCAGGAAGGAGTGGTCGGTGGAGAGGATCGCCGCGTAGACGTAGGGGTTGGACAGGTCGCCGCTTTTCGCGTTGGGGGCGTCGCAGTTGGCTTCGCCGTTGTTCTTGTTTTCGTTGGTGTATTCGCATTCGCCGCCGACTTCCGGGTCACCGCTTTTGCACGGCTTTTTGTACTTTTCTTCTACGGGGTGGTAGATCCGCACGAAGTCGGACGCGATCAGGCCGAGCGTGGCGGTGCCGGTAGGTGCTGTCATGGGCGTCGTTTCGGCGATGCCCGAGGGCATGATGCTGCCGTTGATGATCAGTTCCCGTTCGGCTGCGATCGTCAGCGATTTGCTGTACGTGCCATGGACGTAGACCGTTCCGCAGCCGGCTTCCTTGCCCGGCTCCGCGGCGGTATCGGAGCCCATTTGTTCGAATTCAAAGCTGCACGCCCCGCTTCCTTTGCGCACGAAGATGAGTCCATTCGATGGCCAGGGGATCGTTTTTTTCAATCCCTGGTTTTCCACCGTGATTTCGCCCGCGGGCTGGTTCAGGATCAGGTGCGTTTCCCCCGCGAAGATGTTCTTGGATTCAGCGTAAAGTTCCAGGCTGCGGTCGCTTTCCGGCGCTTCGATGATTTCGCCCTTTTCCACTTTGCCGGTCACGTCGTAGAAGGTCGCGTTGTTGCTCCCGCAGGTCGTGTATGTGCCGCCGTACATCTGGACGGTGTCGGGCGGTTCCTCGCCTTTGCGGCCGAATTCGACGCTGCCGCAGATGTCGGCGGCATCGTCGGTGTGTACCGGCCCTTTGACGCTGTCTTCGGGCGCGAACTCGATAGTCACGCAGTTGCTGCCCCGCGGATAGTATTTTTCGCATTCAGTCTGGTGCGCGCCTGCGTCGTAGAGGCTGGGATCGGCGTCCTCGTACTGCGTGAAGTACGCGAAGTCGAGGAAGCCCGTCACCTGGAACGTCGCGACGATCGAGCTCTTGCGCAGCTTCGCCGACGGCGTTCCCGTGCAGCTCGTGAGAGCGGTCGTCCCCGAGCACGCGGTCGATTCGATGCGGAACGTGTTCGCGAGAGAGCCCTTGGACTGGATCGCGCTGGCGAAGGGGTTGGCCGGGTTGCAGGCGGATTCCGTGGAGGTCGAAGCCGGGAGCACCTTCACTTCGTAGTGCACCCCTTCCTGTTCTCCCGAGGGGGCTTCGCAGGACTCCCAGTAGTCCGGGTTGGCCTCGAGCTGGTAGTCGTACTCCTGCACCCCCGCCAGCGCGCCGTAGTAGGCGCGCGTGTGGGCGGTGCTGGTCTGTGTCAGCCCGACCTGGGCGTTGACCGCGCTGAAACCCGCCGCCAGCAACAGCCCGCAGGCGAGCATCACGCTCAGGACGAGAATGATCGAGAAGCCGTCTCGGGCTCGCGCGCGCGCCAGCATCCGTTCGATCGCGGCTATTCGCATGGTCCGTTCACGATCTTGGTTTCAGCGATCGGCGCGCCGAACGCGAACGTCACCTGACTCTCCAGTTCCACGCTGCGACCGGGCGCTTTGCTGCCGTCGCTCGGGAGTTGGCGGAAGCTGATGACGACCGACGCCACGGTTGGGGCTTCGGTTTTGCTGGGCGCAGCCGCCAGCGCCGTGAAGGACCCGACGTTGGATTCCGAGGACTCCTGCGCTTCGGTGCTGTACTTATAGTATTTGAAGAAGGTGGTGCTTTTTTCAACATGCGTCGCAAGCGTCGTTTTCTTGGTCGATGTTTTGGCGAACGCAAACGTCGGGTAAGTGCCTTCAGCGGCGTACTCGGTGTCGACGAGCTTCCCTCCTGCTTCTTCCCACTTTATTTCGTGCTTCTGTACCTGGGCTGCGGTCGGTTCGGCGCTTGTGCTGTACGCCGTCGCGAAGATCAGATCCGTCCCGCTGCTTTCGTAGAAGACCGGGCTGATGCCGGTGGCGTAGCACGCGGAGTGGAGCTCATCGACGATGTGCGACATCGCCTGGTTACCCAGCTGGGTGGCCTGGAGATAGTCGGTCGCGCGCGAGGACTGTTCGCTGACGAGCTGTAGCAGGCCGAAGGCGGCGAACGTGATCAGCAGCGCGGTCGCCATCGAGACGAGCATTTCGATCAGCGTGAAACCGGCCTCGCCGCTGGAGCTCGAGGGTATGTCGAGTCTGACTAGCATGGTTTGCCCGAGCTGACCGTTTCGACCGTGAACTGCCGTTCGCTGATTTCTTTTTCTTCTTCAGTGATGCGCGTGCCCTTGAGGGTTTCTTCTTCTTTGACCTTGGTTGCGCGGGTGGCTTCCTGCGTTTCACGGGTTTTGGCGGTCGCGGTTTCTTCTTTACTGCGTTTTTCGGCGGCCGTGGCTTCGGCTTTTTCGTCTTCCTTGCGCGTCGTTTCCTGGCTTTTTTCGTGGGATTCACGTGTGGCTTTGCTGATTTTGCCTTGCGATTCTTCCGTTTTCCATTTCGTGCGTTCAGATTTTTCGGTCGCTTCGCGCGTGGTCTTGGCGGACGCTTCTGCTTCTTTGGCCGATTTCTGCGCGGCTTCTTCTTTTTCGCGCGCTTCGCGCGCGGGCGCTTCTTCTTTTTCGCGTTTTGCCCTGGTCGCCGCTTCTTGTTCTTCTCGGAGCTTGGTTTTTTCCGCGGCCGAGAGTTCTTCGGTGTACAGGGTCGTGAGCGCGCCTGAGAGGCTCGTGGCTTTGTAGGTCACGAGGTCGTGGCGTGTGGCGGCGGCTTTGACGCAGATTTCGAGCGTCCCGAATGGCTGGAACGGCGCTTCGAGTTCGCCGGCGAGGCTGGTCGCCTGCGTGTGCGTGTAGCTGACGCTCGCGGCGTGGTTCGGTGTGGCCGGCGGCGTTTTGCTGCAGGACACGTTGGTTATCTTGACTTCGAATTTCTGCGTAGGCGTTTTGGGCGCTTTCTTGGTGCCTTCATACACTTTGAGGTTGACGTAGCTCTCGGGCACCGTGACTTCGGTGCGCCCGCCCGGGGATACGAGCGCGGAGCCGGGCGGTATCGTTTCTGTGGTGACGACGAGCGCGGGATTGTTTTCCGCGCAGTCGCCCGCGTACACTGACCAGTGCGACGGGAACGGGAAGAGGTCGCCGTAGGGATATTTCGCGGCGGTGGCGCTCAGGGCGGTCTGCGCGTAGACGTTGTTGGTCGTGGCGTTGTAGCGTTCTTCGCCACCCGATTCCGCTGCCGCGAACAGCGTGCTGCCCAGCTCCAGCTTGGGATTGAGGTTCATTTCTTCGTTCGCCGCCACGAACGTGTTCCCCGTCACCTTTTTGCCCGAGTATTCGGTGGCGCCGTTGTAAGTGTACGTCGCCGCGATCTGGCCGCCCTCGTTGTATGTGAATTCGTGGTAGGTGATGATGTTCGGCGCGATCGACACCGTCGCCGGTGTCGGCTTGAGCGCACCGGGAGGTGTGACGTAGCCGGTCTTTTCGCGGAGTTCGGCGGTTGCGCTCGTGGCGCGGATGCCCGTGAAGAGGACGCATCCCGCTGGTCCGGTGGTGCCTTCGAGCGTGATCAGCCCGCCGGTTTCGGGGGAGGTGTAGCTGACAGCCGCGGTCACGCCGCCGACGCCGGCGGTCACGGGTTCGGCGTTGTCGACGTTGATCTGCAGCGAGGAGCCGGTCGGTGGCGTGACGATGCTCGACTCGGTGACCGGATGGCCGCCAAGGAGGGCGTTCGAGGTGACGGCGGAGGTTATGCGGAAGTTGGGGGAGCCGGTGCTCGAGTGTTCGATCGCCGTGCAGGCGGTGGTTTTGGCCGATCCGTTGAGCTCGGAGACTTCCTGCGTGACTTTGTAGGTGACGCCGCTGGCTTTGGTGCTGTAGGTGTTCGACTGGCGCACGAGCTTTTCCAGGAGCGTGATCGGGTCGCTTCGCAGCTGCTCCTGGGACTGCGCGGCAAGCAGCGCGGCCTGGTTGTGCAGGCGCTGGTTGGCGTCGTTGACGTTGATCGCCGTCACGCCCGTGATCGTCGCCGCGGCCACGAGCCCGAGGACCAGCGCGCTGATCATCACTTCGATCAGCAGGAACCCGTCCTGGGCCACCCCCGGCTTGTGAAAGAAAGTGCGCATTGTTACAAGAAGACGCAAAGCTACGTTCCTGTCGGCATGTGCCTTTCGGTGCTTTAGTGCTCCCCCGACTCGTAGGCATGGATGCGACCGCAGCGGGTCGCCCCGCCGTTCGCGGCCGGGGGAGACGGGCGGGGCGGCGTCGAAGACGTAGAATCGGTCTCCCCGGGGGACTGGTGTATCGGTAACACGGTGGTCTCCAAAACCGCAACGCGAGGTTCGACTCCTCGGTCCCCCGCTTTGTCCAGGCCCCGGATTTCCGGGGTTTTTGGCTTTGTGGAGCCGATCGCGGCGTCGTGTGCGTGACGGCGGCGTTCCGCGTTGAGCTGCCGCGTCAGCTTGCGGTGGCCGAGATGTCTGCTAATCTCCACAAACCGGATCGGAAATCTGATGAAGATCGATGTACACCAGCACATATGGACGGAGCCGCTCGTGCAGGCGCTTGCGGCGCGCAGCGAGCTGCCGTTCGTCCGCCGCGAGAACGGGCTGACGGTGCTGTACCTGGCGGGCGAGCGGCCGTACGTGATCGATCTGGCGAGCGAGTCCGCCGCCCATCGCGCGGGGCTGGTGGAGGTCGACGGGCTCGACCGGGCGCTCGTGTGCCTGTCCAGCCCGCTCGGGATCGAGTGGCTTGCGCGCACGCAGGCGCTCGCGCTCATCGATGCCTACCACGAGGGCGCGCTCGCGCTCGAGGAGCCCTTCGGCGCGTGGGGGGCCGTCGCGCTCGACCGGGTGGACCCCGACGACGTCGATCACGCGCTCGCGCGTGGCTGCGTCGGCATCTCGCTTCCCGCCGACGCGCTCGCCAGCGTCGAGGCCATCGCCAGCCTGCGCTCGCTGCTCGCACGCGTCGAGTCACACGACGTGCCGCTGCTAGTGCATCCCGGCTCGCGATCGGGCGTCGGCGCGCCCCGGGTCGGGCTGCAGACGTCGCTCGGCGATCCACTGTGGTGGCCGGCGCTGACCGGCTACGTCGCCGGCATGCAGGCGGCGTGGCTCGCGTTCCTCGCGGCCGGACGCTCGCGCCACCCGCGTCTGCGGGTCGTCTTCTCGATGCTCGCCGGGCTGGCGCCGCTGCAGTCCGATCGCCTGTCCTCCCGCGGCGGCCCGTGCCCGTCGCTGCCCGACCCGCTGGTCTTCTACGACACCTCCTCCTACGGGCCCGCCACCGTGCGCGTGCTCGAGCAGGTCGTCGGCCCCCAGCAGCTGCTGTACGGGTCCGACCGACCGGTCGTCGAGCCGGGCGAGCTGGGCATGCCCGAGGGGCTGGACTGGGAGCCGATCGTCGAGTGCACCCGTCGCGCGTTCGGCGCCGCGCACATGGCGGTGGCCAGATGAGCGGCTCCCCGTCGCTGCGCTCCGTCGACAGCGCGCCGCGCGCCGCCTCCACGGCGAGCGACGTCAGTGAGTTCGCCCGCGTCCCGCGCCCGCGCGGGCGCGATCTCTCCGGCCGCGAGCTGGAGGCGTTCGTGCGCGAGCTCGCCGACCGGCCGGAGCTGTGGATCCAGCTGGTCAAGCACGACAGCACCCAGCGTCTCTACGAGGAGCTGCTCAGCGACGATCACCTGACGGCCTGGCTGATCTGCTGGATGGACGAGCACGACACCGGCTTCCACGACCACGACATCTCCGCCGGCGCGGTGGCGGTCGTCAGCGGAGCCGTGCGCGAGGAGCGCCTGGCGATCGACGGGCCCACGCGCAACGGCGTCTTCCGCGCCGGCGGCAGCTTCCACTTCTCCGCCTCCGACATCCACCGCGTCAGCCACGCAGGCTCGGACCCCGCCGTCACCCTGCACGTCTACTCGCCGCCGCTGCTGCGCATGGGCTCATACGCGATCGGCGAGGACGGCGTGCTCGTGCGCCACCCGATGTCCTACCAGGAGGAGCTGCGCCCGCTCAGCGGGCAGGACTAGAAGCGGTGGAGCTGTGCAGCCGGCGCATGCGCCGGCTGGGGGGCCGCACATGTGCGGCCCCCGACCAGGCCGCATGCGGCCTGGTCATGATCGATTCAGCCTCCGGGCTTGCCGCCCGCGCGGCGCTCGACCTCCAAGCCGTCGCCCGCGATCAGGATCAGGCTGACCAGCTCCGGCGCGAACAGGCCGTGCTCGACCACGCCGGGGGTCGCGCTCAGCCTCTCCGCCAGCTCGCCGGGATCGCCCACCGCGCCCATGTAGTCGGCGATCACGCCGCCGTCGGGGCTGCGCTCGACGTCGCGCGGGCGCGCGGGATCCAAGCGCGAGAGCGTGTCGTGCACGCCGAACTCCACCAGCTCCAGCGGCACCGGCGGCCTCAGCTCCGACACCGCCTTGTTCGCCGACGCGATCACCACGAAGCGTCGCGCCGACACCGCCACGATCTTCTCGCGCGTGTGCGCTCCGCCGCCGCCCTTGATCAGCCATCCGCTCGCGTCGATCTGGTCGGCGCCGTCGATCGCCACGTCCAGCTCGCCGACCTCGTCGAGCGTCTCCAGCTTCAGGCCCAGCGCGCGCGCCGCGCGCTCGGTCGCCGGCGAGGTCGCCACGCAGCGCAGCCCCTTCAACGCGCGCTCGGCGATCGCCGGCAGCAGGTGCGCGACCGTCGAGCCGGTGCCCAGGCCCACGCGCATGCCGTCCTCGATCAGCTCCGCCGCCGCCCTCGCCGCCGCGCGCTTCTGCGCCGCGATCGTCGCGTCGTCGCTCAGTGGCGATTGCCGCTGCCGCGCAGTCGCACGAGAGGACGCCATGGCGCGGACGTTACCGTCCCTGGGCCCCCTCTGAGACGCACGCGCTCGGGCGAGGCCGGTCCGTGCAGCAGGAACCCCTGCCCGACCGAGCAGTCCAGCTCACGCGCCAGCGCCAGCTGGCGGTTGGTCTCGATCCCCACCGCCACCGCCGTCAGGCCCGCCTCCTTGGCCAGCGCGATCGTCGCCGCGAACATCGCGCGGCGGTCCTTGTCCTCGTGGAAGCTCCCCGTCAGCGCGCGGTCGAGCTTGACCACGTCCAGCGGCAGGTTGCTGGGCAGGCCCAGCGACAGCTGGCCGAAGCCGAATTTGTCGAGCGCGATCAGCACGCCCAGGCGCTTGAGGTCCTTCAGCGCCGAGCGCGCCCGGTCGGGATCGCGCAGCACCGCCTCCTCGCTGATCTCCACGCACAGCGCGCGGCCGGGAAGACGGCAGTACGCGAGCTCCTCGCGCACGCGCTCGGCGAGATCCAGCTCCGTCAGCTCGCGCGCGGACACGTTCACCGACAGCGGGATCGTGATGCCGTTGCGCCGCCATATCTCCGCCTGCTTGCACGCCTCGTGCAGCACCCAGTTGCCGATCTGCACGATCAGCTCGCTGTCCTCCGCCGGTGGCAGGAACGTCGACGGCAGCACCATCGCGCTGGTCGAGCGCCCGGCGCCGGTGGGACGCCAGCGCACCAGCGCCTCCACCCCAAGCGCCTGGCCGCCCGCGAGCCGTAGGATCGGCTGGTAGGCCAGCAGCAGCTCGTGCTGGGGCAGCGCGTTGCGCAGGCGGCCCTCGAGCGCCAGGTGCGCGTCCAGCTCGCGGCGCAGGCGCTCGTCGAACAGCTCCAGGCGGCGGCCCTCCGTGCCCTTCGCCCGGTACATCGCCACGTCGGCCTCGCGCAGCATCGTCTCCGGGTTGGCGTCGGCGCGATGGGAGACGGCGATGCCGACGCTCGCCATGATCGCCACTTCCGCGGAGCCCAGCGGGAAGGGGTGCTCGAGCGCGTCCAGCACCCTCTCGGCGAGCGCCAGCGCCTCGCCGTCGCCGTCGATGTCCTCCGCCAGGATCACGAACTCGTCGCCGCCGAGGCGCGCCACCGTGTCGCTGTCGCGCATCAGCTCGGCCAGGCGCTCGGACACGGACAGCAGCAGGCGATCGCCGACGTCATGGCCAAGGTTGTCGTTGACCGCCTTGAACTTGTCCAGGTCGATGAACAGCATCGCCACCACGCCGCGGCTGCGGTGCAGGCGCGCGAGCGCCTGGCGCGCGCGGTCCATCAGCAGCAGCCGGTTCGGCAGGCTCGTCAACGGGTCGTGCAGCGCCTGGCGCTCCAGCCACACGCGGTCGGTCACGTCCTTGCCCGCCGCATACCAGCTGTCTCCGTCGCGGCGGGCGCTCCACATCAGCCATCGCCAGGAGCCGTCGCGGTGCCGATAGCGCGTGGTGATGTGCTCGAGCTCGGTCGTCTGGCCGTCGCGGTCGAGCATCGGCGCCAGCGTCTGCTCGGCGTCCTCCGGGTGGATGAAGTCGCGCACCGGACGCTCGCACAGCTCCTCGCGCGTCCAGCCGAGCAGCTGCTCCCACGCGGGGTTCAACAGCGTGAAGCGGCCGTCGAGCGAGATCGTCGCCAGCAGATCGCTGGTCATCTCGAAAAGGCGCGCGATGCGCGCCTTGCCGTCGAGCACCGAGTCGATGCTCTCGGGGACCTGTGTGCTCGTCTCCTGGGAACCCATCTCTACCCCTCACGTCGGCTCTCGACGCCCGCTTGCTCGGGCCGGCCTGACAACAGTGGACAGATGGACCAGGTTCTCAGATGACGGTGCCGACCGCCGACGCCGGGTCGTCCTGCGCGCCCGTGGCCGGCGCGACGCGCGGGCCCGCGCCCAGATCGCCGCGCAGGAACCTCCAGACCGACAGGCACATCAGGATCGTCATGATCACGGCGCTCGCCACGCAGTCCTCGCAGATTTTGTGCAGCGTGAAGACCTCGCGGTAGGTCAGGTACACGCTGAAGCCGAAGCCGCCCAAGGTCAGCGCGGCCGTCGCGAACCGCGCGCGCTCGCCGTCAGACGCAAGCAGCATGCCAAGGATGAACAGGTACCCGATCGCGCCGATCAATGCCACCGGGACGCCCGCGAGCTCGGAGTAGGCCGATTTCTGCACCTGCGCGCACGGGTTGCCCTTGATCGAGCAGACCGGCGCTTCGCCCGAGTAATGCACGTACGTCAGGTACGTGGCCCAGCCCAGTCCGATCGTCGCGAGCACGATCAGCGTGATCCTGAGCGTCCGCGGGCTCATCGCGATCCTACGTCTTCAGGAGCTTTTCGACGGCTTCGTTGACGAAGCCGGGGTTGCCCGGCGAGGTGTATTCGAGCTTGCTCATCGCGCCGCCGGTCTTGCCGATCAGGAAGGACGGCGTGCCTGTGAAGCCGTTGTTGTTGGCCGCCTGTTCGTCGCTTGCCACCTCGCTCGCCAGCGCCGGATCATTGCGGTCGCTGGTCCACTGAGTCAGGTTCAGCCCCGGGACCTGGCCGGCGATTTCCTGGATGTAGTTTTCGGTCACGTAGCCCGAGTCCTCTTCTCCCTGCTCGTGGTAGAAGGTCTCGATGAAGTTCCACGCCTTGTTCTGCTTGCCCGCCGCGTAGGCCGCGGCCTGCTGGGTCTTGAAGATTCCCGAAGGCTCCGCGCCCTCCCTTTCCGCGTTGCCGGTGGCTGTCGACATCGAGCGGTATTCGATCTTGAGCTTGCCTGTACGCACCCACGTCGGGATGATCGTGGGCAGCGCTTCGACCGTGAAGTCCCTGCAGATCGGGCACTCCAGGTCGCCGAAGTACTCGAGTGTCACCGGCGCCGTCGGTGAGCCGAGCACGTTCGCGCTCTGGGGGATCCCGGCGATCAGTTTGGAGACCGCAGCGACCGTCGAGCTCTGTTCGCGTTTCGTTTTGGGGATGCCCGATTTGGAGCCGCCGCTGGTGGCGATGAGGACGACCACGATCGCGACCACCACAACCGACACCACGATTCCCAGCTGCGTAAGCCGCTTTCGCCGGACCGCGCCCGCTGCCTCGGCCTCCTCCAATGCCTTGCGCTGGGAGCGCGCCTGCTCGCGGCGCTGCTTGCGGGTGAGATCCTCTTCGTCGCTCTCCACGGGTGTCATGGGAGGAACTTTTACAGATTTCTGTTCAAGCGTGCCTAAGTAGGGCACCATGTTGCAGATCCAGCCCGCCCCCGTAGCTCAGCTGGATAGAGCATCGGACTTCTAATCCGAGGGTCGCTGGTTCGAATCCAGCCGGGGGCATCTCAACTGGCGGGCGCCGGCGACGGGTCCTGAGCCGCCCCCCCGCAGCGCCGACGCGTCCACGCATAACTCCCGCGCGAGGACCGAGATCAGGCGGACGAGGCCCGGGTGCTCATCCGGGCTCCGGCCCCGCGGCGGAGCAGCGTGTCTCTGGCCTCGCGCGGCGCCTATAGCATTGCGCGGCCCGCCCCCAACGGTGCCCGCCGACGGACGGCGGCTGGTTCGAGCCCAGCCGGGGCGCTGATGTTCATCGCCACCGCGCTGCTCTACCCGTGCGTGCTCGCGGCGTTGTGCGCTGGCGCCGGGCTTGCGGTGGATCGCTGCAGCGGCGGCGTGCTGCCGGGGGCGCTGCTGTTGACCGTCGGCGCCGCCGCGCTGATCGCCCTCTCGCAGCTCAGTACCTACGCCTACCCACTCGCGCCCGCCACGCCGTATCTGATGGCCGCGCTCGCCCTCGCTGGATTCGTCGTCGGGTGGGGGAGGGCACGCAGCCTCGCCTCGCGCCTGCGCGCACGCCCGTGGCCGGCGGCCGTGTCGGTGCTCGCCTACGCGCTCGCGCTCGCCCCTGTGCTGCTCGCCGGGCGCGCGAGCTTCTCCTCCTACATGGCGCTCGCCGACTCCGCCGTGCACCTGATCGGCGCCGACTTCCTCATCCGTCACGGCCAGCACTACACGCACCTGGACCTGCGCAACTCCTACGGCCAGTTCATCGACGACTACTACAACACCAGCTACCCCTCCGGCGCGGACACGCTGTTCGGCGGCAGCGCCCTCCTGCTGGGCCTGCCGCTGATCTGGGCGTTCCAGCCGTTCAACGCGTTCACGCTCGCCACCGGCGCAGGGCCCGCGTGGCTGCTCGCACGGAGGATGCGCCTGACGGGCGGGTGGGCCGCGCTGGCCGCCCTCACCACCATCCTGCCGGCGCTCGTGTACGCGTACGCGCTGCTGGGGTCGGTGAAGGAAATCACCGCGCTGCCGATGATGCTCACGCTCGGCGCGCTCGTCGTCGCGCACCGCCGCTGGCTCGGCGGCCCCGCCGTCCGCGCGATCCCCCTCGCGCTCGTGCTCGCCGCCGGCGTCTCCGCGCTCGGAGTCGCGTTCGGCGCGTGGGCGCTCGCCGCCGTCGCGGCGCTCGCGCTCGTGCTCGCGGGCGACGTGCGCGCTCGTCGCGGCGACGCACGGCGCTCGCTCGCGCTCGTCGCGATCGCCGCGCTCACGCTGCTGATCGCCGCCTGGCCGACCTGGGCCGACCTGTCCGGCGCCCTGCACGTCGCCCAGGCGATCGCCTCCACCGGCAACCCCGGCAACCTGCACGCGCCGCTGCGCGCCGTCCAGGTGCTCGGCGTGTGGCTGAACGGCAGCTACAAGCTCGCTCCCGCCGGCGCGCGGCTGGCCGCCACGCACGTGCTGATCGCGCTCGCGCTCGCCGCCGCGCTGATCGGCGCGGTGTACCTGCTGCGCGTGCGCGCATACGCGCTCGCCTGCTGGCTCGCGCTGATGCTGGCCGCGTCGTTCGCCGTCGGCGAGTCGGTGACCACGTGGGGCGACGCCAAGGCGCTCGTGCTCGCCTCGCCCGCGGCCGTGCTGCTGGCGTGGGCAGGGGTCGCGGCGCTGCTGACGCCCGCGCCGCGCTGGCGAGCGGCAGCGCGCGCGCTGGGCGCGCTGCTCGCGCTTGCGCTCGCCGGCGGCGTGCTCGCCTCCGACGCGCTGCAGTACCACAGCTCCGACCTCGCGCCCACCGCGCGCTACCAAGAGCTCGCCTCGCTGAGCTCGCGCTTCGCCGGAAGGGGGCCGACGCTGTTCACCGACTTCGACGAATACTCCATGTACGAGCTGCGCGACCTCGACGTCGGCGGTCCCGACTTCGTCTACCCGCCGCCCGCCGTAGCCGCCGCCGCCGGTGGCTACGGAGACCCCGTCGACCTCGATCGCGTGAGCCCCAGCGCGCTGCTCGCCTACCCGCTGATCGTCACCCGCCGCGATCCCGCCGCCAGCCGTCCGCCGTCCGCCTACGCGCTCGTGTGGCAGGGCGCCTACTACCAGGTGTGGAAACGGCGTCCCGGGGCGCCCGCCGCGCTCGAGCACGAGGCGCTCAGCGGCGGCGCCGCCGCGCAGTGCCGGCATATCGGCGCGCTTGCCGCGCTTGCCGCCGGCAACGCGCGTGCCGGCTCGCCCGGCGGCGAAGCGCGGTTGGTCGCCGCCGTGAAGCCCACCATCGTCAGCATCCCGCTCGCGCGCTCCTCACACCCCGCCCGCTGGGGCCACGAGCGCAAGGGCCTCGTCATGGGCACGCCCGGGCGGCTGTCCGCCGGCTTTCACATACCCGCCGCCGGGCTGTGGGACGTGTGGGTGCAGGGGCAGCTGATGCCGACCGTCCGGCTAGCTGTCGACGGGCGCTCGCTCGCCTCCATCGCCGGACAGCTCAGTGGCAACTCGCTCGTCCCCAACACCGTCCCGCCGATTCCCGTGCGCCTCTTCGGCGGAACACATCGCCTCACGTTCACGCGCGGCGGCGTCACGCTCGCGCCCGGCGACGGCGGCTCCGCGGTGCTCGACGCGATCTTCCTCACACCCGCCGCCGACGCGACCGCGGGGCAGCCGGCGCTGGTGAGCATGCCGGCGGCGCGCTGGCGGGCGCTGTGCGGTCGGCGCTACCAGTGGGTCGAAGCCCTGGCGGGGTAGATCTCCATCGGGGGGCGAACGTAGTCTCTGTCGAGTGTGCCGCGCGAACGCATCCACGGGGATCGACCAGATCCTGCTCGGCGAGAACATGCAGCTGCTGCCCGCGTTCGCCGACGAGTCCTTCCAGCTCGTGTACATCGATCCGCCGTTCAACACCGGCAAGGTGCAGACGCGAAGGACGCTGCAGGCGGTCCGCGACGACGGCGGCCAGCGCACCGGCTTCCAGGGCCGGCGCTACACCACGCGGCTGCTCGCCGAGTCCAGCTACCGCGACAGCTTCGACGACTACCTCGCGTTCCTCGCGCCGCGGCTGGAACAGGCGCACAGGCTGCTCGCGCGCGACGGCACGCTGTACTTCCACATCGACTACCGCGAGGCCCACCACTGCAGGCTGCTGCTCGACGAGATCTTCGGGCGCGCGTGCTTCCTCAACGAGATCATCTGGGCGTACGACTACGGCGCGCGCACAACCCGCCGCTGGCCCGCCAAGCACGACACCATCCTCGTCTACGTCAAGGACCCCGCCGCCTACCACTTCGACTCCCGCGAGGTCGACCGCGAGCCGTACATGGCGCCAGGTCTCGTCACCCCCGAGAAGGCCGCCCGCGGCAAGCTGCCCACCGACGTGTGGTGGCACACCATCGTGCCCACCAGCGGGCGTGAGAAGACCGGCTACCCCACACAGAAGCCCGAGGGGATCGTGCGCCGCATGGTCAGCGCATCCACGCGCCCCGGCGACCGCTGCCTGGACTTCTTCGCCGGCAGCGGCACGCTCGGCGCCGTCGCCGCGCAGCTCGGGCGCCGCTACGTGCTCATCGACTCCAACCCCGACGCCGTGCGCATCATGCACGCACGACTGGGCAGGGTCGGCGACGACCTGCAAGCCTCCTGTTGATGTACCACTTGGAGCTGCGCCAGTTCCCGCACAACGCCTGGCGCTTCAACCTCAGCGATCAGGAGCTGCAAGCCATCGTCGAGCCGTGGGCGCGCGAGCAGGTCGTCGAGGTCGGAGAACGCAAGTGGAGCCCGCACACCGCCACGATCACCATCCTGCAGGGGCCCCGGCTGGACATCGCGCAGCTCAGCATGGGGCGGGGGTGGCGGGCGGCGCAGCGGCAGAGCGAGGATGTGACCGAGCGGGTGTTGGGGGCTGCGCGGGAGGCTGGCGCGGCGGCTCAGGCCGCGGAGCAGGAGTCTTTGCGGGGCGCCGGGCAAGGGGGGGCGGGCCAGGCCGCTGCGGCCGGTCGGGGGCCGTTGACCGATCCGTTGGCGCTCGGCGTTCAGCTCGCCGCGCTGCTCGGGGCTGAGCCCATGGCGCTGCTCGACGCGTGGCGGGCCGCCGCCGCCAGGTCTCCCGGGCTTGCTCCCAGCGAGAGCCTCGCGCTGGCCGAACACGCGCTGCGCTCGCCCGGTGGTGACCAGGGCTGACTCGACGCTAGACTTCCTTGTCGCATCTCTTGGTGGGCGTAGCTCAGTTGGTAGAGCTCCTGGTTGTGGTCCAGGCGGTCGTGGGTTCGAGCCCCATCGCTCACCCCTTACGAAGTGGCTGGAGATCCCGTTCGCGACCCATATCGCGGATCTTCGCGAACAGCACCGTCGGCGCCCGACGCTCATCGCGATGCTCGACAAGGCCGGCCTCGGCTAACTCGCCAACCGAAGTGCTCACGCGCTCGGCTGCATGAGCGAGTCGCGTGGCAACTGGCCGGAACAGGTTCGTCACGCGTGGGATGTATCGCCGTTCGCGGTCGAGCTCTCGGCGCTGTCGGAGAGGGAGCTTGACGGGCTTCCCGCGCCTTTTCGCCGCCCGCAAGCTAACGTCGGCCAAGCTCGCCGAGCACGGGCTGCTTGCGATGCCCTCCGAAACCGACTCGCTGCCCAAGCTCGTGCGCGCGTTCGGGATCTTCTGACAGCGAGATCCTCACGCGTGATCTGGGGTCTAATCTGGGGTCCAATCCGAGCCACGACAAGACGCCGAGCGTAGAGCACCGCGCGCATGGTGCCCCATCTATGACTATTTTCGAGATGTGCGCAATATTCGGAACAGTGGCCATGGTGCATACCTGTCAGGTGACGACCAGCAGTCAACCCAGGTAACGCGGTCGTTCCAGCCGGCGGAACGCGCCGACGAGACCGTTATCGAATTGTAATCGTCGCAAATTGCGGTCCTTTTTTGAGGCCGCCATCTTGAACAGTCGTGAGGAATGGGCTTAGGCTGCTCGGCGAGCGTGTCGCACGTGACCGGCGGCGGCGGATGCGGACGGCGCGGAAACTGGACAGAGAAAGCGGGGGCGCGTGACTGGGGGCGGAGCATGGCTCGGTATGCGCCGGATGCGCGTTGGCTCGTGGCGGTCCGGGAGACTCATGGGGTTGGCGTTTCTCGTCGCGCTCGTCTTGGCGGGTGTGGTGCCCGCAGCCGCATCGGAATCCTCGGGGGCTGTGGCGTGGGGCAAGAACAACGACGGCCAGCTGGGCAACGGCTCCACCACGAGCGCCAAAGAAGCGGTGGCGGTCAAAGTGCTGACCGAAGCCACGGCGGTCGCGGCGGGCGAACTGCACAGTCTCGCGCTCCTGAAAACCGGCAAGGTCATGGCGTGGGGCTACAACGCCGATGGGCAGCTCGGTAACGGCACCACGACCACCGAGAAAGAACCCGTCGAAGTCAAAGGGATCACCGAAGCGGTGTCGATCGCAGCAGGGGCGGACCACAGTCTCGCGCTCCTGAAAACCGGCAAGGTCATGGCGTGGGGCTACAACGCTGACGGGCAGCTCGGCAACGGCACCACGACCACCGAGAAAGAACCCGTCGAAGTCAAAGGACTCACCGAAGTCGTCGCGATCGCCGCCGGTGCCGACTACAGCCTCGCCGTCCTGAAAAGCGGCAAAGTCAAGGCGTGGGGCTACAACGTCGACGGGCAGCTCGGGAACGGCACGACCGCCACCGAGGAAGAACCGGTCGAAGTCAAAGGCTTGAGCGAAGCCGTCGCCGTTGCGGGCGGTGAATTCCACAGCCTCGCGCTGCTCCAGAGCGGCAAGGTCATGGCATGGGGCTACAACGTCGACGGGCAGCTCGGTAACGGCACCACCACGACCGAGAAAGAACCCGTGGAAGTCAAAGGACTCACCGAAGTCGCGGGAATCGCAGCCGGACACGACCACAGCCTCGCCGTCCTGAAAAGCGGCAAAGTCAAGGCGTGGGGCTACAACGTCGACGGGCAGCTCGGTAACGGCACCACCACGACCGAGAAAGAACCGGTCGAAGTCAAAGGCTTGAGCGAAGCCGTCGCCGTTGCGGGCGGTGAATTCCACAGCCTCGCGCTGCTCAAGAGCGGCAAGGTCAAGGCCTGGGGCTACAACAGCGAAGGGCAGCTCGGCAACGGCACGACCACCACCGAGAAAGAACCCGTGGAAGTAACCGGCGTCAGTCATATGAGCAGCATCGCGGCCGGAGCCGACTTCAGCCTGTCCTCCTACGCAACCGCGCCCGTGAACACGGTGCTGCCGGCGGTCTCGGGTGAAGCGAAGGACGAAAGGACGCTGACGGCCTCTTCTGGGACGTGGACGGGGACGCCGACGATCGAATACTCCTACCAGTGGGAGAGCTGCAACACGGCGGGTGAATCGTGCGCGAGCATCTCGGGTGCGACGAGTTCGAGTTATGTGGTGGCGCATGAACTGGTGGGGCATACGATTCGTGTG